>ERZ795057.105-NODE-105-length-88488-cov-9.464691_pt1 | contig 88488 bp, 81 predicted proteins | sample MGYA00375141_ERZ795057 | MGnify/ENA primary metagenome ERZ795057 (study PRJEB30186, sample SAMN05720163) | activated sludge metagenome | isolation source: Anaerobic digester | place: Hong Kong | collected 2015-01-26 ...
AATGGTATACTTTTGGATTGAAATACCGGTATACTTTTGGGGTGAAATAAACAAACTCCATCAAATATTGAAACAATGAACGAAATGTGCGGATTTCTGCCGGAACAAATGTATTCAAAGATTGTGAAATGATTGGAATGTATTCAGCACATAAAGTTGCTTCATTTTTACGACCTACAAACAAATAAACCGATGGGCTCTTTTCAACCGACTTGATGATCAGACTGGTTTTGCCAATACGCCTTCTTCCTGTCACTACGGTCATTCGCGAATAATCATTAAACGACAATGTTTGTATGCGCTTTAATTCATTTAACTCATTGATTCTGTTGTAAAATTTCATACCTCTTATACTTTGTTACAGCCGTAACAGTTACGGTGGTTACAAAGATATAGATATATTTTTATAAACTCGATATGAAAAAATAAAAAGTTACCGGAGGTTTTTCATGCAGGAAGATTGTTATTCAGAAACGACATCAGTTCATCCCAAAAAGGGCATAAAAAAAATCCCGCAAAACATGGGTTTTACGGGATCTGCAATGGCTTGCCAACTTTTGTTCTTGGCTTTCTGCGGAGAGAGAGGGATTCGAACCCCCGGAACCTCTCAGTTCAACGGTTTTCAAGACCGCCGCGATCGACCACTCTGCCATCTCTCCTTGCATTTGCTCAAATGCGAGTGCAAAGGTAGAATAATTTCCCGATCAAAAAAATATTCACGTCATTTTATTTCACTTTTTACAAAACCAATTATTCATCGTATCTTTGTCAAAAATAAGCGACTATAGATGTTATTTACCGATCTACCCCTCTGCGATTCCCTGTTGGACGGATTGCAGTCAATGAACTTTAAGGAAACTACCCCGGTACAGGAACAGGCAATACCTGTGATCCTGCAGAAAAAGGACGTAATAGCTTGTGCCCAGACGGGTACCGGCAAGACTGCAGCTTTCCTGCTGCCACTACTTAACAACTTACAGACGGAGAGTCACGATGATCACAAGGTGAAAGCCATCATCATGGCGCCCACACGCGAGCTGGCGCAGCAGATAGACCAGCAGATGGAGGGCTTCTCCTACTTCACTCCCTTCTCGTCGGTGGCCGTCTACGGCGGCAACGACGGCGAGGCGTGGGACGTGCAGAAAAGAGGGCTCACAAGCGGCGCCGACGTGGTGGTGGCCACTCCCGGAAGGCTCCTCTCACACATCAACCTTTACAACATCGATTTCTCGGGCGTGAAGTACTTCATCCTCGACGAGGCGGACCGCATGCTCGACATGGGTTTCTTCGACGACATCATGAGGATTGAGAAGCTGCTGCCCAAAGAACGGCAGACAATCATGTTCTCGGCAACCATGCCCCCCAAGATACAACAGCTGGCAAAGACTATCCTGCGCGAACCGGAGGAGATAAGTATCTCGATTACCCGCCCGCCGGATACCATCATGCAGTCGGTCTACCTCTGCTACGAACCACAGAAGATGCAGATCCTGCGCCAACTCTTCAAGGAGAAGAAGCCCAGGAAGGTGATCCTCTTCTCCGGATCGAAGATGAAGGTGAAGGAGATTGCCAAGCTGCTGAGAGGCATGGGCCTCTCGGCCGGCGAGATGCACTCCGACCTGGATCAGGCGCAACGCGACAGCATCATGCACGAGTTCCGCAACGAACGGGTGGACATCCTCGTGGCGACCGACATCGTGGCGCGGGGGATCGACATTGATGACATCACGCTGGTGATCAACTTCGAGGTGCCCTACGACGTGGAGGATTATGTGCACCGCATCGGACGTACCGCACGTGCGGGCGACACCGGCATGGCGATCACCTTCGTATCTCCCGACGAGCAGTACCGCCTCCAGCAGATAGAGCGCTTCCTGGAGAAGGAGGTATACCGCATCCCCCTGCCGGAGGGCATGGGCGAGGCTCCCGAGTACAACCCTTCACGCGAATCGAGAGGTCGCGGCAGAGGTGCCTCCGGCCGTTCCGGTAAGGGTGGCAAGCGCGAGGGTGGCAAACGAGAGGGTAGCAAACGTCGTGAGGATGGTTCCGCAAAAAGAGCGGAGAGAACGGAAAGGGCTGACGGCACCGAAAGGGCCGAGAGACCGGAAAGAAGCGGCCGCGGCAGGAAACCGAAGCAGGCGGAGGGTGCCACGCCGGGCGACGCTGCTCAGGGCGATGTTGCCGCACTGCAGGCTGAGGATGCCACACCAATTGGTGTGATCTCAGCGGGAGATGCTGCCGCCGGGGATGCCGCCTCTACGGAACAGAAACCGCGCAGGAAGAACAACAACCGCCGCAAGAAGCGGAAGCCGCAGGGCGAAGCTGCTGCGACTGCCGGTGAAGGGGGTGAAGGTGGTAATGCACCCCGTCAGGAAGGCGACGTTGAAAGAAAGCCTCGTCGCGAAGGGGATGCTCCCCGCAGAAGAAAGCCGCAACGCCCAAGGAGCGAGGGCGGCGATCAGTCGCAGGAAGGCGGCGAACGCGCTCCCCGCAAGGAGGGTGAGGGCGGCAACCGCAGAAGAAGCAACCGTGCTCCGCGCGAAGGGGGCGAAGGTGCTCCACGCCGTGAACGGGGCGAGAAACGCGAAGGGGGTAGCCGTGAAGGCCGCAGGACCGAGGGTTCTGACCGCCCGCGCAGCAACCGCCCGCCGCGCAGGAGCGAGGGCTCCTCAACAGACAGGAGCACCGGCAGACCTGAACGCCCTGTGAAGAAGAAGCCGGCGGAACAGGAACAGAAGACGAAGAAACCGGGTATCCTCTCCTGGCTCTTCGGCAGGAAAAAATAAACAAGCAAACGGGGCTGACCAATGGTCAGCCCCGTTTCATTTTCATTCTGCCAACAGGCAATGCTAGTGTGCCTGTGCGGCGGGCACTGCGGCCACCTGCTCCTGCTCCACAATCTCCATGCCGCGCAGGATGGCCTGCTCGTTCATGGGTAGCAGCTTGTGGTGCCGCTCGGGCAGGGACTTCTTCAATCCCCTCATCACGTTCTCCAGCTGCACCATGGGGGAGATGCGCAGCAACCCGCCCAGGATGATCATGTTGAACACCTTGGTGTTGTTCATCTTCATCGACTCATCCATGGCATTGATGCGGTAGACGTTGATGTCCTTGCGCTGTACGCTTTTGTTGATGCCGTAACCGTCGTAGATGAGCACGCCCCCGGGCTTCACCCGCTCTTCAAACTTGTCGAGCGAGGGTTGGTTGAGCACGATGGCGATGTCGTACTGGTTCACTACCGGCGAGCTGATGGGGCGGTCGGAGATGATGACGGTGACGTTGGCCGTGCCGCCACGCTGTTCCGGTCCGTAGGCCGGGAACCAGGAGACCTCCTTCTCTTCCATGATGCCCGAGTAGGCCAGTATCTTTCCCATCGACAAAACGCCCTGTCCGCCAAATCCTGATATAACTATTTCCTGTAACATGTTTTTCTTCTCCTGGGGTTAAATATTCTTCAAATCGCCAATGGGATAGTAGGGGAACATGTGCTCCACCATCCAGTCGTTGGCCGCTACGGGAGTCATCTTCCATCCCGCGTTGCAGGTGGAGACCACCTCCACGATGGAGGTGCCCTTGCCGGCCAGCGAGTTCTCGAATGCCAGCTTGATCAGCTTCTTGGTCTTCCTCACCGCGGCTGCGGTGTGCACGCTGGTGCGGGTGGCCAGGCATACGCCGTTGAGCAGCGCCAGCATGTCGAGGATCTTGAGGGGGTTGCCCATGGTGGCTACGTTGCGCCCCTCGGGACTGGTAGAGGTCTTCATGTCGCTCAGCGTGGTGGGTGCCATCTGTCCGCCCGTCATCCCGTAGATGCCGTTGTTGATGAAGATGATGGCGATGTTCTCACCCCTGTTGGCGGCGTGAATGGTCTCGGCGGTGCCGATGGCGGCCAGGTCACCGTCGCCCTGGTAGGTGAAGACCATCCGGTCGGGCAGCAGACGCTTGGTGGCGGTTGCCAGCGCGGGAGCACGTCCGTGGGCGGCCTCCTGCCAGTCGATGTCGATGTACTTGTAGGCGAAGACGGCACACCCCACCGGAGCGATGCCGATGGTTTTCTCCTGCAGTCCCATTTCGGCAATCACCTCGGCGATCACCTTGTGCACCACGCCGTGCGAACAGCCGGGGCAGTAGTGCATATGATTGTCGTTGAGCAGTTCGGGCTTGGCATAGACCAGGTTCTCCGGTCTTTTTATTGTTTCAATGTCCATGATGATTATTTTTTCGAGAATCGATAGATGAGATAGAAGAGGATGGCAGCGCCCCCGAAGTACCAGGTGAGCTGCATGTTCCTGTCGGAAGAGAAGTAGACCACGATGGTGGCGATGAATGCCAGCATGAACAGCAGCAAGAAGATATTTCTGTATTTGAGATCCATGACGTATGGGGTTTAGCTGATCAGTTTTTCTTTCAAGGCTTCCAGTACGCCGTCGGGGGTGGGAATGATGCCACCCATGCGGCCATAATGTTCGACAGGTACAACACCGTTCACCGCCAGGCGTACATCTTCAACCATCTGACCGGCATTGAGCTCCACGGAGAGCATCCCCTTCACCTGGTCGGCATAGCGACGCAGCTCTTTCGTGGGGAAAGGCCAGAGGGTGATGGGACGCAGCAGGCCTACCTTGATCCCTTCGGCACGCGCCAGCTCGATGGTCTTCATGCAGATGCGGGCAGCAGATCCAAAGGCTACCAGCAGGTAGTCGGCATCGTCGCACTGCATCTCCTCGTAGCGCACCTCCTGCTCTTCGATGACGCGGTACTTGGCCTGGAATCGTTCGTTGTTCTTTTCCATCATGGCTGAATCGAGCTCCAGGGAGGTGATCACGTTGGGTGCCCTGTCGGCTGTCTTGCCCAGCGTGGCCCAGGGACACTGCTCGCGTACCTCCTGGTCGGTGCGGCGTCTGCGTTGTTCCGGCAGACGCACCTTCTCCATCATCTGACCAATGACACCGTCGGTGAGGATCATGGCGGGGTTACGGTACTTGAAGGAGAGCTCGAAGCTGAGCGCCACGAAGTCGGCCATCTCCTGTACCGAGGCGGGGGCCAGCGTGATGAGGCGGTAGTCGCCATGTCCCCCACCCTTCACGGTCTGGAAGTAATCGGCCTGTGAGGGTTGTATCGTTCCCAGACCGGGACCGCCACGCTGCACGTTGACAATGAGACCGGGCAGCTCCGCACCGGCCATATAGGAGATGCCTTCCTGCTTGAGGCTGACACCGGGACTGGAGGAGGAGGTCATCACATACTTGCCGCAGGCGGCTCCGCCGTAGACCATGTTGATTGCGGCTACCTCGCTCTCTGCCTGCAAGACCACCATGCCGGTAGTCTTCCAGGGAGCTTCTTCCATCAGTGTCTCGATGACTTCCGACTGGGGTGTGATGGGATAGCCGAAATAGCCATCCACACCATAGCGGATCGCCGCATGGGCAATGGCTTCATTGCCTTTCATCAATTGAATTTCTTCTGACATAATTGTTTTAATTTACAGGTTCACAACTGGCTGCGACGGTTCCTCCACTTTCATCCTGTAGATGGTAAGGCAGCCATCGGGGCATACATAACCGCAGTTGGCACAGCCGATGCAATCATCGGGATTTTTCATATAGACATAATGATATCCGCGGTTGTTCACCTCTCGCGGCTGCAGTTCCAGCACGCCGGTGGGACAGGAAACCACACAGAGGTTGCATCCCTTGCACCGTTCAGTGTTTACCTCTACATAACCCTTTACTTTCGCCATTATCGGAGTGGTTTTTAATAAAAATTAATGAATACAAATATAGTGTTTGTTTCGCAAGATTTCAATTTTATGGGGCACTTTTTTTTGACATTAGGAAAGCTGCCGGTTTCTTTTTGTCAACTCTGCAATGCTCCCGCTCAGGAGGCGGTAGATCTCCCGCAGGTGGGGGTCGATGATCTGATCAAGATGTTGTTGCATCACCTTTTCGTCACCGCGCGCGGCGGGACCGGTCTGTGCGGCTGCCGGCGCCATCTCTTTCACTTTGGAAGCTGTCTCGGCGATCAGTGGCTGCAGCACCTCGAAGGGGATCTCCTCCTCATTGAGGATCTCCGCAGAGAGGGCGTAAAGGTGATTGACGAAGTTGCAGGCGAAGACGGCAGCCAGATGGAGCTTCTTCCGCTTTGCTCCCGGCAGGCGATAGACGTTGCGGGAAAGGGTGTGTGCCAGCTGCTCCAGCGTCTCAACATTCGCCGGGGTGCTCCCCTCAACGAAGAGCGGTATTGCATCAAACGTGAGCTCCCTATTCCTGCTGAATGTCTGCAAGGGATAGATCACCCCGTAATCGCTCTTTCGGGCGGCGAACAGTTCCATGGGGAGGCTGCCGGCAGTATGCGCCCAGATGCCGCCGGTATCGGGCATACGTGCGATCACTTGGGGTAAGGCGTCATCTTTCACGCAGAAGAGATAGAGATCGGCATGTGGGGAGATTTTCCCCATGTCGGTAAGGGGTACAGCACCCACACTTTCCGCGAGTGCCTCTGCATGAGCAGCAGTGCGGCTCCACACCTGCAAGAGGGTGTGTCCCCTCTCGGCAAGAGCCAGGGTCAACTGTGAGGCGACGTTGCCGGCGCCGATCAGGATTATCTTCATGCTTGCTGCTTTTCTGTTGTGTGTTACTGATGTTCCGCTGCGGCAACCACCTTCACCCCTACCTTCTCGATGCCCTGTAAAGGATCGTCGGCCATCAGATGGCGTATCCTCACCTGATAGGGTCTGATGGGTTCATCCACCATCACCCGGATGTAGGGAACGGTGAGCTGGTGCAGTCCCCCGGCACTGCTTCCCAGAAACTTTCCCTTCTCGTCGGCCAGCAACAGCTGCAGGGTGTCTGCCCGGAAGAGGGTGTCGCTGATGTTCTGTTCTACCAGCATCCAGAGATCACGGTAGGGGTATTGATTGTTCGAGGTGATCTCCAGTGAGATCCCCAGCGAGGGCCCTTCCGGTTGGAACAGGCTATCGGTGGTGAACAGCAGGAGGGAGTCGCGATGCCACTCTCCGCCTTCTATTTGTCGGTATTGGTATGATGTCTTATCGCCGTTGCAGGAGAGTGTCGGCAAAAGCAGAAGGAGCCATGCCAGCGGCACCGGCATCAACCTACGCTTCACTGTCACCCTGGGATCCCTCATTGCGCGGTCGGCGGTTTACACTCTTTTTTTGCGCTCCGTTGTTGTCGGTTCTTTTCTTCCGGGGCTTCCTCTTTTTGCGTGGCTGACGCGATCTGTCGTTGTCGAAACGGGTGATGCTCTCATCCAGCAGGTCGTTTTGGTAGGAGGTCTCCTTTTCAGGTTCGACTCTCCTCTCATCGATCAGCTTCAACGGTTTCTTCCCTTTCCTGTTCATCGAGATCACCTCAAAAACACGATCCTTGTGTATCGTCTCCAGGTTGGAAGCGTTAAATTTATCGGAGGAGTAGGTCATCATGCCGGAGAAGACATCGGTCTTGAAGTGATAATAGCTCGAGTCCATGGTCTCCAACACGATCTCGCGCGAGGGAAGGGAGCGCTGTGCCTCCACGTAGACATCCACCTCATAGTTGAGGCAGCACTTCAGCTTGCCGCACTGTCCCGCCAGCTTCTGCGGGTTGATGGAGAGATCCTGGATGCGTGCCGCCGAGGTGGATACCGAGACGAAGTTGGTCATCCAGCGACTGCAGCAGAGCTCATGCCCACAGGGCCCGATGCCGCCTATGCGGCCTGCTTCCTGACGGGCTCCGATCTGTTTCATCTCTATCTTGACACGAAACTCGGAGGCCAGCACCTTGATCAGCTGCCGGAAGTCGACTCGCTCATCGGCGATGTAATAGAAGATGGCTTTGTTGCCGTCACCCTGATACTCCACATCGCCGATCTTCATCTGCAGTCCCAGCTCCTCAGCGATCTGGCGCGAGCGGATCATGGTGGACTGCTCAAGGGCCTTGGCCTGTTCATATTTCTCTAGGTCGGCAGGACGTGCCAGACGATAGATGCGACGCAAGCCGCCGTTGTTCTCTTCGCGGAAGTTGTTCTTCTTCATCTGCAGCTCCACCAGCTTACCGGTGAGGGTGACCGTGCCGATGTCATGACCGGGAAGGGCCTCCACTGCCACCAGGTCGCCCAGGCGGAGCTCCAGGTCGTTGCTGTTGATGTAGTATCCTTTGCGGGTGTTCTTGAACTGCACCTCTACCATCTTGGTAGCTTTCTGGAACTCAGGGAAGTCGTGCAGCCAGTCGTAGACGTGTAGTTTATTGGTATGTCGGGTGCATCCCTTGCACCCCTTGGTATTTCGATCGGTTACCGCTTCCAGGGGAGCGATGTCCGAGAGCTTGTCTGCCAATTGTTCTTTATCCATAATGGTTTTATATAATTGATCGCTCTTCCCGAGGGGGAAAGGCTAGACTTTTTGATGATATCTGAACTTAAACAAAATGCAAGGTACAAAATTATTTTTTCAATAGCACCGTTACCTTCAAACAAAGATCGAGAAAGATGATTTTCGCATTGCCGTTCTGTTCTATCTGACGGTGTGCCAGCGAGAACTCCTCATCGAAGGCTTCGATGTTGTGCTCGTTGATGAAGGGGGCAAAACGATCGCCGAACTGTTGCTCCTCACTGTTCAGGTAAACGATTTCGGGCAGTTGCATGTTGCTCACGAAATATTCACGGAAGAGCCGGAGCGAGTAGAGCAGGAAGCTCTTCTGACGGTCGCGGCCAATGCCGGCGAGCGTTCCCGCCACCTCCTTGATGCTCTTTATGTTTCGCGATACCGACGCACGCATCATCTCCTTGAACAGCTCAAACTGGTATGCCCTCTCCTCTGAGGAGGTGAGCAGCTCGATGGCACGGGTAAAGCTCCCATTGGCAATGCGTGCACAATCAATTGCCCGGGTGTGATCTATCGCATAGGTTCGTTCGAGGGCGGCGGTCATCTCCTCCATCTCGATGGCCCTGATCTGCAGCGGTTGGCAGCGCGACCAGATGGTCTGCAACACATTCTCCCGATCTTCGGAGACCAACAGGAACACGGTGTTGGCTGGTGGTTCCTCCACCATCTTCAGCAGCTTGTTGGCGCAGCTCTCGTGCATCTTCTCCGGCAGCCAGACGATCATCACCTTGTAGGGTGCCTCATAGACCTTCAGGTTGAGCTTGCGGATGATCTCATCGCTCTCCTTGGCATAGATGAGTCCCTGTGCGTTCTGTGCATCGATGAAGGAGAGCCAGCTGCCCAGGTTGAAGTAGTGGTTCTCCGTAAGAAACTGACGCCACTCCGGCAGGTACTCGTCGCTCACCTTCGACTTGACTACCGGGAAGACGAAGTGCAGGTCGGGGTGCGCCAGCTTGTCGAACTTGTGGCAGGAGGGGCACTGGCCGCAGGCATCCTCCGCGCCGCGGTGGGAACAGTTGAGGTAACGCGCATAGGCGATGGCCAGCGGCAGCTTCCCCACCCCCTCGGGACCGTAGAAGATGCGGGCATGCGGAATGAAGCCTTGCTGCACCGACTCGATGAGGTGGCGCTTCACATCCTGCAATCCTATGACATCGCGAAAATACATCAGTAGATCTCTTGTGCCACCCGCCGGACACTCTCGGTGGCCATCAGCGAGTAGAAGTGAATGGAGGGCACCTTGTGTGCCACCAGCTCGCGACACTGGGCAATGCACCACGCTACCCCAACCTCTTTGGCTTCCTCATCGTTTTTGCACTTGCGCAGCTCCTTCTCCAGCGGCTCCGGTATCTCGGTGCGGAAGATCTGGGGCAGCACCGTGAGCTGGCTCAGGAGGTTCACCGGCTTGATGCCCGGGATGATGGGGATGGTGATGCCCGCGGCCCGGCAGCGCTCCACGAAGGCAAAATACTTGCTGTTGTCGAAGAACATCTGGGTGACCAGGTAGTCGGCCCCGTTGTCGGCTTTCATCTTGGTGTAGAGAATCTCCGACTCCATGTTGGGCGACTCCTCATGCTTCTCCGGGTAGCAGGCCATGCCATAGGAGAAAGGTGTCTCGGGCGGCGTGAAGGAGGAGCCGTCGAAGGCGATGCCCCGGTTGAAGTTGTTCACCTGCTCCTGGAGTCCGGTGGCATGGTCGTGACTATCCATGCTGCGCTGTTGGGCGTCGAGCTTCTTGGTGTCGCCGCGCAGCAGCAACAGGTCGGTCACCCCCAGAAAGGCGAGGTCGATGAGTGCATACTCGGTCTCCTCTTTCGAGAAGCCTTTCGAGATGATATGGGGCACGGCGCGGATGCCATAGCGGTGTTGTATGGCGGCGGCGATAGCCACCGAACCGGGCCGCTTGCGCACGTTAGTCTTACGGTAGACACCACTCTCATCTTCCCGATAGATGTTCTCGCTGTGGTGGGTGGTGATGTTGATAAATTTGGGATCGAACTCCTTCAGCCGGTCGATTGTTTTGAACACCTGCCCAATGCTGTTCCCCTTGAGCGGGGGTAATAGCTCGAAAGAGAAGGCGGTCTGCTGTGTCTTGTCAATCAGTTCCGAAATCTTCATGATGATTCTCTGTTGTTTTTATATCCTATCGTGACACATTAAAAGATTGCCCGAATCAGGTCCATGCCGTTGGCATAGAGTACCAGGCCAAAGAGCAGCACCATCCCTGCAATCTGGGCATACTCCATGAACTTCTCATTGGGCTTGCGGCGGGTCACCACCTCGTAGATGAGGAACATCACATGACCACCGTCGAGTGCCGGTATGGGAAGGATGTTCATGAAGGCGAGGATCACCGACAGGAAGGCGGTCATCAGCCAGAAGGCCTGCCAGTTCCACTGCGCCGGGAAGAGGTTGCCGATGGCACCGAAGCCACCCAGCGAGGAGGCTCCCTCCTTGGTGAAGACATACTTGAACTGGGCCACGTAATCTTTCAGCGTCTGGATGCCCATCCTGATGCCCGCCGGGAAGGACTCAAAGAAGCCGTAGCGGAGCGTCTCGGTGCGGTAGATCTGGGGGGCCGCCATGGCGTAGAAGCCGAGGGTGCCGGCGCTGTCTACCGCGATGCTGCTGTGCTGCAGGGTGCCGTTACGGTAGTAGTTGAGCGTCACCTCACTGTTGCGGTGGCTGTCGAGGGCGGCACGCAGGTCGCTGAATGCGGGGGTGGCAATGCCGTTGACTGCCGTGATGCTGTCGCCCTCCTGCAATCCGGCAGTGTGGGCAGCGCTCCCCTCCATGGTCTGGTAGACCACTGCCGGCACGCGGTAGGCGGCGAAGCCCTCCTTGTCGGTCAACAGCGTCTGCATCAGTCCCTCGGGGATTGTCAGCTCCACCTCTTCACCGTTGCGCAACACGGTCACATGTTCTGCGTCGGCGATGTCGAGGAGGGTGCGCACGCCGAAGCGTTCCAGCTCCTTCTCATCGGCACGCAGCAGGATGTCACCATCCCGGAAGCCTGCATTGTGTGCTGCCTGGCTGTATTCCATGCCCTGTGTCACGTTGCGTAGCGGCAGGTAGGTATCGTTCCAGGCGAAGAGCACCATCGAGTAGATGAAGAAAGCGAGCAACAGGTTGAAGAGCACACCGCCCACCATCACCAGCAGGCGTTGCCATGCCGGCTTGGCGCGGAACTCCCAGGGTTGCGCCGGGAGTGCCATCTGTTCTTTGTCCATCGACTCGTCAATCATGCCGGCAATCTTGACATAGCCCCCCAGGGGGAGCCATCCCACGCCATACTCGGTATCACTTCCCTTCGGCTTGAAGCGGAAGAGTGCGAACCAGGGATCGAAGAAGAGATAAAATTTCTCCACCTTGATCTTGAAGATCCGGGCAAAGAGGAAGTGGCCGAACTCATGGATGACGACAAGTATGGAGAGACTCAGAATGAGTTGCAATGCCTTGATAAGAAATATTTCCATTGGTTGATTCGCTATTACGTTGTTTCGTTGTTTCGTTGTTTCGTTGATGTGCTAACGGGCCAGCTCGCTGAAGAGGAGGCGCGTCTCGGCATCCGATTGCAGGTAGTCTTCAAGCGAGGGTGATTGCACGAATGTTGCTTTCTGCATCGTCTCCGCAATCAGGTGGCTCATCTCGGTGTAGCCAATCTGCTCCTGCAGAAACATCCCGACAGCCACCTCGTTGGCAGCATTCAGGATGCAGGGCATGTTGCCACCCTTCCCTATCGCCTCATAGGCGTAGGTGAGGTTGGGAAACTTCTCCCTGTCGGGACGCTCAAAGGTGAGCTGCGACAGCGCGAAGAAGTCGACCGGCGGGATATCTGAACGCAGCCGCTCCGGGTAGGAGAAAGCATACTGAATCGGCATCCGCATGTCGGGCTGACCCAGCTGGGCAATCACCGAGCGGTCCTCGAACTGCACCATGGAGTGGATGATCGACTGGGGGTGCACCAGCACCTCTATCTGCGAGGGTTCCACGCCGAAGAGCCATTTGGCTTCGATCATCTCAAACCCCTTGTTCATCAGCGTGGAGGAGTCGATGGTCACCTTCTCACCCATGTTCCAGTTGGGATGGGCCAGCGCCTCTGCGCGGGTCACGCCCCTGAGCTGTTCGCTGCTGAAGTTGCGGAAGGGACCTCCCGAGGCGGTGAGCAGTATCTTCTCGATGCGATTGTTGCCTTCGCCGTTGAGGCACTGGAAGATGGCAGAGTGCTCCGAGTCCACCGGCAGCACCGCAGCACGCTTCTCGAGTGCCAGGTTTGTGATCAGCTCACCGGCAACCACCAGCGTCTCCTTGTTGGCCAGGGCGATGCTCTTGCCGGCAGTGATGGCACTGATGGTCGGTTTGAGTCCCGAGAACCCTACCATGGCAGTGAGCACCATGTCAATCGCTTCATCCCTCACAATCTCCTCAATGGCTCCACTACCGCACCACACCTTGATGGGCAGGTCGCTGAGCGCTTCCCTTAACTGGGAGTATTTCGACTCGTTGGCTATCACCACCACCTCGGGGAGGAAACGTCGTGCCTGCTCGATAAGCAGTTCCACACTGTTGTTTGCCACCAGTGCATATGCTTCAAACCGTTCCGGATAGGAGGCAATCACATCGAGTGCCTGCCGGCCGATGGAGCCGGTAGATCCAAGAATTGCAATATTTCTTTTTTTCACTTCCATTGAAGGAGATTTCCCTATATCAGGATGCAAAGATAATAAAAAACGGGATGCTCACGTTGTTGCCGTCAGGGGGATTTACAGTGATGAATCCATTTCTGAAAGGCTCCGCAACATCTCATCGATGCTGTGTGTCACAACCTCCCTGTTGCCACCGGTAACAACCCATCGGTTCTGCTTCTCATCGACCGTCAAGTGGAGGGGTGCACCGGCATCAATGCGCCACCCCTTGCGGGAGAGCGCCTTGGTGGTCCAGCGTGCCATCAGCCCCCGGGGGTGCGACACCTGCGTGGCCACCCGCTTGTCGAGTTGCTTCTGCACCACGAAGCTGCCATACTCCTTGTCAAACTCGTAGGAGGGGTGACGAAATACGATGTCGAAGCTGCCGTTGAGCACCAGGTCCTCGGGGGCCCCCACGGTGATCCCCTTGCCCTGCTCCATCAGCCAGAGCTTGTCGGCCACCTGCATGGCGGTCTCCAGCTCATGTGTTGAGATGAAGATGGTCTTGCCGGTCTCGCGTGCCAGCATTTGCAGCAGCAGCATGATGTTGATGCGGTTGGGCAGGTCGAGGTGTGAGGTAGGCTCGTCGAGCAGGATCAGGGGGGTGTCCTGGGCCAGCGCACGCGCAATGAAGACACGTTGCCGCTCACCGTCGGAGAGCTCGTGGATGTTGCGTTCACCAAACCCTTCAAGGTAGGTCATCGCGATAGCACGGTCAATCACCTGCTGATCCTCCCCGGTGAGGCTGCCCAGCCAGCCGGTGTAGGGATCGCGGCCGATGGAGATCAGCTCCCTCACGGTGAACGAGGCTACCGACTCCTGCCCGGTGAGCACGATGGAGAGTAGCCGGGCTCTTTTTTTAGGGGTGAGGGTGTGGATATCCTTGCCGTTGAGCAGGATGTTGCCGGCCCAGATGGGTTGCAGCGAGGCGATGGAACGCAGCAGGGTAGATTTGCCGCAACCGTTCTTGCCAATGAGGGCAATCAGTTCGCCCTCACGGGCGTTCAGCGTGAGATCCGACTGTACGATATGTGGATGTCCGTGTGTGTGATAACCGATGCTTACCCGGTCGAGCTGGAGAATGGGCATATCTGATCTGTCAGTTGGGCGGGAGCATGAATCCTTGTTACTCCTCAATCAATCCCTCGGGGATAAACATCTCGAGGCTCTTCTTCTTCTCATCTATGGCAACAATAAAATCTTCCGTGGCAGGAATCAGATGCTCTTTGTCGCCTTCCCTGACGATGAACAGCACATTCATTGTGCTGTCTTCCACCGCATCGATCACCCCCAAAGTTGTGCCGTGTTGGTCGGTAATGGTGTAACCGATGAACATTCGCCAGTCATTTTCCTCCCCCGCATCGGCTGTCTCCACCAACTCGCGCGGCAGCAGCACGTCGAGGCGACTGTAACATGCGGCTGTCACTTCATCCTCTACATCTTCAAACTTAACCCTGGCAGAGGTGTCGGTCACGAAGGTGAACTCCTCCACGCGGAAGGGTACCGGGATGCCCTCTATTTCCAGGAAATAATCATCCGCATCCAGTTCAGCATATGCTCTTTGGTGGAAGAGCAGCACCAGCTCGCCCCTGATACCGTAAGGTTTCTGGGTGCGGGCTACCGGCAGTAGATCATTTGCTGAGATCATGACTTTATTTTCTGCGTTGATACTTGATGTTCTTCAGTTTATCCCGGTTGTGGCCATTCATCTTGATTTCCGGAATGGTGTAATGGCTGCTGTTCATATCCAATTGACCTTTTGAGAGATCCCTCAGGTCCTGAAAGATCTTCTCATCATCAGCCTCCTTGTTCCATTGTGAGTAGGAACGTTTCATCTGAGCGAGTAGCATCCGTATCAACTGTTTACGCTGTTCTCCCTCCTCCATGTTGGCGGCAATCTTCACCATCCGCTCCAGGATCTTGCCGTAATGGCGGTAGCGCATCGTGGGACGGCTGTAATCGAGGTGCCCCGGTGCAGAGTAGAGATCCTCTTTCTTGATCACCTCGTAGGGATATTCAATGTCGAGCTGGAAGTCCGACATGATGGCCAGGTGATCCCAGAGGATGTGTTTGAAGTTGTTCACATCGCGCAGGTGCGGGAACAGGTTGCCCATGATGTCAATCACGGCATAGGCACACCGCCTTCTCTCCTCCGGATCGGCGATGCCCACGCAGTGGTCCACCATGTTCTGGATGTTGCGGCCATATTCCGGCAAAAGCAGTTTCTCTTTTTGTGTGTTGTATTGCATTGTTGTAAAATATTTTTAGCATTCAGTGGTCAGTGGTTAGCTATGAACCATGAACTTACCAACGTTTTAACCTATCTCAATTTGAGCACATCCCCCTCCTCGGGAATGTATTCGTAGCGCTTCTTGTTAAGCCGGTAGAGGTTCCGCATCCGGATACCATACTGTTGCGAGATGCTGTACATCGACTCACCCACCTGTACGGTGTGGAATTCATACGGTTTGTCAGCCCGCGCTTTCTTCTTCTGGAAGTAAACGATGTCACCCTCGCTCAGTGGAAAGTCGGCAGGGACCTCGTTGAACTTCAACAGCTCCTCCACATCAAAACCAAACTCGCGGGCGATACCGGCATAGCTGTCGCCGCTGACGGCAATCACATATACCAACCCGTGTGTGATGTAGGGCTGGTGCTCCCAGATGGCCCGCGATGCCTCAAGGCGGCGCCGCTCCTCCCGTTCGCGTCGGCTTACCCCCTTGCGGTACTTCGGGTCATCGTAGCGATATAGCTCATAATCCTCTATCAGCTTGATCAGTTTGTTGGCATAAGCCCTGTCGGTGGCGTAGCCCGACTTCTGCAATCCCCTGGCCCACCCTTTGTAGTCGGTCAGCGAGAGATCAAAGAGGGCACGGTAACGTACGCCTGCCACAAGGAACTCAGCGTGATCACGATAAGACTCTTCCACGGTTTCATAGCTGCGGAAGCAGTCGTTGGGTGTATCGTCGGCCGCGTAGACCGACGGGCCGTTCCAGCCGCGATGACACTTGATGCCAAAGTGGTTGTTGGAGCGACGTGCCAGTTCACTCATCCCGGCACCCGATTCCAGGATGCCCTGTGCCAGGGTGATCGATGCAGGGATGCGATAATGTTCCATATGTTCAACTGCCATGTCGCCGTAACGATCGATGTAAGCCTCGTAGGTGCTCACCCTCTGTTGTCCGTGAAGCCTGGCAGGAACAAATAATACAGAGAGAATGACAAAGAACGGTAAAATTACCCTATATTTGTGATACAAAAAATGCATTACGATGGTCAAAGAAATCAATTTATCCACAAAGATAGCTGTTTATCCGTTAGAGGAATGCTCTGAAACAGAAAAAAAGTTGATCGAAGCTGCCAAAAAGGCAACGGAGAAAGCTTATGTTCCCTATTCCGGTTTTTCGGTGGGCGCTGCCCTGCTGCTGGAGAACGGTGAAATTGTAAGCGGCAACAACCAGGAGAACGCGGCCTACCCTTCGGGGTTATGTGCTGAACGGACTACCGTTTTCTACGCCAATGCCAACTACCCCGAAGAGAAGGTGATGGCAATCGCCATTGCGGCAAACTACAAAGGCTCCTTCACCGAAGATGTGATCACCCCCTGTGGTGCCTGCCGACAGGTGCTGCTCGAAACGGAGAACCGCTTCCATTCGCCCATGAAGGTATTGATGTACAGCCAGAAGGGTGTTTACGTGATGGAGAGCATCAGAGACCTGCTGCCCCTCAGCTTCGGAGATGAGATGCTGAAGTGACCGGCCGGTTTAGAAGGAAGCTTCGTAGAGGGTTATCAGATACCACTCATCATCGATCCTGGAAAAGTAATAGTCGGCATAGATGCCATTGTTGATGCCTCGAATCTCAACAACGGCCGTATCATTCTTGAAACGAACCACCTGATAATACTGATCGTAGGGACGGGTGAGGTAGGTACTGTCGTATGAGAGGTCAAGTTGTTCCCAGTCGTACTTGCCGATCGACTCCTCCTTGGGGGCCATCCCCTCATCACCGGTATCGGGTACGATGACGCTGATGGGGAACTTGATGCGGCGCAATTGAAATTGCGAGTCGTTGCTGAACCGTTCGATAAATCGTCGGAAATCCTCCTCCTGTGTAAGCTGCACCACCGTTGTATCGGTTTGTTCAACTGCATTTGAGATAGTGTCTCCTTCTTCAATGCGGTTGCTCTGTTGACCCTTTCCGTTGCATGAAATGAAAAGGATGGTGATCGTGGGGAGTAAAAGGAAAAAGAATTTACGTTTCATTGCTTTCGTAGATGGAGAATTTACACTTATAACCTAAACCACACACAAAGGTATAAAAAAAGTTGATACCCAAAGAGTAATGTCATTTTTTTTTATTGAAAACCATTTCCCAATCGTTCTTTGATGCAAAATAGAAATAATCCTTATCTTTGTTTCACAAAAACGACGCTGAATGAACCTTCAAAGAGCTATTGACGATCTCTTTGCTGCTCAGATTGAGGAGTGGCCCCTATTGCACGATGCGGTTGCCCGGCACCAACAGGTACGGGAACGATCAATCAGCTGGGGTGATGATTTCAAGATACGACTGCAATACAATCCTGCCAGGAGCATCTCTTCCACAGCCAGCATTGAGCAGGAGGCGATCGAACGGCGGCCTTGTTTTCTCTGCGAAGGCAACCGCCCCCCTCATCAGCGGGGGATCCCTTTCCTGGAAAAATACATCCTCCTTTGCAACCCCTATCCCATCCTCCGCAACCACCTCACCATCCCACTCCATTCACATGTGCCGCAACGCATCGGGAAGAAAGCGGGTGAGATGCTGCAACTGGCCCAACAGCTGCCCGATTACGTGGTCTTTTACAACGGTCCCGCCTGTGGGGCCTCCGCACCCGACCATTTTCACCTGCAGGCAGGGTTGAAGATGCCCGAGTTATTGCAGGGAGACAACGAACTGAGGAGCTGCCTGGTGATGGAGGGCGACACGCTGCAGGAGACGGAAGAACTGTTCAATGATGTTTACAGCTACCTGCAGGGTAGAGACCCCGGCAAGGAGGAGCCGATGCTCAACCTGATCGCTTTCACACAAAACAACCGCTATCACCTGCACCTCTTTCCGCGCAAGGCTCACCGTCCCTGTCAATATTTCGAGACGGGGGAGCGGCAGGTGCTTGTAAGCCCCGGTGCCCTCGACATGGCAGGGCTGATGATTATGGTGAGGGAGGAGGATTTTAACAAAATGAGGCATCATGACATCGAGGATATCTACTCCCAGGTCTCCCTGCCGGTTATCTGAACATTACAACGTTGCTATCTTCATGGTTCAAAACAAACTAACAACTGATCTCTGACAACTGACAACTAAAATATATGCAAAACTCCGAAATCATTCTCCTGAACATCAACGGGGAAGACAAGCCGGGCCTGACTGCCGCCCTCACCGAGATCCTGGCCAAGCATGGTGCCTTCATCCTCGACATCGGGCAGTCGGACATTCACCGCAACCTCTCGCTGGGCATCCTCTTCAAGTCGATGCACGACAACTCGGGAGAGATCATGAAAGACCTGCTCTTCAAGGCTTACGAGATGGATGTCAACGTGCGCTTCACCCCCATCACGGCAGAGCGCTACTCCAACTGGGTGGGGCAGCAGGGTAAGAACCGCTACATCATCACCCTCCTGGGCAGGATTCTCACGGCCAAGCAGATCGCTTCAGTCTCGCACATCATCGCCGAGCAGAACCTCAACATCGACAACATCGTCCGCCTCACGGGACGCATTCCCCTCGATGAGGAACAGCGCGCCCCCAAGTCGTGCGTCGAGCTCTCGGTACGCGGCACCCCCAACGACCGCCAGCGGATGCAACAGTCGTTCCTGGAGCTCTCCTCCGACCTCAACTTCGACATCTCCTTCCAGGAAGAGAGCATGTTCCGCCGAATGAGGCGCCTCATCTGCTTCGACATGGACTCCACGCTCATCCAGACCGAGGTGATCGATGAGCTGGCCATGCGTGCGGGCGTAGGGGATCAGGTGAAGGCCATCACCGAGTCGGCCATGCAGGGAGAGATCGACTTCGAAGAGAGCTTCCGCCAGCGGGTACAGCTGCTCAAAGGTCTCGACGTCTCGGTGATGCGTGAGATTGCAGAGCAGCTGCCCATCACCGAAGGCCTCGACCGACTGATGCGGGTGTTGCAAAAGGTGGGGTTCAAGACTGCCATCCTGTCGGGTGGATTCACCTACTTCGGCAACTACCTGAAAGATAAATACGGGTTTGACTACATGTATGCCAACGAGCTGGAGGTAGAGAACGGGAAGCTTACCGGCAACTACCTGGGTGATGTGGTGGATGGCAAGCGTAAGGCGGAGCTGCTGCGGCTCATCGCACAGGTGGAGAAGATCGACCTGCGCCAGACGGTGGCCGTGGGTGACGGTGCCAACGACCTGCCGATGCTGGGCATCGCCGGCCTAGGCATCGCTTTTCATGCCAAGCCCAAGGTGAAACAGAATGCTGATCAATCGCTCTCAACGGTCGGTATCGATGGCATCCTCTATTTCCTGGGCTACAAGGATTCAATGCTCGACAGCAGGTTGCTGAACGGTTAAAACAATACAAAAAACAGTTTGGTATGGAATTTGTGGATACACTGTTGAAACGTTTCGATGGCGATTCGGAACTCAAAAAAGCGACCCACGCGCTGGTATGCTTCAGTTCTCCCGAAACGGGGAAGAAGCTGGCGCAGCTCACCTATCAGCTGGTGATGACCCGATCGGAGGGATCTTCAATGGCACTGCTTTACTTCATCAACCCCCAACAGGAGGAGTTCTCGGGGGAGGAGATCAGCAGGCTGCACAGCAAGATCAGTGCAGACTTCACACCGAAGACAGAGCGGGAGAAGATCACCCTGCGCACCTTCATCAGCGATGAGGTGAAGCACATGGAGCAGATTGAAAAGATGATCGAGGAGCAGGGCTCCAACCTCATGATCAGAGGTATCAGCAGCCTTGAACTCTCAATCAACCAGGTGGAACAGTACAGCCTGCTCAGGCGCGACCCTGCCAATCCGGTACAGAACATCCTGACGCAGTTTCCCGTGAAAGAGGCAGAGATACTCCAGGAGCTCACCGCGATGATGGGGGAGAACAGGATTCCCACAGCGCTCTTCGTGGACAACAATATGCAGGCCGCCAAAAAGATTTTCATGCCCTTGCTCTGCGATTCTGACATCCACCTCTTCACCTATCTCTATCATCTGGCACAGCCGGAAGGAACAGAGGTCATGCTATGGGATGCCATCGGCATCACTGACACCGAGCCCAGGATTCAGAAAATATACCAGTACATCGCGAAGAAAAGCGACGGCAAGGTACATCTGTGGGACAACGACCGTAAGATTGAGGAGTCGTTCATCCGCACACAAGACCTGCTCGTGACCGGTGTGGGGGGATGGAGCAGGCTCACAAACACACCGCTGCCCTGGAAGGAACAATTGCCCTCACTCCTGATCATCAAGGACAGCAACAGATAACAAGACAAAAATGGATTCATCCGACACTGTAAAAAAACTGACGTTCATCCGCACAAAGATTGCCAACAGGGAGCTCAAGGAGGCCATTGAGGGCATCCGCGAGCTTGCCGCCGAGAGACAAAGCTGGTCGCTGTCGCAACAGCTCAACGAGCTGGAGAACAACTACCGCTTCATGCTCCACTATTTCATGGCAGGCAACAAGGATCCGGAACAAAAGAACATCTACCGCAACCTGATCCGCGATCTCTACACGCTGGCCGATGACACCGCATCTGAGATATTGCTCCGCGAGAGCGGATCCCTCTTCTTCGAGAAGATGCGGTTCATGCAGTTGCATGCACCGATCACCCTCGATGAGCAGAGAGAAGACATCGCCCGGGAAGCTGACACCTACTCCTTCATCGGTTTGCTGGAGGAGGGCCCGGAGAAACAACAACGCCTGCGTGACAACAGATCGTCGTACGAGAAGAGATTGCAGGAGCTCTTCTACACCATTTTTGCATCTCCCCGTGCCGATGCCGAAACAAGTGCGGCTCTCAAACAATTCACGCAGGACGAACGCATGCCGGTAACGGCCAAGCGCCTTTTCGTCTCTGCCCTCACCATGAACCTGCTGCAACTGTTCGACGCCCCCAAGGCGGAGCTGTTGCTCGACCTCTGCAGGGACCCTGAACCGGAGGTGGCCACCCGCGCCATCGTAGGCATCATCCCCCTCTTCCAGCTCATCAGCGAACGTTGGTCGTTCTATCCCGGCATTGTGAGCCGGCTGCAGCTCTTCGCCGACGACAAGGTCTTCAGCCGACGCTTCATGACGGCTGTCACCGGTTACATACAGGCACATGAAACAGAGAAGATCACCCGTCGCCTCACCGAGGAGATCCTGCCCGAGATGATGAAGCTGAGCCCGATGATCGGAAAGAAGATTCGTCTCGACGAGTGGATGGGCGAGAGCGGCCTCGATGAGAAGAACCCCGAGTGGCAGAAGCTGCTCGAAGAGTCCGGCTTGAACGACAAGCTACAGGAGTTCTCCAACCTTCAGATGGAGGGTGCCGACGTCTTCCACTCCACCTTCTCCAACCTGAAGAGCTATCCCTTCTTTCATGAGATGAGCAACTGGTTCCTGCCCTTCGAATCACAACACAGCAGCCTCAACATGCTCTTCAGCGACCGTAAAGAGGACCTGTCGCTCATCAATACCCTCACAAGCAGCTCCATGATGTGCAGTTCCGACAAGTACTCTTTCTGCTTCAGCTTGATGATGATGCCGGAGCAGTTCCGCCACCTGTTGATGTCACAATTGACTGGCCAAGAGGAGGAGTTGCAGAAGTTGAACGAAGAGGAGCGGGTGATGAACCCACACCGGAAAGAGGAGACACTGATCGGGCACTACATCACCGATCTCTACCGTTTCTTCAAGCTCTTCCGCCGTCACAACGAGTTCACCGACATCTTCAACCTGCCGCTCAACTATCACGAACTGGAACCGTTTATCCCCGTGGTACGGCAGACGGCAAACCTGGAAAAGATTGCCCTTTACTACTTCGAGAAAAACAACTTCACGGAGGCTCTCAGTGCCTACAGCCTGCTCGCAGACGACGGAAGCAGCAAGAGTGAAGTGTGGCAGAAGATTGGCTATTGCCGTCAGATGCTAACCGATGTCAGGGGTGCCCTCCAGGCCTATCTCCATGCGGAGCTGCTGGAAGAGGGAAACAGCTGGGTGCTCCACCGCATCGCCTCCTGTTACAGGATGCTCAAAGAACCCGAGTCGGCGCTGACCTATTACCGGCGACTGGAACAGCTGAGACCCGACGACCTCAACCTGCAGCTGCAGATAGGTCACTGCCACCTGGAGCTCAAGCAGTATGAGAAGGCGCTCAACTTCTACTTCAAGGTGGAGCTGCTGGACAGCAGCAACACCCGTGCCTGGCGATCCATTGCCTGGTGTGCCTTTCTCTCCCGCAAGTTCGACGTGGCGCACAATTACTACGAGCGTATCCTGGCGCAGAAGCCCAATGCACACGACTATCTCAACGCCGGCCACGTGGAGCTCTGCCTGGGGAACAACGGCGAAACGGTAAGACTCTACGGCATGTCGCAGGAACTGGCAGGTAGCAATGAGAAATTTCGTGAGCTGTTGATAGAAGATGAGGAGGAGTTGCAGGAGGCAGGTGTCGACACCACCATTCTGCCGATCATCCTCGACGGGATGCGCTACGGCAAGGAGCTGTGACCCCACAGCGGAAGTAGCTCAGCGATACCAACCATTTTGCACAATAAGCTCATACGCCTCTGCAGGCAGGAAGGCGCGCATATCCCTCCCCTCGCGGATGCTCCTGCGGATGAAGGTGGAGGAGATCTCCAGCAGGGGAGCATCGACCATCTGCACGCTCTCGCGCAGCCCTTCCGGGATCACCACCGCTTCTCCCGGTCGCGGGTAGATCAATATGGGGTAGCTCGCCAACAGCCTTTCATACTCTTTCCAGAGGGGCAGCTGGTTCCAGTTGTCGCCACCAATGATCAGGGTGAACCGCGCGCCGGGGTACTCCGCCGTGAGAAAATCGAGGGTCTCTATCGTGTAGGAGGGTCGCGGCAGATGAAACTCCACATCAGAGACCTTCAGGTTGCGGTAAGGTGCAACGGCGGCGGCGGTCATCTCCAGGCGGCAGCGCTCCTCGAGGAGCTCACCGGCCTCCTTGAGCGGATTCTGCGGGGAGACCACCAGCCACACCTCGTCGAGGTAGGTGAACTCACACAGGTAGCTCGCCAGCATCAGATGGCCTGCATGGATGGGGTTGAATGAGCCGGAGAAGATGGCGATTTCCTTCTTGTGCATGGTTTCCGTATCGTGTATTGGCAGGCAGGGGTTGCCCGCTGCCTCATTGGCAAAAATAGCAAAAAAAAACCGATGCACCTTTCGCATACACCGATCTTTTTCTTTCTTTCAGTTTCTAATCAGATGCTAACTCGATTTCTTGAAAAGGGAGATAATCCACAGTAGCAGCACGGCACCGATCAAAGCGGTCACGAAGCTGGGGATCACGCCGCTGCCGGCGCTGATGCCCAGAAGGCCGAAGACCCAGCCGCCAATAACCGAACCGGCGATACCCACGAGGATGTTCACCAGCAATCCGAAACCACCACCTCTCATCAGTCTACCAGCAAGCCATCCGGCAATTGCTCCAATAATAATCCATCCTAACCAACTCATAAGCACTTGTTTTAAATGTGAATAATTCTGCCGACCAGTAAGGAGTCGGTTTACTTCAATAAACAGCAGGATGCAATGAATTGTTTAAAATTAACGAAAAAATCTGTTTCAGCTCATCCGGCTCTTGTAATCCTCATAAGTGAAACGGCGATAAAGCACAAAGGTGCCCTCAGCACTCCACAACCCGATGGAAGGGTGTGTGACCCCGTTGAAAAGGGTACTTTTCACGATGGTGTAGTGAATCATATCCTCAAAAACAACAGGATCACCCACTTGCAAAGGATTATCGAACGACCAGTCGCCCATGAAATCGCCACTCAGACAGCTGTTACCCCCCATGCGGTAGGTAGGCTTACCTGCCACCGGCTCCTGATAGCCCCCCCTGATGCGGGGTTTGTAGGGCATCTCCAGGCAGTCGGGCATGTGACAGGCAAAGGAGACATTAAGCATGGCGGTCTCCACCCCCTGATTTTCCACGATGTCGGTGACGGTAGCCACCAGCACACCTGTCTCCCAAACAAAAGCACTGCCCGGCTCCATGATGATCTCCAGGTGGGGATAGCGCTCTTTCAGTCCTTTGAGCAGGCTGACCAGGTGATCGATGTCATAATCCTTGTGGGTCATCAGATGCCCTCCTCCCAGGTTGAGCCACTCAATCTGATCGAAGAGATGCCCGAACTTCTCCTCCACCACCTCGAGCGTCCTTTCCAGATCGTAAGAGTTGTTCTCGCAGAGGTTATGCAGGTGAAGACCGCTGATCCCTTCGGGAAGACGCTCCCCGATCCGCCCGGCGGTGACTCCCAGTCGGGAGCCGGGGGCACTGGGGTTGTAGAGGTCGGTCTCCACCACCGAGAAGCCGGGGTTGATGCGCACCCCACAACGGATATCCCTGCCGGAGGCTTTCACTTGCGGATAGAATCGTTCGTACTGTGTCAGGGAGTTGAAGGTGATATGGCTGCTATAACGCAGAAAGACAGGAAACTCCTCATCGGTGTAGGAGGGGGCGTAGCTGTGTGCCGGACGGCCCATCTCCTCGAAGGCGAGCTGTGCTTCAGCCACCGAGCTGGCGGTAGAGTGTCCAATATACTCGCGGATGATGGGGAAGGATTTCCAGAGGGCGAACGCTTTGAAGGCAAGGATAATGCTCACACCGGTGCGATCCTGCACCGAGCGGATCAGCGCAAGGTTGCGTCGCAGCAATCGCTCTTCCATCACATAACAGGGTGAGGGTATCTGGTTAAGATCGATCATGTTGTTTGTTTATTCTTCTACGTTTCGGTATGTGTCTATATGTACCTTCTCCCAGGGCAGCAGCTCCAGGTCGGCAGCCGGACGCTCCTTCACCTTGTGGCCGATGGCAATCACACAGAGCACTGACATCGGCATGGGCACATCCAGTAACTCGTTGATGTAATCGCCTGCCGACAGATTGTCAGAATAGGAGCGGTTGCGCACCTGTACCCAGCAGCTGCCCAAACCCAATGCCTCAGCCTGTAGCTGCATGTTGATGGCAGCAAGGGAGGCATCTTCGATCCAGGCGTCGCTCACAATGGGGTTGCCCATCACCACCACGGCAAGTGCGGCCCCTGCGATAAGCGTGGCACTGTGAGGCTTACATTGGGAAAGTTTCGTGAGAACATCCTTCTTCTCCACCACGATAAACTCCCAGGAGTGGCGATTCTTAGAGGTAGGTGACAAAAGCGCCGCCTCCAGGATGGTACGTGTCTGGTCTGAAGTGAGCAGTTCATCACTGAACTTCCGGGTAGTGCGGCGGCGAAGCAATAGTTGTTGAAATGGATCCATCGTGACTCTCTTTTTATAAGGTGCAATGATACGAAAAAAGAACGATATTTAATATCATGGCCCGTGAAAATAGGAGGGCGTACCGTACTATTTATGTAGAACTGTTCTAAATTAGAAGAATTTTGATTATTTTTGTCCCCAAACGAACCATCCACTATGTTTCATACTCCGAAGACAAAGGTGAGACCTGCCACGAAGATGGCGGAACTGATCGATGCCAACCCTCACCTGTTGCTGATGTTGCAGCATTTCAACATCGATTTCCGGGTGAACGACCTGACGGTGTGGCAGCTCTGCATACGGCAGGGTATCAGCGAGAATCTCTTTGTAAGCATTGCAAACCTCTATAATGGCTTCGATATCAGAGGGCCACAACCCTTCACACGGGGTGACCTGCTTCTGGTGATCGACTTCCTCAAGAGCAGCCACGACTTCTACCGCAGAGAGAAATACCCACAGATCAGCAACTACATACGTCAGCTACAGGAAAACCACCCTGTCAGAGAAATGAAGCTACTTGAGAAGTTCTTCAAAGAGTACTTCGACGAGGTACTGGAACACCTGGATTATGAGGACAGCACCGCTTTCCCTTACTTCATCACCCTGCTGGAGGGAAGAGAAAACGACAGGCCGGGCAAGCGTTACTCCTCGAAGGAGTACGGCGATCACCATACCGATATCGAATTGAAGCTACAGGATCTGAAGAACCTGCTGTTGATGCACGTGGACATTGAGGGAGACCTGGAACTGCGCCGTAAGCTCCTTTTCGCCTTGTATGAGCTGGAGTTCGATCTCTACATCCACTCGCTGATTGAAGAGAAGATCCTGATACCCTCGGGACAACAGATAGAGAAGGAGGTAAATGTATAGTCCGCGCCTTCATATCGCCATCATGGAACCTTCCATGATCATCTTCGAGGGGTTGCAGACCATCATCTGCCACTCCTCGCTCGACTGCCGGGTGAGTCGCGTGGAGCGGTTGGAGGAGTTGACAGAGATGATGAAGCATACTCCCGTAGAGATCCTGATTGCAAACCCGATGCAATTCGTCAACCTGGAGAAGGAGGTGAAAAAGTTGCGCAAGAGCTATCCCACCCTTGCCATCGCCGGTATCGACTTCGGTATCATTCACCGCCAATCGATGCTGACCGATATCTCCTTCACCCTCTATGACACACCCGAGCATATCATCCATTCACTTACCCGGCTGCAGGAGAAGAGTCAACACCCGGAAGAAGAGAAAGAGGAGAACAACCACCTCTCGCCGCGAGAGATAGAGGTGCTCACCTGCCTGGTGAGCGGCATGCTTAACAAGGAGATTGCCGACCAGCTGCACATCAGTATCCACACGGTGGTGCGCCACCGCAAGAACATCACCCTCAAGACCGGCATCCGCAGCCAGTCGGGTCTCACCATCTATGCCATCTCAAAAAAGATCGTCTCCATCGAGGATATCGAACTCTGAATCCCAATAAATAACCATTCAATAGACTTCAAATAGCCACATGATGCCATTGTCGTGTAGGGTTGTTCGTCGTATCTTTGCACTGTTTTAACACAAATAATCGATTCAGACTAACAATGAAACGGACTACAACAATGAAGCGGAATCTATTCTTTCTGATGGCTATTCTATTGCGGATATCCATCTTTGCGCAGGCAGACGCGAGCGACGCCATGCTGTTTGGCGATGTGAAGGTGAGAGGAACGAATAACCATATCCCCTATGCCACCATCTATGTAAAAGGTACCACCATGGGTACTGTTGCCGACGAGACAGGTCATTTCAAGCTGGCCCACCTGCCCGAGGGAAAGCAGACCATCGTGGCACAGTTCGTGGGCTACAAAGCTCAAGAGATAGAGGTGATGATGGAACGAGGCAAAGGCAGGGAGCTATACTTCGAGTTGGAGGAAGATCACTTCAACCTGGAGCAGGTGGTGGTGACCGGCACCCGCACACAGCACTACGTGAAGAGCGTGCCGGTGCGTACGGAGGTGGTCACCTCGCAGGCTTTGAAAAACAAGAACGCCTGGAACGTTTTCGAAGCGCTGGAAGGGGTACCCGGCATACGGGTTGAAAACCAGTGCCAGGCCTGCAACTTCACCATGGTGCGGATGCAGGGCCTGGGCTCGGAACACACACAGGTGCTGATCAACGGGCAGCCGGTCTACTCGGGACTGGCCAGCGTCTACGGGCTGGAACAGATCGGCACCGGTGATGTAGACCGTATCGAGGTGGTGAAAGGTGCCGGCTCGGCGCTCTACGGCAGCAGCGCTATCGCCGGGGCCATCAACATCATCACCCGGGAGCCCTCGCCTGTACCGATGGTGAGCGCCGACATCCAGTTAGGCAACCACAATACCAATGTATACAACCTGAACGCCTCCATGCGTAATGCGAAAGGCAACATCGGGTTGAGCCTCTATGCCCAGAAAATCGATCATGGTGTGATCGACGCCACCGGCGAGGGGATGAGCAGGGAAGAAGTGAACGGTAAAGACGGCATCTCCGACCGTGTGGCCTCGAAGCTACACAACGTAGGTGCATCGCTATACATTGATGATCCTCTCTTCGGCAACGACCGGTTGGTACTTCGTGGCAAGGCGATCAACGAGAAGAGAGAGGGAGGGGTGATCACCGGCGACCTCTACAAAAACCCCTTCACCGAGGGTACGGAAAATATTTCTACCGACCGCTACGAGGCGGAAGCCAACTACAGACTCGAATTGGAGAGTGGCGGGGAGATTAACTTCAACAACTCCTTCATCAACCACAACCGTAACGCCACCAACGACTCCTTCCTGGGTGATTACCTGGAGACACACGACGGGATGTCGCCCGACGTGCAAGCGCTGCGTCCGTACCTGGCAGAGGAAAACTCGTTGATCAACACTCTCACCCTAGGCAAACAATGGGGGAACCACAGCCTGCTATTCGGGCTGCAACACTATGTGACACGACTGAACGAATCGGGTATGTATGTGGTGGTAGATGAAGCGAGTGACTGGTATGGTGACTCCTATCGCTCTACAGCCCGCAAGCATGCACACGAGATGGGCGCTTTTCTGCAGGATGAGTGGCAGGTAACGGAGAGGTTGACAGTGGTGCCGGGACTGCGCATCGACCGTCACAGCTCGGGTGAGGAGTATGCTTCGGACCGTCAAGTGTTCGACAGCGATTTTCCCAAGACATCCTTCAGCAGGATCAGCATCAACCCGCGACTGGCGGTGAAGTACCTCGCCGGTGAGCATCTCACCCTGCGTGCCAATGCCGGCACCGGCTTTCGTGCTCCCTACGGCTTCTCGGAAGATCTGCACCTCTGCAGCGGCTCACCCCGCGTATGGAAATCGTCGGAGCTGGAGGCGGAGACCTCGCGGAGCATCAACCTCTCGGCCGACTATTACGGACATGGCTTCCAGGTGAGTGCCAATCTGTTCCACACCTACCTACAGAACAAGATCGACTTCACCGACGCCGACGAGCAGGTGAAGAACCTGGGATACACCTACCAGTGGCGCAACATCGACGATGCGGTGGTACAGGGCCTCGAGATGAGCCTGCAGGTGACACCGGTCAGATATCTCAACCTGGGCGCCGACTTCGGAATCAACAGCGGACGCTACAAGAATATGCGTGAGGACTGGAAGGGAACCCCCTATGAGGGCGTGAGTGACCGCATCCCCCGTTTCCCCTCCACCACAGGCAGCATGAAAGCGGAATATACACCACACGACTGGACCTTCACACTCTACGGGCTCTACCAGGGCAGCATGCAGATCGACTACATCAGCGAAGATGCTGCCGGCACAAAGATCAAAACAACCGATCCCTACATGACCTTCAACGCCAGCATCTCAAAAAGAATCGGCATGGTACGCCTCTACGGTGGCGGAAAGAACATCTTCAGTTACCTGCAGGATGAAAAGCATCTCGATGATGCTGCCTTCCTTTATGCTCCGGTCTATGGTGCGCTCTGGTACGCCGGCATATCGGTTACCATCAGCCACTGATTGCCATCGGTTACGGTCAAAGACCACTCACCGCAGCTCACGGATCACTCTATGGGATTTACAGACGGGATGGCCTCACTTCCCTGGTTTTAACCGGATATTTGTCCCAATCGGGTATGAATGAATCTGAACCCGTACATCATTCTGATGTAGCGGGTTTTTTCTGCCTGATTTGTTAAACATTTTAACCTTCTTGAATGTTTCACTCCTATGCACATCGACCGGCATCAGGAGAAGGTAGCAATTCTCCACAAAACTGCCGCGAATGTTGTATGGTATCAGAAAAAAATCATAGCTTTATTGCGGTTTCTTAATCAAAAATATCAGCATACTGAACAGGCATACCATCAACAGGAGGTATCTATCTAATAATATGCAAAATAGAAAAATCACACAACTAATTTACAGGATATGAAGGTACATGAATATCAGGCAAAAGAGATGTTTGCCGCCTACGGGCTCCCCGTGGACAAGAGTATCGTCTGCCGCTCGGTGGAGGATGCCGTGAGGGCCTATGAGCAACTCGATACACAAAAGGTGATCGTGAAGGCACAGGTGCACACCGGCGGCCGCGGCAAGGCGGGCGGTGTGAAGCTGGCAGATGGGGAGGCGGAACTGCGTAGACATGCAGCCGACATCCTGGGAATGGATATCAAGGGGTTCACCGTCGACCGTGTCCTGGTGGGCCAGGCGGTGCACATTGACAAGGAGTATTACGTCAGCTACGTCATCGACCGCAGCAGCAAGGCGGCCATCCTGATGCTGAGCCGCGAGGGCGGCATGGACATCGAGGAGGTTGCACGCACCACACCCGAGAAGATCCACAAGTTCGTGATCGACCCCTCCATCGGGGTGCCGGACTACCTGGCACGGGAGGCGGCCTTCACGCTGTTCGACGACATCGCGCTGGTGCGCAAGGCGGCACCGGTCTTCCAGAAGCTCTACAAGCTGTTCGTGGCCAACGATGCCTCCCTGGCGGAGATCAACCCGCTGGTGCTCACCAAGGAGGGGGAGATCATGGCCATCGATGCCAAGATGACCTTCGACGACAATGCCCTCTACCGCCACCCGAAGACCGCTGCGCTGAACGAGCCTACCGACGAGGAGAAGAAGGAGCAGAACGCCAAGAGCAAGGGCTTCAGCTACGTGCACCTGGGCGGCGACATCGGCTGCATGGTGAACGGCGCGGGACTGGCCATGGCCACCATGGACATGATCAAGCTTTACGGCGGCAACCCTGCCAACTTCCTCGACATCGGCGGCAGCTCCAACCCCACCAAGGTGATTGAGGCGATGAAGCTGCTGCTGGGCGACAAGAACGTGAAGGTGGTACTGATCAACATCTTTGGCGGTATCACCCGCTGCGACGATGTGGCAAAGGGTCTGCTGGAAGCATTCCAACAGATCAAGACAGAGGTGCCCATCGTGATACGCCTTACAGGCACCAACGAGAAGGAGGGACGTGCCCTGCTGCAGGGCACCCACTTCCACGTGGCCGAGACCATGGGTGAAGCCACCCAGAAGGCAGTGGCATTATCGAAATAACAACCAGACCGAACAAATCAGAGAATATGAGCATACTGATAAATAAGCAAAGCCGGCTGATCGTACAGGGGATCACCGGTCGCGATGGAGGGTTTCATGCCTCCAAGATGAAAGCATATGGCACCAACGTGGTGGGGGGCACCTCACCCGGCAAGGGTGGAGAGCTGGCCGACGGCATCCCGGTGTTCAACACGGTGCGTGAAGCGGTGAAGGAAACGGCTGCCGACACCTCGGTGATCTTCGTGCCGGCACCTTTCGCCAAGGATGCGATGATGGAGGCTGCCGACGCAGGCATCAAGCTGGTGGTCTGCATCACCGAGGGGGTCCCCACGCTCGACGTGGTGGAGGCCTACAGCTACATACGCCGCAAGGGAGCCAACCTGATCGGGCCCAACTGCCCGGGACTCATCTCACCGGGAAAGAGCATGGTAGGAATCATGCCCACAATGATCTTCAAGGAGGGGAGCACCGGCGTGATCAGCCGCAGTGGCACCCTCACCTACGAGGTGGTTTACAACCTCACCGAGAAGGGCATGGGCCAGTCCACAGCCGTGGGGGTGGGTGGCGACCCCGTGGTGGGACTCTACTACCGTGAGCTGCTCGAGATGTTCGAGAACGACCCGGAGACCGACTCCATCGCGCTGATCGGCGAGATCGGTGGCGATGCTGAAGAGCGGGCTGCCGAGTACATCCGCGACCATGTGACCAAGCCTGTGGCGGTATTCATCGCCGGGCAGCAGGCCCCCCCGGGCAAGCAGATGGGTCATGCCGGCGCCATCATCTCCAGCGGATCGGGCACCGCCGCCGAGAAGATCGCCGCCTTCGAGGCGGTGGGCGTGCCGGTGGCCAAGGAGCCGAGCCAGATCCCCGACCTGCTCAGGAGAAGCAGATAAACGCATTCGTCCGGACCACCATCAAACCAAAGATGTCCCCCCTTCGGAGGGACATTCGCAAGACATGGGCCTCTGCCCCTCCAAAAAATTTGGGAGGGGCATGGGAGAGGCATTGGAGGGGCTTGGGAGGGGCACAAGCCCTGGTCTTGCCCAAACCAATCCGATGGCTATCAATTTCTAAAGCTTTCGGGTAGATCCTCTTCAAAAGAGGAGATATCCTTGGCATAATCATACTGAACCCATCGTTATAACCATTTAAATTTTACGACAATGAAAAACTGTTTGTTTTTAGTTGCAATGACCTTTTTCATGCTGAATGTTCATGCGCAATCATTGAATCTTTCCCGCGACGTTTTTTTACCGGGCGAAGCAATTGAAATTGCGTTTACCGCTCCTTCAACCTTCGCATCGAATGCCTGGGTTGGAATTATTCCGTCCTCCGTTCCCCACGGTAGTGAAGTCGAAAACGATAAACATGACATTTCCTATGTTTATCTGAGCAACCGAAGTTCGGGTGTGTTGAAATTTACAGCTCCCAAGCAGACTGGCAGATTTGATTTCAGGATGCATGATACCGACAGTAACGGAAAAGAGGTGGCATCGGTGAGTTTCGAGGTGCGCAACCAAATTCCAACCTCGGTCACTGTCGTGAAAGAATCGAATGTGGAAAACCCGGTTCTCTGGCTTGCTGATCTCCAGTTTACCCCCGGTCAGGAGATTAAATTGCATTATAAAACCCCCTCGTGGGTAAGGACGAATGCATGGATAGGGATTATTCCGGCTAACATTCCTCACGGAAGTGAAGCTGAAAATGACAGACATGATCTGAAATATCAGTATGTAAAGTCATCCGCTGACGGAGTACTGACTTTCAATGCGCCCTCAAATCCAGGGAATTACAGTTTCAGGATGCACGATTCGGATGCCAATGGAAAGGAAATTTCAAATATCGGATTTACAGTGAAATAACGGGGAAGGCTGCAACTGGTTTTTTCGTTAAAAAATCACCAAACAGGGCAGTCCCAGATTCCGCATCAGGATTGAAAGAGACTGTCGCCTTGCTGTTTTGCGCTTTGGACTGATGCGGGGTCTGCAGCATCAATGCCGTATTGCCGGGTGTCGGGCACGAGCAAGCTGATGCCGGCGGGAACACGATTAGGATCAGCAATGATGTGCTTGTTCTCAAGGTAGATGTAGACCCAGAACTCACGGTTGCCGAAGAGCTTCTCGGCCAGGATGCGCAGTGTTTCGCCCTTACCCAGGCGTACAGTCTCGATCTCTTTTTCAGGTGCAGGAGTTGGCAGCAGCAGCTCCTCCGCAGCAAGTGTGTCGGAAGGAAGGATCTCCTCTTTCGGCGTGCTGTTAGTGGCAGGTGCGACGACGGCAGGCGACCCCACGATGGTGGCAGCACTCAACGACTCATCTTTCTGTCGTGTCGCGATTGAAAAAAAAAAGCCCGGCAACAACAATTGCCACACCTCCGATGATCGGAACCCAGACAGAGCTACTCTTTCGTCCTCTCTTTGTCCTTCTGCTCCTTTCCACAACTCTTTGCCTGATTGCGTCGTCGGGCAGATGGCGGAGTGATTCGGCCAGCTCATTTGTAACATTCTTTTGTGGGGGATCGGGGTCAACCGGTTCTGACGGTTCCATTGGCACATCCGGCTCAACAGGGCCTGGCGTCACCTTCACTTCGGGAAGTGCTTCAGTGTGTGCCTCCTCGGGTTCGGGAAGCTCTTCGGTGGGTGCCTCCATCTCCACTTCTCGTGGTGTTAGAGTGGCTGACGCCCGCACGATGACGTTGTCACTGCTTTCCGCGATGTTTTCTTCTCCCATCTTCACAACGGGCAGTGCATCGAAGGTGATCCCCTCGTTGAGCAGCGTGGGTTCAAAATGGGCGAAATAACTGTTGACGCCCCTGCGCAACAGTTCTGAAGGGATGAAAGTGATCAGGTACCGCTCTTCATCATGACTTGTCTCACTGAGCGGCTTGCATTGGAAGGTGCCCAGATGCGGAAGTTCAATGCTCTCATCACGAAGGATCGACTCCCTGACCGGCGTGAGCCATTCGCTCTGCAGTCGACCGGCATCTTCGTCGCTAATCTCCGGACGCTTCTTTTTCAGCAGCGAAACGAGGGGAGCCACATCAATCTGATCGTTGTTCAGGGACAACCTGAAATCAAGCTCCACGGCAGGGGGCATCAGGGTTCGCTCACCTGTTTCGGGATTGAGCGAGATATACTCGCGCTGCTTGCGTGAGATCAGCCTGCCCACTCCCGGCAGGGTGAGGGTGCCCGGCTCGGAGAGGTACTCTCCCATCGCCTCAGCTGTTGCCTGCAGCAGCTCGTCCACTTTTGTCTGGGTCCAGCCCAAACGATCGATCAGGGTTGCTGTTGTCTCGTTGTGTGTCATCTGAATTGATTTGAGGATCTGTGAGTGAAAAGATTTGAGGATTGAAGGATTCGGGAAGGCAATCAATCGACTACGTTGCCGAAGAGGTCGAAGGGCAGTGCCGAATGGACCTTCACGCGGTAGAAATCGCCGATCGTCAGCTCTCTCTCCTTGTCGATCAGCACCTCGCCATCCACCTCGGGGGAGTCATACTCGGTGCGTCCCACGTAGTAGTCGGGATCCTCGCGGTCGATGATCACCTTCATGGTTTTGCCCACCTTGGCCTCGTTCACCGTGAGGGCGATCCCCTCCTGCAGCTCCATGAGCCGTTCCATCCGTTCCTGTTTCACCTCGGCCGGCACATCGTCGCTGTAATGCTTGTCGTTGTAGGTATCCTCCTCGTGCGAGTAGGGGAAGGCACCAAGTCGCTCGAAGCGGGTCTCCCGCACGAAGTCGAGCAGGTCAAGGTAATCCTCCTCGGTCTCTCCCGGGTGACCCACCATCATGGTGGTGCGCAGGTGGATGCCGGGCACCTCGTCGCGGAACCGCCTGATCAGGTCGGCGGTCTCCTGCCGGGTGATGTTGCGTCGCATGAGCTGCAGCATCCTGTCGCTGCTGTGCTGGAGGGCAATGTCAAGGTAGCTGCAAACGTTCTCCCGTTCCCGCATCACCCGCAGCAGGTCGGTGGGGAAGTGGGCCGGGTAGGCGTAGTGGAGACGTATCCACTCCGCACCGGGGATGTCGGCCACCCGCTCGATCAGCTCCGGCAGCTTCATGGCGCGGTAACGGTCGAGACCATAGTAGGTGAGGTCCTGTGCGATGAACTGGAACTCTTTCACCCCCTCCTTCACCAGGTGACGGATCTCTTCTTCGATCTCCTCGATGGAACGCGACTTGTACTTGCCGGTGATTAGGGGGATGGAGCAGTAGGAGCAGGTGCGGTCGCATCCCTCCGAGATCTTCACGTAGGCGTAGTGCGGCGGTGTGGAGAGAGAGCGGTCATATTCCAGCTCTTTGTAGTAGGATTTGCCCAGGTCGCTGATCACCCCGTTCCAGTCGAACTTCCCATAGAAACGATCCACCTCCGGTATCTCTGCCGCCAGCTCCTCGCGGTAGCGCTCCGAGAGGCATCCCATCACGTAGAGCTTCTTCAGCTTGTTGCGTTGTTTGGCTTCTGCAAAAGAGAGGATCATGTTGACCGACTCCTCCTTGGCATCACCGATAAAGCCGCAGGTGTTGATGATGGCGATGTCACCATCTGCGTTCTCGGGATCGTGTGTGACGGTGTAGCCGTTGGCCACCAGCTGACGCATCAGCCGTTCCGAGTCGACCAGGTTCTTGGAGCAACCCAGCGTGACCACATCTATCTTGTTCTTGATCATAAATCTTGATTATTCCCCGAAGAGGGAAGCGACAAACTCTTTCCTGCGGAATACCTGCAGGTCTTCAATCCCCTCACCCAGGCCGATGTACTTCACCGGGATGCGGAACTGGTCGGAGATGCCAATCACCACGCCCCCCTTGGCGGTGCCGTCGAGCTTGGTGATGGCCAGTGCGGTCACCTCGGTGGCGGCAGTGAAGTGTTTGGCCTGTTCGAAGGCGTTCTGGCCGGTGGAGCCATCGAGCACCAGTAACACCTCGTGCGGTGCAGCGGGGATGATCTTGCTCATCACCTGCTTGATCTTGGTCAGCTCGTTCATCAGGCTCACCTTGTTGTGCAGACGCCCCGCGGTATCGATGATCACCACGTCAGCGTTGTGTGCCTTGGCGGAGCTGACCGCATCGAACGCCACGGAGGCGGGATCGGCTCCCATCTTCTGCTTCACCACGGGCACACCTACCCTTTGTCCCCAGATATCGAGCTGCTCCACGGCGGCGGCACGGAAGGTGTCGGCCGCACCAAGGTAGACCGAGAGTCCCTTCTGTTTGAACTGCCAGGCCAGCTTGCCGATGGTGGTGGTCTTCCCCACACCATTCACGCCCACCACCATGATCACATAGGGTTTCTTTTCTTGGGGCACGCTGAACTCGGAGAGATCATCGCTGTTGTTCTCGGTGAGCAGCAGCGCAATCTCTTCCCGAAGAATGGTTGTAAGCTCGTCGGTGGTCACATACTTGTCGCGGGCTACCCGCTCCTCGATGCGCTCAATGATCTTCAGGGTGGTATCCACCCCCACGTCGGAGGTGACCAGCACCTCTTCCAATTGGTCCAGCACATCATCGTCGACCTTCGATTTACCGGCGACGGCACGGGTGATCTTCGAGAAGAAGCTCTCCTTGGTCTTCTCCAGACCTTTGTCGAGCGTTTCCTTCTTACCCTTGGTGAATCTGTCAAAAAGACCCATATTGCAGTGGTTGTTTATTCAATATCCGACTTCTGATTATCCTCTTTCCGCTACCGAGCACGGTTGCGAATCAATTGCAAATCTACGAAATAGTCAATAAAAAACTTCCCTGCGTGGTGGCACAGGGAAGCTTTTACATATTTTTAACGGATTTACTTCGAGAAGTAATCCTTTACCTGGTCGTTCAGGATCATCTCTTCCCTGAAGCTGTAAGCACCGGTCTTGGGCGATTTCACCATCTTGATTACCTTGGTGTGACTGCGTCCGGTGGTTGTATTCTTATCACGGAATCCCGCAACTGCTTTCTTTGCCATAGTTTATCCTGTTTTACTTGATTTCCTTGTGCACCGTCATTTTCTTGAGGACGGGATTGTATTTCTTCAACTCCAACCGTTGGGTGGTGTTCTTTCTATTCTTGGTAGTGATATAACGGGAGGTGCCGGGCATACCGCTCTCCTTGTGCTCGGTACATTCCAAAATGACCTGCACCCTGTTTCCTTTTGCTTTCTTTGCCATTGCTGCTTCTCCTCTTTCTTTATGCGTTTAAAAACCCTTTGGCAGCGGCTTGTTTCAAGGCTGCATCCAGTCCGATCTTATTGATGGTGCGTAAGCCGGATGCCGAGACGTTCAAACTGATCCAGCAATCCTCTTCCACCCAAAAAAATTTCTTCGTGAACAAATTGACGTTGAACCTACGCTTCGTCTTCTTATTGGAGTGCGAAACGTTGTTGCCAACCATTGCTCTTTTTCCTGTTATTTGACAAATCTTAGACATTGCTATATGGTGTATTTGTTGTTTACCTTCTTTTCGGACACAATCTTCCCGACAAATCAGGGCGCAAAATTAAGCATAGTTTTTTAAATTACCAAAGAATTGGGCAAATTAATTTGAATGCAATCAGTCGCTTTTACCACGAATCTGATGGGAAACGCCGGTTAATGCGGCACCCTCCGATTCCCTCACCCACCTCAGAAGATGGAGTCAACAGCTGACAGGAGGCCGTTCACAACTTTCAGCGTCTCACTCCGGATTGCCTTCCGCCATTCAGACTGCTCCCCACCATTGTTGAGAGACTGATCGGTGATGGTTTGTTCGGCAGTATATACCTTCGGAAAGAAGGAAGAGGCATCCTGCTGGGCCACCTGATAGGTGATGTCGCGAACCACCAGCATGCAACCGGCATTGTTCACCGAGAGATCGAGTCGGTAACTCATCACCATCTTCTCAGGTTCCAGGAATTGGGCACGATTGCTCACGGTGACCGTACGCGCTTTCTCGTCGTATCGGATGCCTGCCAGCAGGGGATCACCCACAAAAGTTTTCCTGGCCCAATCTTGCAACAGGTTGTATTTCTGATCGGCTGTAAGGTTGTTGTTTACAGGAACGAACTGCTCGAAGAGCACTTTGCCGTTCACGACCGTAACAGTTGTAAAAGCATTGTCGACCTGTCCCATTGTAACAAACAGGGTAGCGACAAACAAGCTGAATGTGATAATAAATCTCTTCATAATCTTTACAAAACTGTCTATTGGACTGCAAACCTACGAAAAAGATTAAAGCAGTCAATCAGAATTGCAAAAAAAACAACCGTTAATATTTTCTTTATACCCTAAAAACGATTACTTTTGCAACGCGAAAAAACAAACGTAACATTTTCATACCGTATGTCTGCAAAAAAACAGAAAGAGTCGCAAGCCGAGAAAAATTTTGAGAACATCGGCGAGGCGTTGTCCAGTTCCGAACAGTTCCTGGAAAAAAACCAGAAGTCCATATTGACCGGTCTGTTGATCGTGGTTGTGCTGGTGGGTGCTTATCTGGCATATCATTATCTATATAAACTCCCCCGCAACGAAAAGGCTCAAGCAGCCCTCTTCAAGGGAGAGCGTTACTTTCAGGAGGGAGAAGATTCACTGGCGCTCTTTGGCAATGGGAATGACTTCCCCGGCTTCGAAGCAGTGATCTCCCAATACAAGGGTACCCGTTCAGCGGATCTGGCCCACGCCTATGCAGGCATCGCCTACAACCGTATGGGCAACAACGAGAAAGCACTTGAACACCTGAAGAAGTTCAAGGGTGGCGACCTGCTGATCACGCCTGCCGTGGCTGGTGCCATTGGTGATGTATACGTGAACATGGGTGAGAGCGACAAGGCGATCGACCAGTTTCTCAAAGCGGCAAAAAAGGCAGACGACCGGATGCTGACCCCCATCTACTATAAGAAGGCGGGGAATGTATATCTGTCGGAAGGAAACTACGACAAGGCGATCGAGATTTTCACACGGATCATGGAGGAGTTTACCAACACACCTGAAGGTCAGGAAGCCGAGAAATACATCAAGCAGGCAGAATTGCTGAAAGAATCGAAATAAGATGGCTACCGAACTACACAATCTCTCCTCATACGATCCCTATACGATTCCGTGGGGCGAAGGAAAAAGGATCGGCATCGTGGTGTCGGAGTGGAACTACTCCGTGACCGGGAGCCTGCTGAACGGCGCGGTGAACACGCTGCGCAAGTTTGGTGTGAGGGAAGAGGACATCGTGGTGGAACATGTGCCGGGCAGCTTCGAGCTGACCTATGGTGCGCGGCTGCTGATTGAAAAGGGAGCGGTGGACAGTGTGATTATCCTGGGCTGCGTCATTCAGGGGGAGACCCCCCACTTCACCTTCGTGTGTGACAGCGTGACACAGGGATGCACCGAACTGAACCTGCAAAAAGATGTCCCTGTGATCTTTGGTCTGCTGACCACGCTCACACTCGAACAGGCCAGGGCCCGCTCAGGTGGCCGCCACGGCAACAAGGGCGACGAAGCAGCCATCACAGCGTTAAAAATGTTGGCACTTCGTTCCAGATATCAATAATTGTATTATCTTTGCACACGCAAAACAGGGGCAGTTACCAGAGTGGCCAAATGGGGCTGACTGTAACTCAGCTGGCTTACGCCTTCGGTGGTTCGAATCCATCACTGCCCACGGTTCCGATTCGATGATTTGAGCAGTCTATTTGCTGATCAGCACATCATCCAATCCATATTGCGGAAGTAGCTCAGTTGATAGAGCATTAGCCTTCCAAGCTGAGGGTCGCGGGTTTGAGCCCCGTCTTCCGCTCTCAAAAGGAAGTAACGAACAGTGTTACTTCCTTTTTTTGTACAACAGAACCAAATGAAAGAGTCACCCGTCTTCACTCCCAACATCCGCGATCTGACGCAGGGAAGCATCTTCCGTCAGCTGCTGACACTGGCGCTGCCGCTGATGGCCATCAGCTTCATCCAGATGACCTACAACCTGGTAGACATTCTCTGGATTGGTAGGCTGGGCAGTCGCTCCGTGGCAGCGGTCGGCTCCATCGGCATGCTGATGTGGATGATGAACTCGGTGGCGCTCATCTCGAAGGTGGGAGCCGAGATCTCCATCGGCCAGTCGATCGGCGCACGGCGACTCGACCATGCCTCCCTTTACGCTTCCCACACCACCACGCTGGCGCTCCTGCTGGGGCTCTCCTTCGGCATTTTCTTCCTGCTCTTCCCCCACCCTTACGTGGCCTTCTACCGGCTGGAGCACGCCATCGCCATGGAGGCTGCCGGTTATCTGCGGATTATGGCGGCGGGGATCCCGGTGATGTTCCTGATCCTCAACTTCTCGGGCATCTACATCGGGTCCGGCAGAAGCGACATCCCCTTCTATTTCAATGCGACCGGTTTGCTGTTCAACATACTGCTGGACCCCCTGATGATATTCGGGATGGGGCCCATTCCGGCAATGGGTGTACAGGGGGCGGCGCTGGCTACTATACTCTCGCAGGGGGTGGTGTTGTTGCACTTCATCGCTCACCTGAGGCGCAGGAACGGGTTGCTGGGCTGCTTTCGTTTTCTGATTCGTCCCCGCAGGCGGTTCACGATCAACATCCTCAAGCTGGGGCTGCCCGTGGCGGCGATGAATGTCTACTTCGCCTTCATCAACATGAACCTGGCACGCAGCGCTTCCCTCTACGGGGGGCACCTGGGGATCACCAGCCAGACCACCGGTGGTCAGATTGAGGGGATCACCTGGAACACCTCCAACGGCTTTGCCACGGCACTGGGGAGCTTCGTGGCACAGAACTTCGCAGCGGGCAAGATGCTGCGAGCCGCTCGTGCCTTTCGCTATACGCTGATGATGATGGGGTTGCTGGGAGGCATCGTGTCGGCGGCCTTCATCTTCCGCGGTGAATGGATCTTTTCAATGTTTGTTCCGGAGAGAGAGGCATATATTGCCGGAGGGGATTACCTGATGATCCTTGGCTTCTCACAGCTCTTCATGATGCTGGAGATTACCACCCAGGGGATCTTCAACGGATTGGGCAAGACATCACCACCGGCCATTGTCAGCATGGTTTTTAACACGCTGCGCATTCCGCTGGCGCTTTTCCTGGGTGCCCGTATCGGGGTGACAGGTGTCTGGTGGGCCATCTCCATCACCTCCCTCTTCAAGGGAAGCATCCTGCTGATCTGGTACCTGGTGCTGCGAAAGAGGCTCACGGCTCAATAGCCGTGCAGGAAGATGCCGATGTCGGAGAGGGGGAGGTTGAAATGACCGGCCACATAACGGTTCACCATCTTGCCGGCATAGAGGTAGAAGCCGGCAGCGAAACCACGGTCGAACCGTGCAAAGTGGGGAACGCCCCCACAGTCACCCATCGCAGTGAAGAGTGACAGGAAGAGGTTGCTCATGGCAATCGAAGCCGACCGTCCTACCCGGGCGCTGAGGCTCATCTCACAGAAATGGAGCACCCCGAACTTCTCGAACACCGGGGGGTGGTTTGTAAGACAGGCCTCCATGGTGGTTTCAAAGCATCCCCCCTGCGCCATCCGCAGATCGATGATCAACGCCCCCTTCTTCATCTCCCGGATCAGATCGGCCGAGATGCGATAGTAATGGCTCTTGTTGATATACTGCATGGCACCAATCACCACATCGGCCGAGCGAAAGACATTGCGCAGCACGTTGGGTTGCAGCGTGGAGGTGAAGAGTGGTGATCCCAGCTCATGACGGATGGTACGCAATTTGGCCACATCGTTGTCAAACACCTTCACGGAGGCACCCAGTGCCAGTGCAGCCCGTGCCGCCATGGTGCCCGCAACGCCGGCACCGATGATCACCACCTCGGTGGGTGAGATGCCCGGCACCCCGCCCAGTAGGATTCCTTTTCCGCCATGGGCATTGCTCAGCAGCTCGGCAGCCAGGGTGATGGAGCAGGCACCCTCAATCTCGGAGATGGCCGTCACAAAAGGAGAGAGTCCGCTCTGGTCGTAGAGCAGCTCATAGGCCAACGCGTTGATTCTTTTCTCAGCCATCAACTCCAGGAGGGAGGAAGTGAGCTTGTGCAGATAAAGAAACGAGAAGACGGTGCTCCGCGGTCGCATCATCTCCACTTCCTCAAGCGTGGGTGGCATGATCTTCAGGATCAGATCTGCATGAAACACCTCTGCAGCACTCTCCATGATCTCAGCTCCCGCATCGGCATAATAACGGTCGGAATAATTGATGGGAAGTCCGGCACCGGCCTCAAGCAACACTCTGTATCCGGAGGATACCAGCAGTGCTACCGTTTCGGGTGTAAGTGCCAGCCGTTTCTCGGTCCCTTCAATTTCACGCGGGATACCGATCACGGTGGTGAAACCGGGATTTTCTGTTTTTTGGAGTTGCTCCCTGACAAAGAAGGAGGTGCTCTTTAGGGGATCGTACATGGTTTTATCTGCTCCTGTTTTTCAATCGTTCTGCAATGGCATCCACGGTGAGGTGGATCTCTTCCTTTGTGATCATGTGATCGGTGGGAAAGATGATCTGCGCCTTGTTGTAATAACGTTCACGCTCAGCCAAATGTTCCCGGATAAAGGGAATCAGTTCCTCCGGTTTCTTCTTGCTGAGAATGGGTCGTACTGTTTTGGATGCCCGCAACCTTGCTGCCAGCTCCTCCGGTTCGGCTTTGATGTAGACCGTTACACCGGCACGGTTCATCACCTCCATGTTGTCGAAGAAACAGGGAGCCCCTCCACCCGTTGAAACCAGCACATCTTCAAAGTCGGCCACCTCTAGCAGCGCCTGTTGCTCGATTCGGCGAAACGCCTCCTCCCCTTTTTCATCAAACAGTTCGGCAATGGTCTTGCGGTAATTGTTCTGAATGTGGGCATCAAGGTCGATGAAGGAGAGTGACAGTTTCTGGGCGAGTCGCTTTCCGATGGTGCTCTTGCCGCACCCCATGTATCCTATGAGAAATATTCGTTCCATTTTTTAGCAATCAGTTGACTGTTGTCAGTTTTTAAAAACTATACATTAATTTCGTATCAACCTATTAACTTATTAACATCAAACCATGAACCACGAACCTGCTTACAACAGCGGTGCGAAGAGGCGCAGCAGTGATTCCAGAAAACGTCTGCCAATGGGTCTTTTATTCCATTCCCTCAGCGAGACCTGGTCACACGAGCGTTGGTCTTCGACAAAGATCTCCGACGCCTGAGCTGCCACTTCACTGTCATAGATGAATGCCTCCACCTCAAAATTCTGCTCGAAGCTACGCATGTCAAAGTTGGCTGAACCAATCAGGGTGAGAGAGCTGTCGAACACCATCAGTTTGGAGTGAAGGAAACCCTCCCGGTAGAGATAGACCTTCACCCCCGACTGCAGCATGTGTGCGATGAAGGAGTGGGAGGCAAGCTGCACCAGTGGCACATCCGATCGTTTTGAGATCATCAGGCGCACATCTATCCCGCGTATGGCAGCTGCCTGTAGGGCATCTGTCATTGATTCAGGCGGAAAAAAATAGGGTGTTTGAATAAAAATGGACTTCTCCGCGTTGTAGATGGCTTGCATGATGCCGTGCGACAGTTCGTTCTCCTCGCTCACCGGTCCGCTGTTGACGATCTGCATCAGACTGTTGCCGCAGTTGTCGAGCAGGGGGAAATAATTGCGGGAGGTGATCAGTGTTTGGGAGACAAAGAACCAGTCGATCAGGAAGACAGACTGCAGCCCCTGCACCCCTTTCCCTTGAATACGGGCATGGGTGTCGCGCCATGCTCCCCATTCCATCCCTTCAATGTAACGGTCTGCGATGTTCATGCCGCCCACATACCCTATTTCACCGTCGATCACGATGATCTTGCGGTGGGTACGGTAATTAAGGCGTGAGGTAAGGGAGGGCAGCGTCAGCTTCAGGAAGGGTTCCACCTCGATACCCGCCATGCGGTACGCTTCGAAATAGGCCTTTCCCGTCTTGCGGGAGCCGAAGCTGTCATAGATGATCCTCACCTCAACACCTTCACGCGCCTTCCGGATCAGGGCATCCTGCAACTGCTTCCCAAGATCATCGTCTTCCAGCACATAATACTCGATATGGATGTGGTGGCGGGCCTTCCCGATGTCATCAAAGAGGCGTTCGAACTTGAGGGAGGCGTGGGTGAGGAGCTCTACCTCGTTGCCTCCCAGCAGCGGGTTGTAATCCATGCGGCGGAGCAGGTCCACCAGGTTGCCGTATCCCTCCGGGGAGCTCTGTTCAACAGGGGTCTCCATCTCATCCAGCGGCCTTTTTTTCAGCTTGCTGTACATGCGGCGGGAGATGACATGCCTGCGGGTGGTATCCTGCCCGAAGATGGCATACCAGATGATGCCGATCACCGGCAGGAAGAGCACCGCCAGCACCCATGCCACCGTCTTGATGGGGTTCCTGTTCTCGGTGATCACCACCACCACGATGCTCACCACCGTAAGCAGGTAGAGAATCTCGAAGAGGGTGATCAGTGTATGGTTCAGGGGCATGGTTACAATCGGTATTTACCTTCGCTGATGTCTTCCATTATGTTGAGGTAGGAGTGGTAGCGGCTCTCACTGATGGTATGCGCTTCCACCGCGCTGCGCACGGCACAATCGGGCTCGTTGAGGTGGAGGCAGTTGTTGTAACGGCAATGTTTCGAGGTACGGAAAATCTCCGGGAAGTAATGCGACACCTCAGCCGGGACCATGTCGATGGTACCGAACCCCTTGATTCCGGGGGTGTCGATGATGAATCCGCCGTTCGCAAGTTCTATCATCTCCGAATAGGTGGTGGTATGCATCCCTTTCTGGTGATAATCGGAGATAACACCTACCTTCTGAACGGCATCGCCGCGGAGCGTGTTGACGATGGTCGATTTGCCCACGCCGGAGTGACCCGCCAACAGGACGATCACCCCACGAGTGAGTGTGTCGATCTCCTCCCTGCCCTTGCCGGTGATCATCGAGCTCTCCAGGCAGTGATAACCGATGCTCGTATAGAGGCGGATGATTCCGCTCAGATACTCCTGATCCTCTTCACTGTAGAGATCAATCTTATTGAATAGAAGGGTCACCGGTACCGAGTAGGCTTCGGCGGTCACCAGAAAGCGGTCGATGAAGACTGTGCTGGTCTCAGGTGAACGCAGTGTGATGCAGAGCAGTGCCCGGTCGATGTTGGCAGCCAGGATATGCGACTGCTTGGAGAGGTTGGATGCCCTTCGCACGATGTAGTTCTTCCGATCGGCGATATCGGTGATGAAAGCGGTGCCGTCGGGGTTCACATCGAGGCTCACCCGGTCACCCACCACCACGGGGCTGGTGCTGCGTATCCCTTTCAGGCGGAAGTTCCCTTTGGCGCGGCAGAGCAGGTCGTTGCCCTGCTCATCGCGCACCAGGTAGCTGTTTCCGGTATTCCTGATTACCAGACCGCTGCGTCGTGACTGTCGTTGCTCACCGCAGGCTGATGTCATCAAACGGTCAATATTTCTTTCTCTTTCTCACCGAACATCTCATCCACCTTACGGATGTACTTGTCGTGCAGTTTCTGCAGTTCGTTTTCGCCATCCTTGCCCATATCTTCGGGCAGTCCCTCTTTCACTGCTTTCTTTAACTCATCAATCCCTTCGCGGCGGGCATTGCGTATACTGATCTTTGCATCTTCTGCCTCCTGTTTGGTCTGCTTTACCAGCTGACGGCGCCGCTCCTCAGTCAACGGGGGAATACCCAGACGGATTACCTCCCCATTGTTCTCGGGGGTGATGCCCACATCTGAATCGAGGATTGCTTTCTCCACCACCTTGAGCATCTGTTTCTCCCAGGGCTGCACCATGATGGTCTTGGCGTCGGGGGTGTTCACAGTAGCCACGTTTGTCAGCGGCACATGGCTTCCGTAATACTCCACGCGGATACCGTCAAGGATGTGCGGGTTGGCACGTCCTGCACGGATGCGGGAGAAGGTTTCATCAAGAAACTCGAGGGTCATTTTCATCTTCTCCTCGGCCTCATTTCTGATTGTTGTTGTTTCCATAATTATTAAAAATTGTAATACTGGCAAAAATAGTCAAAACTTTTGAAAGGTGGCTACAAATGGACCAAAGTACCGATCTCATCGCCATCGATCACCCTGTTCAGGTTGCCGTAGCTGTCCATGTCGAACACCACAATGGGCAGGTTGTTCTCGCGGCAGAGCGTGGTGGCGGTCAGGTCCATCACCTTCAGTCCCCTCTGGTATATCTCATCAAAAGTGATGCTGCTGAACTTCGTGGCGGTGGGATCCTTCTCCGGGTCGGCAGTGTAGACACCGTCGACACGGGTCCCCTTGAACATGGCATCAGCTTCGATTTCAATTCCCCTGAGTGCCGAGGCGGTGTCGGTGGTGAAGAAAGGGTTTCCGGTGCCGCCGGCGATGATTGCGATCTGGCCCTCTTGCAGCGCCTCGATGGCTTTCCACTTGGAGTAGAGCTCGCCCACCGGTTCCATGCGGATGGCGGTGAAAACGCGGTTGGGTTGTCCTATCGCGGTGAGGGCCGAGCTGAGTGCCAGGCTGTTGATCACGGTGGCGAGCATCCCCATCTGATCACCCTTCACCCTGTCGAATCCCTTGTCGGTGCCACTCAGTCCGCGGAAGATGTTCCCACCCCCAATCACGATGCCAATCTCGATTCCTTTCCGGGCGGCATCACGAATCTGCGCGGCATAGTCCTCCAGCCTTTTCTCGTCGATACCATACTGTTTCTCTCCCATAAGCGACTCGCCGCTCAGCTTCAATAAAATCCGTTTGTATTGCATTATTTTAAGTTATCAGTGTTCAGTTATCAGTTATCAGTATTTTTATTCTACAAATGTGACCTCTTTGAAGGCATAAGTGCGTTTCTCGTCGCTGTCGAGCGTGCGGAGCACCAGGTGGCCGGATGAAAGCACCGTCTCAATTTTCGCTTTGAAAAGACCGGTGCTGTCTTCAAACCAGTAGTAGTCGTTCACCCTGTAGAGGTCGAGCATGTATTCATCCTCGATGGCGGTTGTCAGTCCCTCCTGCAGATCCCGGTAGAGCAGGAAGAACTCCCGCATAAACAGCTCCAGCAGATGCTCCCTGTCGTGTAAGGTTCCTGTGATCTGCCGCAGCGAAACAGGGTTTGTCAATTCGATGGGGAAGATCTGCTGGTTGACGTTGAGACCGATGCCGATCACCGTGTTGTGGATCTCCTTCCCCTGGATGTCATTCTCGATGAGGATGCCGGCAATCTTCTTATCTTTCCAGTAGATGTCATTGGGCCATTTGATGCGGATGTCATCGGTGAAGGAATCGAGCAGGTTCTTGAGTGCCAGCGAGGTGATGCGTGACAGGATGAACGATTCGTTGGCCGCCAGCTGCTGCGGGTAGATCAGCAGGCTGAAGAGGAGGTTGTCGCCTCTGCCGGAGTACCAGCTGTTGCCCATCTGTCCTCGTCCCCCTGTCTGGTAATCGGCGATCACCAGTGAACCCTCTTCGGGATGCTCCTCCCTTACCAGTTGTTTCAGGTAACGATTTGTGGAGTCGGTCTCCTCCAGACGGATGATCCGTCGTTCATTGCTCAGTTGTTCCATAATACTCCTCCTGTTTCTTTTTGGGTAGTTTGCGAATCACCTGCTTCACGGAGTGGTTGATCCATCTCTTCAGCTCATCGTCACTCATATCGCCATCGAGCCATATCCGGTTCCAATAGGTCTTGTTCATGTGAAAGGCACCCTCCACACTTGTATACTTTTCACGCAGCTGCAATGCTTTTTCAGGATCACATTTCAGGCTAATGCTGAAACGCTCCTCATCGGTGGGTATCAGGGCAAACATCTTGCCCATCACCTTCATCACGATGGTCACCTCGTCGAAGGGGGTCATAGCCTCGGCACCCTTCACTGAGAGGCAATAGTCATACAGTGCTTCAATATCCATCACAGCTATTGTTCTAAAACGCCCTGAAAGCATCCTCAATGTGCTCAAGTTCACAACGGTCACCCTCCCAGATGATGGCAACGATATCGAACCGTGCCGGCAAGTCAATCCGGTGAATGAGCAAATATTGATGGGCAGCCTTGATCATCCGCCGCATGCGTTGCGTGCCGACAAAGCTCTGGGGATCACCCCACTGCTCCGAGGTACGGGTCTTCACCTCCACAAAAACAACATACTCCCCGTGGGTGGTGATGATGTCGATCTCATACCCATGCAGCCGCCAGTTCTTTTCGAGGATGCGATGTCCTTTCGACTCCAGATAGCTCACCGCCGCGGCCTCACCTTTATGTCCCAGTTCGTTGTGTTGCGCCATTGCTTTTGGGCTGAAAAGCCCATAAATGTTGTAAAAATACAAATTTAGGAGTGAAAAAGTTCCTTTTGGTGGAAATATTTTGTTTTTTTGCATCAGCAAAGGGAAAGCGTTTCAGATGTGATCCAAAACCGATCTGTAACGGAAGGAAATCGAATGGAAGTTATTTGATGGGCACAAAAAAATACAAGTTACAGGGAAAGGTGAAGCCGCGTGTCAGGAAGGCGGTCTTCATGCTCAGCGACGAAGAGCATAGCCTCATTCAGTTCTATCTGAAGAAATACAAGATCACGAACCGTTCCCGCTGGTATCGTGAGACCGTCTTGAACCACATCCTGAAAAACATGGAACAGGACTACCCCACCCTCTTTGAAGAAAACGAAATGCGACGATAGCGGGTAGGCTTTTCATCAAACAGAATAGTCAGGAATTATGCTGGACGACAACTACTTCATGCGACAAGCATTGCTGGAAGCGCAAAAGGCGTTCGATCAGGATGAGGTGCCGGTGGGTGCCGTGGTGGTATCGGGACAGCGCATCATTGCCCGTGCCCACAACCTCACTGAGATGCTCAACGATGTGACGGCGCATGCAGAGATGCAAGCCATCACCGCGGCAGCGAACATATTGGGTGGTAAGTACCTTACCGATTGTACGTTCTATGTCACTGTAGAGCCCTGCCCAATGTGTGCCGGGGCACTGCGATGGGCACAGCTGTCGCGTCTTGTTTACGGCGCCACGGATGAGAAGAGGGGCTACACGACCATCTCTGCAGAGATGCTTCATCCGAAGACACAGGTCACCGCAGGCGTGATGGCCGACGAGTGTGGTGAGCTGATGAGACAGTTCTTCGCCCGCAGGCGTTAAATTATCAAAAACGGACACAACTTTATCCGGATAGCGGCCTCATATTGCACTGCAACCATTATATTTGAGGATTAAATCACACGCTATGAAACGATTCATCCTTGCAGCCTTTTTAGTTGGTCTGTCTGTTGTGAATTTGATATCACAGCAACACGAACAGTATCAACTACCGTGGGACAGCATCCCCCGAAAGCTACCCCCATTCCGTATGGAGGGTCCCGACACGCTCCGTTTCAATCCGGGAGATACCATTCCTCTACCCTTTTTGAATCGATATCTGGAACAACAGAAATCAGAAAAGGAGTTGGTGATAAAGTCACCACTGGATGGGATGCCCATCGTGGTACCGCCTGGCCACACTTTTCACATGATTGTCACCAGGCCCGACACCACATTTCACTATCATTCGCGCAACCTTGGCAAAGAGGAGAACAATCCGCTTCGGGCGAGGAAGCATCCAGGATTAAAAAAGGTGCCACAACGGTAAACGATTTCTCCTCAAATCTGTTTAACAATGACCTTGCCACACTACACGTGAATTGAAACAGATTTTATGGAGAAAAGACTCAAACAACAGATTGAATTTATCCTGGAGGCAGACAAGCTCAAAAAGGTGATCCGCCGCAACTGGCTTGCCGACGACAGTCGACAGGAGAATACGGCAGAGCACACCTGGCACTCCATCCTGGCTGCCATGCTCTTCTTTGAGTATGCCGACAACAAGGAAGAGCTGGACCTGCTGCAGATCATCCGGATGATCACCCTGCACGACCTGGTGGAGATTGAGGCCGGCGACACTTTCATCTTTGATGAGGTGGCCAACAAGGATAAGTTCAACCGTGAGAACCAGGCGGCCAAGAAGCTCTTCACCATGCTCCCCTACAACCAGGGGAAAGAGTACTACGAATTGTGGCTGGAATTTGAGAAAGAGGAAACAGCAAACGCAATCTTCGCAGCTGCCGTCGACAAGATCATGCCGGTGCTGCTGAACACCTACAGCAAGGGTACCAGCTGGCGCGAGGCAGGCATCACCGGTGAGCGTGTGTATGAGACGTTGCGCTCCATTGAAAAGGGACCCGCGAAAATACGGGAGCTGTTGTCTGAGCTGATAGAGAAGGCCCGCGAGAAGGGCAACCTGGCATAAATGGCTCATCGATATTTGTGATCAATGTAATCAAACAAAAAGGATCACATGCACGTTATATTCTAAAACAAGGGCACTTAATGTCCCTACAGAAGAATATAACAAACAAATACAAAACCGATAAAATGAGCAAAAAGAAAATTGCAGTACTGGTAGGCAGTCTGCGCAAAGAATCTGTGAACAGGAAACTGGCCAACGAATTGGTAAAATTGGCACCTGAATCGCTGGAGCTGGAGATCGTGGAGATTGGTCAGCTGGCACACTACAACGAAGACCTGGATGAAAACCCGCCTGCAGAGTGGGTTGAATTCCGCGAAAAGATTGGTGCAGCAGACGGATATCTGTTTGTCACTCCAGAATACAACAGAACCTTTTCAGGTGTGATCAAAAATGCACTCGACGTGGCATCACGCCCCTATGGGCAGAGCAAGTGGGGCGGCAAGCCGGGTGCCATCGTGAGCAGCTCCGTGAGCGGCTTGGGAGGTGAAGGAGCCAACCTGGCACTTCGTCAGCCGATGGTCTTCCTCAACATCTACATGATGCAGCAGCCGGAAGCCTATGTTGCCAACAGCTGGGAGCTGTTCGACGAACAAAACAACCTGAAGAGCGACGACACCCGTGCGTTCCTGCAAAACTGGGTGAACGCCTTTGCAGAGTGGGTAAATAAGTTTTAGGTGATCAAAAAGATCGCATCCTGCGATCGGGATGGCCCCCTGTAACAATCCCAGGGGCCATCTTTTTTTGGAACAAAAAGGCCGTCTCATTTGAAATGATGAGACGGCCTTTTTCTGTTTGAAAATTTCTTTTAGGATAACCCTATTTCAAAACGAGACAGGGGACTTGGTGCCTCTAGCCTTATTGCACCCTTATTGCACCCTTATACCCACTTCAATAATTATGGGAGTGGATATAAGGTTGCAATAAGTTTAGAATATAGAAGTGGGCACCCTAAACCTTGGGAAGTTTCCAGGGATCGCGATAGTTTGCTTTGATGAGCCGGTTGGCTTCCAGGTTGTCGAACGTGCCGGTCTCGTTGTCCCAATGCAGTGCCTGTCCCACACGAGAGGAGATATTGGCCATGTGGCTCAGCTTGGCCACCTCGGCACCGATGGCGATATCGGCATTCGGTAACTTGCGGCTGCGCATGCAGTCGAGCATGTTACCCGCGTGCAGGTAAAGCCCCTTACCGGTACCACCTCTCTTCTCCAGCGCCTCCATGCGGAGGGTATTGGGTTTCCTTTCACTGTCGCATGGATAGCAGTAGGGGAAAGAGCGGCTGTTGATGGCCTGTTCGGGCACCACCTCCCACCCGCTGCGGGTAAGGATCAGGGTTCCGTTTTCACCGTAGAAGGCAACCCCTTCGCGCAGACCGAAGAGACCGTTGCCGATACCGCAGGCATGATCCCAGATGATGTTGAAGTCGGGATAACGGTAGGTAGCCATCAGGGTATCGGGGGTCTCCATCGCATCGTCGGGATATCCGAACTTACCACCGGCACCATAGACATAGGAGGGGAGTCCCACGTTCATTCCCTTCATTGCATAGTCCAGCAGGTGCACCCCCCAGTCGGCCATCAAGCCTCCGGCGTAATCCCAGAAGAAGCGGAAGTTGTAATGGAAGCGGTTCTGGTTGAATGCTCTTTTGGGAGCCGGCCCCAGCCACATGTCGTAATCGACCCCCTGAGGCACCTCGCTGTCGGGGACCACCGGCAGGGTCCACTTGCTGGTCTGGTAGGCCCACACCTTCACGGTGCGCACCCGTCCCAGGTTGCCGCTTTGCACGTAGGCTGCCGCCTCGTCCCAGTGGGGATCGCTGCGCTGCCACTGACCCACCTGCACAATGCGGTCGTACTTGCGGGCGGCGCGCACCATCAGGTCGCACTCTTCGATGGTGTTGGCCAACGGCTTCTCCACATAAACATCCATCCCCGCTTCACAGGCAGCCACCTCCTGCAGGCAATGCCAGTGGTCGGGAGTGCCGATGATGACCATGTCCACATCCTTGTTGTCGATCACCCTGCGCCAGTCCTTCACCAGTTGGGGCGGGCGCTTACCTGTCATCTCCTCCAGTTCAGAGGCCCGCTGGTAAAGGAATTGATCATCCACATCGCACATGGAGATGCACTCCACACCCGGGTATTGCAGGAAAGCTTTGAGGTTGCTCCATCCCTGGTTGCGACAGCCGATGAGACCAATTTTAATTTTATCACCGGGGGCATTGTTCCCGTAAAGCGAATTGAATGGTTGGCCCATCAGAGGAGCCAGGCCCAGTCCTGTAGCAGAGATTGCAGATTTCTTCAAGAAGTTGCGTCTATCCATCTTTTTGATTGTTTTTTGGTATGATTCATGACAAAGATAAGAAAGATTGCTCAATTTTTGACCGGATAATGAGGGTTCTTTAGCTCATTTCTAACAGGATTTTTCTATATTTGTCCGCGACAGGCAGAATATAAATCGAAACAGCGCTTACAGATGCAACGTCTCAACGATTTTTTTAACCTCCTCCATCAATACATCGGCGGTCATCATTGGTTTGTTTTTCTACTATTGGGTACGGGTATCTTTTTCACCCTCTACCTGGGGTTTCCACAGATACGCTATTTCAGGCATGCCCTGCGCATCGTCAGGGGCAAGTATGACAAGAAGGGTGACAAGGGTGATACTTCCCACTTCCAGGCGCTGGCTACGGCACTTTCGGGGACCGTGGGCACGGGTAACATCGCCGGGGTGGCACTGGCCGTGCACCTGGGTGGACCGGCCGCCCTCTTCTGGATGCTGGTGACAGCGTTTCTGGGGATGTGTACCAAGTTCGTGGAGGTGACCCTCTCGCACAAGTACCGCGACTTCGATGAGAAGGGAATGGTAACGGGTGGCCCCATGTATTACATGAAAAAAAGGCTTAACATATCGTTTAAGAACGGTAAACAGCTTAAAACAGGTTACTGGCTGGGAGGATTTTTCGCCATGGCCACCATCCTCTCCTCCTTTGGTACCGGCAGTCTCCCCCAGATCAACAGCATCTCCAACTCCCTCTTTGCCACATTCGGCCTCAATCACATGGTCACCGGAGCCATTCTGTCGCTGTTGCTGGCGCTTATCATCATTGGCGGCATCAAACGCATCGCAAAAGTCACTGCCACGCTGGTACCCTTCATGGCGGTCATCTATTTCCTGGGGGCCATCGCGGTGATTCTCTACAACTATCAGCAGATCATCCCCTCCTTCCTCTCTATCTTCAGCGACCTCTTCACCGGGACTGCTGCCGTGGGTGGTTTCCTGGGTGCCGGGTTCGCATTTGCATTCAACAACGGTGTCAACCGGGGTCTCTTTTCCAACGAGGCGGGACAGGGCTCCGCACCTATCGCGCATGCTGCCGCCAAGGCACATGAACCGGTTTCCGAGGGGATGGTGGCAATCCTGGAACCCTTCATCGATACCATTATCATCTGTTTCCTCACAGGGCTGGTGCTCCTCTCATCAGGGGTCTGGAATGAGAAGCTGCCCAACCAGTTCCAGAAGACCGACATCGAGGTGCTGGCAGGCAGCTATGACAACCGGAATGCAGCAGATGTGAAACTGTTGGAGGGTCATCTGGGCAACAGTAGCCGCCTGGCACTGTTCAACGGGAAGCTGACGGTGGAGGAAGGAGTCATATCGGAGTCGGTATCGGTGCTCCATGCCCGCTCACTGGCCGAAGAGGTAAAAGTAGCTCAAAACGGTGTTCCCTACAGCGGCGCGTTGATGGTGAATGAGGGGAAAGTGACACAGACAGAGAGCGACATCACCTTCTCCGGCAACTCCCTAGTTCACAGCGCACCCCTCACTGCTACCGCATTCACCCGCAGCTTCCTGGGTGATTTCGGGAAATACATTGTTGCCATCGGATTGCTGCTCTTCGCCTTCTCCACCGCCATTGCCTGGTCCTATTATGGCGACCGGGCAGTCACCTACCTGGTAGGTGCCAGGTATGTGATGCTCTACCGGATCATCTTCGTAGCCGGCTTCTTCGTGGCCTCCTTCACTGACACCACCATCATCTGGAACCTGTCACTGCTCACCGTCACCTTTATGGCAATCCCGAACCTGATAGGATTGCTGTTGTTGCACCGGGAGGTGAAGGAAAGCATCCGCAATTATTGGGCAGGTTTCCAGGATGAATATCCCCCTAAAGACCGCTGAGCAGTCCCCCGTCGATCTGCAGGGTGGTGCCGGTCACCGAACGCGCTTGATCGGAACAGAGGTAACAGACCAGGTCGCCCAGCTCCTGCGGATCCATGTAGCGGTTGTGCGGAAAGGCGGCGATTGCCTTCGCCTCGTAAGCCTCCACAGACATACCCTCCTCACGCGCCCTTACCTCCATGAGTTGCGTCACCCGGTCGGTACGAAAGTAGCCCGGTGCCACGTTGTTGATGGTGACTCCCTTCGCGATCAACTCCTTGCTGATGGTTTTGGCATAGCTGGCTACCGCCGTACGGAAGATATTGGAAAGCACCATGTTGGCTGCCGGTTCCTTCACGGTGATGGAGGTGATGTTGATGATGCGTCCCCACCCTTTTCGCTCCATGTAGGGCAAACAGAGGTTGATCATCCGGATGTTGTACTTCAGCACACTCTCGTAGGCCTCATCCAGGTCCGACTCGCTCAGTTCGCGGAAGCTACCCGGCCTGGGGCCACCGGAGTTGTTCACCAGGATGTCCACCCCACCGAACCGATCCACCGTCTCCCGTACAATCCGTTCGTTGTCGTCGCGACTGGCCATATCGGCAGCGAGTGCCAGTACCTCTACCCCCAGCGCTTCAATCTCGCGTTGCGTAGCCTGCAACGATTCCCTGTTCCTCGCACAAAGCACGATGTTGACACCCTCGCCTGCCAGTGCAACGGCGCATGCCCTGCCCAGTCCCTTGCTGCCGCCACCGATGATGGCGGTCTTTCCCTTCAGATTGAAATCCATAACGTTTGTTTTACTGCGTCTATAACAGATGAAAAAGAGGAGATGTTTTCCCGAAGGTGACTTTTCCCGCACGGGTACAATGATATTTCCTCAGACAAACAGTTAAAAGCACATTTTTTCTTACCTTTGCAACCTATTTAGAAAGATATATGTCCAGACAATTTTCACGTACACTGATCACATCGGCACTGCCCTATGCCAACGGGCCGGTGCACATCGGCCACCTGGCAGGCGTATACGTTCCTGCCGACATCTATGCACGTTACCTCCGCCTGAAAGGGGAAGAGGTCCTCTTCATCGGGGGCTCCGACGAGCATGGCATCCCCATCACCATCAAGGCAAGGAAAGAGGGAGTCACCCCGCAAGATATCGTGGACCGCTACCATGGCATGATCAGCAAGTCGTTCGAGCAGTTCGGCATCACCTTCGACATCTACTCACGCACCACCTCAGAGATCCATAAAAAGACCGCCTCCGACTTCTTCCGGACCCTCTACGACAAGGGGGAATTCACCGAGCTGGAGAGCGAGCAGTATTACGACGAGGAGGCGGGTCAGTACCTGGCAGACCGGTACATCACCGGCAGCTGCCCCCACTGCGGCAACGAGAACGCCTATGGCGACCAGTGCGAGCAGTGCGGCACCTCGCTCAGCCCCACCGAGCTGATCAACCCCAAGTCGGCCCTCAGCGGCAGCGTGCCGGTGATGCGGACGACGAAGCACTGGTACCTGCCGCTGGACAAGCATGAAGCATGGCTCCGCCAGTGGATTCTGGAGGATCACAAGGAGTGGCGCAGCAATGTCTACGGGCAGTGCAAGTCGTGGCTCGACCTGGGCTTGCAGCCCCGTGCCGTAAGCCGCGACCTCGACTGGGGGGTACCGGTGCCGGTGGAGGGTGCCGAGGGGAAGGTGCTCTACGTCTGGTTCGACGCCCCTATCGGCTACATCTCCAACACCCGCGAGCTGCTGCCAGACAGCTGGGAGAAGTGGTGGAAGCAGGAGGACACCAAGCTGGTGCATTTCATCGGCAAGGACAACATCGTCTTCCACTGCATCGTCTTCCCCGCCATGCTGAAGGCGGAGGGATCATTCATCCTGCCCGACAACGTTCCCTCGAACGAGTTTCTCAACCTTGAGGGAGACAAGATATCCACCTCCCGCAACTGGGCTGTCTGGCTGCATGACTACCTGGAAGAGTTCCCCGGCAAGCAGGATGTGCTGCGTTACGTACTCACCGCCAATGCACCGGAGACAAAAGACAACGACTTCACCTGGAAAGATTTCCAGGCACGCAACAACAACGAACTGGTAGCGGTGCTTGGCAACTTCGTGAACCGTGCACTGGTGCTCACACAGAAATATTTCGACAACAAGGTGCCGGCAGCGGGTGAGCTGACCGAATACGACCGGGAGACCATCGCTGCAGCGGCAAAGGTAAAAGATGAAGTGGAAAAGTTGCTTGAGACCTACCATTTCCGTGACGCACAGCGTGAGGCGATGAACCTGGCCCGCATCGGCAACAAGTACCTGGCCGACTGTGAGCCATGGAAGACTGCCAAGAATGATATGGAACGCACCGCCACCATCCTGCACATCGCCCTGCAGATCACTGCCAACCTCTCCATCGTTTGCGAACCTTTCCTTCCCTTCTCGGCGGAAAGGCTGCGCACCTTCCTGCAGACAGAGAAGCTGCCGTGGGAGCAACTGGGTCGTTTTGACCTGCTTCCCGAAGGCCATCAGTTGGGCAAAGCGGAACTACTGTTTGAAAAGATTGAAGACGAAACCATCGAACAACAGGTTCAGAAGCTGCTGGATACGAAGAAAGCCAACGAAGCGGAAGCTTACCGGGCGAAGCCGGTGAAGGAGAACATCCAGTTCGACACCTTTGAGAAGCTCGACATCCGCGTGGGTACGGTGCTGGAGTGCGAGAAGGTGCCCAAGGCGGACAAGCTGCTGCGCTTCCTGCTGGAAGACGGACTGGAGAAACGGACCATCCTCTCCGGCATCGCCGCCTACTACCCCAACCCACAGGAGTTGGTGGGACGACAGGTATGCTTCATTGCCAACCTGGAGCCACGCAAACTGAGAGGTATCCTCTCGGAGGGAATGATCCTCTCGGCGGAGAACAGTGACGGTACGCTGGCACTGGTATCCCCCACCAAAGAGGTGCTGCCCGGCAGTCAGGTGGTATAAAGGATATTTTTTTCGGTGAAATGTGCAACATTTTTATCGTTTCTCCGTCTTAATAGTAAGTATCACTCAAAATCGATGAATCGCATGAAGAAACAATTGCTGCTGGTGGCTGCCCTGATGGTCGGCCTGACAGCCTTCTCACAGAAGACGCACCGCGTTGCGGGATGGAAGATCACCCGTGACATACCCCAGAACGAGTTCAAACTGAACCTGTGTACCACCATCTTCGGCTCCTTTCCTGAGCTCAGCTACGAACGGATCCTGAACACCGACATCAGCGTGGGTGCCTCGCTGGGTGTCGCACTCGACACCGATATTTACCCCACCCATGTGCTGTTCACCCCCTATTTCCGCTGGTTCTTCGGCGGCAATTCAGAGAACCTGCAGAAGGTTGGTGCAGGCTTCTTCATCGAAGCCAACGGGGGGCTCTTCACCCGCTCGGACGATGAGCTCTTCTATGAGAACGGGGTGTATGGCTCGCGCGAGGAGACAGCTACCGGTGCCGGCCTGGGACTGGCTGTAGGGTGGAAGTACCTGACCCGCAACAACTGGGTGGGTGAGTTCTACTTCGGCGGCGGCCGCGACTTCGTGAACGACGGAGCCTATCCCCGCATGGGCCTCACCATCGGCAGGCGTTTTTAAGAGGTAAACCGACAAGATAAAAGAATGGGAGAAAACATATTTCTCCCATTCTTTTTTGTGCAGGCATCAGAATCGACCCATCACGGCATCTTTTTCCGGGAATAAAAACGTAAATTTGTGGCTGAAGTGATAAACCGAAAATAAAAGATAATGAAAGCATCCGCCGACTTCAGGAAAATCCTCCCCGATCTGATCGTGATCCTGCTCTTCGTGGTGATCTCCTTCCTCTACTTTGCACCCGCCGTGATTGATGGCAGGGTGATCGCCCAGCACGACTCCCTGGCCGCCATCGGGCAGGGGCAGGAGCAGCGCGACTACATGGAGCGGCATGATGGGGAGCGCACCCGCTGGAACATCTCCATGTTCAGCGGCATGCCCTCCTATCAGATGAGTCCCACCTACGACTCCACGAAGCCACAGGACCTGGCAAAGAAGGCCTATTCTCTCTTTCTGCCCAACTATGTAACCCTGCTCTTCATCATGCTGCTGGGCTTCTACATCCTGATGCGCGCCTTTCGTGCCTCACCGCTGGTGAGTGCGCTGGGAGCAGTGGTGTGGGCATTCTCCTCCTACTTTTTCATTCTGATAGCGGCAGGTCACATCTGGAAGTTTATCACCCTGGCCTATATCCCACCCACGATTGCGGGACTGGTTTACATCTACCGAAAGAAATATTTATTGGGCGGACTGCTCTTCATGCTCTTCACCGCTTTCCAGATCTCGGCCAACCATATCCAGATGAGCTATTACTTCCTTTTCGTGATGCTCTTCATGGTGATCGCCTTTGGCGTGGATGCTCTCCGGAAAAAGGAGCTGCCCGATTTCATGAAAGCAACGGGTGTATTGCTGATCGCCGGTCTGATTGGTGTGGCGGCCAACGCCAGCAGCCTCTACCATACCTACGACTATTCGAAAGAGACGATGCGGGGCAAGTCGGAGCTGACCCACCACGGAGAACAGCATACCGGCGATGGCCTGGAGCGTGATTACATCACCGCCTGGAGCTATGGCATCGGTGAGACCTGGACGCTGCTGGTGCCCAACACCAAGGGAGGAGCCTCTGTGCCGCTCGCAGCGAACGAACGAGCCATGGCCAAGGCACGCCCGGAATACCGGGAGCTATACGCCCAGATCGGACAATACTGGGGTGATCAGCCCGGCACATCGGGACCGGTCTACGTGGGTGCCTTCGTGCTGATGCTCTTCATCCTGGGTCTTTTCATCGTGAAGGGGCCCCTCAAGTGGGCGCTGCTGGCCGGCACGCTCTTTTCCATTCTGCTCTCCTGGGGGAAGAACATGATGGGGCTGACCGATTTCTTCATCGATCACGTACCGATGTACAACAAGTTCCGCGCTGTCTCCTCCATCCTGGTGATCGCCGAGTTCTGCATCCCTTTGTTGGCGGCACTGACCATTAAGGAGATTGTGCAAAAACCGGAGCTGTTGAAAAACAATATCAGAGCGCTCACTGTCAGCCTGGGGCTCACCGGCGGGATTGCCCTGCTGTTCGCACTGTTACCGAAGCTATTCTTCTCCTCTTTTGTCCCCGTCACCGAGATGCAGGCGCTGCAGTCGCTCCCGCCCGAGCACATCCAACCCATCCTGGCCAACCTCACCGATATGCGGGTGGCCCTCTTCACCGCCGATGCCTGGCGCAGCTTTTTCATCGTGGCAATCGGAACCGCAGCCCTCTGGCTCTACATGGAGAAGAAGATCAGGGGGGAATGGATGGTTGCTGCCATCCTGCTGCTCTCGCTGATTGATCTGTGGGGTGTGAACAAACGATACCTGAACGACGACGATTTTGTGACTCCGACACAGACCAAACAACAGTTCACGCTGACACCTGCCGATCAGGTGATCCTGCAGGACAGCACCCTCTACTACCGGGTACTGAACATGGCAACCAGCACCTTTAACGACGGGATCACCCCTTACCATCACAAGGTGATCGGCGGCTACCATGCCGCCAAGCTGCGACGCTACCAGGACCTGATTGACCGCCATCTCACACCGGAGATGAGTGCACTGCAACAGGCCATCGTCGGCAGCGGCGGTACGCTCGACTCAGTGAAAGGCGATTCGTTCAAGCTGTTGAACATGTTGAACACACGCTGGGTGATCATGCCGGCACAGGGCGGCGGCACACTGCCGGTGCTAAACCCCCATGCCATGGGCAACGCCTGGTTTGTCGATGAAATTCGGTTCACAGAGAGTGCCGATGAGGAGATCGAAGCAGTAGGCATGCTTGATTTGCACCACGCAGCGGTAGCAGACAAAAAATTCGAGCCGTTGCTGAAGGGTCTGCAGGTGACCCCTGCCGACAGTGCCTCAACCATCCGGCTCCTGGAATATGATTCCGACTACCTCGTTTATGAGGCAGATGTGAAGAAAGATGAGATGGCTGTGTTCTCCGAGATTTACTATCCAAAAGGATGGCAGATCACCATCAACGGTGAGCCGGCAGAGATGCTGCGGGTAAATTACACACTCCGCGGCATGGTGATTCCGGAAGGTAAACAGACCATCATCTTCCAGTTCGATCCGCAAAGCATCCGTGTGACCGACAGCATTGCATACGGAGCGCTGCTCATGATGTTGTTGACAGCTGTTTATCTTCTATTGAACAACTTGAAACGAAAAAAAAATTGAAACCAACCTTATCATTGATGATGAAGAATCAAATTATGGGACTGCTGGTCACCCTTTTCGCCCTTCTTCCCACTTCGTTGCATGCCCAGAAACTATCATTCAACGAAGAGGGCACCTTTAAGATCGTACAGTTCACCGACATGCATTACGAGCACGGGAACAGCAAATCAGACACGACGCTGCTACTGTTATCCCGGGTGTTGGATGCGGAGAAACCGGATATAGTTGTTTTACCGGAGACATTGTCACCGGTCCCGTAGCGGAAGGATGGCACACCATCATGAAACATGTTGAGGAGAGGAAGATCCCATTTGCCGTAACCCTTGGCAACCATGATCACGAACAGGGTGTCACGCGGGAAGAGATCGCCCGAGTCGTCACCTCCAGTCCCTACAACCTTAACACACCAGAGGGAAGCGATGTGGGAAGAGTAATGGACAATGTGATTCCCATTCACAGCAGCAGGGATAAATTGAAGGTGGGAGCACTGGTCTATTGTTTTGATTCGGGAGCCTACTCCACAGTGGAAGGTGTGAAAGGCTACGGCTGGCTCACCACGGATCAGGTTGAGTGGTACAAACGGCAGAGTTTGCAGTATACCGTCAGGAATAATTTCCAGCCGTTGCCGGCGCTGGCTTATTTTCACATCCCCTTACCCGAGTACCGACTGGCATTCAATGAGGAGACAAATGTGCGGTATGGTGTAAGGCTGGAAGCCGAGTGTTCTCCTGACCTCAACTCGGGCATGTTCCTGGCGATGCGTGAGATGCGTGATGTGATGGCTACGTTTACAGGCCACGATCACGTGAATAATTATATCGTGAACTATTATGATATCGCTCTGGCCTATGGCTGTTTCAGTGGCTGGAGGACCACCTACACACCAGCAATGAACGGCGTGAGGGTCGTGGTGCTCAAAGAAAACGAGCGGGCGTTCGACACCTGGCTGCATCTGCTGGATGGAACCATACAGGATCGTGTGACCTATCCCGCCGGTTTTACCAGCACAGAAAAGTAAATCCCCTAGGAAGCATCCTTCTACCTGTTACACAACTCTTTAAATGCGCACCACTCGCAGATCTTCTCGTTGTCGGTTTGCGTAAAAGGTATGTCGGGGTTGAAAATCTCCTCCATCAGCGCATCAAAGTGATGCCGGAACTCCGGCAACAGGAGGGAGAAATCGTTCACCGGATGCGTGTCATAACGGACCACTGGATCAAACTGGTCGTAGACGGAACGCAGGTAATAGAGGGCCGGAGAGATACGTTCACCAGGGTTCTCCTGCAGGTAAAAAAGAGCATAGATCAGCGCCTGCAGTATCTGATAGGGACGGTTGGTCTTCGATGCATCAAAAAGCCTCGCCATCTCCTTGAAGCCGGTTTCCCCCTTACCTGTCTTGTAATCGATGATCCTAAGCGACTCACCTACCCGGTCGACGCGGTCGATGCTCCCCTTGAAGCTTACCTCCAGCTGGTCATTCACCCGATAGGAGCTCTTGAAACGATATTCTGAAGCAATGTAGGTGAAGGGGGTAAACTGCTTGTCAAATTTCAAGGTTTGCTTCACATAGCTCTTCAGGATCTCACCAATGAGGTAATGCTGTCCCTCCAGGGGACGGGGATTTGCTTCATCCCGAAAATAGTAACGAGCAAATGCGTTTTCCAGAATATTGTTGAGGAGTGCTTCATCCTTCGTGAGGGAGTTAAGCACATCAGGGGTGACGACCTTCCCCATGTAGCGGTTGTAGAGTGTCTCCATTAGCCGGTGAAAGATGGAACCGAACACATCAGCCTCCACGCTCTCCTCAATGGTATCTTCTTCTGAGAGCCCTTCCAAAGCAGTGAAGTAAAACTGCAGCGGACAGTTGACATAGTTGTTCAAGAGCGAGGCTGAAAACGACCGTTCATTGCCGGCACGGAATGCATCCAGTTTACGCATCACCTCGTCACTCTTGGCTACCATCACAGGAGGCACCTTGGGAGCAGCCACATCATAGGTAGCCACCCGCTCTGTGATCTGAAAGGCATCGTGATAGAGATATTTCATCTGATAGAAGTAACGGCTCACTTCACCAGTCTGCATCTCCTCTCCCGTTCTTGTATCATAAAGCAGAAAGATCCGCCTGGCACGACTGATCATCCTGTAAAAGTGATAGGCGTAGGTGCTGTCCTGTTGCTCATAGGTAGGCAGCCCAAAGCCTTTGCGGAGCGAATAGGGTATGAACGAAGTGGTTGCATTCTTCTGTGGAAAGACCCCCTCATTCATTGAGAGGATGATCAGGTTCTCAAAATCGAGTGCCCGGGTCTCCAGCACCCCCATCACCTGTAACCCTGAGAGTGGTTCACCGCTGAAAGCTACGCTGATGCCGCGTGCCAGATTTCTCAGCAGACGAAAACAGGTTTCAATCGTCATCTGCTCCACCTCACGCAGTCGGTCCTGCAGGCGGGTAACCGTCTTGTAATACTGCACGATGAATTCTCTCTCCAGATCGATGGAACGACTGCTGTCATCAGACTGATCTTCAGCGTGCTTCTCGCCGGTAAGGTGTTGATAGAGATAAATGAAAATCGATTTGAGATAATCGGGGATCTCCTCCCAACGGCTAACAGGAGTGAAAACCATCTGTAACAGGGGATGAGGAGGGATTTCAGAACGAGGCACCACGATACGGTTGTATTTGAGAATATGGTCCAGCAACTGTTCCGTTTCTACCTGCGCTGACGACGATATGAGCGGATGTCTCAACAGAGCTTTCACGTAGCGGTGAAAGAAGGCCGTTTCACCCTTGAGACTGCGCAGGTTTTGTTGTAACAGAGCGACCTGTTCCACAAGGCTAGCCACTGAAGCGTGTGTCAATCCGTAGCCCATGGTCACGTTGATCTTTCCGAACTCCCGGGGAATGGAGTAGAGTACCGGCAGCAGTAGGTTCTCGTCGGGTAGAACGATGGCGGTATTGATGGCTTCATCAGGGTCGGGAATCTGACCGGAGGCTGCCAGTTCTGAAAGTATCCGGGTTACATGTCTTGCCTGACCCACACCGGAGGAGATGCCGACCAACTCAACCTGAGGCTTCACGCACTCCTGATCAACAAAAGGCAGTTGATGTTTTGAGGGAAAACGTAGCAAGTTCTCCTTCACCCGAAAGGAAGCGCGATTAGACTCCTCCTGCACGAGCGGTGAATCATAGTCCCAATAAAAATCGGCCAAACCTCTGTTGCGCAAGTGCTCCATCAGCACAGTCTCTGCAGGAGTGAGTGCATTCAGCCCCACGAACACATAGCCTCCGTTGTCGGGGGCATCAATATCACCTGTTTTGGCTCGTTCGGCAACCTCGCGGAACATCATCCCCTCATAGGCAACACCTTTCGCTTTCAGACTGTCTCTGAATGAGATGTACAAATCATACAAAATCTTCCATGTTTGATGGAACCGCTCTTTGGTTTCGTTCCCCTCTATTGGCATAAAATGGGTCCAGAAGCGGCGAATGGCCGAGACCTGCTCCTCGGTAAGATGAGAAAGGTCATCATCGAGAGAACGATAATCATGCACGTTTCGGTAGAGTTGCCGGGCATCAGCCAGGTATTTGTCGGTGTCGTCAAAATCGTTGAGCAGCATCTCACCCCAATAGAGAAAATCATCGAAAGACTCTTCCGAACGGCTGATTTCACGGTACCTGTTATAGAGAGTCACCAGCATCTCGATGCGATCGGCAGACCGGTAGGGGGAGAGGGATGTAAATAATTCACTGATGGTGATCACCCGTGGAGAGAATAGAGGCTTCCCGGAAATCTCTGCCAGATATTTCTGGAAGAAAACACCTGCACGGCGGTTGGGAAAGACAAAGGTCTCCTTATAGAGTTCGTTACCCCTCATCTGATGAAATAGAGCGGCCACCTGGGTTAAAAAAGGGATCATAGTCAACAGTAAAAAAAAGTAAACGGTGAATGGCTTTGATACAAATGTATGAAAATATGCCGAAGCGAGATGTTATATTTTTCCAAAAACATGCCATTTTTCATTTAAATTAAACTAACTTGCATCTTTTTCAGCAGAGACTGTGTGACCCTATGCCAGTAGTTCAATTCGCAAATATCTCTTCTACCTACAAAGACCACCTGGATGCATTGTATGCATACGCACTTCATATGGGATTCGATGAGCAGACCGCCATGGATGCCATCCATGATCTGTTCTACAAGCTCTGTCTGCGTGAACCCACCATCGACAAATATGAGAACCTCCGTTTTTATCTGTTCCGGTCACTCCGCAACAGGTTGATTGATATTCGTCGTTCACGGCGGAAATTCACCGCTTTGGAAATAAATGAGGAATGGGATGCTGCTGACCCCCCCTTTCACCTGGAGGTTACAGTTGAGGATATGATGATTCTGGAGGAAGAAAAGGAAGCAATACGGAGTAAAGTTGAAAATGTGCTCGATGGTCTGACCCATCGCCAGCGTGAAATCATCTTCCTGCGATACATTCACGAATACAGTTACGAAGAGATTGCCGTGATCATGGAGATCTCGGTAGAATCGTGCCGAAACCTGCTCAGTCGGACCATCACACGTTTGAAGGAATCACACTTACCCCTTTGTCTCATCATTTTTCTTCTGCATTGAACGTTAAAAAAGAAGGAGAAACCAAAACTTTTTTCGAATAATGATGATATAATACCAATGTCATCGTTTATCTTATAAACAGTTCTTAACACAAACCCTGTTTTTGATTGATATTTATGAGTGACAATAGAGCGGAAAGAGCTCCTGTACGATACCTGACTGACGAGAAGTTCATCACGTGGATGCTTTGTCCCACGGATGAACTTGACACCTATTGGCAGCGATTCACAGAAGAGAATCCGGAAGAAAAGGCAGAACTATTGAGGGCTAAAGCTCTGTTCAGAAAGGTGAAACTCTCCTCATACAAATTGGATGAGACCACAAAAGCGAAGGCGGTTGCACAGTTGGAAAAGTCACTCCTCGACTATCAGCGAAAAAAGAAAGTGCGCAGGACGCTTATCATGACAGTCGGCACTGCAGCTGCCATACTGTTGTTGATTTTCTTACAACAGGATATGTTTCGACAGTCCGATCGCTTTTCTGACAGGTCAATCGATTATTACGTGGGTAGTGAGCTGGAATCGAAAGAGATTCAGCTTTATACCGGTAATCAGACAACCACTTTCGAGGAAAACATCGATGTCACCATCAGAAGCGATCAGCTGATTCATGTAAAAAAAGAGAACAGCAGCGATGCAGATGAGATCACCACCGATCGAAACAGCATCAACCGATTGGTTGTGCCTCATGGAAAACGCTCTAAGGTTTTGCTTCCCGACGGCACCCAGATATGGTTAAACGCCGGTTCCACACTTATATTTCCATCTCATTTCGAAAAAAAATCTCGTGAGGTGACGCTCCGCGGAGAGATGTATGCACAAGTGTCCCATGATCCGGAAAGACCTTTTCTGGTAAAAACAGATCATCTTGATGTAAAAGTATACGGAACAGGTTTCAACCTCTCGGCATATGAGGATGCCTCCCCTTGGATCGTACTTGTGGAAGGAAGCGTAGGAATAAAATCGGACAAAGGCAGTGAGATGAAACTTGCGCCAAATGAAAGGGCTGTACGTACTGAAAATGGAACACTCGAAAGAAGCTGGGTAGATGTAAATAGTTATGTGAGTTGGAAAGATGGGTATCTCACCTACCATGAGACCCCTATCGCAGATGTTCTGAAGCAGATTGAGCGTTATTACAACCTTTCGTTCAATCTTGACGACAATGTGTCCCTGCAGGGTATGACCTGCAGCGGGAAGATCATCCTCTCGGATAACCTTGACAACGTGTTGACAGCGTTAACGCTCATTTCTGACACGCGTTATTACCGGGAGAAGAAATCAATCTACATTTATAAAAGTAAAACTTAAAAAAAAAGATGTGCCTATGAAAATGAGAATAAGTTGAAAAAAAAGAAACCGAACGATAGTGCGAATATCGTCCGGCAGAGATTCTAATTACCGTGTAAATCAATAATTAAAACTGAACAAAGATATGAATAAAAATTCTATTGCAGGCGAGTGCCCTGTCAATAATCTTAAACGTGCGTTTAAAATCATGAAAGTGACCCTTATCATGCTATTCTTTAGCATACTTTACCTACAAGCATCAACCAGTTACGCACAGGAAACTGAGTTGACGATTGACCTGAAATCCACCACCATCCGCAAGGTGTTCGAGGAGATCGAGCAGAAGAGTGACTTCCGGTTTATCTTCGCAGGTAATGCAGCTGAAATCGACAACAAACGGGTTGACCTGACTGTGGAGGCAAAGAAAATCGATGAGATCCTCGACAGGGTTTTGTCAGGTACAACCCTCACATACAAAATCCTGGATAACCAGATCGTCGTCTATCGGGATGCTGCAAAAAACAGTACTTCTTCGGATGCCACTACTAAAATTATTACCGAGTTAGCGCAGCAGAAGAGAGAGATCAGGGGACGGATTACCACCGCTGAAGGGGAGAGTGTGATTGGTGCCAACATCATTGAGATGGGAACCACCAACGGCACCATTTCCGACAGTAACGGTAATTTCGTGCTGCAGGTCGAAGAGGGAGCCGTGATCCATGTCTCCTATATCGGGTTCCTGGAACAGGACATCAATACCAGCGGCAGAAATTTCTTTGAGATTGTGTTGCTGGAAGATACCCAGGCACTTGAAGACCTTGTAGTTGTGGGTTATGGTGTGCAGAAGAAAAAGCTGGTTACCGGTGCCAATGTATCGGTAGGCGGTGAAACACTCCAAAACCAGCATACAGTCAATGCCCTGGAAGCAATGCAGTCTTTCGCCCCCGGTGTGAACATCACCCAGGCTTCCGGTATGCCAGGAGAGGGATTCCAGGTGAACATACGCGGACTGGGTACCATTGGTAACTCAGCCCCACTGTATGTGATCGACGGTGTCGCCGGCGGTGACATCAACACGTTGAACCCCTCTGACATCGAATCGATCGATGTATTGAAAGATGCTGCCTCCGCTGCCATCTACGGAGCCCGCGCCGCCAATGGTGTGATCCTGGTCACCACCAAAACCGGTCGCAAGGGACGTATCGAGGTATCCTACGACGGTTACTATGGGGTACAGAACGTACCCAAGATGCCTGACCTGCTTGATGCCAAGCAATATATGGAGATCTATAACGAGGAACGAGTAGTATCAGGAAAAGATGCCCTTGACTTTGCATCATTGATTCCCGGCCTCTATCAGCAGATCATGAGCGGTCAATGGAACGGCACCGACTGGATGGAAGAAATCCGCAATGAAAATGCCCCCATCCAGAATCATGCCATCAACCTTTCAGGTGGTTCAGACCAGTCGCTCTTCTCCTTGGGATTCTCCTATACATCACAGGAAGGTATCCTCGGCAAACCGGTGGAGCCGCATAATGACCGTTATACGGTACGTCTGAACAGCGACCATGTGATCTACAGGAAAAACGGACTGGAAGTGATTAAGGTGGGTGAGACTTTCAATTACAGCTTTCGCCAGCGATCAGGGATTGCCATTGGTGGCATGTACTGGAACGACATCCGTAACATGCTGACCGGCTGTCCGCTTGTACCAGCCTACAACGATAAGGGAGAATTTTATGCAAGGGAGGATCTGAAAGCATCCGGTCTGGAATCCCTCTCATCACGCATTTACAACCCGCTGGCGCAAATGGCACTCAACAGGGGGATGAACGAGACACAGAACTACAACATTAACAGCAACGCCTACCTGGAGATACAGCCGATCAAGGATCTGATCCTGAGAAGCAGCTTCGGCTACAAAATGTCTGCCGACGCATACAGAAGCTATCAGCCGGCCTATGACCTGGCAGGTGATGCTACCCTCAGTCCCGGACGGATTACCCAGTCGGGAGGCAGCGGCTATGGCTGGACCCTTGACAACACGATCAACTACAGGTTCAGTAGGGATGACCATAATTTCGATGTGTTGGTGGGTCAATCAGCAGAAAAGTGGGGTTTCGGGATGAATATGAATGTCACCAACGCCAATCCGACATTCGTTGGATTCAAGCATGCCTACCTCAGCAACACCGACGGACTCACCTCAGGTGTGACCAGCATAGCGGGGGGCCCGCATTCACAGGGTGCACTTGCCTCTTTCTTCGGCAGGATCAACTATGACTACCGTGAGAAGTACATGCTCACCCTGGTGATGCGTGCCGACGGCTCCTCCAACTTTTCCAAGGAGAATCGATGGGGTTACTTCCCATCCGTTTCAGCCGGTTGGGTGCTTACCGAAGAGGAATTCCTGGCAGACAATGATGTACTGAACTTTTTGAAGCTGCGTGCCAGCTGGGGACAAAACGGCAACGCCGATATTGCTCCTTTCCAGTATATGAGTCTGATTGCATTCAACCCCGAAAACAACTACAGATTCGGCAGTGACCGCAACAAAATGCAACTGGGCGGATTCCCGTCCATCCTTCCCAACCCCGATGTGTCATGGGAGACCTCTGAACAGCTCAATATCGGGTTGGATGCCTACTTCTTCAACTCAAGGCTGCAGACCTCGTTCGACTACTATATCAAAACAACCCGTGACTGGCTGTTGCGTCAGCCGGTAGCCGATATTCAGGGACCACAGGGTGCCTATGTCAATGCTGGTGACATCGAGAACAAGGGATTCGAACTGGGGCTGAAATGGAACGACAACATCGGTGACTTTACCTATGGTGCACACCTCAATCTCTCACGCAACGAGAATAAAGTAACCCGTATGGGTGACAACACCGGTTTCATTGAGAGTAACCCCAACATCATCTCACAGGGTACAGAACCCGTCTGGCGTGTTCAGGTGGGTTATCCGGTTGGCTACTTCTATGGCTACAAAACTGAGGGTGTCTTCCAGAATGCCCAGCAAATTAGCAGCTGGACCAAGGGATTCCTTCAGACTGACCCGCAACCGGGTGACCTGATCTTCTCTGACACCAACGGTGACAACGAGGTAACACCTGAAGACAAGACCCTGATTGGCAATCCTCATCCCAAGTTCCGTACCGGCTTCGGCATCAATCTTGGGTACAAGGGTTTTGACTTCGCCATCACCGGAAAGGGTGCTTTTGGACATCAGATCCTGAAATCCTACCGCTCTTTTGCCGATAATGAGTTCCACAACTACACCACCGATATCCTGGGACGCTGGACAGGTGAAGGCACTTCCAACAAGCTGCCACGTCTGACTGCCGGGAACGGAATCAACCGCATGAGTGTCTCTGACCTCTATATCGAAGATGGCGATTTTGTGAAAATACAGGATATCACACTGGGATATGACTTTAAAAATCTTTTGCCAAAATTGCCGTTCGGACAGGCACGACTCTATGTTACCGGCCGCAATCTGTGGACGTTCACAGGATACTCCGGAATGGATCCGGAGGTAGGTTACGGCGATGAGCAACCCTTTGTATCGGGTATTGATCTGGGCTTCTACCCTGCCCCGTCGAGTATACTTGTAGGAGTCAACCTGAAATTTTAAACACATTGATGATCATGAAAAAAATACTATATATTATCATATTTACATTGATATTTACCGGCTGCGAAGATTTTCTGAATTTTGACCCCCTCACGGACAAAACCTCTGCCAACTTCCCCAGTACCGCCGAAGAGGTGAAACAGATGATGGCTGGTATCTATACCACCATGAACAACGAACATCAACTCACCGATATGAGTTACCTCTTTGTATGTGAAGTAGCCAGTGATGAAAAGCTGGGTGGCGGTGGTGTGAACGACGTGAAAGCACAGGCTTACGAAGCTTTCATGTATTCCGATCCCGACATGCTCAGCCACAACTGGGAAACCACTTACGAAGGCATTCACCGTGCCAATTTTGCCATCGAAAAGCTGGATGCACTGGCAGAAGGTATCCTGTCTGAGGCAGAGAAAAATCAATACAAGGGAGAAGCACTCTTCCTGCGAGCATTTTTCTACCACCGCCTGGCCACGCTCTACGGAAGCGTGCCTCTGAAAATCACAACCGAACCTGCAGACCTGGGAGGGGCCTCTGTCGAAGAAATCTTTGGGCAGATCGCTTCCGACCTGAAGGCCGCGGTGAGCCTGCTCCCGAACAAGGCCTATACCAACACCGAAGAGGGACATGTCACCCGCTGGGCAGCACAGGCGATGATGGCAAGGGTATGGTTATTCTATACCGGTTTCTACCAGAAGGGTGACCTGCCGCTGGCGGAAGGGGGCAGCGTAACCAAACAAGAGGTGATCAGCATGCTGGACGATTGTATCCGCAACAGCGGACATACCCTGGTGGGTGATTTTCACGAGCTGTGGCCCTATACCAACTCGCTGACCATACAGGACTACCCTTATATCCAGAATTACATGGCTGAAACGGGCAAGACGCTGAAATATGCCAGCGACAACGGTGCCCGCAACCCTGAAACGCTATTCGCCCTGCAGTTCTCCAATTTTGCTGACTGGGATATCCGAAGAGGGTATGCCAACCAGTACCAGCTCTACTTCGCACTGCGTGGTCTTCAACCGCTAGCCAACACCTATCCCTTTGCTGGCGGCTGGGGACAAGCCAACTCCATTCCCAAGGGAATCGTGGATGCATGGCTGGCAGATGAGCCGGATGATCCGAGGCTATGGGCTTCCGTGCTTGACATTGCAGCCGAACTGCCCAACTATGCGAAGGGACAGTGGGACTTTGTAATGGAGAGCAACTACTGGGGCAAGAAATACAACGGTATCTCCGCTCATGATGGTAACAAGTATTACAACGATTACAGCGTAATCATGTATGGCAACAAGGACAACCAGCAGCTGTCACATGGCGATGACCTGATATTCATCCGCTTTGCCGATGTCCTGCTAATGATGTCTGAGCTGACTGAAGATGCAGAATACATGAACCGTGTGCGTCGTCGTGCGGGACTGGAGGAGAAGCCCTATTCACTGGAGAACTTACAGAAAGAACGGCGCCATGAGCTCGCGTTCGAGGGTCTTCGCTGGAACGACATGCGCCGCTGGGGTGCAGCTTATACCAAGGCAGCCCTGGAATCACAGATCGGTGCACCGATTTACAACTTCGGCAACGCAGCTGTATACAACGGTGTCATCAAGAACATGAATTACAGTTCCCGATATGATGAAACCAAAGGATTCTTTCCGATCCCACAGTCGCAGATCAACCTCTCCAACGGCATGCTGGAACAGGTTGCAGGCTATGGCGACGGCAAGGGACTTTACCCAGGTTTCAGTAATTAAAACATAGCGATCCCGCTTTTGCGGTTTCGTTATTCATTCGCTGCTTTGTTAGTAGAGGCTGTCTCAAAACTGAGGCAGTCTCTCTTTTGTATGCAGCACTCATCAGCAAAGCATATAAAAAACCGCGGAGATTGCTCCCCGCGGTAAGTAATGGTTTTTTCAAATGAAGTACTGATCTGTATCAAACAACCCCCTGGGCCATCATGGCGTCGGCAACCTTCATGAAGCCGGCGATGTTGGCCCCTTTCACGTAGTTGATATACTTACCGTTGCGCCCGTGGGCAACGCACTGTTCGTGGATGTCGCTCATGATCTGATGCAGCCACTTATCCACCTCCTCGTTGCTCCAGGAGATGTGCATGGCGTTCTGTGTCATCTCCAGCCCGGAGCAAGCTACACCGCCCGCATTTACCGCCTTGCCCGGAGCGAAAAGCATCTCATTCTCCAGGAAGAAGTCGACAGCCTCTGCCGTACATCCCATGTTGGAAACCTCAGCCACCAATGTCACACCGTTGGCTTTCAGCTGACGCGCGTCATCCAGGTTGAGTTCATTCTGGATGGCACAGGGCAATGCAATATCAACTTTGCATTCCCATGGCTTTTTGTCAGGGAAGAAGACCGCGCCGGGGAATTCATCTGCATAGGGTGCCACCACATCGTTACCGCTGTTGCGCAGCTCAAGCATAAAATCAATTTTCTCCTGCGTGTTGATTCCCTCTTCATCGTAGATGTAACCGTCGGGGCCGGAAATGGTCACCACCTTCGCCCCAAGTTCAGTAGCCTTGGTGACAGCACCCCAGGCAACATTGCCGAAGCCGGAGACGGCAATGGTCTTACCCATCAGGCTGATCTGATGTGCAGCACACATTTTGTCCACGAAATAGAGAGCTCCGAAGCCGGTTGCCTCAGGTCGCAGTCGTGAACCGCCAAACGACATCCCCTTTCCGGTAAAGGTACCTGTATGCTCACGGGCCAATTTCTTGTACATGCCGAACATGTAGCCTACCTCACGACCGCCCACACCAATATCGCCTGCCGGCACGTCAGTGTCGGGACCGATGTTCCGCCACAACTCCATCACGAAAGCCTGACAGAAACGCATGATCTCAGCCTGCGAACGTCCTCTCGTAGAGAAATCGGAGCCCCCCTTGCCGCCACCCATCGGGAGCGTGGTGAGTGCATTCTTGAAGGTCTGTTCAAATCCTAGGAACTTGAGTGAGGAGAGGGTCACGGAGGAGTGGAAGCGTATCCCTCCTTTGTAGGGTCCTATGGCACCGTTGAACTGTACGCGGTAGCCGATGTTCACCTGTACTTTCCCATTGTCATCCACCCAGGGCACCCTGAAGGTAAATATACGGTCGGGCTCCACGATCCGTTCGATGATGCCCGCTTTTTCAAACTCGGGGTGCTGGTTGTAGACATCTTCAATCGATACCAAAACCTCTCGCACTGCCTGAAGGTATTCCGACTCACCCGGGTGTTTCGCCTCGAGTTGTGTCATTATGTCATTCACTCTCATATTATAGAAGGTTATTTTGGATAATTGTTTGACAAAGGTATAGATTAATTTGGAATTATGATACCCAAGAAGCGCTTTTTAGCAAGATTTTTGAAGGATTTTATACAGAATTCCCCAAAAACACAACAGCCTATATTCCAAGTATTTATCAAAGTATTACCAAACCATTCATTCCACTTCGGTTCTGTTGTTTTATGGTCGGAAAAATTACGTTTCATCATTTTCTTTCGCTAAAATCTGAATGAAATGAAAACCGGCCTTACCGGATTCATCAGAAACGGCAAGGGAATTGAGGAGAACAATCCTGCCTATCGGAAGAAAGTTTCGCTATTCGCACATAAATAGTTATTTTTGTAGGAGGAATCTCATTTAAGACGCATTGATGCATGGCAAAGAATAAACTGGCCAAATTTGCCGACATGGCCACCTATGACAACGTATTTCAATACACTTTCGAAACCCTTCAGGGAAACGGATTTCCGCTGAAAGGAAAATGGAATGAACATTTTGGCAACAACAACCCTGTTGTGTTGGAGTTGGGATGCGGTAAAGGTGAGTATACTGTGGGACTGGCACGCAAATATCCGGACAAGAACTTTATCGGGATCGACATCAAGGGTGCCAGGATGTGGAAAGGTGCCACAGAGGCACTCGAGGAGGAGCTTACCAATGTGGCATTTTTGCGTACCCACATCGAATTGATCGGTTACTTCTTCGCGGAAAACGAGGTGTCGGAAATATGGATCACTTTTCCCGACCCGCAGATGAAAAAGGTGAACAAACGGCTCACCTCAACCCGCTTCATGAGGGAGTACAGCCGGATCATGAAGGAGAACGGCCTCATCCACCTGAAAAGTGACAGCCCCTTTCTCTACACATACACCCGGGAGATGATTCGGGAGAATGAATTGGAACTGTTGCATGACACCGATGATCTGTATCATTCCGGGATGGAGGATGAGATTCTTGAAATCCGCACCTTTTATGAACAACAGTGGCTCAGTAGGGGTTTATCCATCAAGTATCTCCGCTTCATCTGTCCCAAGAAAGAGGAATGGAGGGAGCCTGACATTGAGATTGAAAAAGACCCCTATCGCAGCTTCGGGAGAGATGCAAGAGTTTAAAATGTTTGGACGTGTTTTCGTTAGTTTGTTAATACTATAAAAAATAAAGCTAATCGCTAAAAGCTAAAATTATGGCAATATACCCACAGCTAATCATTGACGCACTGAAACATGTGCGTTACCCGGGAACGGGGCAGGATCTAGTGTCTGCCGGCATGGTGGAAGATGACATCCGCATTGAAGGAATGAAGGTGAGCTTTTCGCTCATCACCGAGAAACCGAACGACCCCTTTATCAAGTCGGTTGTGAAGATGGCCGAACAGGCGATCCTCACGTATGGCGACAAGGACATTGAGATCAAGGGCAACATCACGGTGAAGTCGAAGCAACCACCACGTCCGGCGTTGCCGGAACTGCTGCCCGGGGTGAAGAACATCATCGCCGTGGCTTCCGGAAAGGGGGGTGTGGGCAAAAGCACAGTCTGTACCAACCTGGCAGTGGCCCTGGCACAGAAAGGATACCGTGTGGGACTGCTCGACGCCGATATCTTCGGTCCCTCGGTACCTAAGATGCTGGGGGTGGAGGATGCCGCTCCCATGTTGGAGAAGATTGAAGGACGCGACATGATCATCCCCATCGAGAACCATGGTGTGAAGATGCTTTCCATCGGCTTCTTCGTGAAGAAAGAGGATGCGGTGGTCTGGCGCGGTGCCATGGCCGGCAATGCTTTGAAACAACTGATCGGTGACGCGGAATGGGGTGAAATAGACTATTTCCTCATTGATCTGCCGCCGGGGACAAGTGACATTCACCTCACGCTGGTACAGACTCTCCCCATCACCGGTGCAGTGATCGTGAGCACGCCGCAGGAGGTGGCACTGGCCGATGCCCGCAAGGGAATCAGCATGTTTACCGGCGACAAGGTAAACGTCCCCATCCTGGGACTGGTAGAGAATATGTCATGGTTCACACCAGCAGAGCTGCCCGAGAACCGCTACTACCTCTTCGGCAAGGAGGGCTGCAAAAGGCTTGCCGCCGAAAAGGGATATGCCCTGCTGGGACAGATCCCCATCGTGCAGAGCATCCGCGAGGCGGGCGACGACGGGCAGCCCGTCGCCCTGCAGGAAGATAGCATCACCGGCATGGCTTTCGCTGAGCTGGCTGACAACGTGGTGGCAGCAGTGGACAGGCGCAACCGGGAACTACCCCGCACCGGTATCGTTGAAATCACACACAAATGACCATCGACAAACGAGACATAGGACATCCTCTTCACAGCTTTCGCTACTGCCCCCGTTGCGGAGCGGCATCTTTTGCTGTAAAGAATGAGAAAGCGAAGCAGTGTGACGCCTGTGGTTTTGTCTACTATTTCAACTCCTCAGCAGCGGTGGTTGCACTCATCGAAAACGAGAAGGGAGAGATACTGGTAGCCCGTCGCGCCCATGAACCTGCCAAGGGGACATTTGATTTGCCCGGTGGCTTCATCGACATGTATGAGACTGCCGAGGAGGCGGTATGCAGGGAGGTGCTCGAGGAAACTGGCCTAACCGTCACATCGACCAGCTATCTTTTCTCCCTACCAAATATTTACTTATATTCAGGTTTCGAAGTGCATACCGTGGATCTCTTCTTCAGATGCAAGGTGAATGACATCAGCGATTTAGGCGCCCACGACGATGTGGAAGAATCGTTGTTCCTGCCTCCAGGAGAAATCAACCCCGCTGCTTTCGGACTCACTTCGATTCGTAAAGGAATAGAAAAAATCTTACAGATAGTTATTTAATCCCTTCCGTATAGAGATATAATTTGCGGGAGGGAGCAATCAGGATCATCATGAAAAGAATTTGTTTATTACTGACACTTATGTCCCTGCTGCAGCTATCGCTTGCTCAGCGGACGGTGTACCACGCTGAGCCGGAGAAGCTCTTCAACCAGGGAAAAGAGATGTTCCTCGAAGGTAACTATGCAGGAGCCGAAGATCTGCTGACTCGCTTTTCTGCCATGAGCGACGACGTGCGATTGAAGGAGGAGGCTGCCTACATGCAGGCTGTGGCTTCATTCGAGCGGGGCAGCGAAGATAGCAGCGAACAGCTGGAAACTTTCCTCAACAATCATCCGGAAAGCGTTCACCGTCATCCGCTGCTGTTCCTGATAGGCTCCGCCCATTACGACCGGAAAGAGTGGGAAGCAGCCCGCAACTGGCTTCTACAGGCAGATCTGGACTACCTCAACCTTACCGACCAGGAAGACTACAGTTTCCGCCTTGGGTACACGGAACTGCAACTGGGCAACCTGAGGGAGGCCGCACGTCTATTTGGTCTGCTTTCCCTCAACAGCAACAGGTATCGTGACGCGGCCAACTTTTACTTGGGTTACATAGACTATTCCAACAAAGATTATAGCACCGCGTTGAATCGTTTCCGGCAACTGAAAGATCACCCCGAGTACCGTGAAGAAGTGGCCTTCTACACAGCTCAGGCAACCTTCTTCGACGGAAAACTCGAGGAGGCGGTTCGACTCTCTGAATCATTCCTGTCTCAATATCCCGGGAGCGACCACCTGACCGAAATGAACCGTGTGCTGGGCAACAGCTATTTTCGCCTCGGACAACCTTCCCGGGCGATTCCATCGTACGAGAGATACATTTCTTCAGTTGCCAAGCCACTGCGGGGAGATGCTTACTTCCTGGGGCTTTCCTACGCCGGGAATGGCAAGCAGGAAGAGGCGCTCACAATGTTTCAGCAAGCGGTGGGAGAAGCTGATGCTCTGACACAGAATGCACAGCTGCAACTTGGGCAGACCTATCTGGCATTGAACCAAAAGCAGGAGGCACAGATGGCATTCGAGGCAGCGGCACGCAACAACTTCGATCCGCAGGTGCGTGAGACAGCCATGTTCAACTATGCCCTGCTGGCACATGAGACCAATTTCTCTGTCTTTAGCGAATCGATCACTCTTTTCGAGAACTTCCTTCGGGAATTTCCACAATCGGTTTACACCGACCAGGTGAATGACATCCTGGCAGAAACCTTTCTCACCACAAAAGACTACCAGGCAGCGCTCAACGCCATCAACCGAATACAAAACCCCGGTCGTCGCATCCTGGAGGCTAAGCAGATGGTCCTCTTCCAGCTGGGAGCCCAGGAGTTTATCAACGGTAACATGAATAAAGCCGTAGAGTTCTTCAACAACAGTATCAGCATCGGCAATTACGACCTCAAGGCACGTAACAGTGCCTGGTACTGGCGGGGCGAGTCCTATTACCGGATGGGCAACTACATTCAGGCAGCCACTGATTTCAGGCAATTTACACAACAGGCTTCACCCAATGATGAGAACTTCGCGATGGGGTGGTACAACCTTGGTTACGCATACTTCAAACAACAACAATACAGCCAGGCGGCAAATGCCTTTGAGCGTTATCTCTCTGCGGAGAACAACAGCCGCAAGGCAGAGGCAGCCGATGCCCTGAACCGAATGGGCGACTGCTATTATTTCAACCGGCAGTTTGCGGATGCGGAGCGATATTACGCACAAGCAGCCGACAGCAATCCGGCGGCAGCCGACTATGCAGCCTATCAGCAAGCTTTCGTGATGGGTCTCCAGCGCAACTACCAGGGTAAGATCACGGCACTCGACAACCTGATGCGCAACTATCCCAACTCACAATACATCGATGATGCACTCTACGAGAAGAGCCGATCACTCACCATGCTCAACAGGGAACAGGAAGCCATCTTGGTGTTGCAAAAGCTTGTTTCCGACTTCCCCAAAAGTCCGCTGGCAGGTCAGGGAGGGGTTCAGCTGGGGCAGCTCTACTACAACAGCGGCAATTACAGGGAGAGCATTGCCGCATACAAGAGTGTGGTCTCCAACTTCCCCGGCACGGATGATGCACGCACTGCACTCGTATCACTCGAGACAGTCTACCGTGACATGAACGATATCCAGTCTTACGTGGATTACGCCAATTCTGTCCCAGGAGGCGTACGGATCACACCCTCTCGACAGGACTCACTCACATACCTCGCTGCCGAGAGTGTCTACATGCGCGGCAACAGGGCCGATGCCGAGGCATCACTCACAAAATACCTGCAGTCATACCCCAACGGGGCCTACAGCAGTGATGCACACTACTGGCTGGGAGTGATCGCCGATGAGAAGGGGAACAAGGACCAGGCACTCTCCCGCTTTCGCAGGGTGATCGATGCCGGTAACCTCAAGTTCCTCGACAACGCACTGCTCTATGCCTCACAAACCGAATACAGCAACGGCAACTATCGCCAGGCGCTGGCCGACTACACCCGGCTGGCAAACGTCGCCCGGAATGCCGCCAACAAGCAAACGGCATTGCTGGGCATGGTGCGATGCCAGTCGGCGATGGATGGATACCATGAGGCTGCCCGTACTGCCACCGAGCTGCTGGAGAGCAGTTCTCTCTCTCAGGAGATGGTGACCGAGGTACGTTGGTTGCGGGGCAAGGCCTATCAGCAGATCAACGAAGTAGAGAAGGCGATGGACGACTTCCGATTCCTGGCCAACGACACACGCAGCATCCAGGGAGCCGAGGCACAGTTCATCCTGGCCGACACCTACTACCGCTGGAAGTCTTACGACCGTGCGGAAGCACAGGTGAAGGAGTTCATGCAGAAAGGCACCCCCCACCAGTACTGGATGGCCAGGGCTCTAATCGTGCTCTCAGACACCTACCGTGACAGGGGAGACAGTTTTCAGGCACGTCAGTACCTGGAGAGCCTCAGGAGCAACTACAAGGGCGAGGAGGAAGATATCCGGCAGATGATCAATGAAAGGCTCAACCAATGAGAATAAGATGATACACAGTAAAACAAAACGCTCAATTTAGCACAATGAGAAAATTATATATTACCCTGACACTCCTTGCTTTTACGGCGGGACTCATGGCTCAGACACAAGACTCACTCCTGAGAAGGCAACTGGAACTGGAGCGCGATTTCAATCCCACCCTGCTCGATGCTGACAAGATCAACTCGCTGCCTTCTCTCCGCGAACCGGAGGTACAGAAGGCAAACACCAATTACTCCACCTGGGCGGGACGCATCACCCCGCCGCTGGAGATAGCCCTGCCCCGTCCCGGAAACATGATGACTGCCATCCCCTACCGGAAAGAAAAGGGATATCTTACATTTCAGGCCGGGAACTATGCCAACATTGACGGTGCTTTTGGCTACCGACTCATTGAGAAAGAGAGACAGAGGCTGGCCTTCACCTTCACCCATCAATCGGCCAACGGGGAGGTAGATTATACACAGGAGAGCAATCCCCAAAGCAGCGATCTCTTTTTCATGGACAACCGTGGTGAGCTCTCATTCCTCCACCGGGGAGATGCCAGCAACATCACCTTGTCACTCTCCTACCTCCATTCGCTCTTCAACTACTACGGCAACACGTTTGGCGACGTGGCCTACTTCAACGATGAAACGCAGCGGCTGGGGCTGCTGAAAGCCGCCCTCGGCCTGAAGTCGAAACCGTCGGACATGTTGAACTACCACGCGGCACTCGACTTGAGAAACTTCACTACCGGCCTTGCCTTTCCGGGGTTGCCCGACCCATTAAAGGGAAATGAGATCCGGATCAGTGGCGGACTTGACAAACCCTTCCGCAACAGGAGCACCAAAGCAGGTGTCGAGGGCACTCTTGTGACTGCACTCTATGGCGGTGACTGGGACAACTACCTCTTGCTGAACGCTGCTCCCTACCTTCGCTACGAAGGGCTTAACCGCTCGGCACGGCTGGGTGTTGACATCCTCTTCCAGACAGGAGACAAGACCCGCGTGCGGGTCGCACCAAACGTGGCACTGCAGCTCGGTGTCACAGAACGCACATCGCTCTATGCCAACATCCACGGCGGATTTGACCACAACACCTACCTCGACATGATGGGTGAATCACGTTACATCCTTCCGGCAGCAGATGTGAAACCCTCCTTTACCATCGTCGACCTGGAGGCCGGAGTTCGCATCGGTGATGCGGATGGATTCCGCTTCGATCTCTTTGGCGGGTTTAGGAAAACCGATGACGAACATTTCCTGGTCCTCCACGGAGCTGTGGAGGATGATGGGCTTTGGGCGGGACCCTTTTACGAGGGACTGAAGCCATTGTATGGTGATCTGACGCATACCCGCCTGGGGGGTATGGTGCAGGTGGGAGTGTGGGCACCTCTGGATCTATCACTCAGACTCACCAAGAATCTCTACACAGTGAAAAACCTCTCATCGGGTGAAACCTTGAATGACGATCCCAAGGCATACAACAAACCGGGCCTGGAAGTAGACCTGAAGGGATCACTCGAGGTGAGTGACAAACTCAGTTTCCACATGAACTACTATTTCGCGGGGGATCGGTGGAGCTATTTTGCGGGGGAGAACAGGGAGATGGAGAACATCAACGACCTCAATCTGGGGGCTTCATACAACATCAACAATGCCTTTTCGTTCAGTGTAAAAGCCAACAACATGATGAACCAGCAATATGATCTCTGGTACGGTCACCCCGCACAGGGGTTCAACCTAATGGGTGGATTCACTTTCCGCTTCTGATTTGCTGGATGAAACGATTTTTAATAGTTCATTTTTCCGCATTACACCGCTTTTGTTTACTTTTGTCATTGAAAGAGAGAGCTTAAAGACCAAACAGGGGAACAGACAACACTATGGGAATGAAAAAAACAACCGGGGGTAAATCCACCAAAGGGAGCAGCCAAAAACCAAAACAGAAGATTGTCAGGACGATGTGGTCCATATTTGGTCTTGGAGTAGCCTTCCTCTTATTGCTCTTCACACTCATCTCTGTGGGAGCAGTGGGATATCTGCCGCAAATCAGCGAGCTGGAAAATCCAATCGACAAATATGCCTCTCAGGTCATCTCAACCGACAATGAGCTGCTCTTCACCTACTCACAGAGTGACGACAACCGCATCTTTGTAGACTATTCCGATCTCTCGCCCCATCTGATCGATGCACTGATTGCCACTGAGGATATCCGTTACTACTCACACTCGGGGATTGATTTTATCAGCGTGGGAAGGGCTGTGGTCAAAACCATGCTGCTCAACCGGGAGAGCAGTGGCGGCGGGAGTACCATCACGCAGCAGCTGGCCAAGTTGCTCTACTCACCCCGTGCAAGCAATAAGCTGCAAAGGGTGTTCCAGAAACCTGTGGAATGGGTGATTGCTGCCAAACTGGAACGATTCTACACCAAAGATGAGATCATCAACCTCTACCTCAACAAGTATGACTTCAACTACAATGCCGTGGGCATTGAGTCGGCAGCACGCACCTATTTCAACAAAACACCAAAGGAGCTGAACATCGAAGAGTCGGCCATGCTCATCGGCATGCTCAAGAACTCATCCCTTTACAACCCGGTACGTCGTCCTGAGGTGACGCGCGACCGACGCAATGTGGTGCTCTCCCAGATGGAGAAATACGACTATCTCTCCCGTCAGGAGGCCGACTCACTGAAGCAATTACCGGTAACCATCGACTTCAACCGCTCAGGGCATGTCGATATCGCCGCACCCTACTATCGTCAGCATCTGGCCAAGATCTTGATGGCAAAAGAACCGCAACGCAAGAACTATGCCTCCTGGCAAAGACAACAGTTCAGCGAAGACTCACTTGCCTGGGCCGAGGATCCCCTCTACGGATGGTGCAACAAGAACAAAAAAGCGGATGGCTCCTCTTACGACATCTACACCGACGGACTAAAGATCTACTCCACGCTCGATTCACGGATGCAGCGTCATGCCGAAGCTGCGGTGAAAGAGCAATTGGGAGGCTACCTGCAGGAACAGTTCTTCCGCGAGAAGAAGGGTAAAAAATATGCGCCTTACTCCAGTGATGTGAGTGACCAGGTGGAAGATCTGCTAACCACCGCCATGAAGCAAAGTGACCGTTACCGCATCCTGAAGAAGGAGGGAATGAGTGATGCGGCAATATTGAAGAATTTCAAGGAAGAGAAGGTGGAAATGAAGGTCTTCTCCTGGGATCAAAGGGAGGTGGATACATTGATGACCCCATGGGATTCGATCCGCTACCATAAGAACTTCCTTCGTACCGGTTTCATGGCCATGGATCCACTGACAGGGCATGTGAAAGCCTACGTCGGAGGTCCCGATTTCAAGTTCTTCAAGTATGACATGGTCTCTACCGGTAAGCGACAAATCGGATCCACCATCAAGCCCTATCTCTACACACTGGCCATGGAGGAGGGAATGACCCCCTGCGACCAGGTGATGCATCAGCCCATCACCCTGATGACCGAGACTGGAAAGGAGTGGACTCCGCGCAATCCCGGTCACACCAGCGGTGAAATGGTCAGTATCAAATGGGGTTTACAACGCTCCAGCAACTGGGTTACAGCCTATCTCATGAAACAGTTCTCACCCTACGCCTTTGCCCGCATGCTCGGCTCATTCGGACTGAAGACACCTGCTCCCCCTGTGGTATCACTGGCCCTGGGACCCAATGAGGCGTCGGTATACGAGATGGTGGGGGCCTACTCCTCATTTATCAACCGTGGCATCCGTGTGGAACCAATGTTGGTGACCCGCATCGAGGACTCACACGGCAACGAGGTAGCCACCTTCGTACCCCGCATGAAGGAGATCTTCAGTGAGTCCTCCTCCTACAAGATGCTCGACATGCTGAAGGGAGTGGTAGATGGCGGAACCGGTAGCCGCCTGCGAAGGGTCTACAACTTGAAGGGAGAGATGGGTGGCAAAACCGGTACCACCAACAACAACTCCGATGGCTGGTTCATGTCGTTCACTCCCAACCTGGTGGCAGGATGCTGGGTAGGCGGTGAAGAGCGTTCCATCCATTTTGACCGTATGGCTTACGGGCAGGGGGCCAGCATGGCACTCCCCATACATGGGATTTTTTACCAGAAGGTATATGCCGACAAGGAGCTGAACTACAGTGATGACGGGAAGTTTGAAATACCTGCAGAATTCAACCCCTGTGCCGGTTCAGAGCGCTATTCACCAGACTTCTACCAAGACAACAATCAGGCAATCGAGCACGAAGGAATTGATGACCTTTTCAATTGAGAAGGTCGTCAATTGCTCTTTTTTCCTTTTCGCAGGAAAAGGAGCTTTCTCAGTTCATCCATTCGCTGAAGGGATGCTTTGTAACTCATCTCCAAGATGCTGGTGCGCTCTCCCGGGCCATTGGATGAGCCTGCCCCGGCATCGATTTTATCTTCAGGTATATTCTTCACAAAACGCTCATAATAGGTGAGAGCCGACTCAACCTCATCCATCCGGTCATAGGTAAGGGCAATATTGTAAAGCAATATATAGGATTCAGGGCGTCTGCTTAAAGCAGATTGATAATAGCTTATTGCCTTGGAGGGTTCATTTGAACGGTCATGTGCTTCTGCCAGAGAGATGTCATAGTCGAAGAGCATCTCCTGCAGCGACTCAATCTTCTCCACACCCTCTTTGAGCACTGCGATTCCTTTCTTTCTGTCATAGGTTCTCGAAAGTGCTGTCCCGTAATAGTAAAGAAGATTGACATCCGGCTGTGGCGCCTGTTCATAGGCTAGCGCAAGCCACCTGATCGCTTCGTAATATCGCTTCATGGCGAAGAAACTCATCCCCAGGAAATAGGTGGTGGTGTAGGTGGAATCGCCCAGTGTCACATTGTTTTGCAAGCGGTCAATTGCTTCAGGGTAGTTGCCTGCTGAATAGTGGGCCATTCCGTTCAGTTGTCCGATGGAGGTCCGCTCAGGATCGATCTCTTCAAGATAGCTTCCTGTGCGGACGAGCACGCTGTCGTAAAGTTGAATAGAATAGTAGATATCTGAGAGGTTGCGCAAGGCCAGGTGATCGGCCGGATCTTTTTCCAAGGCTTTCTCGTAGTAAATTAGCCCCAGTCCGTCGTCCAGTCTGATGTGCGCATCCCCGGCCATTCGCAGCAGCATGGGAATGGAGTCCTGTCTGAACACCTCCTCGGCCGCCGTGAGGGTACCCTGCCAGTCGCCCGCACGATAATATGCTACCGCCACCCGGCTTTTCAGGTAGAGGTTGTCGGGCGAAAGTTCTCTGGCTTTCAGACAGTAGCTGAGAGAGAGTTCATTTTCTCCGGCCTGTGAAGCACAATCGGCCGCCGCTGTGAGGATCCCGACAGATTCATGTTTACCGGAGGTCAAAGACTCGTATAATCTCAGTGCCGTAGGAAAATCATTGAGTCTCTGATAACATTCAGCCTTCAACAGTTGGTTCTCCACACTCTCCGGTGCACGCTCCAACAGTTCAAGCGCCTCCCGGTAACGATAACTCCTCATCGCCTCGCTTACCAGGTTCGTTTGGGCATATCCCCCTGAAAACCTGGAAGCGAGAATGATGAGGATGATTATGCTGGGTTTCATAGATACTTTACATCCGTAGTTTCTTCACGCTATAACCAACGACAATGATCGCATTATCGGGTGCGGGTACTGCACTGGTTTCATCCATGCCATCTCCCTGCAACCTGAAAACAAAAGGAATACTCCTGGTCATACTTACGGCTTCTCCATTCGGCTTGGGAGGTGCCGGGATCCAGTCCGGCATCAGCTCTATCACCCTTTTCACCTCCTTGTCGAGAGATGGATCTACTCCTTTCTCAATCCTTACGAAGGTCACCTTGCCTTTGGCATCAACGGTATAGACGGCTTCTACCAGACCCTGTATCCCGTTCTCCTGTGCGATCACCGGATATTTGATGTTGCTGGCAAGGAATTTCATATAAGCCTCCTCACCCCCGGGGAAGAGTGCCGGCTCCATGTTTTTCATCTTCTCCTGAAATGCTTTGCGTTCTTCTTCGGTTGGAGGTGTGTTGTTCAGGCTGAAAACAATCGGCAGGGTGTAACGTACATTCACATTCTGCCCACGCTGTTTACCCGGTTTCCATTGGGGCATCAGTCCCAGTACCCGCAACGCTTCGGCATCCAAAAGGGGGTCTACACCCCGTACAATCTGCAGGTCGCTGATGCTGCCATCTTTCATCACCACAAAACTAGAAATTACACGCCCCTGAATACCATTTGCATGTGCTTCCTTCGGATATACGATGTTATCGGAAATGAATTTCATCAGAGCTACATTTCCTCCGGGGAACTGTGGCTGATCCTCTACCACGACAAACACCTCATCTGTCACAGCCGTTTTTTGTCCCTCAGGCTTCTCCCCTTGGAGACTGAATACTACTGGGAGGGTAAAACGCACGTTGACCGCTTGCCCCCGTTGAGTGCCCGGTTTCCAGTCGGGCATCAGTCCCAGTACCCGCAACGCTTCGGCATCCAATAAAGGATCTACACCCCGTACAATCTGCAGGTCGCTGATGCTGCCATCTTTCATTACCACGAAGTTACAGATCACACGCCCCTGGATACCTTTCTGCTGGGCCTCTACCGGGTAACGGATACTGTCGCCGATAAATTTCATCAAGGCACCCATTCCACCCGGGAAATCGGGTTGATTTTCGACGATCACAAAAATCTCCTCTTCCTTCTTCTCTGGAGGCGGCTGTTGCAGACTCTGGTCCTCCAATTCAGCCTGCATCAATTCCGGAGTGAGCATGTTGTCAACCGACAACTGTTCCTGCCTCAACTCGGCTACAGCAGGATTCACCATCTTCGTTTCATCATCTGCTGGTTCCCGCTGCGCGGCATAAATGCTGTTAGCTGTAAGAAAAAGCAGCACCAGCGGGAGCACAAGCAGGTACCTGCCCACTTTATATGCAGGCGATTTGGATTGATTCATCATCATAATACGTTGTTTTAATTGTGAAACATTGAAATTATTCACTATCGGAACTGCAGTTTCTTGATAGGTCAGTCGTAAAAGGTGGTACTGGTACTCACGGCTGTTCACCCCACACGTGAGCACGCCCTGATCGGCCAGATATTCCAGGTTCATGGCCATCTCCCTCTTCATCAACCATACAAACGGGTTCCACCAGAAGAGGAGAGTGAGTGATTCAATCAAAAGGATATCAACTGAATGAAGCTGTCTCACATGCGTCTGCTCATGCAGCAGAATTTGTGTCAGCTCAGCGTCTGAATGTTTATCTGTATGGATAAATATCAGGTTGAAAAATGAGAATGGGGTGATATCATCTTTCAACCGGTATACCGCTGTTCCGGAGATCTCAGCAGGTGTACTTTTCAGCCTGACGCGAAGGATGGATATCAGTTGCAAGAGAAAGCGCACGATGAAGAGCAGGGTGATGGAAAAATAAATCACCACACCTACATTGGTCAGGTTGATCTCCCGTGTGGGAACAGACTCCTCTACCGATATGATTTCCATCACCGGCTCCCCGATATAAACGGCGCTCACAGCCTCTACTGATTCCTGTGTGAAAAAAGCTGAGATACTGTGTGGCAGTGGAACGGTCATCAAAGGATAAAGGAGTGAGAAAAGGATGACCGAGAGGAAAAAGAAACGGCGCAACTGCAAAAAAGTATCTCTCTTCAGCAACAGTCTGTAGAGAATAAAAAAGAGCGACAATGCGATATTTGCTTCTATCAGATAGATCATAAAAGGATGCATGGCATTTCCGTTTGGGGTGAAACAGTTGTTTTACTGCTCATTTTTCTCGATCAGGCGTATGATCTCACCAAGTTCTTCGGTGGTGATCTTTTGCTCTTTGGCAAAGAAAGAGACCAGCTCCTTGTAGGAGTTGTCGAAGTAGCTCTCTACCATTCCCGACAAGAAGTGGCGCTTGTAGGATGACTCAGAGATAAGCGGCTTGAACACCTTCACATTTCCGAACCGCCGCTTCGTGAGGTATCCTTTCTGCTCCAGCTTGCTGAAGATCGATGCCACCGTGGTGTAGGGCGGTTTGGGCTCTTCCAGCCGCTCAACCACATCCTTGATGGCACATTCTTTCAGCTGCCAGATATGTTGCATCACATTCTCTTCCTGGGGTGTCAATCGTTCCATAATATTTACAATCAAACTATTTTATAATTGCAAAATTACGAACATTTCGTAAATACCAAACAATTTCTCACTTTTATTGCGTTAAATAAATGTAAACACAAAAAAATGCCCCGGCATCAATCTGCCGGGGCACCCTCTAATGGTCATGAAGAGGGGTCACGATTTTTGTGCGAACTCCTGCATGCACTGGATCAAAGCTTCCACTGCCTCTTTCGGGCATGCATTGTAGATGGAGGCACGGAAACCGCCCACTGAGCGGTGTCCCTTGATGCCCACCATGCCTCTCTCCTTGGCAAATTCAAGGAAGGCGGCCTCTTTCTCTTTGTGCTCTTCGCTCATCACGAAGCAGACATTCATCAGTGAGCGGTCCTCTTTGGCGGCGGTACCCACGAAAAGTGGATTGCGGTCAATCTCGTCGTAGAGCATTGCTGCTTTTTCTTTGTTGAGCTTCTGCATCGCTTCCACACCTCCCTGCTCCTTCACCCATTTGAGGGTCTCGTGCATCACAAAGATGGAGAAGACGGGTGGCGTGTTGAACATGGAGCGATTCTTCTCCACATCTCCAATATGGGTGCGATAGTCCACCATGGTCTGCAACGGGCGATCGAGCTTACCGAGGATATCCTCTCGCACGATCACGAAGGCCACTCCCGCAGGTCCGACGTTCTTCTGGGCACCCCCGTAGATGATTCCATATTTGGAGACATCCACCGGACGGCTCATGATGTCGGACGACATGTCTGCCACCAGGGTGACCGGACTGTCGATGTCCTCGTGCAACTCGGTACCATAAATGGTATTGTTGGTGGTGATATGAAAATAGTC
>ERZ795057.107-NODE-107-length-87115-cov-28.959063_pt1 | contig 87115 bp, 58 predicted proteins | sample MGYA00375141_ERZ795057 | MGnify/ENA primary metagenome ERZ795057 (study PRJEB30186, sample SAMN05720163) | activated sludge metagenome | isolation source: Anaerobic digester | place: Hong Kong | collected 2015-01-26 ...
CAGGTTGGTGACCCATCATGATAAGACCCTCATTATTGTAAGAGATAATTAGTCTCTTTTATCACATTGTATTAATTATATCAAGATTTTAAATGCTTTTATCTGTGCTGCCGGCACACAAAAACAACTTCAGGCAGCAGTAAATGCCGACTGTCTTCTATGGATAACGGGGATTTGGGCAACAAGCCGTCAAGGTGTGACCCAGATCCCCATGTATAATTTTCCAACAGGCTTGATGTATAGATCTCTACCCTATCTCGTTCTGATTCGGCGCATGAACAGGAAATCTGATGGAAAATGTGCTGCCTCCTGAATTGTAACATCCCTCTTTATCTCTTATATGCGGGCAAATAGAGATTTTACCGGCACATTGATCGGATTCAAGCATAATAAATTCACAACGTTTGCTCACAAAGTCTATAATATATCCGAATCTCTCACAAAGTATCTTGGTTCGCAAAAGGTCTATGCCTGCCCCTCCGGCATTAAAATCAAATGGCTTTTTTGTAGAATACATGTGAGTATTCTGCGTATGAAAAAACCCGAAGAAAATTTGCTCCTGATTTTCTCGCGTTATTCCAACACCATGATCTGTGCAGTCAATAACAACTTCATCATTCTCCATATAGGCCCTAATTTCAATTTTACCTTCATCAGGTGTATTTTCTATGGCATTCTTTATTAATCCAAATAAAATTTTTTTAAGGACATTGCTGTCCGTATAAAGGGATATGTTTTCATCAACATCTTTCTGAATAGCAAACGTTTTACGATGGCTTTGGGATATTACGTTACTGAAGAAATCCTCGATAAAGCCTTTAAGATAAATTTTCTCAAATTTCGTTTCTTCTACCCTGTAGATGGATTCAATTCGATCATAAATTCTCCTTAAAATCAGTTTGTCATTCCCCTCTTCATCCATGAGATCAGACACAATACCTGCTGCCTGTTTCACTAAATTCAGGATAACATCTTTTTCTTTTACAGGGCGATACTCGAGGATGTCATTTACCTTTTCCTGTAAATCAAAGAGCTTACGGATATTCCGTCGCCCCATTTCTTCGTATTTATCACCTTTAGTACTGTCGTACTTTCTTAAAGTCTTTGACAGATTTCTAATAACACCGGAAAGTAAGGATATGGGGGTTTTCAGTTCATGGGCTAGGTGGTTAATCACCCTTTCCTTTGCTCTATCAATCATTTTCAGTTCCCTGTAAGCCCTTGCGTTTTCAAGGGCTATAGCAACATAATCGGACAGGTGTGTTAATACTTCCCGGTCACTATTCGTAAATTCTCCGCTCTTCTTGTTAACGATCTCCAATGCCCCGATACATTTATTCTTTTTAGTCATCAGAGGGACACAGAGTATATTATTCGTATGAAGCCCTGATTTTTTATCAATTTCATGGTAGAATCGTGTGTCTTCGTATACATTGTTAATAATTAGAGGCTCATGATTGTTGAAAACCCATCCTGCGATTCCTCTAGATTTGGGTAACCGGATTGCCAATCCTCCCACACCAGCCGAAGCAAACGCATTTAACATTTCACCTTTTTCATCCAGGAGAAATATGGAACACCTTTCAACCCCCATAATCCTGTTGGTCTCTTTGATAATGACATCAAATAATATATCATAATCAATCTCTGAAGCTATAATCTGACCGACGTGAAAGAGTTCGCTGTTTTGACTAAAAATATTATTTAAATCTCGATCTTCACTTCTTCTGATAAATTTCCTTTCCCTGAAATTATTCCTGCGGTTGGTTTGCATTTTTCTTTCCTTGTAATTGAAATTTATCTCTATATTAAAGGTAAAAAGCTAAAGCTGCCTCAAATTCTGTTGATTTGTTGTTTGCTCCAACAGCATGCTGTCTATTTCAAAACAGGACTATAAGAGTTCTGATCGTGCATCCAGGCGCATAGCTGCAAGATATCTCTTCTCCAGTAATTAATTGCGTTTTACTGCCTGTTCATAATGTTATAATATATCCTCAAATATTTGAACAATATTATACCCCTCCATAATGATTCCCGGATTAATATCAGGTTTAAAGAAATTAAACTGATGGATATAAATAATTTATTTATATTTAAACTGAATTTATATTTCTTATGCGAGTTAGTCTTTCATTCCTGGGCAATTCCAGTCAGAGACACATAAAACACCAGGATTCAGGTGAGGGGAAAGCTTGTCAGCTGAATATATTTTAGATGTTTTTCGCTCTAATTTTAAGTCATTTTCTATTTAAGAATCTGACTAAAATATAATCCATTCCTTTTAATCTATTAGTAAATTTGGAGACCTTAAACTTTTAATTTGTCCTGTTGTTACCATAAAACTGATATAAAAATCCCTTTGACATTAAAGTATAAGTTTTCTATATTATTAAATTAATAAAGGAAGCACTTATCAATCAATTCGTCAATACAAATAATTATTCTTCTTATTTTACATCAGAGCTTACTTCACCTGTTTCCTTTATTAAATTTAAATAAGTAAATAAATATTGCTAATGCTTATCTTTTCAGTCTTTTATTAAGCTTGTCCCAATGAATAAATACTAAAAAATTGGCCTATACTATAGCGGAGTTAACTCCCTTTTGGTTATATAAGTTCTTATTCCTTTAGCCATACGACTGCTACTTAAAGAATATGGAGGGCATCAAAATTGAAATGCCCAGAATGCCAATTTAAGAATTCAGATAGTATGCAATTCTGTGGAAAGTGTGGCCATGAATTAAATATTTCTTCCGAACTGCCCACCAATTACTTAAGCTTTGCCGAAAAACTCAAAAATATTCAGCGTTACCTGCCTGAAGGCCTTACTGAAAAGATTCTATCCCAGAAAGACAAAATTGAAGGCGAGCGCAAGCAGGTAACAATCATGTTCTGCGACATGAAGGGATCAACCCCTTTAACTGAGAGACTCGGCCCGGAAGAAGCATTCTCCCTTATGGATCAGGTCTATGAAATTCTAATCAGCAAGGTTCATCAGTACGAGGGCACTGTTAACGAACTCAGGGGTGACGGAATATTAGCCCTTTTTGGGGCGCCTATTGCACTTGAAGATTCGCCCTATCAGGCAATTCGGGCATCTATTGCAATTCACAGGGAAATTGCCAGGTTTAATGAAAAGCAAAAAACTCACAGTAAAAATTTTCCGATCTTGCTGCGCATAGGAATAAACACCGGCACTGTGGTAGTGGGTTCTCTGGGAAATGATCTTAGGGTCCAGTTTACGGCAGCCGGTGATACGATTAATGTAGCATCAAGGATTGAAGGTCTTGCAGAACCTGGCACCACCTATGTTGCAGAAAAAACATTCAGACTGACTAAAGGGCTCTTTCAGTTTGAGGACATGGGGAGAAGGGCGGTCAAGGGCAAAGCGGAAGCAATTCCTGTTTATAAGGTTTTATCGGCAAAAGAGGACCTGCATCGTCCGAGTTTGGGTCCTGAGAGAATAATATACTCCGAGATGGTTGGGAGGGAAAAGGAACTTAACAGGCTGAAGCTTCAGGTGATGAAGGCCATAAACAGTGAAGGTTCGGTTGTAAATATAATTGGAGAGCCAGGTATCGGGAAGTCACGACTCGTAGCTGAATTGAAAAAATCAGATGTGATGAAGCGCGTGACCATTCTTGAGGGGAGAGCGATTTCGATAGGGAGGAATTTAAGTTTTCATCCGATTATTGATTTTTTAAAACAATGGGCGGGGATAAGGGCGGATGACGGAGAGGCGGCAGCATTTGGTAAGTTAGAGACTGCTGTCAGAAGCATTTTTTCAGAGGATGTTTATGAGGCTCTTCCATTTATGGCGACCCTCATGGGGATGAATTTGTCTGGCAGTTATGCGGAAAGAGTCAAGGGTATAGAGGGTGAAGCGCTGGAAAAACTGATTTTGAAGAATATACGGGATCTTTTAATCAGGATAAGCGAATTGACCCCGCTGGTGATTGTAGTTGAAGATCTGCACTGGGCTGATAAGAGCACTCTTTACCTTATGGAGTCACTATTTCACCTCGTAGAGACCCGGAGGATTATTTTTGTCAATTTATTTCGTCCCGGCTATAAGGAGACGGGAGACAGGATAGTTGAAAAAGTTAGAGAAAGCCTACCTGTGTTTTATGTCGAAATAGTGCTGGAAGCGCTGGATGAACGAATGAGTGAAGCGCTTATCGACAATATGCTGAACATTAGCGGTCTTAACCATACCTTCATCGGAGAGATAGTTAACCGGTCCGGCGGGAACCCCTATTTTATAGAGGAAGTCGTGCAGTCCTTCATTGATGAGGGCGTGGTAGTTCTGAAACATGGAACATTCGAGGTGACTGAGAAGATTCGCACGATGACCATTCCGCATACCATTAACGACGTGGTAATGTCCAGGATCGACAGGCTCGAGCATGAGACGCGCAATCTGCTGAGACTTGCCTCAGTTATCGGGACGAACTTCTTCTACAGGATAATTGCAGACGTAGCAACCACGATTGAGGATATAGACAGCAGGCTGTCATATCTGGAAGAAATACAGATTATACGGGAAAGAAGGAGGATTGGTGAGCAAGAGTATCTTTTCAAGCATGCACTTACTCAGGAGGCCGCATATGATTCTATATTATTGAACAAACGGAAGGACCTGCACATCAGAGTTGCACATTCTATTGAGAAGGTCTTTAACCACAGACTCCCCGAATTCTACGGAATGCTTGCCTATCATTACAGCAAAGGAGAAAGCCCGGACAAGGCGGAAGAATATCTGATAAAGGCCGGTGAGGAGGCCTTGAAATCTTCAGCATCAAATGAAGCACTGTATTATTATCAGGAGGCTTTGGCTCTATATTTGAAGAAAAGTGGTGATGCCGTAGATACCGATATGATTGTAATGCATGAGAAGAATATCGCACTCGCATTGTATGATAGGGGACAGTTAGCCGAATCTATAGAGCATTTTGATAATTCGCTTAATCACTACTGGGGGAAAATACCAGGAAATTCGATTGCAGCTATCCCAAAAATCACATCATCCATTTTGCATTTTTTTATTACTTTATACCTTCCGGTATTTAAGTTTAGAAAAACACCGACATTAAAGGACGCAGAATTTATTGATTTATATCAAAAGAAATGTAAAGCCTTAGCAATATTAGAGCCTATGAGGTTTTTTTTTGAATTTCTGTACCTGTATAAAGGAGTTACAAAATTTGATATCACAAAATTCGAATTAGGACTCGAAGTCTTTATGGGGGCCAGCTCACTATTATCTTTTTCCGGAAATTCATTTATGTTGAGCAGAAAGATACTGAATTCTGCAAAACGCAAAGTTAATAATAAAAACCTGTCGATAATCACCCATTATGATTTTTTAGAAACGATACACAATTATTTAAAGGGCGATTGGGAAGCAATAAATGAGTATAACGATGATTTAGTAACTCAAAATTTGAGTATGGGAAGGATTTGGGATGCATCACAACATCTGTACTGGCATGGACTTCCAAAAATTTATCAAGGTGCTTTAAGCAAGGCCGGGTCGATCGTGAATAGATTAAAGGAAATCACCGAAATTTATGGGAATGAATTTTCCTTATTACTTATGTTTGAATTAAAAATAAATTTACTTATTGAATGTCGTATACTCAATGATGCCCTCTCTGAAATTGATAAAGCAATTAAATTGGCTCAAAAATCAATTTTTAATATATACTTATTTGATTTGTATTCATATAAGGCATGGATACATATTTTGACGGGAGATATGGATGAAGCGGGAAATTGTTTGCAGCAAGCGAAGAGAATAAGATGCGAGGTGAGCGCCGTCCCTATAGAGTTGATAAGTTTTTGTCGAATCCAGTTGGAGTTCTATCTCCGTTGTTTGAAAAAATCGATAAAAGAGGGCAATAACCAAGAATCATTTGGATACAGGAAGCAGGCTGCAAAATCGTATAAGATGATGTTAAAGGTCTCGCGGAAGGTGGCCCAACATCGAACCGAATCATATAAACTAACAGGTGTATATTACTGGTTGATTAACAAACAAAAAAAGGCCCTTTTGTGGTGGCGGAGGGCCATTGAGGAAGGAGAACAACGTGGGGCCCGTCTCGAGCTTTCAAGGGCATACTTTGAAGTCGGAAAACGTTTTCTTGAAACTGGCAGTAAATATAAAATGCTTAACGGAATCAAGGCACAGGCGTATCTGGAAAAGGCAAAAGTATTGTTTGAAGAAATGGACCTTCAATGGGATTTGGACGAATTGAGCCGAGTGGCCATGAGTTAAGATTTGTGAGCCTTTAAGTTATATGAGCAGGAAAAAATGTATGCGTCATCTCATATGACAGGTGAATATTGAATGAGTGATAAAATTGATAATTTGCTTTTGTACTGTTCCAAAATTGACTTTGGAGCTGTCAATCTTTCAGGAGAGGAAAAGGAATTCTGCAATGAACTGAATATTGAGATTTTTTCGCTCTGCAAGTCGATGCCTGATTCGACTCAAACCGATGCATTATTGTTTATCATGAAATATTTAAAAGTATCTTCCATAATATATGTAAATTTTTTCAAATATTTTTATGTGCCTGCATGGTCAATTATATACTGGCTTATTCAATCTTGCCCTAAGGAGAAAGGGCTCAAGCAAAAAGATATTAAAAATGCAAAAACAGCACATTCCATGGCTATGCTGCTGCATTCTCTTGATGATCATCTCAACGATGATGAATTACCGGCTACACATCTGACCCTGCTCTTGAGAAGCCAGGCGTGGATGATTATGACCAACGCTTTTAACAGGTTGGCGGTTGGAGTTGAAGGGGGAAAAGAAATTGTCCGGGATTTTATCAACAAATACTATTCCAGTATCTGCAGTTCAGAAAGAATCGAATCACTGGACGACTACTGCAATAAATTCAGAAAGGAGATGGCCACTTGGCTCATAGTCCCTTTACTTTTGACAAGAAAGATAAGCGCTAATGAAGAATTTTCCGATGCGATTCTGGCTGGCTATGAATCCTTTGGCATTGCCTGGAGACTGCTGGATGATATCAAGGACCTTGAAATTGATATTATGAAAGGTGCTCATTCTTCTTTGTATTGCGTTTTACCCGAAGATAAAAAGAGAATATGGGATGATAATTCTGCAGGAAAAAATGACAAATCCGTAAAATATATTTTGAATTACATTCTTCAAACCAAGGTCATCGATATCATCCGGGAAAGAATCTGCTACGAGCTGGAATCAGTGGCTGCTGTTACCAGTCGATTCGAAATGACCGGCCTTGCAGATGAATATCGCTGTTTGATGAAACCACTTAAAATCAAAAAATATCCCATTATGATTAAAGGGGATGAAAATGAATTTTCTGTCCCTGTAAGTGAAAAACTCCTGAGTATTGAGGTTACGACGCAATGCAACCTTGACTGTCTTCACTGTTTTGTTCGCGGCGACAATGCTGAGCTATCGAGTTTACCCTTTGCTGTTGTAAGAGATATTATCAGTGAGGGCTATGATACAGGATATCGCCGGCTTCATCTCACAGGCGGCGAACCGCTGCTCTGGAACCATCTGCTTAAAACTTTGGATTATGCATTTTCTTTGGGTTACATATCCATCCTTATAAATACAAACGGGACCCTCCTTTCAGAGGATATTTGTATTACACTGGCGGATCATAATAGTGTTATGATTTCAGTGAGCCTGGACGGGTCGGAAAAGTTTCACAACCGTATACGTGGAGATGGCCAATATGAGCGCACCATGCGGGGAATCGAAAATGCGCTCAATGCGGGTATCGATACGATAATATTCACTACTGTGTATAAAAGTTTACTTCCCGATCTACCTGTTTTCGCAAAAACCTTATTCGAAAAATTTCCGACAATAAAACATATAAGCTTAATTCCGCTAAAGAAGGCAATGGGTAATGGCTTTGCCCTGTCAGGCGAACTTCTTGAGCCGGAAGATTTCATTCTGCTGATTCAGGGCATTTCGCTGCTAAACATATTTGGGTTTAGAATTGACGTATTAAATGAGCCGCTGGTATATGTTGTTGCAAAACTTCTTGAAAGTCCCATAAATCAATGGTCATACCCGGTAAACCGGGGGGAAATCATTGTCATGGCAGACAGAACTATAAGACTGTCTCATTTCAGCAGAACCAGTTTCGGTCAATATAAAGCCGGTATGATTCAAAAGGTGCTGGATTCCGGTGAATATAATAGGGCTGTTTCACCTGATGAAAAAACGTGTCCATCATGCAAACATAATCCGGTATGCATAAACAATGGAATGTATCGACCTTCTGGAACAAACGGACAATGTCACCCTGTGGCGTTTTATTGTAAAAGCGTGCTGGATAGGATCATACAATAGTGACATGCCACTATTGAGAAAGGAGGTGTAACACGACAACTTGAACTATTGTTAAGGGTAAAGTGATGTCGAATAGGAATCGATTAAGTATGAATTACCAATTGGGGAACGCTTGTTGGAAGGAGTGTACATAGAAATAACATGAGGAAAAAGGAGGAAATAGTTATGGGAAAAAAGAAAATTGCTGATTTTGCGTTGGATGTATATCAACTGGGTCAGATGGGCCCGGAGCAAGAGAATGAACGGGATAGACTTGTAACGGGATGGAAGACCGCAATAGCAAGTGCAAAGCCTGTCGAAGGTGTTTATATGTTTTTTCGGCTTGAAGGCTACGATGCCACTTATGAAGAGTGCCTGAAGGTCGTAGAGGCATATGAGTATATGCGGGAAAATCCTCCATGGGCTGAGGGAGGTCCGGTATCCTATTGAGCAGTTTATAGCTAATAACTGAGTCATTACTCCGGCAATAATATATGTCAATGTTGTCATTCCGGCGAAAGCCGGAATCCACAATGATTTCGAATGGATGCCCCCGGATCGTGGTCCGGGACAGGCTTATCAAGTCCGGCATGACGATTGATGTTTTTAATCGCCGGAGTAATAATATTGATTTTTATTAGTTACTGCGGTCCTAAGCCTCTGAAAATACACCTCAAGTTTTGCGTTTTTGAATAAATGAGGCCCAAGGGAATGGTGTCAGAAGAATCGGTTAATTAAACCATATATCATAATCCTACGGCGGGATAATACGAAATAAATAGAAGTGCCGGAAAATATTATCGGCTGCGCATATTAAGTCCCGCCTGGCGGGATTAATCCTGTTAAAAAACATTTGAACATTAAGCTTATGATTTTCCAGACCTCTGATTTCATGCTTGAATCGGGGCATCAGCTTCGCCGATCTTTAGAGATCTAGAGGGGATGAAGAAAGGAGAATGGACATGAGATATTTACTGATCATGGGCCTTGTACTGGGTTTGATCATCCCTTCATTTGAGTCAGTATACGCCACCCCTTTCACCCCATTGGAATGGCAGCCCAAACACACATCCTGGGTGCGTGACCGTAATCGGAACTTTATCGATGACATAATCGATAAGCGATTGGAAAAAGAGGATAAGTTTGACATCATTGTGGATCTGAACACCTTTTTGACTGTAGGCGATATCGGGAACAAATTCAAGGATTATGGCCAGGTTAAATACGTTGGTAAGATGATCACTTTTATTTATTTAAACAATGTTGAGGCCAAAAACCTGTTTAAAATCGCGAAAATGGATGTAGTCGCGATGATTGAAATCCAACAAGATTTTCAACCCGCGCTCGACATCAGCGCCAGGGCTGTCCAGGCTAAAGACTGTGAATTTTGTCCGAACGGTTGGCAGTCTGCTGCAGCTTCGGGGTTGACGGGTTCTGGGATAAATATTGCCATCATTGATACTGGTGTGGATGATGATCACGAGCAGTTTACAGGCATTGATACTGGTGTGGATGATGATCACGAGCAGTTTACAGGAAAGTTTATAGCCGGATTTGATGCGACGATTTTTGAAGACACCAATTCAAACGGCATTGACGACTCATGCGAGCCCGCTCCCTGGGGCAACGGTAATTGTAATGGTGTTGATGACGAACCCGCTGACGGCACAACTAACCCTGATGATGACTGGAAAGGATTTGGGGAGGGTCATGGAACGCATGTTGCCGGAATTGCACTTGGTAAAGGCGTACCTGGAAGAGACTGCAGAAATCCAAACGATGAAGAAGGCAATTGTGCCGGTGTTGCACCCGGGGCAGGGATAGTTGATATTAAAGTGTGCTACACAAAAAAGCACAAAAATGGCGGAGAATGGTACGAGTCTAAATGTGAAAGTATGGATATGGCTGAAGCCCTCGATTGGCTGGGGCTCAATTTTAATAAAGATAACATTAAAGTACGGGTGGCAAACATAAGCTTAACATACGCTACCGGTAAGGATGAAAGAGGTAAAATCATATGGGATGACGATGGCACAAGTTCAATTGCCCAACAGGTGAACTATCTGTCAGCCCTCGGAATCGTAATGGTGGCAGCACACGGAAATGCCGTGCCTAATTATTGGCCGGGCACAAGGGTGACACATTCACCTGGGTCCGCCTCCTTTGCCGTGACCGTGTCCGGTACGGATGATAAGGGGACTGTTACCCGCGGTGACGATTATATGTGGGACCAACACCTGGTTGGCCCCCGCTCTGATTTTGAGCAATCACATGATATTCTTGCTCTGAAACCGGATATCTCAGCACCCGCGCAGGTGATTAAGTCTGCTGAATATGATACTACAGATAAATATCGTGAAATGTCAGGTACTTCAATGGCAGCCCCACATGTCTCAGGGGCGGCAGCCATAATTCTTGAAGCCAAAAAGGAGATGAATCCAGGTGGCCTAAAGGACGCTCTAAAACAATCTGCAGACAATGACCAAAACACTAGAGCCGCTCTTCTTACCGCTCTTGGCATGCCTCTTGATTGGAAATGGGATAAGGCTTTTGGATGGGGGATGCTGAACGTGCGGGCCGCCATTGCTCTTGTTGCCGCCACAGATGTAGGGTTTCCGGCCTGCAGCGGTCCCCCGAACAACTCGGGTAGCCCGTGTGCTTTGTCAATGGGGCAACCTTTCTGGAACAATAATCAAGACATATCCACTTCGGCACCTCCACAAGTAGGTGTGGAGAACCAAATTCAGGCAGTAATTAAAAACTCGGGACCGAATGATGCAACAGTGCTGGTGAATTTCGGGGTATACATCTTCGCGGTTGGAAATAACCAATTTTTTCATATTGGTACAAAACAAGTGGAGGTACCCGGAAATTCCACAATAACAGTTTCCCAGCCATGGACACCGTTATCACCCGATCACCAGTGTATTCAAGTCTCGATCGATTATGGCCTTGATACAAATTTCAATAACAACGTTACCCAGCGGAACCTTCAAGTGGCCCCCTCAAATTTCACCATGCGCGTTGAAAATCCCTTTCCCGTCCCGGCAGAATTCGTGGTTCGGCCAAGCTCAAAGCGCGTGGGATGGGATTGCAGCGTCGACCGTCCCAAATTTACGCTTCATCCTTATCTTGACCCGCCTGAAATCGTTCAAATCACCTTCCATGCACCAATAGATGCCCAGCCAGGGGAAAGAGCCGACTGCGATGTCGCCGTATTTGCGAGACCAAAAGGAGAGGCGAGACTGAATGTAATCGGCGGTGTCACTGTTCAGACATTTGTGCCGAAACCATGCCGCATCATCGGATGGATTCGGGATGAGCGGGAAAACCCGGTTTCAGGGGCTAAGGTAATCCTGAATACGGCACGAAAAGGTATCGAAGCTGAAAGCGACAAATATGGTTTTGTTTCTTTCGAAGGCATACCTTACCTGCCACAAAAGGTAACAGTTATTTCCGAGAAATATGGCGAACAAAGCACAAATAAACCGGTTCGGCTTTATTGTGGCGCCGGTACTTTTGAAATATTAGTAACCGAAAAAGGCATCATAATAAAGAACAACCGACGTAAGAAAGACTGGGCATGGGATTCACAGGTTAGAGAGGGATATGAGTTTAAAAGGTAAAATAAATTATGGGAGGACATTTCAAAACCCATATTTTTGCCCCCCCGCAACTGGCGGGACCATTTATAAACTGCTTCATAGGTGAAAAAAATTCCATTCTCATGGGTACTGATTAATTTTGATTATAGAAATTATTATTATCACCCGGAAGGAATGTCTAACAAATGGGCAGAAATCCAAGTGGCAATTCAGGAGTAAAATCGGGGTGTTGTTGTAATGTTTTGCTGGCCCAGCCGGTAATACGCCATCCTGTCGATAGCGATGTGCACAATCCATCCTTTGGCCAATATTTCCAGTTTATGAAAGCGCTTGCCGAACAAATAGGCTTTTTTAGCCTTGTCACAAGTGGTGAGACAACCCCCCCGATGCATCTCTTATCTATAGCATCTTATTTATGTAAGCATGCCATAAGTGTCTCAGTGGCCGATCTGAATCTGGCCTATCTCTCTGAAGGAAGCGACCCTGAGAAGGAACTGATTAACAGGCTGGAGGGGGATAAACCAAAGATACTGGGTATAACCGCAATGGAATCTTACCTTCTGGATTCTGTTTACCGGTTAGCAGAGACTGCTAAGAATTGCGACCCTAAATTATTCATCGTTTTAGGCGGTGTTAATGCGACGGCAATAGATGAGGAAATCCTGCAAACCAATAAGGTTGACGTGGTGGTACGCGGAGAGGGAGAGGTCACTTTTTTTGAGCTGTGTCAGACATTGCTAAATCAAGGACCTCTTTCCAGAGTGAAGGGGATATCATATATCGAGGATAATAGAGTCGTCAGGAATCCGGACAGGCCCTTTATGAATCTAACAGAGCTACCCCTGCCTGCCAGGGAAATTTATCCGCTGGAGAAGATGTACAATCTCAATAATGGAGTCGATGCCGTTTATGCCAGTCGAGGTTGTCCTTATAAGTGCCTTTTTTGCAACGGCCCTTCCTTTTGGAAAAGTAGATGGAGGGGAAGAAACCCTGACGATGTGGTGAAAGAGCTTGATTATATTGATCGTAAAGGGGGAAAAGTCGCCTTTTTTTACGATATGAATTTTGGCTTCAGCAAGGAGTGGGCACTCGATCTATGTCAGAAAATTACAAAGGCAAAACTCAAGGTTATTTGGGGTTGTGAGTTAAGGGTTGAAAACCTGTTGGATATTAAATTTCTGGAGAAATTATACCATGCGCGGTGCCGAAGTGTCTTCGTAGGTATCGAGTCTATGGATCAGAACTCTCTGTCTGGAGTTGACAAGGGCTATTTGGTCAAAGAATTAAACGAAGGTTTAAAAAATGCTGTGAGCGTTGGCATCAATGTCGAAACAACAGTGATGATCGGAATGCCCGATGATACAAGGGAATCAATTCGACATACTACGAATAAGATAATCGAGTTATTTCAAAACGACTTGCTCAAGCTGGTGCATTATTTCCTCTGTATTCCCTGGCCGGGAACTGAGATAGGTAACCATCCTAAAAAATATGGCTTGAACATAGTTTGCCGAAATCATCGTAATTTAATAACTGCCCCAAGCGTACCGATTGCATCCACAAAATACTTGAGCGCGGAAGAAGTATATTCATTATGGGAAGAAGGTGTCGTCAAGCTATGCGAGGAGGTCAAAATGAAACGACTGTTTATGGAGCTTCAGAAGGTCCTCAACCCCAAACTGGTACGAAAGGAATAAGACTTTTTAGCTCTATTTTATGTTAGGTATAATCTTCATTGATTAATGCCGGGATTGAACTGAAGTTTCTTTCCATAAGCTCTTTAATCAAACTCAACCGGGTCTCATGCCGTTTTCCATGATAACGTCCCTGTTTTCTGATGCCGTCCCAAAATGGCTTTGTCCTTAAAAATTACAGGCCTTTCATTTATATTTTCAATATTCCGTGCTTATTTTATGACACAGGTATGGATGCAGGTGGGGGGGGCGGGGCGATTATTCAGGAAGGCTTTGATCCTAACATCCTACCGCCTTTTTGGCCTGACTACATGAGTAGTCACAGTAGTCACAATTGTAATAGTGAACCTGTTTTACAATAGCGTGTTGACATATGACTGGATCGGGGTCTATCTTGAATAGTGAATAACTTATTTTTATTCACTATTCAAGATAGACCCCGATCCCATTTCAGGGCAGGTAGATGCCTGTGCCTATGAAATAATCTGTTCCCGGAATTGGTTCTACATACCCCATTTTCCTGAGTTCACCCTTTGATCCGGGTTTTACCCAGTAGTATTCAACTATACCGCCACCCTTTTTTGATGCGGCACTCAACATTCGAATAACCTGATTTCCCTTTGCATCCCTGTAATCGTAGAGATTTTTTCCCTGCAGGTCTTTTTGAGTTGCGTGTGCAATATTTACGCAGTTATAATTGTAGACATAGAAATAGCCTGATTTATCAGGATAAAAACGTATTGGTGTAATAAATTTTCGGATAAGATCAATACTATCCTTTTCATGCTTTTGACTTTTTAGGACATCCCCAAGCCCCGCAGCAGTCCCATGAACCATTGTTTTTGCGATTTCCATGTAACATTCCATGTTACCAGTATCTTTCATCTGCGCGATAGCGGGCTGAACATGAAAAGCTGTCAGGCTGAGAGCGAGCAAAGCCACTAATGTGATAAATATTTCGGCAAATATAAATTTTCGAACATGTTTTTTAGCCACGAAATTTCCCCCTTTTTTTATAAATTCTGTGAACAAATCAAAAATAAAAGTCCACACTGTCAGAATATTCCCAGAACCTTGGCGATTCAGTTTCTTGCTGTAAATGTAAAAAATTTTCTTTAATTGTACAACCAATTCTTTTTATTTTCTGAATTTGGGGTTGTTATCAGTTGTTTGTTATTGGCAGGACAGTATAATGGATTAGTTGCATTAAATGAAACAGAATCAAGTGTTCAGGAGGGGTTGACCATCAAAAGCAAAAAAAACATATCTAAACCTTCTCAATTTCTCGTAGATAACGTTAAACTGCTGCCCGGAGGCCGGGTTCTCGACATAGCCATGGGAAAGGGGCGCAATACCGTCTATCTGGCGGGATTGGGCTTTGAAGTGGAAGGTATCGATATATCGAAAGAGGCGGTGAACAGTGCTCTTGAATGGGCGAGGAAGTCCGGGGTAGATATAACGGCCAGGGTGGCTGATCTGGAACGAGACTTTTTTATAGACGAAGCTGCATATGACATTATTATATGTTTCAATTACCTGTATCGTCCTCTTATTCCGCAAATTAAAAAGGGCCTACGCACGGGTGGAATTATTGTATATGAAACATTTACTGTTGAACAGGCCCGTTACGGAAAACCCAGCAACCCTGACTATCTGCTGAAGCACAATGAACTTCTTGAAATGTTCCGTGATTTCCGGTGCCTTTTCTATAGAGAGGGAATTATAGAAAATCGCAAGGCAGTAGCCTCGCTCATTGCTGAAAAAACATAAAGCCAGTGGGTTCAAGGCCGCCCCTGGCTCTTTCCGGCATTTGTAATTTTCTTCCGACTGCAGATTATAGGCTTGTCCGCCGTGTTTATGGAGGGCTTGTCCGCCGTGTTTATGGCGGACTTTTCCCCTATTTCTCCGTAAATTTATCGATTCCCAGTCTTTCCGTTGAACACCCTCCCCCTTCGTATTATCAAGCAGGCAAACAAGAAAAACAGGATTATGGATACTATCATCCCTTCCTTTGAGATGGCAGGAATGACAGTTGCAGTGGAGACAGGTCCTCCATCATCTACAAAAGTACCGTTTCCACCGTCAAGATCATCGTCTCCTCTTTGACCGTCTATAAAATTAAGCAAGACTGTATTTCCCATAATCTGGGCACCTGTCCCGCCTGAAAGGTTAAACTCATATGGATGTACTGTTGTATTGCCGGGTTCTCTGCCGTATTTCCAGTATGAGTCTATGGAGTCGCTTCCGGATAAAATAAGGCTTACCTGAACTGCCCCGCCCGGGGTTACTCCACTTAAGGTAAACCTGAACAAACCATAAGGGAAGGATATCAGATCTGGAAAAGTCCCGGGAGCCGGTGCAGGTAAGGCCTGGACACCAGAAAACTGGGTGCCGTTTGGTGCTGAAATAGTTACATAGTCATTGCCGTCCGCTGTATGAAAGGAGACAACATTACCCTGCTGCCAATCAGGTATGCTATCATTATTTCCGTCATAGTTGGGGTTGTCTCCATAGGTACCCTGCTCGCAAGAGTTAAAAATTCCGTCTCCATCTAAATCCTGGACGTAATTGCTGAAGGTCGCGGAATTGTTGCTGCCGGTACCTTCGCAAACCGCATTGCCGGGGTCTATGGTGGCAGTAAAGTCACAGGTACCGGTTGAAGGGGTGGGAGTATAGTTAAAGGTGAGGTCGGAATTGCTGCCGGCGGCGAGGTTTACTGTCTGGTCCACAAAGACAATACTGCCGCAGGAACTGTTTAATTGTACTACTGCCCCTGCCACATCGCCACAGCCGATATTTTCGACATTGACAATAACGGTACCGCTGGCACTGCCATTGGCGTTACAATTGACCGTGGGGGTGACGGTATTTACCCTTAAGTCAGGGATGTTTGAGGTTTTGTCGGAGCAGCGGGTATTATCCGTGCCGTCGCTTTCGCAAATGGTATTATTGTAATCTGCTTCCATACTGAGGGATAACTGGCAGGTGGAAGAATTCGAGCAAAGGTCGGAGCTGATGATTTGAGGTGTTATGGTAAATGTCTGGGTGCCGCAGCCGGAAGGAATGTTGACACCGGCAAAGGTTTCGGTCCACTGTGACACCTGGGTGCCGGAACAGCCAGTGTTATCAAACAGGGTGAACCGGATAGGGATGTTCTGATTAAGGCTGGAACCACACCCGGAGTTGGCCATGGTCACGGTTCCCGATACAGTGAACTGACCGTCATCCAGACAGGCAATACCCAATGTGTCAGATAAAATTTGCAGGTTAGGGATATCAATGTTTTTGCTGCCGGCACAAAAGGTGTTGTCTGTACCGTCCCATTCGCAGATGCTGTCGAGGTAGTCGGCTTCGACGAAAACGGAGACCTGACAGTTTGTGGAGTTGGCGACAGGATCGGTGGTAATTAAATGATTCTCAACAGTAAAGGTCTGAGTGCCTCCGGCTGACGGGATATTGACTCCATTGAAGGTCTGTGTCCATTGATTTATTTGACTGCCGCTGCACCCGGGGTTGTCGTACATGGTAAAGCGCATGGGTATGTCCCGCGTCAGGTTGGGACCGCATCCATTGTTCACGAGGGTAACAGTCCCGGAAACATTGATCTGATGGTCGCCTGCGCAGCTGACTGTCAGGGTATCGCCCTGCACCTCGACGTCAGGAATGATCATGCCTGAAAGAGAAATGGCTGTATTATCGGTTCCGTCACATTCACAAATGGTGTTATCCGGGTCAATAACAGCTGTAAAATCGCAGTTACAATTAGCGAGGCCGGCGGTGAACGGAAAGAAAACGTCCCTGGTTTCTCCTGGTGCCAGGTTGGTAGTCTGATCCGTGAAAACAAGACCGCAATCGGATGTCAGCCTTACCACCACGTTGCTGGCGTTCGCACACCCGTCATTTGATACATTAACAGTTATGCCGGTGAAATTGCCGTCATTGTTGCATGAGACATACATGTCAATACTGTTCACAACCAGGTTTGGGATATTCACAGTTCTGTCGCTGCAGATTGTATTGTCCGTGCCGTCGCTTTCGCAAATAGTATTACTGTAATCTGCTTCCATGCGGATGGAGACTTGACAGCCCATGGAATTGGCACAAAGATTGGCGGTCATGTTTTGCGGTGTTATGGTAAATGTCTGGGTGCCGCCGCTGGAAGGGATGTTGACACCTGCAAGGGTTTCGGTCCATTGTGCCACCTGGCTTCCGGAACAGCCAGTGTTATCAAACAGGGTGAACCGGACCGGGATGTCCTGATTAAGGTTGGAACCACACCCGGCGTTGGCCATGGTCACGGTCCCCGATACAGTGACCTGGCCGTCTTCCAGACAGGCAATAACAAACGTATCAGATAAAATTTCAAGGTCGGGGATATCCACGGCTTTGTTATCCGTGCAGTAGGTATTGTCCGTGCCGTCGCTTTCGCAAATAGTATTACTGTAATCTGTTTCCATGCGGATGGAGACTTGACAGCCCATGGAATTGGCACAAAGATTGGCGGTCATGTTTTGCGGTGTTATGGTAAATGTCTGGGTGCCGCCGCTGGAAGGGATGTTGACACCTGCAAGGGTTTCGGTCCATTGTGCCACCTGGCTTCCGGAACAGCCAGTGTTATCAAACAGGGTGAACCGGACCGGGATGTCCTGATTAAGGTTGGAACCACACCCGGCGTTGGCCATGGTCACGGTCCCTGATACAGTGACCTGGCCGTCTGCCATGCAGGTGACGCCCAGGGTGTCGGACTGGACTTCCAGGTCCGGGATATTAACGGCTTTATCGGCACAGCGGGTGTTGTTGGCGCCGCTGCATTCACAGATGGAATTGGAGTAATCGGCTTCCACCCGGACAGACACCTGACAGTTGGTTGAATTGGCGCAAAGGTCGGTGTCGATGGTTCGCGGGGTGATGGTAAATACCTGGAATCCGCCGCCGGGGAATATGGTGACCGGGGTGAAATTTTGCGTCCACTGGTCCAGGATGTTACCGGTGCAGCCGGTGTTGTCGTAAAGGGTGAAGCGCATGGGGACCGTGGCATTAAAGAGTATGCTGCAGCCGAAGTTGGCCAGGGTGACGGTCCCGGTTGCCTGGATCTGTGCATCGTCGGTACAGGTGATGGCCAGCGTATCCGAGGGCACCGTAATGTCCGGGGCATTAATGGTATAAGGAGCAGATGCCATGGCGTTGTTGGCTCCGCTGCACTCGCATATGAGACTGTCCGGGTCAATTAAGGCAACAAAACTGCACGTGCATACCGTACAATTGGAGGTATAATTGAATATGACATTGGCGCTGACGCCGGCAGCAAGGTTAACGGTTTGGTCAGGGAAAACAATGCCGCAGTTGGAGATCAGCCGCACCACCACATTGCTGGCATCAGCGCAGCCGATGTTTCCAACGTTAACCGTCACCGTGCCCTGGAGATTGCCGTCACTGACACAGTTAAGCGAAGGGACCACGCTGTTGACCCGCAGGTCCGGGATAGGTGCGGTATAGGACACCGGGCCATATGAATTGTTGTCCTCATTGTCTTCTGCCACATCATTGTTTAAATCAACGCTGGCATTGAAGTTGTAAGGATTGCAGTTATTACAGGTGGGTTCCCAGGAAGCAGTATCGATTTCAACATAAACGGAACTACCGATGCCGATAGTGCCGTTGTAAGTGGTGTTACCGGTCCACGTACCGTCAGTCACCTGGATGGTAAAATTGTTTGTACTGTCCTGGTCTCCCTGGTTATTCACTTCAACAGTAATGGAACCGCTGAAACTGCCGTCTGCCACACAGGTGATGGAAGGTGAGATATCGGTTATGATAAGATCCGGTAATGAATAGGCTGGTGAACCTGTAATTGTAACGAGAATAACAGCAAAAAGTATAATAATGAAAACAAATGGAGTAGTTTTCATATAATTTGCTCATCCCCGGTTATTTCAAAGATGGAAAAAACAATGTCACACTTCTCTTTATGTATTAATGAATTTTCTAAGAGCATATCATTCAATATTTAATCGAATACCATTGACAGAATAGTCTTAACTGCTAAAAGTCCATGAATCGATGAATGTTTTTATGAATTGGTAAGTGAACAGTTTGATATTAAAAAGGTTTAAGATTTAATAAACCAACATAATGATGATATGAGGGATAAAATAAGCCCTTATTTACATGCTGATCTTTTTAGAAAAAAAATGATATCAGAAAACCAAGAAGTGATAAAGGTAAAATATATGGAAAAGCCTTGACTAAGACGCAAAAATGATATTATTTTTTTTGGAGTTTGAATAATATTGAGAATAAAATTAAGGTTTGAATTCTTAAATTTTGCTTAAGCAGTTATAAATGAAGGCCTGACTATGGTTGTTCTGGAATAGGATTACACATGGGTTACTCAAACGACACTCATTTAAAGTCAGTCGGATACATCCTGTGGATATTCGGCTTCACAGGCTCCCATCGGTTTTACTACGGAAAACCTGTTTCAGGTATCATCTGGTTCTTTACATTCGGGCTTTTATTTATCGGCTGGATTGTCGATCTTTTTCTAATTCCGTCTATGGACCGTCAGGCCGATTTCAGGTACCGCAGCGGTAAAATTGACTACACGGCAGGATGGATTTTGCTGACATTTCTCGGATTTTTCGGAATACATCGTTTTTATATGGGGAAATGGTTTACCGGGATAGTATATCTGCTGACGGCCGGCATCTTCGGCATCGGGTACCTGTATGATTTTTGTACTCTGAATGACCAGGTTTCACTTATAAACAGCAGGCCCTGACTCCGGAAACAATCCTTATTTCTTGACATAAACATATTAAACCCTAAGAATGTGTGATGGGGAGGATGATACGCATGCCCGGCAGCGTTAATGGAGTCATTATTGAAAACATATTCGCTGTTCAGAATGTGTGAGTCTTTTATTCTATCTTTCCCTGAATAAGGATTTATAAGAATTATATGATAATATATTCATTGTTATCGAAAGGAACAGTATCGGAGGTCTATATGGCGGAAAGCATACTGAATAACAAGCGGATTCTGGCAGTAGATGATGAGCCTGACATACTTGAAACCCTGCAGGAACATTTAGAGGATTATGATGGTCTTATACTTGATAAGGCCATGGATTATGATACGGGCTATCACTTGCTCAGAACGCGGAAATATGATCTCGTTATCTTGGATATAATGGGAGTCCGCGGTTTTGATCTGTTAAATGAAGCCGCAAGCTCAGGGTTTCCAGCCGTAATGTTGACAGCACAGGCCTTTTCCAGGGAAGCGCTAAAAGAAGCAATTGAAACGGGTGCATGGGCATATCTTCCCAAGGAAAAGATATCGGAAATTGTACCTTTTCTTGAGGACGTCCTGACTTTAGGGTGCCAATCTTCCTGGAGACTGTTATTCGAGAGGTTAGGAGGTTTTTTTAATTCATCCTTTGGGCCTGACTGGCAAAAGGATGAAAAGGAGTTCTGGCAGGAGGCTGCTTCGGGAAGTATAAATCGGAACCGTTAATATTACATAAATGAATGAAGAGTGGCTGGCACAGAACATAAATTACGCCACTATTTTTTCCTCTAAATACCATAATCCATAAAATGTTATGATATGGATTTCCGCAAGTAAGTCCTGGCGCTGAAACCGACAAGTATCATGAAGATAATTATTCCCCATCCTGTTAAATAAGGGATCGGCGCGGAATGCTCGTTTATGGATGGACAGGAGTAGCTGATGAAGCACCTGCAGCTTGAATTCGCTTTATTGAGCTGTTACAGGAAAATAGATTTTTATTTTCAGTGACTAAAAGGATAGTCAGATATGAAAGAATCTCATGCACTATATGAAACCAGAGGAAATATTGTTATTATCACCCTGAATCGGCCCAAGTTCCGAAATGCATTCAGTCCGGAGATGATCCGTTTATGGAACAGTTTCCTTGCTGACGCAAAGGAAGACAGGGATATAAGAGTTATTGTTGTTACCGGAAAAGGTGACACCTTTTGCTCCGGGGGAGATATTCAGGACATGGCCGATGGAAAACTTAAATCCTGGGGCATGAAAAATTTTCTCTGGGAGGGAGTGCATCGTATTGTGCTTACCCTCGAGGACATTGACAAACCGGTGATTGCGGCCATTAATGGCGCGGCCATGGGGGCAGGCATGGACATGGCTTTAATGTGCGACCTCAGGGTGTGTTCAGACAGGGCCAGGCTTGCAGAGTCTTATATAAACATGGGGCTGGTCCCCGGCGACGGAGGAGCCTATTTTCTTCCGCGCCTCGTCGGCGTATCCAGGGCCATGGAATTGCTTTTTACAGGTGACATTTTGAGTCCACAGGAGGCCCTGGAACTGGGGATCGTAAATCGTGTTGTACCGCATGAAAAACTCATGGAAGAGACAATGATCCTGGCGGAAAAAATTGCGGGCAAGCCGCCTCTTGCCATCCGGATGATGAAAAGGGCAGTATACCAGTCCCAGACCAGCACCCTTCGTTCCCATCTCGATTACATATCTTCACAAATATCCCTGTTATCTGAAACTGAAGACCATCTCGAGGCCGCCAGGTCCTTTTTAGAAAAGAGAAAGCCCGTGTTTGAAGGCAGGTAAAGAGTTGTTTAAGTTAAAGGGTCAAGTATGCTGTTGGCTGCTATCAGGCAGAAGATGGACACACCGGTTTCTATTTTATTTCTTTGTCGATTGTCAGATATTTCCAGGCATATTGGAAAAATAAAAAGGTCAGGACCCTATTTAGCAGGCCCTGACCTTTTTCAATCCGCCAGCCAGCCAAAGGCTGGTAAAAGGCTGGTAAAAGGCGGACGAGGGTTCGATCCTGCCTCAGGCAGACAAGTCCCCGCCCCTTGGGGCGTTCAATGCTTTTTAAGATACCCTGCTGCTCTGCGGCGGGGTAGTTCATTTTCAATTTGACTGTTACCTTTTTATTATTAAGCTGTGTTTTTTTCTTCTCCAGATAAACAAAATCCCTGTTCCAGACATCAGTAATGCAAGTATAATCATTCTGTATTCGGAGTGAGCGGGGATAGTCGTTGGTGGAAGATCCTCCTTTAGCTCAAATGCCCCAATATCACACCCTGCCAAGTAAAGGCTGGGCTTTCCGCGTTGGTCAGCAGTCTGGATATAGCTACCGGATGGGATATTTTTCTAGGATTCCTCACCCACCTTTGCCTTAAATCGGTCAATCATGTCCTTAAGAAAACCCTCTCTTTTTTTTAGTGCCTCCTTGAATTCCCTTGTATCCGTGTGAATAATCTCAACCTGAAGGTGATAAAGGTAACGCTCTATCACGCCTATCAGGATGTCCGCCTCTTCCTTGTTCATCTCAATGTTGATCATAGCGCCCTCCTTTCATTGTTTCTGGCAATGTTTTAATCATATCCCTCAGTCCCCGGCGTGCCCGGCAGAGTCTAATAGGGGCTGAAGGCCCTTTAATTATTAATATTTTACCATGAAAGTGGATCTGCGCAAACAAAAACTTAAATCCGGCAGGCGGACAAGATTTGCCAACCAGCCAACCAGCCAACCAGCCAAAGGCTGGTAAAAGTCTGGTAAAAGGCTGGTAAACCATCCATAGGCTGGTAAACCATCCATAGGCTGGTAAAAGGCAGACAAGATCCGCCATAAACACGGCGGACAAGCCCGCCATAAACACGGCGGACAAGTCCCCGACCCCCGGGTCGTTCAATGCTTTTCAATATACCCCGCTGCTTGCCTCGGGGCAGGCACAGCTTGTTTCACAAGTTTCGAATGCTCGATCTTCATGCATTTTGACTGCACAACATTAAGTCCCGCAGCTGTTGCCCTGTCGGCAGCCTCATTATGAGCAAGTCCAAGCTGCATCCATACAACCTTCGCCTTAATATTAATTGCTTCATCAACTATTCCGGGTATTGCAGGTACCTGCCTGAAAATATCGACAATTTCTACCTGACCGGGAATTGATTTCAGATCCGGATATGATTTTTCTCCCAGGACTTCCTGCTTCTCAGGATTGACCGGAATAATTGTATAACCATGATTTTTAAGATAATCTGCAACTCTATAGCTGGCACTGGCTGGGTCATCTGAAAGCCCCACAACAGCAACTGCCCTGTTTTTTTCAAGTATATCTTTTATCTCGTCATCAGGCGGGTTTGTTAAAGGCACCTCGCATGCCATATTTTCTGTCATTTTGATTTCTCCAGAAAACTAAGGGGAATTGAATAAATAGAAATTAACCTTTATTTCAGTAGGTTAGTAAAGGTGTTTTTCCGAAATGGGTTGGTTCCTTTAACTGCTTTAGTATAAAATCTGCTACATCAGAACGTGAAATCCGCCCTGCTTTTATTCCCTTCAAATCATCCAGAACCCTGTACTTTCCGGTTCGAGGGCCGTTAGTAAGAAATCCCGGACGCACTATCATCCAATTGCACTTGCTGTCTTTGATCAGGGCCTCTTCACGGTCTTTATCCTTGTATATCTGTTTTAAAAGCAGAGGGTTTACTATCCGGTCGTAGAGAAAACCGCCGTGCCCCCTGCTGTCCCCCGCACCGATCCCCGTTATAACAATAAGCTTCATCTCCGCATTGTTTCCGATTGCGGAAAGTACATTCATGATACTCCTGGAAAACAGGAAAACAGGTTTTAGAGTTGGAGGCATTCCCACACAGACACAGACAGCATCCTGGCCGGAAGTGACAGCGAAGACACTTGATGGATCAAGAATATCACCCTTAATCTTATGCAGGCCTGGATTTGCTATTCGAAGTTTGTCAGGCTTTCTCAGGAGAGCGGTAATCTCATGGCCATCCTCAAGTGCAAATTTCAATAACTGACTGCCTATACCGCGAGAGGCACCGATAATTGTTAACTTCATAGTATAATCCCCCTTTTACTTTAACCTGGACAAGCATTTTACCCAGTTCATGCATTCTTCATGGCTTGAGTATTCTGTTTGATATCCCCGGCCTCGTCAGTGCTCGCATGTACCATTATCTTTTAAAAACATTTTGCAAACTTGCCCGTATAGGAAGGAGATACCCGTTTTGCTCCCACATCTTCGCCGCCTCTTAAATCTGAATACCCTTTGTTCGCAATGCTATCCGTCCCTCTCCCGTGGCCGCACCATGCGGCAGCCATAGGGTCGGGCTGAAAAAGGCTCCACATTGACAGGTTTTCGATTGACCTTTGATTATTATATTTCTTAACTGGCTGATTTTTTTAAGAAACTAACGCTCATTTGGCAGCTTCAGCTTAATTGTTTCAATAATATTATTATTGGCAGAAATATAAATTATGCAGGTTCCTAACCTTAATAAACAGGCAAAAAATCTTCAGGAATTTTGTGCAGCAGAGGATTTTTGTTATCTTTTTCAGACAGTATCGGAGAGCTGAGAGGCCAATTTATACCTATATCCGGGTCAGACCATGAAACCCCGTATTCATCACCGGGGAAATAAAAATCTGTGCACTTGTAGATAACGTCCGCTGTCTCGCTCAGCACACAGAAACCATGTGCAAATCCTTCAGGCACAAAGATCTGAATATTATTTTTTGAAGAGAGATATGCCCCGAACCACCGGCCGAACGAAGGTGAACCCCGTCGGATATCAACGGCCACATCAAATATTTCCCCTGTGACCACATACACCAGTTTCCCCTGGGCATTCTTAAGCTGATAATGGAGTCCACGCAGAACCCCCTTTCTTGAATGGGACTGGTTATCCTGAACAAATTCACGGGCAATTCCCAATTCTTTATATTTGGCCTCGTGGTATGTCTCAGAGAAAAAGCCTCGATCATCAGTGAACCTGTCCGGTTGGATCAAAATGACCCCTTCAATCCCTGTTGTTGATTTTTTTACAGGCACTATTGTTTATCCACCTCTTCGTTTGCGATCTCCATCAGGTAATGGCCATAGTCATTTTTTATTGTGTCTTTGGCAAGCTCTTTAAGCCGGTCTCTGTCTATGTATCCAAGGCGAAAGGCAATCTCTTCAACGCATGAAATCTTAAGCCCCTGTCTTTCCTGAATAGCCTGCACAAAATTGGCCGCCTGTTGAAGTGATTTATGGGTTCCGGTATCAAGCCAGGCAAAACCCCTGCCAAGCAGTTCTACCTTGAGCTGACCACGACGCAGGTATTCCAGGTTCACATCAGTAATCTCCAATTCGCCCCGCGGTGAAGGTTTGAGATTTTCCGCTATACTTACGACCTGGTTATCATAAAAATAAAGCCCCGGAATGGCATACCTGGATCTGGGCTTTACAGGCTTTTCTTCAAGCCCGGTGACATTCATTTGTTTGTCAAATTCCACTACACCATACCGCTCAGGGTCATGTACGGGATAACCGAAGATTATGCCTCCATGTTCAAAATCAGTAGATTTCCTGAGAGTCTCAGGCAAACCATGCCCGTGAAATATGTTGTCTCCCAGGACAAGAGCGACTTTATCATCACCTATAAATGTCTTGCCAATTATGAATGCCTGGGCCAGACCCTCTGGACGCGGCTGTTCAGCGTATGAAAATGAAAGGCCAAGCTGAGAACCATCCGATAAAAGCTCTCTGAATCTGGGCAGGTCTTCCGGTGTGGAGATGATAAGGATATCGCGAATGCCTGAAAGCATCAGCACGGAAAGAGGGTAAAAAATCATAGGTTTGTCATATATTGGCAGAAGCTGTTTGCTAACCACGCGTGTTATCGGGTAAAGTCTAGTGCCTGATCCTCCGGCAAGTATTATCCCTTTCATAAAAGCTTTATCCTTATTTCAAAAGATTTTTCAATGGCCTTTGTATTTATCTTACATTAAGCGGCAAATGTTCAGAGCAAATTTAACAATATATGTAAAGATTGTAAAGACAGAGTTTTTCCTGATCACTATCAAGTTATCATCAGCGGCGTTTATACTCTTTTGGCGGGTCTCGGGTTGTCATTTCGATTTGACCCATCTGAAAGTATTTCATATACTGTTTTCGGCCTGAGTTGCCTTTTTATCGTAAAGTTATAGAATGAAAAAACTTTTTAAAAAACAGGAGAATATTTGACAGGATAACAGGATATCCAAGATACAAGTGCTTTTAATCAAAACAGTATAGCGCAATCTCACGGCCTAAATTAAGCATAAAATTAAAAATTTTAAACAAGAGATTAATATGATGCCTTCATGTGACTGCTGTTAATTCCTAATACACAGAGTTGCGAAGCATAGAAAGAGCTTTCGCGTTAATCCAGTTAATCCTGTCAAAAAATTTGAATGTGAGTTGGTAAATACCTCTTCATTAATCAGTACGCATACATATATTGGATTATTATGAAACAAATGCAAACAAATCTACCACCCTGTGAGATATACATTAACAAAGAAGGGCGCTGGTTCCATAAAGGAGCCGAAATGATCCGGCGTGATTTTATCAGGCTTTTTTATCAAAATATGGAACTGAATTCAGCTGGTCAATACGTGATCAACTGGAAGGGACAGTTCTGCTATGTGGATGTGGAGGATACGGCCTTTGTAGTTCACAGCGCAGTTTATGAGGATCCCGTTCCAAATCAGGAGGGCAGGTTTATCCTGTACCTCAATGATGATACAAAAGAAGAACTTTTACCGGATACCCTTTACGTTGGCAATGAGCATGTTCTTTATTGCGCGGTCAAAAACCGTACCTACCCTGCCCGTTTCAATCGAGCCTCCTATTATCAGATAGCGCAGTATATAGAAGAAGAAAATGGTTCATATTTTCTGCGGCTGAATGGAATAAAACATGTGATCTATCAAGGTACTGTCCCTTGACCGGAAGATGGGCACCCGCTCTACATGCTCGGGAATCAGATGCCGGGGAGCCGTGAATATTTTAATCAGTAACATGAAAACAGAGGTCTTTTTTGTCCGGCCTGAAACTTCATACAAGTAACAGATTGGAAAGGCTTGCTGATAAGCTGACAGACCTGATCAGCACCCCGCTTGCTTCTCCTTTTGAAAAAGAGACTATTGTTGTGCAGAGCAAGGGCATGGAGCGCTGGTTATCCATGGAAATAGCAAGGCGTTGCGGTGTCTGTGCAAATATAAGGTTCCCCTTTCCCAATGGATTTGTATATGAAATCTTTAAGGAAACAATCCCGGACTTCACTGAAACTTCTTCTTATGATCCCCGGATTATGGCCTGGAAGATAATGGATCTTATCCCCTCGCTTATTCAGAATCATGCCTTCAGGACTTTAAAAAATTATCTGAAAAACACAAAGGATCTTCTAAAGCGCTATCAGCTTGCAGAGCGAATTGCCGACATATTTGATCAGTACCTCCTTTTTCGCCCTGAAATGATTTTTAAATGGGAAAAGGGAGAAGAGAACCACTGGCAGGCGATGCTGTGGAGGGAGCTTGTTAAAAGGGATGATGGCAGACACCGTGCCGCCCTTGGAAAGGCGTTTTTTGAATTGCTTGAAAGACCAGATACACGCATAGAATGTCTTGCAGAAAGGATTTCAGTCTTCGGGATTTCTGCGCTTCCCAGGTTTCACATGCAGGTATTGGCCGCTATTTCGAGGTTCACTCAGGTAAACCTTTTTTTGATGAATCCCTGCAGGGAATACTGGGGCGATATCTTTTCCGGCAAGGACATGGCAAAGGCGACAGTAAAAGCAGGGAATCAGGGCCTTTCAGTTGAAGATCTCCATATCGAAAAAGGAAACACCCTGCTTGCATCCATGGGAAAGCTGGGGCGGGATTTTTTCAGGCTCATAAATGATTTTTCTTTCGAGGAGTCTGAGTATTTTGAACGCCCCGAAGGTAATAACCTTCTTTCATACATCCAGTCTGATATCCTTGACCTTCGGGATATACAGGAAGAAGTGTGCGAGAAGAGGGTTATCGATATTAATGACGGCTCATTGCAAATCCATTCATGTCACAGCCCGATGCGTGAAATGGAGGTGCTTCGTGACCGAATCCTCGATCTCCTGGAAAAAAATCCGGATCTCCACCCAAGGGACATCCTTGTCATGGCGCCGGATATAGAAACCTATACACCATATATTCAGGCGGTGTTTGATACCCCGGCCAGCTATACAGAGGGAATCCCTTTCAGTATTGCAGACAGGACTATCAGAAATGAAGGCTCTATAATAGAAAAATTCCTGGCTGTTCTTGATCTTTGCGGCAGTCGTTTGGGCGCATCAGAGGTCATTACTATCCTTGAATCTCCTGCGGTCAGCAGAAGATTTAGTCTGGATGAAAGTGACCTTGATTCTGTTCGCCGATGGGTACGGGAAACAGGTATCAGGCTGGGTATCGATGGGCAAAGCCTTGCTGATATGGGCCTGCCGGGCCTTGAAGATAATACATGGAAGGCAGGTCTTCAAAGGCTCCTTCTTGGTTATGCCATGCCGGGTAAGGGCGAAAGGATTTTCAGGGGCGTGCTCCCTTACGATGATGTGGAAGGGGCTGACGCCTCAATCCTGGGGAGATTTGCAGAATTTACTGATCGTCTTTTTACACAGGTGAGATCACTGGAGGGAATACATACACCCTGTGAGTGGTCAGATATATTAAAGAAGCTCATAGACGAGCTCTTTATGCCTGATGAGACTTCAGAGAAAGAATTCCTGACAATAGGCAGAACGTTGAACGATCTTTATGAGATTGAGAAGGTATCGGATTTTTCAGGAAAGGTTGATATAAAAGTTATCAGGTGCTTCCTGAAGCAGAATTTTGAAAAAGAGGGCTTTTTTTCAGGGTTTATTACAGGCGGTGTGACATTCTGCGCGATGCTGCCGATGCGGAGTATTCCATTTAAGGTGATTTGTCTCGTAGGCATGAATAACGATGCATATCCAAGGCAAACCAGGCAGTTAGGTTTTGATCTTATTGCAAAATATCCTCAGCCAGGGGACAGGTCAAGACGAGATGACGACAGATACCTGTTTCTGGAGTCAATACTTTCCGCCAGAGAAATATTGTACATCAGTCATGCGGGTCAAAGCATACAGGACAACAGCCTTATTCCGCCGTCAGTTCTGGTGAGTGAGCTTCTGGATTATGTTGAACAGGGCTTCGAGATTCAAGGGCACAGGAGTCTGGATAGTATTTTCATAAAACATCGCCTTCAGGCCTTCAACCCTGAGTATTTTAAAAATAATGGGGGCCTTTTCAGCTATTCACGGGAAAACCTTCAGGCAGCCCGATGCATGCAGGAAACGCGGCATGCCCCTGTTCCTTTTATTTCAAAAGGTCTTTCAGAGCCCGAGGAGGAGTGGAAAAATATTGATATTGGTGATCTGATTTCCTTTTTCCGTAATCCGGCAAAATATCTGCTCACCAGGCGCCTGAATATTTATCTGGATGAGAGAAGGCTGGTTTTATCAGATACGGAGCCTTTTGATCTTAAAGGGCTGGAAAGATATCTGCTTGAAGAAGACCTTGTTAAAAGAAGGTTTAAAGGCTGCAATACCAGAGACATTTTTCACATAACAAGGGCTTCAGGCCTGCTCCCGCACGGCACGGTGGGAGAATGCATCTTTGAGGATCTGATTGCCGGGGCAGAAGGCTTTGTAATTAAAACAACTGAATATATGCAGGGGCCAGTGCTTTCCCCTCTCAGTGCAGATCTTGGAATATCGGGGTTTAAACTGACAGGTATAATCGACGGCTTTTATGAAGGAGCTTTGATCCTATACAGATACGCAAGGATAAAACCGAAAGATCGCCTGAATGCATGGATTCATCATCTGGTACTCAATTGCCTCAGGCCCGATGGTTATCCTCAAACCACCATGCTTGTCGGTCTTCGAACAGGCCAGGATGATCGGAAGTGGTCTTCATTCAAATACATGCCCATGCCTGCTGAAGCAAGTGAGGGTATCCTGAGCCAACTCCTTGATAAATACTGGCAGGGATTGACACAGCCGCTTCATTTTTTTCCTGAGTCTTCCTGGGAGTATGTGAGAAAAAGAATACAAAAAAACAAATCCGAAGGGGATTCACTTGAGTCGGCCCGCAGTATCTGGATTGGAAACGAGTACATGCCCGGCAGTGGTGAATGCGAAGACGAGTATTACAGATTATGTTTCGGTAACATGGATCCTTTTGATTCAGAGTTTCAGCGCATTGGAGAGGAGATCCTCTTACCTCTGATGGACTGCGAGGAGGAGTGAGGAAATGAAGGATGTGAATGTGCCCCGCAATAATTTTGATCTGCTGAGCACACCTCTTCTGGCAGCCAATCTGATTGAGGCCAGCGCTGGAACCGGAAAGACCTATGCGATAACAGGGCTGTTTCTCAGGCTGCTTGTGGAGAGAAATCTCTCCCTTAAAGAGATCCTCATTGTTACATTTACCGAAGCTGCTACCCAGGAATTGAAGTACAGGATTCGTACCAGGCTGCGTCAGGCCATAAAGGTATTTTCAGGCGAGCGTAGTGATGACATTTTTCTGAATGATCTTGCACAAAGGAACAAAGACTCAAGCTCTGTCCCTGGAATCTTGAAAGAAGCACTGCGGGGGTTTGATCAGGCTGCAATATTTACCATCCACGGTTTTTGCAGGCAAATGCTTCAAAGACATGCCTTTGAAAGCGGTAGTCTATTTGATACAGAGCTGATTACTGATTTGCATAATCTTCAGAAGGAAATCGGCGAAGATTTCTGGCGAAGACATTTTTACAGGGCATCTCCTCTTTTTGTCAGATATGCAATGGATAACAAATTCAGCCCGGCCGGGCTTCTTTCGATTTTGGGTGGAAGGGTTGCTCAACCATACCTGAAGGTTATTCCCGCGGCAGAAATCCCTGATACTTCAGTCCAGGAAGAAGAATTCACGTGCGTCCTCAATAAAGTACGGGAGAACTGGCAAACAGCAGGGCCTGAAGTCGAAAAGATACTTGCTTCATATGAAGGCCTCAACAGGGTTAAATACAGGAGAGACAGGGTCATTGAATGGGTCAGGGCCATGGATGAATTTGCAGCATCAACCAGTCTCAATGTTATGCTTTTCAATGGATTTGAGAAGTTCACGGCGAGCGAATTAAAGATATCGGTAAAGCAGGATAAATCTCCTCCTTATCATAATTTTTTTGAGCTCTGTGAAATCCTGTTACAGAAAAAGGATCAGCTTGAGAGGGTATTTGAACGCCGTCTCCTCGGATTAAAGGCCGAACTCTTTCATTATGCTGAAGAGGAACTTAAAAGAAGGAAGAAGGAGAAAAACATTCAGTCTTTTGATGATCTTCTGCTGAATATGAAGGCAGCCCTTAAGGGTGAGGGAGGGGAAGGGCTTGGAAAAGCAATAAGAGGTGAATTCAAGGCGGCTCTAATAGATGAATTCCAGGACACTGACCCTGTACAGTATGAAATTTTTAAACAGGTATTTGGAGGCAGGGACAGCATCCTCTTTCTGATAGGAGATCCAAAGCAGGCGATATACGGTTTTCGTGGCGCGGATGTATTTACCTACATGGATGCCGCAGGAGATGTTAAATCGCAGTATACGCTGGGAATAAACTGGCGGTCAGAACCAGGTTTAATAGACGCTGTAAATACAATCTTTTCAAGGGCAAACCTGCCCTTTGTCTATGAAAAAATTTCATTTCAACCTGTTGCTCCCGCTGTAAAGGAACATCCTGAGGTTTTAAGGATAAACGGAAAGCATGAACCGTCTCTGCAGATGTGGTTTGTGAATGAGGATGAAGAAACAGAATCCGGAAAGACCATTAACAAGGGAAGGGCGAGGGATCTGATTAAAAGGGCTGTAGCGAGTGAAATATCGAGGATTCTCACTCTTGGCAGAGAAGGACTGTTTAAGCTGGGGGATCGGCCTCTTGCGCAAGAGGATATAGCTGTACTGGTGAGGACAAACGCCGAGGCCAAGTTGATACAGGAGGCGCTGTCCGGCATTTTTGTGCCAAGCGTTCTTTTCAGTACCGGCAGCCTTTTTGATTCTCATGAAGCCGTGGAAATGGAACGGCTGCTTAAAGGAATCATTGAGCCGAACAATGAGAAGAGTGTTAAAGCAGCACTTGCAACAGATATAATTGGCATCAGAGGGGAGGATTTTGACAGCCGGGAAGAGGATGAGAGCGGATGGGAGAAATGGCCTGGCAGATTGAATATGTATCATGATTTATGGAATGAACGGGGTTTTATCCGTATGTTCAGGCAGTTCATGATGCAGGAGAATGTACTTGAAAGACTCATGTCTTTGCCTGATGGAGAGCGGCGCAATACAAATCTGCTGCACCTTGCAGAGGTTCTTCACCGAACCTCCATTGACAGGAAACTGGGGATGACAGGTCTTCTGAAATGGTTTTATGAGCAGATGCATGCGGACATGCAGCCTTCAGAGGAGCACCAGCTGCGCCTTGAAAGTGACGAAAATGCGGTAAAGATAGTGACCATCCATAAAAGCAAGGGACTTGAATATCCCGTGGTGTTCTGCCCCTTTTCATGGGAAGGTTCAAACACAAGAACCTCAAAAGAACCCTTCACATTCCACGATGAAGCAGACAACATGGCCCTGACGCTTGATCTGGGGTCAGAGCAAAGAAATGTTAATCTAATGGCTTATAAAAAGGAGCTTCTGGCGGAAAATCTGCGGCTTTTGTATGTGGCTTTAACAAGGGCAAAAAATCTTTGTTATCTGGTATGGGGCTGTTTTAAGGATGCTGAGTCTTCAGCACTTTCATATCTGCTTCATAAGCCGGATGCATGCAAGCAGGAAGAAAGCCCTGCAACTGCTGCGGGATTGAGGTTTAAGGGGCCGGCCAATGAAGATGCACTGTCGGAACTTGAGGATATCGCCTGCATGGCCGGCGGGGAAATAGGTTTAACAAAGATGCCAGTTGGAAGGGCAGAGAAATTTTCATTCCTGAAAGAAGATAAAGCGAAGCTGTCATGCCGTGAATTTTCAAGGGTAATTGATCGCGGCTGGCGAATTTCAAGTTATTCTTCCTTGACATCAGGGCTGGCCCATTTTGATGAAATGCCTGACAGGGATACAATAAGTCCGACCGATATTGCTGAGAATCGGCATGAGAATAAATCGGTTTTTGAAGAAAAAATGCTGGATATTTTTTCCTTTCCGAAGGGAACAAAGGCCGGTACATTTCTCCATGATGTACTTGAACGTATGGATTTCTCATCAGTAGATCCGATGAAAACGAAGGATCTGGTTACAGATAGGCTCAGGGAGTATGGATACCAGCAAATATGGCAGGAAGCTGTCTGCAGAATGCTTGAAGATGTTGTATCTGCCCCTCTGGATTCAAGGATGGAGGGTTTTAGCCTTTCATGCATAGGGTATGAGGCCAGGCTGAATGAGCTGGAATTCTATTTTCCGATAAAAAAAACAACACCTGAAAAATTAAAGAGCATATTTATTGAGTGTGCAGGTTTGAATCCTGTCGGAGACTTTTTAACCAATATAGGGCGTCTGGACTTTGAGCCAGTAACCGGATTCATGAAGGGATTTATTGATCTTGTTTTTAAATGGCATAATCGTTTCTATATTGTAGACTGGAAATCAAATTTTTTCGGAGAAAGACCTGAGCATTATAATCAGGCGGCATTAAAAGAGGCAATGAGCAGAGAATTTTATGTGCTGCAGTATCACCTTTATACCCTTGCACTGGACCAGTATCTTAGAGTTCGAATGCCAGGCTACAGATATGAAGAAAATTTCGGCGGAGTTTTCTATATCTTCCTGCGCGGGGTTCATCCTGAAACATCCCCGGATCTTGGAGTCTACAGTGACCTGCCTGCACCTGAACTGATCGGCAGCCTACGGAGAGAGCTGATTGAAGGAATTTGATTTTTCACAGGATAATCATAGGTACATAATGAACTACCCCGCCGCAGAGCAGCGGGGTATCTTAAAAAGCATTGAACGCCCCAAGGGGCGGGGACTTGTCTGCCTGAGGCAGGATCGAACCCTCGTCCGCCTTTTACCAGCCTTTTACCAGCCTATGGCTGGTTGGCTGGCTGGCGGATTGAATATTTGAGAAGGAACATAGTAAAAACAAAAACTTTTATTTATCATTATTTTCTATTTAAATGAATAGCAGCAATAAAGAATACTTCATTTCCAAATCAGGGTATGAAGGGCCTGGCAATGGAATATTTTCGGAAATCGATACTCATTTTGCCAGGCTTTTAACAAGACTTTCAGGGAATGAGAGTCCAGAACTTTTTTATGCCGCAGCGCTTGCAAGCCATGTTTCTTCACAGGGGCATATATGCCTTAAGCTTTCCTCAAAATGGAGTGAAAAACTCTATTCAACAAGTGCAGTGGGCAGGCCGGGTGAATTCAAGCCTCTTATTCTGGATGATCAGTCAAGGCTTTATCTTTACAGATACTGGCAGTATGAAAAGATACTGGCTGAAAGAATTAAGGTTCGGTCAGGTTCTGATATTGAAGGAATCGATCTGGCCTTACTCAAGGATGGTCTTTTAAGACTTTTTGCACCAGTGGAAGGTAATGATACTGACTGGCAGCAGCTTGCTGCATTCATGTCAGTTATTAAGAAGTTCTGTGTAATCTCAGGAGGTCCTGGTACTGGAAAGAGCCATCTGGCAGCAAAAATACTTGCTTTGATCCTTGAACAGCACAAAATGAACAGGTTAAGAGTATCCTTATGTGCACCTACAGGCAAGGCTTCTGTTCGCCTGCAGGAAGCCATTAAGATATCGAAAGAGATGATGCCTGTCTCAGATTATGTTAAAGACGCTATTCCTCTTGAGGCCTCCACGATCCACAGGCTGCTAGGTACAATATCAGGCTCACCTTATTTCCGCTATAATGCAGAGAATTTGCTGCCTCTGGATATACTTGTTTTGGATGAAGCTTCTATGGTCGACCTGGCACTTATGTCCAAGCTTATTCAGGCAATGCCTGATGATGCTCGCCTGATCCTGCTGGGAGATAAAGATCAACTGGCCTCAGTTGAAGCAGGTTCAGTTCTGGGAGATATCTGCAATACAGGACGGATTCACAGGTTTTCTAAAAACATGTCTGACAGATATCAGAAAATTACAGGCAATTATCTGGAAGCGATAGAAAAAGGCATATACGGCCCGGGAATCAGAGACTGTGTGGTTGAGCTGAAGAAAAATTATCGTTTCCATTCAGACAGCGGGATCGGGGAGTTGGGCAGGGCGGTAAAAACAGGCGACGGCGGGCTCGCCTTGGACCTTTTAAAAGGCGGCAGGTACGAGAATATCAAGTGGAGTGTTTTGCCTAAACCCGAGCGACTGAAGGGTATAATCAGAGAAGCCGTTATAAAGGGATATAAGAATTATCTGAAGACAAACGAGCCTGCAGAGGCTTTTTATTTGTTTAACCGGTTTCAATTTCTGTGCGCATTAAGAAAAGGGCCTTTCGGCATGTATGCCTTGAACCGTAATATTGAACAGATACTTAGCGATGAAACCCTGCTGGATATACGGAAGCGCTGGTATAGAGGACGGCCGGTAATGATTAAAAAGAATGATTACAATATGCATCTGTTTAATGGCGATGTGGGTATCATCCTGCCTGATCCTGCATCCGGTAATGAACTTAGAGCCTTTTTTCAATTTTCAGATGGCACGTTACGGAGGTTTTTGCCAATTAGACTTCCTGAACACGAGACAGTATATGCCATGACTGTTCATCAAAGCCAGGGATCAGAATTTGAAAATGTATTTTTGATTCTTCCTGATATGGATGCACCCGTATTGACACGTGAGCTTGTTTATACCGGCCTTACCCGTGCGAAGGAAAATGTTGAGATCTGGGGTTCAGAAAGCGTTTTCCGCCTTGCTGTTTCTCGATGTATTGAGCGTTCGTCAGGTTTGCGTGACGCCCTCTGGAAGTTTTGAATAAGCGGCGCTGACTCAGCTTACCATTACATTTTTCCGCGCCTCATTATAGACACGAGCAGCCAGAATCCCATAACGCCGGCAATTATAAAACCTACAAGGCCGATTATTGGTATTTCGTGCCATTTTGGAGGTATATCAGAAAGTACGATCAGAGAGGAACCGATTACCAGTGATGCAAGAACGATTGCAAAGGCTATCCGGTTGCTGGTTCGGTCAAGAGTGGAAAGCATGGGCTCCAGTCCCATATGCTCGAATTCTATTTTTATCCTGCCCTTTTTTGCCTGTTGAAGTATAGCACTTATTTCCCCGGGTATTTCCTTTAACAGGCGGATAAGTTCACTTCCGGAATCTATCACGTCTTCAAAAATATTTTTCGGGTTGAGCCTGCCCCACTGAATCTGTTTTATAAATGGTTGAGCGTGCTTAATGATTTCAAAATCAGGATCAAGCATTTTTCCCAAACCTTCAACCGTCCCGAGGGCCTTCATAACAAGAAAGAGGTCGGATTTTAGATAAAGTCTATGTCTTGTCAGTATTTCCAGAAGACTATTTAATGCTTTTCTAACCTTCAAATCCTTTAAAGGAAGATAAAAATGATGATCCACAAATTCACTGATATCTCGCTCAAGTTTATCTCTGTCCGGCTCATCGTCATAATAGGTGAGTTTTAAAATTGTTTCTGACAGTTTTCTTTCATCTCTTGTAACCAGCTGCATTAACATGTCTGAGAAGATTTCCCTCTCTTGGCGCTTTATGCGGCCCATCATGCCGAAGTCAAGGTAACAGACTACATTATTTGGCAGGATAAATAAATTCCCGGGGTGAGGATCGGCATGGAAGAAGCCGTGGACAAAAATCTGTTTCATGGTCAGAACGGCTCCGCGTTTTGAAATTTCCTTAAGGTCAAATCCCTTTTTCCTCAAAAGGTCAATCTCAGACACCTTGATGCCATCTATATATTCCATAACAAGGATACGTTCAGTTACCAAGTCTCTAAATATTTTTGGGACATATATTGTTTCGTCACCAATAAACTGTTTGCTGAAACGTTCAATATGAATTGATTCAATTGCAAAGTTAAGTTCTTTGCCGAGACTGTGTGCGAATTCGTGAACAATCCTTGTAGGACGGTGACCTTTTAATTCCTCAAGATGCCGTTCCATCAAGTCGGCCAGATGGAGCATTATTTCAAGATCAACCTCAATTATCTTTCTGATGCCCGGTCGCTGGATTTTTACGATGACATCGCTGCCATCCTTAAGCTGTGCCTTATGAACCTGGGCAATTGAGGCAGCAGCTAATGGTTTTTTTTCAAGATGTTCAAATATTTCTTCCGGGGACTTACCAGTCTCTTTTTTAATAATTTCCTTAACATCTTCGTAGGAGAATGGAGGTACGTGATCCTGGAGTTTTGAAAGTTCCTGGATATATTCAAAAGGGATCAGGTCAGGGCGGGTGGAAAGGATCTGGGCAAGTTTTATAAAGGTGGGCCCCAGTTCTTCGAGAGCCATTCGGACCCTTTCCGCCCTGGTTAATGTTCCGATTTGTTCCCGTTTTTTTTTGTAGATTATCTGAAGGCCTATCTCCAGGTACTGCTCGATTTTCAATGAGTTTATGAGATCACCAAAACCATATTTGAGAAGCACTGTGAGTATTTGCCGGTAGCGCTGGATATGGCGATATGTCCTTCCAATCATTCCGATTCTTTGTATGCGCATTTTTTATCCTTTAACGAAAATCAAAGGAGAAAACTTCGAATTACTGTTGAAGTGAAGTTTCCCTCTCTCCTAATCCGAGGCAATAATAGAGGCATTTTACCGGGATAAAACTGTTGATGTTCAATGGTCTACTTTTTTTCAATGGCCTTGATTCTTTCTTCAAGGTCTGTAATATCCTTTTTTGTTGGGATATTCATTTTTTCAAGTGTTTTTTGAACTATCCTTTCAATCTTTTCTTCAAGGTCTTTTCGAGCCTGATCAGATTTCTTCTGGAGTTTTTCTATAAGTTCCTTTCCTTCCTGTTCTGATATTTCACCTTTTTCAATTATTTCTTTTACCAGTTCCTCAATTTTGTCTTTTGTAATAACCGCAAGACCTACACCTGTCATCAGAGTCTTTTTTAAAAGATCAAGCATTTTTTCCTCCTTATTTATAGCTTAGTTTATATCCAATATATATATTAACACATATACACATTTTTTTTAAATTAAAGAATCCATCAATTTTAAGATCTTTATTCCAAATAAATTGGATTCAACCAAATAGCAGAATTCTGGAAGGCCATCGCTATAAATACTCAATATCCAGAACAGAATTATGTGAGATGCTTTGTCTGAAAGAATTGAGGCAAGCAATTAAAAAGGAGATTGAATAAAACTCAATTTTGTGCTATATATTTTTTTTGGTGAGCGGTGACTACCAAAGTCCGAAACCGGGGTTGAGATCTTTGTCCGGGGCGTTAGGACGTGGGTAATTTAAACCAGTAATTCTGATTATCAGGAGCGCCTATCTCATTGTAGCGCCGTCTCACCACAACATGAAAAATTCCGGTAAGTTTCTTAACGGCATATTATTACTCCGGCAATAATATATGTCAATGTTGTCCCAGCCAGGGGCTGATAAACCAGCCAAAAACACAGGCTGGTAAACCCTCCACAAACATTGGCGGGTAAACTCCAGCCTGTCCCGGATTCCTGATCGGGGTCCGGGGCATGCTTATCAAGTCCGGCATGACGATTGATGTTTTTAATCGCCGGAGTAATAATAGCTCCTTATTATGTCCGGGGATTGCTATTGCAAAACGGCGACACTGCCGAATCTGCCTGTCCTGCCTTCGGCCCTGTATGAATAAAACAAGTCTGTATTACATCGCGTACAAATGCCGGCGAGTTCAATATTCTCTATTTTTAACCCTGCCTGGACGAGTTGCCAGGTACTTATAGCCCAAAGGTCAAAATAGTTTTTCTTTACCATGAAGCGTTCGAATGTTTCAGGAAATATCTCAGTATAAGTCGTAAATTCAGAACAGCAGGGGCCAAGAGACGGACCAATAGCCGCAAGGAGATCAGATCCCTCGCAGCGGAATAACTGCTTCATCTGGCTTATAACCCTGCCAATAATATTATGCACATTGCCTCTCCAGCCGCAGTGTATATTAGCAAGTACAAGCCTTTTTGGGTCAAACACCATTATACCCTGGCAGTCTGCCTGTTTGACCAGAATGGCAGTGGATTTCATGTCGGTAATTACAGCATCAACTTCATGCAGCTTTGATAGCGAATCACGGCTTTTTTCCCGGAGAGCTAAAATTCCATCTCCATGACATTGATTCATAATTACCAGGTGCCCGGCTCCAATTGTATCTTTGATTATACGCAGATTTTCATTGACATTCTTTCTTGTATCTCCTGAAGAATAACTCGTATTCAGACTATCATACGGCGGGGTGCTGACGCCACCCCATCTGGTAAAAACGCCGTGTATTAGCTGTGGATATTGGGAAAGTCCTGGATACCTAAAATATTTTATGCCAGCTTCGGACCATAATAGATTGGAAAAATTTGATGTGTTTTTTGGATAAAAAGGAGATTTAACCAGGGTGCCGGAAGTCAGGTTAAGATATCTGAATCCTTGATCGTGCATCCTTATTCAAACCATGATTGAGCAGTCATTGCTACCCTGAGAAAAGAGATAGATTTAATCACGACCCAAACTTGCTTATTTACCGCTGCTTCCTCCCGGACCTGACGGGGTTCATAAGTGCCTGTCACGTGAAGTCCACCTCGCCTCAAAAGTGACAATAGATCAAACTCAAATCAGGGCTCTCATAAAGGACTTTCAACCCCGCATAAGCGGATCTCGGGTTACAGGGCACCGCTAGCTCCCCATCTAGCACGACCAAGGATTAATTCTATCATGATCAGTAGACATCAGCCCGTTCTTTCAATTCCTTGCCTACTTTAAAAAATGGGAGCCTTTTAGGCGCTACTTCAATAATTTCCCCCGTCTTTGGGTTTCTGCCTTTATAACCGTCATAATTTTTTACCTTAAAGCTCCCTAGCCCTCGAATTTCTACCCTTTCGCCCCTGATAATCGCCTTTTCCATATCGCTGAATACAGTGTTAACAATGTCCTCAGCTTTTTTTAAGGGTAAATCCTCTGCCTTTGCAAGGGATTCTATCAATTGAGATTTGTTCATAGCGGTCCTCTTTATAAAAAGGGAATAATAAAATCGACGACTTTAAAATAAAATTATTTAATAATGGAACAACTACAGCAAGTCAAGACGAAATTGCCAAAAATTTTCACATTAGTAAAAAAAGTGCTAATAATTATCTGGGATTATGGATTCCTTTTAGAATAAACAAGTGTTTTTTGGTTAAAAAAATAAATTAATGTAAGTTGTCTTTTTCCAGCAAAAAAGGGAACAACTATTGAATATATGCACTCTTTCCTGTCACGGTTCAAAAGTAACCGTATCGTTTTTATTTTATTTCTGAAGGAAGACTCAAATTAGATTTTTATAATGCCTTCAATATCCCTATTTTTTGTTATTGAGTTGTAAATTTTACTTTTATAATGTATTTTTCTGTCAATACTTGAATAACTAACTTTTTTATTTCAGGAATTCTATTAATGAAGGGATGCTTCAAATGAAAAAATTGACTCACAAAGGTGTCGAAAATTTGATTCCCTATCCGCCAGGAAAGCCGATACAAGAGCTTGAGAGGGAGATGGGTATAAAGGGTTCAATAAAACTGGCATCCAACGAAAACCCCCTTGGGCCTTCACCGCTGGCTGTTAAGGCTATTATAGACAATGCTCATGAGTTACACAGGTATCCTGATGGGAATGGCTATTATCTGAGATCAAGGCTCAGTGAAAAATTCGGCGTGCCCTTTGATCAGATTATTCTTGGTAATGGCTCAAACGAATTGATTGAATTAATTACTAGAACATTTCTGTCCTCTTCTGAAAACGTGGTTCAGGCTTATCCGACATTCCTTGTTTATGAAAAAATGGTAAAAGGGGCAGGGGCGCATATAATTTCAGTTCCGCTTTCAAATTTCAGGATTGATTTAGAAAGAATGCTTGAGGCTGTCACTCCCAGGACGAAAATTGTATTTATAAATAATCCGAATAACCCGACAGGGACTGTGGTTAAGATTGGAGAGATGGCCGATTTTCTGAAAGAAATACCTGACGATGTAATTGTGGCGCTGGACGAGGCGTATATTGAATTTGCAACTGATAAAGATATTGCTAACGGTCTCAATCTTTTGAAAAGGCATGAATTATTGTTTGTATTGAGGACATTTTCGAAACTTTATGGCCTTGCAGGCCTCAGGATAGGATACGGCTTTGGTTCGAAAAGGCTCATTGGTTATATGAACAGGGTAAGACAACCATTTAATGCAAATACACTGGCCCAGGCCGCCGCTACAGCAGCTCTTGATGATTCCAGTTTTGTAGACAGGACACTCAAGACGGTTAGAGCAGGCCTGAGTTATTTATACAAGGCCCTGGATGATATGGAAATTGAGTATATTCCCACTCAAACAAATTTCTTTCTGATAAAAATGCCCTATGGCGGAAAAAAGATCTATGAGCTTATGCTGAAGGAAGGCGTTATTATTCGCTGTATGGACAGCTTTGGGCTTCCTGACTATATAAGAATTAATGCAGGGCTGCCGGAAGAAAATGAGAGGTTCATCAATACTTTAAAAATGGTTCTGAAAAGGCAAGACACAATATGAGTAACGTCATTACTGTTGATGGACCTGCAGGGTCAGGGAAAAGCACTGTCAGCCGTATTTTGGCCAGAAAATTAGATTATGTCTATCTGGATACAGGCGCAATGTATCGGGCCGTTGCTCTGGCAGCAAAAAGGAGTGGTGTAAGTACGGAGGACGGCAGTAAGCTGAAAGAGTTATGCAGTTCATTGGATTTAAGATATAAGTCAGATGAAGATCCGCCGAGGCTATTTCTTAATGGTGAAGATATATCCATGATAATAAGAAGCCCTTCCATGGATATGCTGTCTTCCCGTATATCTTCTGTCAAAGAGGTAAGGGAGTCCATGATTAGCCTTCAGCGCAGTATTTCCAGTGAAGCAAATATTGTTGCAGAAGGCAGGGATATGGGAACGGTAGTGTTTCCTGAAGCAAGGCACAAGTTTTTTTTGACAGCCTCGCATGAGGTTAGGGCTGAAAGGCGTTACCGTGAGAGACTAGGCAGGGGAGAGTCAATATCAAAAGATCATGTGTCAGAAGAAATGAAAAAAAGAGATCTTCAGGATACGAATCGAATTTTATCCCCCTTAATACCGGCAAAGGATGCTATGTTGATTGACTCAACCCTGTTGTCTCCTGAGGAAATAGTTGCGGAGATAATAAGTCATTTAAAAAAAATAAGTGATAATGCAGTTTAATAAAATATTTAGTTGAAATATACTATTACCTTTGATAAAATTCATAAATTTAGATTTTAACTTAAAGCGTAAAAAATTAGGGGGTACTTATCTTAATGGAAAAGTCAACAAACAAACTAACCGAAGAAACAATCTTTGAAGCCGAAAATTCACATGAGGAAAATAACCAGGAATCCTTTGACACAGAGAATGAATCAGAAGAAGCGGAAAATCAGGAAATCCAGGAAGATGATAACTTCATGGAATTATATGAAGAAAGCCTTAAAAGCATTCAGGAAGGAGAAGTCGTCGAAGGGGAAATAGTTCAAATAGATAAAGAATATGTCTTGGTAGATATCGGCTACAAATCAGAAGGTCAGATTAATATTCAGGAATTTATTGATCCGGAAGGTAATTTGACAGCCAAGGTTGGGGATAAAATAGAGGTACTCCTGGAACGCAGAGAAGATGACGAAGGCACCATAAGGCTTTCAAAGGAAAAAGCTGCTAAAATTAAAATATGGGATGAGATTCGGGATATTTATGAAAATAATCTGACGATTAAAGGTACAATAATTTCCAGGGTCAAGGGAGGGCTTTCTGTAGATATTGGACTTCAGGCCTTTTTGCCAGGTTCACAGGTCGATTTGAGGCCCATCAGGGATATGGATACATTGGTGGGCCAGGAATTAGAATTTAAAATTGTTAAATACAACAAACGACGTGGAAATATTGTTTTATCCCGCCGGGCAATTCTTGAAGCAGAACGCCTGTCCTTAAGAGACGAAACCCTTAAGCTCCTTGAAGAGGGTGCGGTGCTTGAAGGTACGGTCAAAAATGTAACGGATTATGGCCTGTTTATTGATCTTGGAGGTATCGACGGACTGGTTCATATTACAGATATGTCGTGGGGAAGGGTTGGCCATCCTTCGGAAATGCACAAAGTTGGAGACAAAATAGAAGTAAAGATTCTGGATTTTGATAATGAAAAAGAAAGAGTTTCCCTTGGAATAAAACAGCTTACAGCCGATCCATGGAGCGAGACTGAAAAGAGATATCCAATAGGCACAATAATCAAAGGTCGCGTTGTAAGTCTCACGGATTATGGCGTATTTGTTGAAGTCGAGCAGGGTGTAGAGGGTCTTATTCATGTTTCCGAAATGTCCTGGACCAGGAAAATCAGACACCCATCTCAGGTTTTAAACGTAGGGGATATTGTTGATACAATGGTTTTGGACATTGATGTTGCTAAAAAGAGAATTTCTTTAGGAATGAAACAAGTTGAACCAAATCCATGGGATGTAATCGAAGAAAAATATCCTGTAGGAACTACTATCGAGGGAAAAATAAAAAATATAACTGATTTTGGGATTTTCATAGGCATTGACGAAGGGATTGACGGCCTTGTTCATATATCTGATATATCATGGACGAGAAGGATTAAGCATCCTTCGGAGATATATAAAAAGGGACAGGAGGTTCAGGCTGTGGTGCTCAATATTGATAAAGAAAATGAGCGGTTTTCTCTGGGCATTAAACAATTAACCCCTGACCCATGGGATGAAATTCCAAAGAAATATAAACCCGGTACCCGTGTTACAGGAACTGTCACAAACGTGACCGATTTCGGCCTTTTCCTTGAACTGGAGGAAGGGGTTGAAGGGCTTATTCATATTTCCGAAGTAGCCGGAGATAAACGTGGAAATCCTCTGTCAAGATTTCAAAATGATGATGTTATTCAAGCCAAGGTTATCAATGTTTCGCGGGAAGAGAAAAAAATTGGCCTTTCTATCAGAAAACTTGAAGAAACTTCGGAAAAGGAAAGCTTTAAAAATTATTTAGGCAACCAGGAGGAAGCTAGATCAAACCTTGGGGATCTATTAAGAGAAGAGATGATGAACCTTCAACAGCAGAATTCGTCAGGCAGTGAGGAAACAGGGGCGACTGATTCTTCTGAGGAAGTTCACGAAACTGAATCGAATGAAAATGGGAAGGAAGAATCTGACAGCAATGAGTCTGCCTGATTGAAGTCTTTTAAGCTGTTCCCTGGTGACAGCTTTTTACTTATAAAAAAACAGGAAAAGTAAAGTAGTATAAGGTTAGTTTTTCTACTACTTCTTTTCCTGTATTCTAATTTTTCCAATATTCAACAATTCATTTTTTTACGATACCTGAACTTCCGCAAAATGGCAGGGAAAAAACATCCAATATTGACAGTTTTGATTATTCTGACAGGCATAGCAATTGTTTTGGGCGTAGTTATGTTTGTTATATCGGGAATCTCTGCCACTTCCTCAAAATTCTCTTTCAAAGAGAAAGTGGGCGTTATTTCGATAGAGGGCACTATTTCCCAGTCCAGAAAAATTACGTCTCAGTTGGCTAAGTTCAGGAAAGACAATCAGATCAAAGCAATAGTATTGAGGATCGATTCTCCAGGAGGGCAAGTAGGGCCTACCCAGGAAATCTTCCGGGAAATACAGAAAATCGTTCAATCAAAAAAGGTAATTGCATCATTAGGCTCTGTAGCTGCTTCCGGGGGATATTATATTGCAGCTGCAGCCGATAAGATTGTTGCCGCCCCGGGAACCATCACAGGCAGTATCGGCGTAATTATGCAGTTCATTAGAATTGAAGACCTTTTAAAGAAGATAGGGATTGATTTTGAAACCTTAAAAAGCGGAGAATTTAAAGATATCGGTTCTCCGGGAAGAGAGCTGACAGAACGTGACAGAGAGATCCTTAATGCGGTGATACAGGATATACAGAGACAATTCGTGGAGGGAGTGGCTATTGGTCGGAATCTTGACCTGGAAAAAGTGCGTGAAATAGCTGATGGACGAATTTTCTCTGGAGCCCAGGCCAGGGAATTAGGTCTTGTTGATGAATTGGGTAATTTTGAGGATGCTGTCGAAATAGCCAAGGAACTGGCCGGGATTAAAGGAGAAGTGACACTTGTTTATCCTGAAAAAGATACCCTGGATTTATGGAATCTATTTCTTGATGCTACCGGAAAGTCCCTGATTAAATTACTCCAGAATATAAAGCCTCAAGTCGAATACAGGTGGAAGATGGAGCTTCTTGGCGGGCAATGAGGTTAGATAAAACTGCTAATGTCCCCTTTCCCCTCTCGTATAACTTCGGGTTTATCATCAATCAATGAAATTACGCTTGAAGGGCTTGCATAGAGTTCACCACCATCAATTATAACATCAAGATGTGCACCAAAGGCCTCCTTTAGAAAATAGGGATCATCATAACCTGCACTGGTGCTTATAATAGGTCTTCCAAGAGCTTGAACAATAGCAAGGCAAATCCTGTTGTCCGGAATACGGATTCCTACGGTTTTCCTTTTGCTTAACATAATTTTTGGCACCAGTCTGGTGCCCTCCAGGATAAAAGTGTAGGCACCAGGGAGAAACCGATTCATAGTCTTGTATGCATAATTGGAAACTATGGCATAGCGACTTATCTCTTTTAGAGAATCGCAGATGAATGAGAATGGTTTATTAAATGGTCTATTCTTCAGCCTGTAGATAAGCTGTATACCCTTTTTGTTAAAAAGATCACATCCGATCCCGTAAAATGTATCTGTAGGATATGCAATCAGCCCTCCGTTCTCCAGAACTTCAGTCACGCGATCGATGAGACGTTGCTGGGGATTATCCGGATTAATTGAAAGAATTAAGGCTTTTCTGTTTGTTCCCAAAGGATTATTTTTAGCCATAATTTAAAACTCTATATTTTAACTGCAATTATTAGTATCATACATATCTTTACGGAATATTAAGAATTACCATTATAATCTTTAAGTTTTTGCCCTGTTATAAAGATATATAAAATTAAATAAGGAGTGCTTATATGGATCCTGATCTGATTTTGACTTTCTTCTCATTCATATTCGGACTTGCTTTGGGAAGTTTTTTAAACGTATGCATATATCGCATTCCTCTCAAAGAATCAGTAATAAGTCCTCCTTCCAAATGTCCTCAATGCGGTAAAAGGATAAAATTTTATGATAACATTCCTCTCTTAAGTTTCATACTATTATCTGGAAAATGCAGGTATTGTAATAATCCAATTTCATGGCGTTATCCGATTGTTGAAACTATAACCGGATTATTAAGTATAGCCCTGTTTATCAGATACGGCTTAAGCTTTCAATATTTTATCCTGCTTTTTTTTGCGATGGCCCTTGTAACAATCAGTTTTATTGATCTTGACCATCAGATTATTCCTAACATAATTTCCCTGCCGGGGATTCTGGCGGGATTGGTAGTTTCTATTGTCTTTGAGCATGTCTTGTGGCTTGATTCATTCATAGGTATTATTGTGGGTGGGGGGGCTCTCTATTTAATAGGCTGGGGCTACGAATTCATAACAGGCAAAGAAGGGATTGGAGGGGGTGATGTAAAGCTGTTGGCAATGATAGGCGCATGGTTGGGGTGGAGACCTTTAGCCCTTATTGTGCTTATGTCTTCTCTTGTTGGCATCATAATTGGCTCTGTATTCCTGCTGATGTCCGGCAAGGGTCTCAGGTCCAGAATACCTTTTGGGCCATTCCTTTCAATTGGAAGTCTGCTTTATCTCTTTTTTGGCCGTGAACTGACAAACTGGTATTTTTGTTTATTTTTATAGCGAGGACTTGCCTTGCGGTTTTCCTTTTACAGTTTAACGACAGGTATACTGGCATATCTGACCTTCTTAATCCTATCGTCAATGCTGCTTATTAATGTAGTTATGATGAAATTTGCCGAGAGAGATCTTATACAGGCTAAAGGAAAAACAGGTGAACTGTTTCTTCAAATGATTGCTCAAACAGTTGGATGTGAAGCCTGTGACGATAAGAAAAAACTGCTGGATTTAGAAACAAATATTTATCTTAAAAAATATATCAAGAGTCAACTTCAGGCCTCTGGATTTGATAATTTGATTATATTGAATAGCGAAAAGGAAAATATCTTCACTATCAATTATTCAAATATAGCAGAAAATGAAGTGACAAGAGCTGCTCTGAAGGCCCTGGAGACAAAGGAAACCGTTTTCAGTTTTTACGGTTTAACCTGGGGGGTAATCTGGCCCGGAAAAAAAAGGCTGAATATTGCCACGCCAATTTTTTCCCGGGATCAACTTACAGGCGCTGTAACAGTATCCGGGAGCCTGAGCCCAATATATCAGAAACTGAGAAAGTCAGAAAAGATTTTCTTCATATATATTTTAATGAATACTGTCATTTTTGTCCTGTTCGGGATTTTTCTCTTATCCAGAAACATCCTGAATCCTATCAATAAATTGCTGGATATTGCCGAAACATTTAAGGAGGGGGAACCCTTTCCTGAATTGGCCCATTCATCCAGAAATGAAATAGGCCATCTTTATAGTTCTCTGAATATGATGGTAAAACGCATTGAGGAAAATAAAAAGGAATTAAAGGAACATATCTCATCATTAAAAAAGGCAAATCAGGAGCTAAAAAGTGCCCAGGGAGAAATAATAAGATCTGAAAAACTGGCCTCAGTGGGTCGACTGGCAACAGGGGTTGCACATGAAATAGGAAATCCTATCGGCATTATTCTGGGGTATCTGGATTTGCTGAAAAGAGAGGACTTAAATGAAGAGGAAAGACAGGATTTTCTGGAACGTACCGAATTAGAAATAACCAGAATTAGCCAGATAATCAGACAACTTCTTGATTTTTCAAGACCTACAGGCGGTGAAATCCAGAAAACAAACTTGCATGGATTAATCATAGAAACCCTTAACATGTTGAAACCCCAGCCAGTAATGTCTGGAATTGAGTTGAAAACATACTTGAATGCTTTAAATGATATCATCTGGGCAGATCCCAACCAGATAAAACAGGTGCTTTTAAACATTATAATTAATTCAATTGACGCTCTGGAAACAGTCAGTCACAGAAAGATCCTGGTAATAGAGACTTCTGATAATGAAAGTTCTATTAAACTGAAAATAACGGATACGGGCACAGGAATCGGAGAAAAGGATATTGCACGCATTTTTGATCCTTTTTATACTACTAAAGAGCCCGGCAAAGGAACTGGCTTGGGCCTGTCAATATGCTACAGGATTATTGATAGTCTGGGAGGTTCTATCCGCGTTGAAAGTCCGGCTGGAGAGGGGATGACTGTAATTATAGAAATTCCTGTTGAAGACATTGATAAATAAACTGAAACAGAATCTTGGGATATTGTCTTAGATTTTTATGTAAAAATACACTTTAAGGAGATTTGCAATACTCTTTGGCAGGATTGTAAAGGGTCAAAAGCCTGGAGATAAAATATGAGCCAGCAACGTGTTCTTGTAATAGATGATGAAGAAAACATGCGCCATATGCTGAAGACTATCCTCCACAAAGAAGCTTATGCGGTTGAAACTGCGTCAGATGGACTGGAAGCTCTTGAGCAAATGCAACGATCTGATTTTAATTACATTCTTTGTGATATTCGAATGCCCCGCATGGATGGAATAGGTTTTCTTAAAGAGGCAAAGGAAAAATATCCCGATAAAACTATAATAATGATGTCGGCTTACGGATCAATTGAAACAGCGCTCAAAGCAATGAAAGACGGGGCATATGATTATATATCAAAGCCTTTTAAGGCCGATGAAGTATTGTTGACTCTGAAAAAAGCTGAGGAGCGGGAGCGCCTTAGAGAAGAAAATCTGGAGCTCAGGACAAGAATCAGTGAAGTGGAGGAAAAGTATTCATTTCAGAATATTATTGCCAGAAGTGAAGTTATGGCAAGAGTTTTTGATATTGTAAATAAAGTATCTCAGCATAAGACTACTATTCTTATTACAGGAGAAAGCGGAACCGGCAAGGAATTAATCGCCAAAGCCATCCATTCAAGCGGCTCCAGGTCTTCCCGTTCCCTTGTAACCATTAACTGCGGAGGAATTCCGTATAATCTTCTTGAAAGCGAGTTGTTTGGATATAAAAAGGGTGCTTTTACAGATGCATTCAAGGACAAACCGGGACGGTTTGAAGAGGCCGATGGAGGAACCATACTGCTTGATGAGATAGGGGAAATGCCTTTGGCTTTGCAGGTTAAGCTTCTGCGTGTTTTGCAGGAAGAAGAGATTATGCCCCTTGGCGGAGTTGGTTCTAAAAGGATTGATGTCAGGGTGCTTGTATCAACATCCAAGGATCTGGAAAAAGAAGTAAGCCATGGAAGATTCCGTGAAGATCTTTTTTACAGGATTAACGTTATGCCCATTCATTTGCCCCCGCTTAGAGCAAGGCGTGGAGATATTCCTCTTCTGGCGGGTTACTTTCTTAATCTGTTCAACAACAAGTTAAAAAAAAATATTGAGGGACTTTCATCAGAAGCCATGTCTGTTCTTATAGAATACAGATGGCCAGGTAATGTAAGAGAACTTGAAAATGTAATGGAAAGGGCGGCTTTACTCACAGCTGGCAGATGGGTGACGCCGGCGGAGCTTCCTGCAAAGCTGGCTAAAATAAATAAATCACCTCTTTATTACTTAAACCCTGAAGATGGCCTTTCAATTAAAGAGGCCTCCAGGTGGCTTCAGCGCCGTTTAATTGAGGAAGCCCTGAGGAGGACAGGTGGAAATAGAACAAAGGCCGCCGAACTCCTGGAGATTAGTCGCCCGATGCTTATTGCGAAGATCAGGGAATACAGTCTGGAAGCTTAAGGTTGCGTTATATATAATTTTACTGCTGCAGGTGAGCGCAATTACTCTTGCTGTAATTTTTAATGTATCTTTTCTTTTTTTTGATCCAGGCTCCTTTTTCGGATTTCCTGCTCAAACCCTCTGTTAGTGGGTCTATAAAAAACCCTGTTTTTTAATTTTTCAGGCAGGTATTCCTGTTGTACCCACCCACCAGGAAAATTGTGCGGATAAAGATATCCCCGGCTGTACCCAAGCTTTTTCATTAATTGGGTGGCCGCATTCCTTATATGCAATGGTACTGGCTGTGCACCGGTATCCTTTATCTCCTGTTTTACAGCCTTTTCGGCCAGGTATAAAGAATTGCTTTTAGGTGCGGAGGCCAGGTAAACTGCAGCCTCTGCAAGGGCCAGCTCCGCCTCAGGTGGTCCTATCTTTTGCCATGATTCAAACGCTGCAAGGGCAACCCGGATGGCATTCGGATCAGCCAGGCCTACATCTTCGGCTGCAAATCTAATCATTCTGCGCCCTATGAACAAAGGATCTTCTCCTGCCATCAGCATACGGTAAAGCCAGTATATTGAAGCCTGCGTATCACTTCCCCTGAGGCTTTTATGAAAAGCAGATATAATATTATAGTGTTCTTCTCCATCCTTATCATATGGGAGTGACTTTTTTGAGAGGACACTCTCAAGTATTTTTAAGTTAAGTTCAATTTGATCATTTTTTTGGAAATCCAAGGCATATTTAACGGCTGCATCCAGATTATTCAATAATATACGTGCATCTCCCTGAGAAGAATCTAAAAGGTATTCAGTTACTTCCGGATTAATATGTATGTCAAGCAAGCCCAATCCATTGTCCTTATCTTCTAATGCCCGGATTAAAATGGCTTTAAGCGCTTTTTTGGCCAAGGGTTTGAGAATAATTACCCTCACCCTTGAAAGGAGTGGTGAAATAACCTCAAAAGAGGGGTTTTGAGTGGTTGCGCCAATTAATATAATCAGTCCGTTTTCTACATATGGTAAAAAAGCATCCTGCTGTGCCTTGTTGAAACGGTGTATTTCATCAACAAACAGGAGAGTTGGCTTTTTTGAATCCCTCTTGGCTTTTTTTGCTTCCTCAATAATTCCCCTGAGATCCTTTACTCCTGAAGTGACTGCAGAAAATGAATGGAAGGGGAAATCAGTATAATTGGCAATCAATCTGGCCAGGGTTGTTTTACCGGAACCAGGAGGGCCCCAGAAGATAACTGAAAACATTCGACCACTTTTCAGAATCCTGGGGAGAATGTTCGCTGGGCCAAGGATATGTTCCTGACCAGAAAAGTCCTCAAGTCTTTTTGGCCTCATCCTTTCAGCCAATGGCGAGTCGAAATCTTTGATGAAATTGTCCACTTATGTTCCTACCTTGCATCCAATACCTTGCAGGCAAGGGAAAGGATTTTAGTCATTTCCAGCGGTTTACCGGTTATGAGATCAAACCCCAGGTTTTTCAAAGCGGCATTTGATGTTGCCTTTTCGTTGCTGTTAATAAGAAATATGGGCAGATCTTTGCAAATTTCCCTGACTTTTTTAATAAACACTGATGACTGCGTATATGACATCATGAGGTTGGAAATAATAAGGTCTATTTTATATTTTTTAAGCAATTTGATGGCTTCTCCATTAGTTGATACAGCAGATACTCTGCATCCTTTACTTGAAAACAGTTGATGTAAAAGAGTATTAACCATATCTTCTGCAGTAACTAATATTACATGACAATTATTAAGGTTCTTTCTAATCACATGTGTCTTGGGCAAAGAATCTTTCATCTTAAGGGGCAGTTTTATAATAAAGGTAGCTCCCTGGCCTTCAAGACCCATAACCTCTATTTCACCATTATGACGATTGACAGCGGCATAGGCCAGGCTTAAACCCAATCCCAGCCTTTCATTATCTTTGGTAGAAAAAAATGGATCGAATATCTTATCTTTGATATTTTCAGGGATGCCTGTGCCATTATCCTGGATGTATACATTAGCGAAACCATGATTTTCCTCAACAGTCAAATATATATCGCCACCCTCTGGCAGTGCTTCGATGGCGTTTATAATTAAGTATTCAAATACATCCTGGATCTCTTGAGAGTTGCCTTCTACCGGGGACAGGCTTCTTAAGTAACTTTTTACATTAATGGTTATTCCATTTCGCTCAGCAGCTTTTTCCCATCTGGGCCTGGTAAGCTCTATAGCATTCTGAACGATGTGATTCAGATTAAAAATTGAAATTTCCGGAGGCAAGTTTTTAGGCTTAATAAGGCGCTGTAATTGTTGGCTTATGAAATTGGCTCTTTGTTTTGCTGTTTCAAGTTTATCCTGCCATTCATTTAAATTTTTATTTCCATAAGAAGTTTTACTTTGGAGTTTAATTGGATATTCATTCAGAATATTATAAAAATGAGCAAATTCATTATTAAGTGCTGATGCAAAATTGATGAAGCCTTCTATTTTAACTCGTTGTCTAACTTTCATTTCAGCCTGTTTTCTTTTATCAAGCAAGCTAGCGTTTCCCAGAAACGCTGTTTGGCCCTTATATATTATCCTTTTGACTTTTATTTCACATTGAAGCGGTTCTCCTCCTTTTGTAATAAGACGGATCTCATATTGATCTGGTGCTGATTTTTTTAAAAGCCTTCTTTGATGAATATCCTTTGCCATTTCTACAAATTCAGGATGAACCAGGTTTAGATAATCCAGGTTTTCTATTTCCTGCTCTTTGTAACCCAGTACATTTCTTGCTATTTCATTCATAAAAATTATATTACCTTGCTGAACGAGAATCGTTGCCAAAGGCATATTATTAATTAATCTTCGGATATCCTTCAAATCCTTGTTAAGCATACGGGCGTCACTTTTTAGAGAAGCGATCTTTTTTCTCAAACTTTTGTTTTTATCCTCGGACTTTTCAAGTTTTTTTTGCAAAGCTCTATATTGAATGTCATTCATAGAGGTTTTCCTCAATTTGTCCATGTCAAGTTATATGGTTTGAAACGCCAGTTTTTTGCAGAGGAATATGTCCTCATTTAAAAAAATTTAAGAAGCCCCGCTTTTGTAAGATTTTGTTTAGGGCTCAGGATGATTTATCAGCCTCAGGATGATTTATCAGCCTTAGGCTGATTAATGAGCCTGATGCGGGCAACTTCCATAATATTCAATTTATGAGGTTAATAAACCTCGCACGCTGCAATTCTGAAAGAAAATGAACATTTTTAAAAGGTCTCAGTTTAAGGTTCATCCGACTAATGAGTATTTACAGTTTTGAAATGGTAAATATTTGGAATTATGGCATTCTAGGCCATCCCCAAGTTCCACCACGTCATTCCGTGCAAGCGGAGCGCGACACGGAATCCAGTCCTGCTTTGGCGGGCTTGTCCGCCAGTGTTTGTGGAGGAATTCTTTGAATTCTGGATACCGGCTTTCGCCGGCATGACGGCTTTGATGGCATTTTATTCAAATACGACACAACCTCTAAAGCCGGAATAGCAATATAATTCACACTTATTCCCTTCTTCGAATCCCTTAGCAGATCGAAGAGTACTCATTAGCCGGATGAACCCAGTTTAAGGATGGGTTATATGAAAAATCTTGAAAATTACTGGTGTAAATCCTATCATATTTTTTATTCATCTTACAAGGTTCTATTTCTGATTTGGCTCGTTATAAAAGGCCAAGTTTTTGAGATGAAGGATTCCTCATAACATTGACAATCTTTTCCAATTCTGAAATAACTTCAAAGAAGGTAGAATGCAGGTTGTTCCTAACTCTTTATTTTTATTAAATAAATTACTGTTGCTTGGAAAGGTGACTTCAATGCCCCCCAATTCTCTTAAAAGTATCCCGGGTTTAAGCGTTAAGTGTTTTTTATTGGTGATTATATTCCTTTTATTGATCTCTTACCCCCCGGTAATCCAGGGAGCTTTTTATAAATATATAGATGAAAACGGCAATATCCATTTTGTGGATCAAAAAGCCAAAATTCCTGATAAATACCGTAAAGAGCTTACTGTATATCCGGAAAAATATGACAATCTTCCTGAAGAAGAAAGGGAGAGTTTAATAGAAAGGGATCGCAGGGCCATTGAAGAAAAACGGCGTTTGCAGAGGGAAAAAAAAGAGGAAGAAAAACTTCTGCGTGAACAGGCAGAGAAAGAGCGAATAGAGCTTGAAAAAAAACGTAAAGAAGAGGAGTTGGCCGAGCAGACAATCGAGACAAAGGTTGCAATTGCGGGTAATCAGGTGCTTGTACCGGTCAGACTGAGCTACAATGATAAAGAAGTCCAAGCCCGGCTTCTTCTTGATACAGGTGCAAGCACTGTATTGCTACATGAGGATCTGGCAAAGCAGCTTATTATAGGCGAGACCCGGCGGGCTGTAGGCTATGTAGCGGGCGGAGAGAGCATAACCGCTGATTTTACAAAACTTGATTATCTTATTGCTGGTCCTTACAAGATGGAAAATATTACAGTCGCTATTGTCAAACAAAATGGGCCTCAGGTGCCATTTCAGGGACTGCTGGGAATGAATTTTCTGCGGGGCCTTAGTTATTCAGTTGACTTTGAAAAACAGGTGTTGCGCTGGGATTTAAGTAAGGCAAAATTAGATTAGCTGTATATATAAATATATAATGGTAATTTTTATGAGGATAAAGTGACTGTCAATTCACCATTTGTTCACCTTCATGTTCACACCGAATATAGTCTTTTAGATGGAGCCATTCGCATAGACAGGATGCTTGAAAAATGCCGGAGTCTCGGTATGGATTCTGTTGCTGTAACTGATCATGGCAATATGTTCGGTGCAGTTCACTTTTATGATCAGGCTATAAAGGCAGGTATAAAGCCGATTATAGGCGCTGAGATATATATAGCTCCAGGAGATCGAAGGGATCGTTCGCCATCCAAGGATGGCAGTCCGACTGCCTATCATCTGGTGCTTCTGGTAATGAATGATACAGGTTACAGAAACCTTAGCCGTCTTGTTACACTGGGCAATCTCGAAGGTTTTTACTACAAAGCCCGTGCCGATATGGAGCTTTTAAGAGAATACAATGACGGCCTTATTGCACTTTCCGGCTGTTTACAGGGAGAAATTCCCTTTCTTATTAATAAGGAAAGAATTGAAGAGGCAAAGGAAAAGGCCGGGGAATTAGCCCGCATCTTTGATAATGATCGTTTTTACCTGGAGGTGCAGGCAAATAATCTTCCCCAACAGATCAAAACCAACGAAATCCTCAGGATGATTTCTCGGGATCTTTCAATACCTCTGGTTGCTACCAATGATTGTCATTACCTGAACAAGGAAGATGCGGAAGCCCATGACGTACTTCTTTGTATCCAGACAGGAAAAACAGTTGATGATGATAAAAGGCTCAAGTTTTCCGGGGACGAATTCTATTTCAAGTCACGCGATGAGATGGAAAAGGCATTGCCAGAATATTTAGATGCCCTTGAAAATACCCTGCAGATTGCACAATTCTGCCAGTATGAAATGGAGTTTGGCAAATACAGGTATCCGGTGTTTGATGTGCCTGAGAACAGGAGTTTGAATGATATTCTAATTGAAGAGGCTAATGATGGTCTTAAAAAAAGGCTGTCAGATATGGAAGCTGAATCTGGAAATAGCCCCGACGATTTGATCTTGGAATATCGTGAAAGGCTCGATTATGAACTGAAAGTAATCCAGGACATGGGTTTTGCAGGCTATTTCCTTATAGTGGCCGATTTTATCCGGTATGCACGGGACTGCAATATCCCTGTAGGTCCGGGCCGCGGTTCGGCAGCAGGCTCCCTTGTAGCATACTGCCTTGAGATAACAAATATAGACCCTATTAAGTATGGACTCATTTTTGAGAGGTTTCTTAATCCACAGCGCATAAGTATGCCTGATATTGACATCGATTTCTGTATAAACGGCAGGGATGATGTTATTCGGTATGTTGCTGAGAAATACGGTCGCGAAAATGTCGCTCAAATCATAACCTTCGGCAGCATGAAGGCAAGAGGAGTTATAAGGGATGTTGCCCGCGCCCTTAACATCCCGCTTAAAGAAGCTGACAGGATCGCAAAATTAATTCCTGAAGGCACAAATGTCAACCTGGAAAAGTCAATAACGGAGGAGCCTGAGTTACAACGCCTTGAGAAGGAGCAGTCCCCTGCAAAAAAGCTTCTGGAAATATCCCGCAGCCTTGAAGGAATGGTGAGACATGTATCCACACATGCCTCGGGAGTTGTTATTTCAGATCAGCCTTTACTGGGATACCTCCCTCTATATAAAGGTGCGAGGGATGAAATAATGACCCAGTATACTATGGATCGGATTGAACAGCTTGGACTTATAAAATTTGATTTTCTGGGGCTCAAGACACTGACCGTCATTAAGAGCACAATAGATCTGATCAGGGAAACAACAGGGGCTGAGCTGGATATAGAGCAGATTCCTATGGATGATGCGGCTACATATCAACTTTGTAGTGAAGGAAAAACCACCGGTGTTTTCCAGCTTGAGAGTTCCGGGATGAAAAATCTCCTAAGAAGACTTAAGCCCGAGGTTTTTGAGGACATGGTTGCACTGGTAGCTATCTATCGCCCAGGCCCATTGGGCAGCAATATGGTTGAAGACTTTATCAAGAGAAAACACGGAAGAGTCAGGATGAATTATTTTCTTCCAATGCTTGAGCCGATACTTAAAGAAACATACGGGGTGATCCTGTATCAGGAACAGGTTATGAAGATTGCTCAGCTTCTGGCCAACTATACCCTTGCCGAGGCCGATGAACTGAGAAAAGCTATCGGGAAAAAAAAGCAGGATATCTTAGCAGCGCACAGGGCCCGTTTTCTCCAGGGTGCAGCCGAAAATGGTGTCTCCGAAAAAAAGGCGGATAAGCTATTTAAATTGATAGATAAGTTCGGAGGGTATGGTTTTAATAAGTCCCATTCTGCGGCCTACGCTGTAATAGCCTATCAGACAGCCTATTTAAAAGCCCATTATCCGGTACAGTTTATGGCGGCCCTGCTTACTCAGGATATGGGAAATCAGGATAAGACCATCAAGAATATAGCAGAGTGCCGGGATATGGGGCTACAGATACTCCCCCCGGACATAAATGAAAGCCAGGCGGACTTCTCAGTAGTTGATGGAAAGATACGTTTTGGTCTTGCGGCAGTAAAAAATGTCGGCCTCAAGGCTGTGGAGTCTATCATTGAGGAGAGGAAAATAAACGGCCCTTTCAAAGATATATTTGACTTATGCAGACGGATTGAAGGGGCCAAGGTCAACAGGAGGGTTCTTGAAGGTCTGATAGAGTGCGGTGCCCTTGATTTTACCGGTATCAGCAGGGCTCGTCTTTTTGCAGGGCTTGATGATGTTATAAAGATATGCGGTATGGATAATGATCCCAACCAGCTAAGCATGTTCAATAATCCGGAATTAGGTAATCAGGGATTATACGGAGGATATGAACTCCCGGATATTGCCGAATGGGATGAAAAAACAAGGTTGAAGAGAGAAAAGGATTCCATCGGTTTTTATATTACAGGCCATCCTCTGGAAAGATTCAATAAGGAGATAAAGCATGTTGCCACCTGTTCTATTCAGGAACTCAGTGATCAGGAGGAAAAAACTGTTGTAAAAACGGCAGGTGTTATTGGAAATTTAAAGATAAAACGTACTAAAAAGGGTGACAGGATGGCGGTTTTCCAGCTCGAAGATATGAGCGGATCTACTGAAGTTGTGGTATTTCCGGATGTCTTCAACCAGTGTTCAATAACCCTTAAAGGTGATGAACCTTTGATGGTCAGCGGGATTCTGGAGATAGGTGAAAGTTCAGAAAAGATTATAGCTCAACAAATTATGACTTTGACCTCTTTGCGAAATATCGCTGTGAAAGCCCTTGAGCTTGAGCTGGATGAAGATACGGCATCAAAAGATCTCATGGAAAGGCTGCATGAAGTAGTGATCAGATATCCAGGTGAATGTAAGCTTATATTTAAACTGAATATGTCGAAAGGCAAAGGATTTGTAATTTCAGCCCACGATCGTTTCAATGTCATTCCATGTTTTGAACTTATAAGCGAAATCAAAGCGTTAATTGGAACAGGAGTAAATGAAATATTTACCCTGGGAAGACATGACATGCCAGGCATCTGATCGTGAGATTCTTATCGGTCAGGTTGAGATTTGTTGTATAAATCGTAATCTTCGAGAGTATCTATGTCTTTGGCTTGATAATCTCCTTCCGGCTCCACCAGAAAAATCTGATTACTGTGCTTCCGGAACAGACTCCTGGCACCGACATCACCTTTTAATTTGTGCAATTCATTATAAAATTGACTGCTTAAGATAACAGGATGAGAACGCTTCCCTTTGATGCTTATTGCTCCGAGGGGTAATGACGATGAAAGGTATCGGTTTAACAGGAGATTAATAAGTTCGGAATTAATATAGGGCATATCAGCCAGAAGTATCATAACGTGATCATAATTTTCTTCAATTTCCGCCAGACCTGAAATGATGGAAGAACTCATACCTGTTTTAAACGCCCTGTTCAAAACCACCTTTAATTTAGGATTTATCAGTATATGCTTAATGCTCTGTTTAATCCTCTGTGCCTGATATCCCAGAACCAGAACAACCTTATCCAAATCGGAATCAAGGGCCGCATTAAGCACCCGCTCAATCATAATGCCACCATCAATGGGAAGTAACTGCTTGGGTTGTCCCATACGGTTAGATTCGCCGGCCGCAAGGACAAGGCCAGCAACCTTTTCTTTGTACATAGGTATTTATCCTTTTCAGACGGGATATTAATGTATACCCCAGAATTTCATATAAGGTGATTAGTCCAATCAGCTGGAATAAAAAAATATATAAACAATACCATTTGTGTTTTTAGGTTTCATAGGTGGAATTGTCAAGGTGCTTTATTTAGATATATCAGCAAGTAAAAGAATATACAGGCTGCTATGAGTTTATATTGCCTTTGAGATATAGAACAGGATGAGTGCAGCAGCCATTACCGTCAAGGAAGGCAGAATTATCAGGCGGTAACTCCCCAGTAGATTGGCTTTGAAGTAGTCTTTGGTAACCAGAAAACAAAGGTGGATGGGAGAAAGCATCATACCCATGTACCCGAATGAATAGGCAAGTACTGCATAGGAGAGAAAACTGAAAACATTAGTGCTGTCGAATAAAGGGATAATCAGCGGAAAAGAAGTTCCCACAAAACCAATGGCTATTCCGGTAATGAATCCGGAGAGGAAAGGCATTATAATTATAACCAGCATCACCGGGATATGGTAATCGATCAGTTCATTGCGTATCTGGATGACTGAATGACTGTCCATCATAATACCCTTGAAAATCATAATTGCTGCGATTAATGACAAAAGGGGCAGTATATTCCTGTCGAAGACGGCAGATGCAAGTTTACTCATTGAAATACGGTTTACTGTGCATACCCATATTGCCGATGCCATTAGCCCGGGGAATATTGAAAGGGCGCCTGATATTTTAATCCGGATATTGAAAAGATTCAGGAGAGCAGTTGTGACTGCAACTATTGCGATAACTGCCACAACTATAAGGATCGGCATAATCTGCCATAGAAACCCCCTCAGCTCCGGCCATGAAAGAGACTTTTTTTTCGGTAAATGGTGCCTTTCAAGCGGCCTTAGAATAAATACCGTTCCCGCAGCAATTGTCACAAGGGTCATGGGCGCCATCACTGTCATGAACCGCCATGTTTCTACCTGGAGCAAAGCCACTGCAAGTACTACCCCGGGATAAAGGGGCCACCAGTATTCCCATATATGTCGAAACCAGTAATTAACGGCAGCCTTATGTTCATTTGTCATGAGACGCTTCTCAAAGGCCGTTTCAACCATCGGTGCGGAAAAAAGTGCGCCTCCGGGCATGGGAAGAAGTCCGATCAGGGCCGGTAATACTGCCCCGGCAGTCCTGTCATCCCGTGCAATCATTGAAAAACCTTCAACGATTCGATCAAGGTGCCGGCTTTCCTTCATCAGTCGGCTTATTACCAGTATAGAGCCCACGATAAGGATAAGACTGATAGTCTGTATATTTAAGAGGCTTTTGCATGCGCTCAGAAGGATGTCCAAAAGGCCCAATTCCATCCAGAGACCCAGGGCAAGAGAGCCGATCAGGAGGCAGTAACTGAGGCCGATTCTCAAACGATTAAGGCCGAGAATCAGGCAGAATACGCAGAGAACTTTTACAAGAGAGGGAATAGACGTAATCATTAATCCTCCGGGACTTCGAAAAGGCTGTGAGCATCTTTATCCCATAAGGGCTATTTGTATAGCTATATCACGAAATGCCTGTTATCTGCCAATAATATTTACCTTTTTTTCTTAATACCATAGATGCATCAAAGAATCTCTTTGTTGATTCTTTTGTTTGCCTTCATTTTTATTTTGATATAAAAAAATGGTTATAAGGCATAATTAAGAAGTAATAATTTGACGCTGCCAAGATCCGGCTGAAGGAGGTTTGAGCTTTTAATGCTCGAGCATACATTTATCCATATACAGGGAATAGGCCCTAAGATTGAACGCATGTTCTGGGAGAGAGGTATCAGGACCTGGCAGAATTTTTTCAACAAAAGAAAGACCGTTTTATCTCCCGGCCGTGATCAGTTCGTGAAAGAAGAGCTCGAGGCTTCTTTGAGGCACCTTAATGATATAAGTTTTTTCAGTAAACGTTTATCCACAGGAGAAATGTGGCGCATTTATGATACCTTCAAGAAAGATATTGTCTTTCTTGATATTGAGACAAGCGGTGGTTATCAGGGATATGATGAGATCACAGTTATCGGTCTTTATGATGCATACAAAGTACACACATTTGTAAATGGTATAAACCTGGAAGAATTTGAGATAGCTATTGCCGACTATGACCTCATGGTGACCTTCAATGGAAGTATGTTCGATATTCCATACATCCGCAGGGTCTTTCCCGGTATTTCACTGCCAGCGGCGCATATAGATCTGAGATTTTTATTAAAAAAACTGGGGTACTCAGGGGGTCTGAAAAAGATAGAAGAGGACTTCGGGCTTGACAGAGGCCCTGAAATTAAAGGCCTTAACGGATATGCGGCAGTAATGATGTGGAATGCGTATCAATCAGGTGATCAAGATGCTTTAAAGAGATTGATTGAATACAATACCGCGGATATTGTAAATCTTGAACCGTTGATGGAAAAGGCCTATATGGAAATGAAGAAAAAACTGCTCTCCTCAGTCTAATAGAGCATATAAATAAAATCAGGAAATTTTTTGCGGCATGTGTTGATGAATTTGTAAAAAGTCGAAAAGTACCATTTTTCGTCATTCCGACGAAAGAGACTGTGTCGCAATTGGAGAAAATGCCAAAAAGGACGTCATGCCGGCGAAAGCTTAACCGCCTCTGGCGGCGCGGCAGCCAGAACATATTAAAAACACTGGATTCCGTGTTCCCGGATCGAAGTCCGGGACAGGCTACGCTCCGCTTGCACGGAATGACGGAAGATGCTATTTCTGGACTTTTCGATAGTTAATCAGACATTCAACATCAAATAAATTGATATTTTGTGATTCAGTTCATGCTTAAATTATATAAAAAATGTAATCTCTGCCCTCGCCTGTGCGGTGCAGACCGGCTTGGTAAAGAAGACGACATTGGAAAGAAGGGCTTCTGTGGTGAAACACATAAATTAAGAGTTGCCTATGTGGGTCCTCATTTTGGCGAAGAGCCTCCCATTACCGGAAAAACGGGTTCAGGTACGGTTTTCTTTTCAGGATGCTCTCTCAGGTGTTCTTATTGCCAGAATTATCAGATTTCCCATGAAGGGCTTGGTAGTGAAATAAGTCCGGATGGTCTGTATCAGAAACTTGAGGATATTATACTCAGAGACAATGTCCATAATATTAACTTTGTGACTCCGGATCATTATTTTCCTCATGTCTTCCTTATTGTCTCGATATTGCGGGCGAATGGTTTTGATCTTCCCGTAGTCTATAACCTTTCAGGCTACCAGGCAATTGAATCACTGCGAATTGCCGATGATTATTGTGACATATACCTGCCCGACTTCAAATATTCGGATTCATCCCTGGCAAGAGACTTGTCAGGTTGTCCGGATTATCCAAAAACCGCCCTCGAAGCGATTGTAGAAATGGTCAGGCAGAAGGGGTTTCTGGATGCCTGTCTGACCGGGGCTGATCTTGCTAAAAAAGGGGTCCTTGTAAGGCACCTGATCCTGCCCGGGAAGATTGAAAATTCAGTCAATGCCCTGACCAGCCTTTTCCTGGAATTTGGGCCGGAGCTGCCTGTGAGTCTTATGTCACAGTACTCTCCTGCAATTAAACAGAAAGATCAGGACTTGAATCGAGTTATCTCTGAAGAAGAATTCAACACGGTCTATTTACATGCCATGGACCTTGGTTTTGAGAACCTTTTCGTGCAATTTCCTGATAATAGTTCTGCGTCAGGACAGAAAGCATGCTCCGGCTTTTTACCGGATTTCAGCCAGGAGAGGCCGTTTGGATAAAAATTTTCTGTTCTCTCAGTTTCAGTATGAATAGCTGATCCCTTCTTTGTCATGTTTTGATTGACCGGGATTTTTGAATCTGATACAGAAAACAATCAATAATAAGTAAATAATTAATTCAAATGATCACAAATAAAAAGTATGGAGGACTGAATAATGAATGATGTTGAAGTCTATGTTACTTACAAGCGCGACGGAAAAGTCGGCCGGGTAACAATCTCTCGGCCCAAGGCCCTTAACGCACTTAATGATATTGTTGTAAAACAGCTTGACAAGGCCTTTCAGGAAGCCGAATCAGATCCTGAGACTAACGCAATTGTCCTTGAAGCAACTGGTGGGAAGGCCTTTGTGGCCGGTGCCGATATCGGGTTTTTTATTAACTGCATAAAAGAAGACCGCCTGGATGATAACCTTGCCTTTACCTCATACGGCCAGGAAGTCCTTAACAGGATCGACAACAGCAAGAAGCTGGTTGTAGCCAAGATGGAAGGGATGGCGCTTGGCGGAGGCCTGGAGCTTGCACTTTCAACTGATGTTATGGTTTCAACACCCAAACCTATTATGGGATTCCCTGAGACAAGCATAGGCATCTATCCCGGTCTGGGCGGAACGCAGAGAAGCAGCCGGGCAGTCGGTAAGGAACTGGCCAAATACCTCCTTTTTACATGCAGGCTGGTTTCCGCAGAAGAGGCCTTTGCCATAGGGCTGGTAGACTATGTGTTTGCGCCTGAAGAGATTGAAGAGAAGATGATGAGCATGATCTCTGAGGGAAAGCTTGTCCCGAACAAGGGAAGAAAAACAGAAGAATTGCCTGAAGAATGGCGCAAGATGAAGGAATTATTTGTCGATACGAATATTGATGGTCTGCTGAGCGGCAAATTTATGGAAAATGAAGATCCTCTTATTGCCAAAACAGCAAAGATTATATCACGGAATGCACCCATTGCCCTTAAGCTTGCAAATGAGATTGTGGATAAAGGGTTTGATATGCCTGTATCAGAGGCAGTAAAGCAGGAGCTTGTACACTTGAAAGAAATATTTGCAACTGCTGATGCACTGACAGGGCTGAGCAGTGTTGGCGGCAAGGAAAAGCCGGTATATGTAGGAAAATAAAAAATCTTACTGTCTTAGTAGAATATAAAGCACTCGGGGATTTTTCCTCTGAGTGCTTTTTTTTTCAGCACATTAACTCCATTTTTTTCCTTGATATTGCCTCTTTATTTGTTTTAAATACATCAATCTTTTCATTTTCGGTTGAATAATATCCATATAATAATGATATTGCATTAACTGCCTGTTTTTGTTGTTGATTTGTTTGTTTATTCTCTTTTAGTTTATCAATAAATGGTGTGAGAATTTCCCTGTCTGAGTATCTGAAATCATATTTCCGGCAAAAATCCAGGTAATATCTCACTCATTTCTTATAATAGCCATGGTACTTTTGGGGGATGTCTTTTTGAACAAGCAGAGAATTGTAAAAATAATTCAGTTCTTGAGGAATAGGTTTTATATCAAATACAGTTTTCTAGAAGCTATTATATAGATAAAAAACAGCTATAAGATTGATATTTTTTGTCAATCATTTTATTAATTTGATGGTTAAATAGAAACTATGGAATCACTAGTTGTCGAGGATGTCATCCACTGGCTGCTCGGCGAGCAGCAGCGATTGGTGGGCCATCATTCGGTTGTAGGAATGTCCACGAAGTCAGAATGAAGAGGGGGTACCCGTATGGCCAGGGCTAAGGGCATTTAGCGATCATGGATTCATCGCAGGATTCTTCGACGCATTGCCGCCAGCCCCTCCATGGCAACAGCCTAGTTTCTTTTTCTTCAAGAAACTTCCAGCAGTGGAAATTGAGTCAGATGATCAATAAGAACCCCTCGCATATCATTCGTTAACTGCTCTTTAACCATATGGTAGAAAGGTGAATAAGGGACCAGCAGTTTCTGGCACAGCGATAATTCGTGAGCAAGAAATGTAACAGCATAATAAACCCTGTGAACGTCTTGACTTTGAAGCAGAAAGACGATCATTGGATGATCGCGCCTGATCCCCAGGGTTAGATCTACGGGTTTAACAACACGGTTTACCTCCAATTTTTCTTTTCTGTCAGTTAGGTTTGATACATTATTCAATGCTTTCCCCGATCTATCAAAAAGCCCTGCAGAGATGATCCTGTTTTCCTGATCCATCTCAAAAAAGACCGGCCTGACTCTCCTGACAGGAAGCAGGATACTTTTCGAGATCACCTCCCTCAAAGCTTTGTTGTGAAACAAGGACTTCATCTCATTAATGAATGTTTTCTCCTGCCGGGTCAGCTGGCGTTCACCAATAAATTTGCAACCAGGGGATAGTGCTGCTTTATCTACAATACCTCGTTCAACCAGATCATTAATTTTTTCAGTATCTTCACTGATCGTATCCAGATTCACAATGTCCCCAAAAATTTCCTTGAACAGCTCATCATAGAATTTAGGGGCACCATTATTCATAGATACCTTTTTTGGAATAACAATAAAATCATGTCTGAATTCACCTCCCACCCACCTAAGATTTGTTTGGTTAGGGGAAAAAAAGAGCGGTTTGTCGAGGCTCTTTTTTTTATATAGCTCCAGGAGCGAGAACATGGCCCTATGTCCGACCAGTCTGTACACTTTCGCCTCAGTCAGTTTTTTCAGTACCATATCTTCCCGGGTTTTCGGGGATGTTGGGCTATCGATTTTATTTTCGAGGTAGGATTTTAATTTTTTCCTCAATGTATAATGATTCGCGAGTATGATTTCCGGGTCTGTGTTGGAATCCAGCTGACGATCCAGGTAAAACAGCAAATGCGTGGAAAGGGTTTTAACCATGCTAAGATAGGAAAGGCCCAGAAAAAAGGAATCACGGCTGATTGTCAGGATTAAGTCGTTGCAGTTAATGGTGGCCTTCAAATTTGGTATCACAGGAAGTTCACCCTGATGATAATCCTGGAGGTCCCATTGAGAATCATGTCCTCCGGTAGCTAACGAACCTAGAGTCAAATCTACTATATGTTCATATTTGCAGAGTACCGTTAGACAGTCGAAGTAAGTATCGGGCATCAATATGCCATGGCAGGGGCCTTCCTTAAATATGTACGCTCCTGACTCCCTGGCAGTTGACCAGATTGAAAGTGATTTATTACCGTTGATGCTCACATTGCAAGGATAATATTGAAGGACTTTTTTGGCGTATCTCAGACATGCTGAAATAGAAGCTTCTTTATTGAAACGCACTTCAATTCGCGTACTATAGTGTGTATTGACTTCAAAAATCTCGGTTGAAATAATAGGGCGTTTCTCAGGATCTTCAACATTAAAAAGCAACTCAACGGTACGATCTTCGCAAAGAGTAGTCACCTTCACACTTTCTGTGCCCAGCTTTGGGTTGAAGATCGAGAAAAAGCCTACTCCAAACTGGCCGATTTTTTCGCTCTCCTCCTGCTTGTCTGTTCCGCCGAGCATGCAGATAAGCTTTATCCGTTCCCGACTAAGACCTTCTCCATAATCTGTGATTGAAATGGTTTTATCTTTGGTTGCAATATCCCCCCGACGATTTTCCCAAGCGGTCTGGGGTGGATAACTGTCTAACAAATTCTGGATCAGTTCGCCGAAAGCCCGTCCCGGATTACCTCCAAATTGTCTGCTGATGAGTTTTCGCCATCCCTCATCGATATCGATGGCCATTCCTTCCGGAAAAATCAAATTTTCAGTTTCATTGTTTACTAATTTATTCATCTTTTCTCTCCTCAATATGTTGGACTTAATTAAGCCACCCCCTTTGATCATCTCTTTCTCTTAGGAATTCCTGCCACTGCCTGTTTTCTATCAGGTTCTCCTGATGAGTATGAGGTAGTGAAAGCGGGGTTTTCATGCCACATTTGCTGATTGCATCCATCAGGATAAGGTCTTCACGATTTTCCGGTGAGAGGTGTGGCAGGATCTTTTTGTTCTTGGTAATGCAAATCGCCAGGGCCCAATGGCCGGCTAAAGCGGGAGCCTTCTCAGAGAGCTTTGCCAGTTTTTTGACCAGAGGATGATACAGATTCAGGACGACATTATCATTTCTGAAGAGAAATAAACGTGATGAGCAGGGAGTTTTACCGTCTCTTTTGACCAGATACCCTAACCGCCATTTGATAACGGCAAGATCATTTTCAGCCTGATTCATTTCATCGTGTATCCCCCTTAGTCTCTCCAGTTCCTCGAAGCTGATATCAAATGAAAGTGGATCCCATTGAACGTTATCTTCTTGTTTTTCATCCCAGTTTTCATGAAGAACTTCTGGGTGGAAACCGAGGAAGCCTTCAAAGTTTCGTTCCACTGATCCAAGTTCCGGCCTTGCACCTGCTGGCGCTTCAAAGAAAAAGTCCTCAGAATCCAGACAGACAAGTTTATCCTTGAATTGTTCTTTCAGGAAATCGAGAGCTCCTTGAGGCTGCTTAAGGGAGAGAACCGGGGAGTCGAATACTGAATAATCTACCCCGATATCATCCTCGCTCTCCAGGTAAGCAATGCCAACCTTTCCAACTATTCTCCTTAGCTCTGAAAGGGACATTCTCGGACCATTTTGGACCGCAAATACCGGCACACTGCACCAGGGCTTCTCATCACTGCTATCAAGGTTCATCATTACACACGCTATGTCCTGGACAACCACGGAAGATAACCCATACTGAGACATGTGCCCTTTTTCATATATAGAAAAGAGCTCTTTCAGGTACTGCGGAAGGATGTTTTCTCTGATTTGAAGGGAGAGGGGATGCAGAACCTCCTCGTTGCTCAAGCAGTGGCGACCAAACGGCAACTCAAATTCCGGACTGTCGACCCTTAAAGACAGGTATGGGATTTTAGGTTTTTGGGTTTCTCCGTGGAATACCAGATTGTAAGCGTCTGAGACCAGAACTCGGTTCTGATAGATTTCATGAACAGGGTGCCCTAATCCGATGGAAAGCGTATATTTCATGTCGCTCAATTTAAATGAAAAAACCCTTCCAAGAGTTTCAAACGAAAAATCAGGATTTCCATTTGACGCATAAATTGGCCTGGCCGCATAAGGAGATTTTGGATCCTCTACATCAAGTTCGAACACGATGACTTTTATGGGTAAGTAATGGATATACCGGTCAAGAATGTCTGCAAGATTTCCCAGGACCTTCCTCAGAGGGCCAAGGCCTTTGAATCCTATTTCAAATCTTGTCCCCCGGAGAGGGGGAGGATTAACTGGTAGGATGGAGATCGGGGCCTGATCGAGCAAACTCCCTGTTTCCATTTTCCATGCCTCATTTCCGGTAGATGTCAATATGCTAAAACTGCATTGTCCAGGAACAGCCGAAACGCTGAGCTTGCCGATTCCGTGGCGGCCAATGGGCTTTCTGTTATTTGTGCACGACTTTGACGAACGGTAGAGAGTCATAAAGTCCGCCACCCTCTGCCGACCCATGCCGACACCGTCGTCATCAACTGCAATTATGATCCTTCCTTTTTCTTCCCATCCTGAAATCCAGCAATGACGGGCATGGGCATCATATGCATTCACGACGTATTCCCTTATCCATTCATTTGGATCTGCAAACTGGGAGCACATGTCCTCTTTCAAACGTGCAACGTCAACGGTGATTCCCTGTTTGGCGATTTGCTCAAGATCTTCTTTGAGATTCTGGTGATTAATACTCTGCATTTTTTCCTCCAATAATTTAAAATTGCTGAAATGTTAAAAAGCAAAATGCAAGCCAATAAACTCAATCAAATATTTTGGTTATAATATTAAGAAGTTATATGCGTTTGAAAAAAACAGTTGAGTTCCTAAGGTTGAACTGCCAATATTATATGTTGAGATTCCAGAGCTTTTTTAATAATCTTCATAAATCAACTTTTGCGAGAAGATTGCTAATGAAAATGACAGTTTTAACACTCAGGTGCGGAGGCCCCGATCACCTGGCTCCCGATGAAATAGAGGTGAAAAACGCCAGTGATCTGGAAAGAATAAAGCAAAAAATATTACCTGCTGTTTATCTGATTTCTGAAAAAGATCTTTCTTTATTAAGGGGGTTTCCGGACACTGTTGTTGATCGTGGCCTAAAGCACCGGGCAAAGGGATTGGCAAAGGTAATGATCGGATACAAAAAGATCCCTGTAATAAATGGAAATTTTGCAAGCACCCATCAGGTTCAGCGCAGTGTTCGCACCCTCTTGATGCATGCCATGAACGAAAACGATCGGAATATCTATTTCATCGGTATTGCCGAGCGAATTTTCGATCAACTCAGCAATATGGCAAAGGAAGAAAGAGATAGAGGGGACAATCGAAAGCAGATTGGAAAATTTGATTCTCGTCCTTTAAGTGGTTTTTCAGATATCCTATCATGGCTATCAAATGAGCTTGGGATGCAGAGTCAGATCCCTAGGAACCTTATGGAACGCTACGTGGGGATTTCAAGGGATGTCATGCTGGTCCGGCAGCTTATTGTGCTTGCAGCCAGAAATGAAAACCCTGTATTGATATTGGGCGATACCGGGACAGGGAAGGAGGTTGTGGCCAGAGAGATTCATTCCAACAGTAATCGAAAAAACCAGCCTTTTATTTCCATTAACTGTAGTGGTATCCCGACAGCCCTGTTTGAGTCTGAGCTGTTTGGCCATGTCAAAGGGGCTTTTACAGGCGCCATTCAAAACAAGCAGGGTTTGTGGAGGCTTGCAGACAAGGGAACGCTTTTTCTGGATGAAATAGCTGATTTGCACCCTGAGAGCCAGGCCAAGATATTACGAACTCTTGAAGATGGTTGCATAAGAGCTGTAGGTGGAGGTACGGAATTCAAGGTAAACGCAAGAATTGTCGCGGCTACGAATCGGGACCTGTTTTCCATGGTTCAGAGCGGCGAGTTTCGAGAGGACCTTTATTATCGTCTTCGCGGTTTCTTTATTCGTACCCCATCGCTTCGTGATAACCCTGAGAATATCCCTGTTTTGGCCCAATACTTATGGATAAATATTATGAGAATTAAACATAAACCTCTTCCTAATGAGATTATAAGGAAACTCGCAGAATACACTTGGCCCGGAAATGTAAGGGAACTGAAAATGGTTTTGCAGAATCTCTACGGCCTTTTTGGCACGCAAAAACTCCGTGAGGACCATTTGAAGGCCGTATTTTATATGGAGGGACAGGCGTCTTTGCCGTCCGGGGGCGAGGCAGACGCTCTCGAGTGTCTAAAACACCTGAATCGAGCGCAGGAACTCATAAAATCCATTGAGCTGGAACTCCTCAATATAAAAACCAAAAGCCAGGCGACTGATGCAATTGGGGTTTCTTTTGGCTTAGGAATGAATGAGCTGGTAACAATCTGTCGAGAGCCCTCTCTTTTTCACAGTGGTTCTTTATTCTCTGTAGTTTGGGATTTGCTTAAACTTCTCAATCAATTTCATGAGCAACTCCAAAAGGGCCATATAGAAATCGGGATGAACCTGAGCAAAAAATTGGAAAAGGAGTTTGCTTTAGTTCAAGGCACGATTAAAAAGGAGATCGATAAGATTCTGGAAGAACTTTGAATTGGACTTGCTATTCTTTTTTTAAATATCATTTTGTCATGTTTTTTATATAGCTACAGGGTAAACATTTTTGAGAATAGAGGATAAGCTTGGGTTCAACTGCTTTAAAATAAGAAATGGAGGAAATGATATAAGTTACTGATAAAATTAAAGGGCGCTATTCTGAACAGCCAGTTCTATTTGAAATTCAGATTTTTGATATCAGGAGGTTTTATGCGCGGGCGTGGACGCACCTTTCGTATTTTTGTTAGTTCTACCTTTAGTGACCTGAAGGAAGAGCGCAATGCCCTTCAGGATAAAGTCTTTCCCAGGCTTCGGGATCTGTGTATGCAGCACAGCTGCCGTTTCCAGGCCATCGATCTGCGTTGGGGAGTTCGGGAAGAGGCCTCCCTGGACCAGCAGACTATAAGGATCTGCTTTGAAGAGATCAAACGCTGCCAAAAAGTAACGCCTCGTCCTAATTTCATCATTTTACTGGGCGACCGATATGGATGGCGCCCCCTCCCCTATGAGATTCAAGCCACCGAATTTGAAGAAATCCTGACTCATATCACTGATGAAAAAGATGCAGAATTGCTCGGCAGGTGGTACCGGCGTGATAACAATGCTGTGCCTCCAGTCTATGACCTTCAGCCTCGAGCAGAAAAATATTCCGAGAGGGCTATCTGGGAACCGGTTGAACGGAGGCTGCGTTCGATTCTGCTTGAGGCCTCCAGAGATGTGGCCTTATCAGAAGAAGATCAAAGCAAGTACCGGGCCTCTGCCACCGAACAGGAGATTCGCCGCGGGGCCCTGACAGCGGATAACGCCTCTGACCATGTTTTCTGTTTCTTTAGATCAATTTTAGTCAGCCAAGAAGATGGATCCTTTTTACCAATCAACAAGTCACCTTTAAGTCAAAGTTTTCAAGAATTTGTGGATCTTAATCCTGAAGGAAATCTCGATCGTAACGCTTGGAATCGACTTGCTGCTCTCAAGAATCGACTTGAAGATAAAATGCCCAATAATGTATTTGAATATAAGGCCAAATGGATCAAGAATGGCCTCTCTTACGATCATCTCAACCAGTTTTGTGAAAAGGTGCTGGAAAGCCTTACCGGGGTGATCAAGCAGGAAATTGCCGACCTTGAAGAAATCGATCCATTGGATGAGGAGATCGATGCCCATGAGGCCTTTGGAAAAGAACGTACAAAGGCTTTTACCGGTCGTGATGACATCCTTGCCGCGATTACCGATTATATCGAAGGCGCTTCTAATTATCCCTATGTTATCAATGGCGAATCCGGTTCAGGCAAGACAGCTGTTATGGCAAGAATGGTTGAAGGGGCCACAGAATTACTGCCTCACGCCAAGATGCTATCTCGTTTTATTGGTGCTACGCCAGAATCGTCAAATGGGAGATCCTTGCTTGAAAGCCTGTGCAGACAGATATATCGGGACTTTGGATTCGAAGAGCAGAAACAAAAGGAACTTGCTGACATTAGTTCAAATGATGAAGAAGCGCAACAGAAGCATCAGGATATAGAGCAGGAGTATGAAATTCCCGCTGACTTTGAGAAGCTTTCTCCAACTTTTCGGAAGTTTTTAACGAAAATCCCAGCGCAGGAAAAGCTTATTCTCTTCATAGATGCGTTGGATCAGCTTTCAGACCATGATCCTGCACGTAATCTCACATGGCTTCCCCAGGGCCTTACTGAGAATATAAAGGTAGTTGTCTCAACACTGCCTGGCAAACTTTTCTCACTGCTAGAAAAGATACTTCCTGCAGAGAGTTTTAAGGCTCTCGAACCCATGGTTCAGGTGGAAGGTTCGGATCTATTGACCTCCTGGTTAAGACTTGTAGGACGGACCCTGCAAGACAGCCAGACTAAGGAAGTGCTTCAGAAGTTCAATAAAACCGGGTTGCCGTTATACCTTAAACTTGTATTTAACGAAGCCTGCCGATGGAAATCCTACGCCAAGCAGGTTGATTTGAGTCTGGACATTCCCGGTATAATACAGGATTTTTTTGAGCGGCTGTCATTGCCGGCCAATCACGGAAGTGTTCTGGTGCCTCACAGCATGGGATATCTCGCTGCTGCAAAAAACGGCCTCACTGAAGATGAGCTGCTCGATGTCCTTTCATTGGACGAGGCAGTCTTTACAGATTTTGCTGACAAGACCCATCATGAGTACGTGGAGGACAGACTTCCAGCAGTGATCTGGTTGCGGCTCTATCACGAACTGGAACCATATCTCACCGAACGCTCGGCAGATGGGATGATCCTCCTGAGCTTTTATCACAAGCAGCTTGCCGAAGTTGCGAATGATCTTTTTCTCAAAGACGGCGTGAAACAAGAACGGCACGGTCTATTGGCAGGCTATTTTGAGAAACAGCCCCTCTGGCACGAAGGGCAAGAGAAGCGAACCCCCAATGTTCGCAAGGTATCCGAATTGCCCTACCAGCAGACGTATGGGGAGCTCTGGGATGCGATCGAAAAAACACTTTGCGATCTTTATTTCATCGAAGCCAAATGCGCTGCCGGGAGGACTTATGAGCTGATTGCAGATTACAATGCCGTCCTTGGTTTATTGCCCGAAGCCCGGTGTGAAAGGGAAAGAGAATTGAGACACGAAAAGCGCCTCAGAAAGTACATCGATGATTTAATTGCGTTCTCAAAGGGGGAAATTAAGCATCTTGACATCATTCCCTCAATTGATCCGTGGAACGAAGAAAAAATTAGACAACTGAGCGAAAGTGTTATTAATAATTCTAACCGTTTAAATCGTATACGAGGCTTTTATAGATTCATAAATGCTGAAAGCTCTGTCTTGGAACAATTTGGTTGTCAGCAATCATTTTGTTTGCAACATGCATATAATTCGGCACGGAATGGGCCTGTGGCAGCTGCAGCAGATAGTTTAATAGCTATGGAAAAAAGGGGCGCTATGCTGCTTCAGCTTAAAGATAATCGCTCTAAATATGTCTCTAATTTTAAAATATCCAGAGATTTAGTAGGCAAGCACCGCATACTGAATATAGACATATCAGCAGATGGCAAAAAAGCAATTACTGGGTGTAGTGATGGAATATTCACAGTCTGGGATATTGAAAAAGGACTTGTCAAATCATTTGAAACACCTAAAGAGTCATATCATTTTAGGCAAGACCAAATAACTGACGTCAGTATTTCGGTTGACGGTAAAAAAGCGATGTTGGGTTATGAGGATGGAAAAATACAATTCTGGGATTTAGAATCCGGAGAAAAGATTTGGAATTTATACGAACATAAAGAAAGTATTCAAAGTGTTAGTATTACGCCAGATTGCAGCAAGGCAGTATCTGGAAGTTCTGACAAGAGCGTACGAATATGGAATTTAGAAAATGGTGAGACTTTCAAGACTTTTCAAGATATAGATCACGTCTATAATTTTTTATCCGATGGGAAGAACATTAGTGTAATTAGAGGAGGAAAGCTTTGTATATTGGATATTTATGATGAAATTTTCAAAAAGGAGGTTAAATCTTTCCCGAATATAATAAATTGTAAAGTAAGCATTACGCCTGATGGTAGGCGAGCTGCTGTGACATGGTTACATTTTTTCTATCTTATAAATATTGATAAAGATGTTTGTATGAATAGTATCGAGGGTTTTCCTGAAGCCAAATTATATCCGGGAGATGATACAAGAAATATTAAAGAGTTTTTTGGACGAATAACCCATATATCCATAACTGCTGACGGGAAAAAAGCCATAACTGGAGGTGTTGATAGAACTATCCGTATGTGGGATCTGGAAAACGCAAGATGCCTCAAGACTTTTTGGGATCACCCGGGCGAGATTATGGCTCTTGCAATAACGCCTGATGGAAGGGTAACAATAACTGGAAGTCATGATGGAGTGTTGAGAGTTTGGGACAGTGAAAGAGGTGAATCTAAAGGATCAAATAAAGGTCATCTTACATATGGAGCGGAATGTCTAAATTTTACGCCTGATGCACGACACGTTGTTTCTGGAAGTATTGACGGAACAATACGGGAATGGCAATCTATAGATGGAAAATACGAACGAATATTTAGGAAATGCATTCGTCCTATATATGACTTAGATTTTTCACCAGATGGGAAAAAAATCGCTTACGGGAGGGAGCCTGGGTATGTAATCATTGCTGATTACAAAGATGAGAAAGATACTGATGAGAGCATAAGCAATTATGAGAAGTATGATATAGAAGATGTGCGCCTTGAAGCGAATAATTTGTGGACGTCAAGTGTGTCGTTTTCACCTGATGGCAGCATGATAGCATCTTGCGGAGCTGATGACTCCTCAGAATTGAAAGAACGTGATGATGCCCATACTATCAAGGTATGGGATTTTGTGAACTTTGAGATTGATAACCCCCTGATGCTCAGAGGACACAAAGATACTGTTCAGAGCTTTGTATTTACACCAGACGGGAAACGGATAATTTCGGGAAGTTCGGATAAATCAATAAGGATATGGAACATTACAACTAGAAAAGCCTTGATTGTAAAGGGGTATAACAGCCCGATACACAATATGGATATTTGTTTGGACGGCCGTAAAGCAGTTTTTTGTAGTGTCGATGGAACGTTATGTCTTTTGGAGATTTCTAAACACAAATCTCTTAAAGAAATAAACGATTTTGCTGATGGCTATCCTATTTGGGCAAAATTTACACCAGACGGTAAGCATTTATTTACCTTACAAAGAGGAATCATTCGATTGTGGGACCTTAATAGCTGGAAATGCCTCAGTATCCTTGCAAATAAGCGTAATCCTTTCACTATAATATCAAATATCGAGTCATCAGGGGTTTTTTCAATCGGAACAATTACAGGCAAAATTTTATTATTTAATATGCTAAATGTCTCGGTAAATCACCCAATAGTCACTTGTAAGAGGTTATGGCGGCACAGTAATGAAATTAGTTTTTACGATGGGCATTGGGCAAAAAACATCCGGGCAAATTGTCCTTGGTGCCATAAGTGTTTTATAGTAAAAAGCATTATTTTGGACTTGATCAATAAGATTAGTTGTGAAGCAAAAATCTCAGCTGAACAATCCCCATGCCTTAATCTCCCGGATGAAGCATGGGAGGAGCCGGGCTTACTTTCTGAGTGCCCTCACTGCCACAAACCGCTCAAATTCAATCCATTCATCGTAGACAACAGCGAGCGATACTAATGCCTGAAAAAACAGGATACCGCGTATTTATCAGCTATTCCCATCAGGATTCAGGCTTGATCGATCGCGAGATTGAGGGCCTGCTGAAAGAGCAATGCATCGAACAGGATTTATCAAGACAGTAAGCAATTGTTGTGCTTGAAAAACATATTTCTGGAAAAGGAGAGTAGGTATGGCTTTGAACCCAATTGGAGCAGAGTGGCATAAGGAGGAGATTGCGGAATTTGTGAGGATGCGTAAACATTACATTGAGTATGCGTCTTTTCTTAATGATGTTCTGAAAGTTGCGTGCGAGAAGTTTGCGCCCCTTGCGATTGTTCAGACCCGCGCGAAAGAGGTTCCCAGTTTCGCGGAAAAGGCAATCAGAAAACTGCCTCAAAGCGAACGGCTGCATTCCTTAACGAGTGTTCAAGAGTGGACTGATTATTTTGATCCGGTGAACGAATTCACAGACCTCTGCGGGGGGCGTGTCATTACACAAACTCAGCAGGAAGTGGATAGAATCTGCCATTTCATCCAGGAAAATTTCGAAATAGATTGGGCGAACAGCGAAGATAAACGAGGGATGCTTCGGCCGGATCAATTCGGCTACCTCTCCGTTCATTATATCGTCCAACTTGGCAATTTGGAAACTTTGATGGGTGTCTCTGTACCTGAGAAAATCGGTGGATTAAAGGCCGAAATACAGGTGAGAACACTCCTGCAGCATGCCTGGGCAGATATCAGCCATGACCATCTTTACAAACATCAATTTGAAGTTCCGGGTCACTGGCAAAGAGACATGGCAAGACTGGCGGCTGTTTTAGAGTCTGCTGACAAAGAATTCACGCAGTTTGTGGACAGCCTTTGTGCCTTTGCCGGGAATTACACGGCATACATGAGCAATGAGCAGGTAGAAGGAGAGCTTTCTATTCTTGATACATTACTCCAACATGCCGAAAAAGAAAAGGACGGGAGACATATAAAAAAACTGAGTCTCAGGAAAGCAAAAATCTACGAAGGTATTGCAGATTGGGGAAGCGTTCAAAAGATACTAGGAGCCTTTAGCGAAACCAATGAGCCCGATATCCTCAAAACATTGGGTAATGCCATCTGCCGCCTCCACAGGAAGTATTATTTTGATGAACCATACCAAAATGGCAAGGTCTTATTAAGCAGGGCATGCAAGCTTGATCCTTCAGATGCAGAGGCATGGGCAATGTATGCGTGGGCATGGGAAAAAGAAGATATATTAAGGGCACAAGAAGGATATTCAAGAGCATATAACTTGCAACCTCAAGAGCCTTATTATCTTAATTCTTTCTTGGAATTTGACATCGCTACACGAAAAAGTTTTTCCGGCGACTCATTCATGAAACCCGCAATGAGGCAGGCAATAAAGACCTGCCGCTCCCATACTGAGGTGGGGATCGAAATTCCCAAGTCACTGTTTACAGTAGGGCGGCTTTCATTGCTTTTGGGTGAACCATACCAGAGTCTTAATGCCTATATCGAGGCCGTCGATTTGTTTCTTTCTCCGAAGAGCATTATACCGGAGGAGAGCATTGACGGGGAATTGGATTTTCTTCGCAGGATCGATCCTGCAAAAGGCTCACTGGCAAGAGAGGTGCAGGAAGGTATTCTATGGATCAGAATGCTTCTCTTGATATCAAAATGCATAAAAAGCGGATCGAAAAAGCCGATTGAGAATCTCCCTGACCCGGACGAAGAAACGGCGGAAGACACAGGGGCAGTAGTTGTTAAGAGGGACTACAAGGGACCTGTGGTTGTTGCGGCAGGATCGGGTTTTGAGGGTGAAGGAGAGAACCTGAAATACTACAGGGATCTCATATCTAAGGCCTTGGCAGGGTATCAGGGCGAGGTGATTTCGGGCGGCACCTCGAACGGAATAAGCGGCATTGTGGCAAGCCTCACCAGGCTGTTGAAAAAAGAGGATCGCCAGGGCTTCACGACCATCGGCTATCTGCATGGTTCCGTACCCAAGGATGCCTATAACAACAACGGGTATGATTTATTTCTTTATACCAGAGGAAGCCGTTTCAGCCCCTTGGAGCCCCTGCAAATGTGGCTCGACCTTTTGGCGTCAGGGATCCATCCCTCGCAGATCAAGATGCTCGGAGTGGGCGGCGGAGCAATAGCGGCAATCGAATACAGGCTGGCATTGGCCCTGGGTGCAACCGTCGGAATCCTGGGGGATTCCCGGCGCGCAGCCGACGATATATTGCAGGATGATCGGTGGCAAAATCATCCGAACCTCGTTAACCTCATCTCTGATCCAATGACCATCAGGGCACTTCTTCTATCCCCTAGCTCTCAAATCGGTATGGATGCGATAAAAAAGGCGGCTAAGGCTTCTCATGAAAAGAGCATCGTGGAAAAAATATCTGAACTTTTTGGCCCCGATCAAACACTCAAACCCTCTATCATTTTGGAAAAATTAGACAAAATGCTTGATCCGGCAATACAGCCATGGGATAATTTGATAGAATCATTTAAAAATTCCAGTATTCAGCAGAAACTCTATGCGGAAGCGATCCTATGGTATGAAGGGTATGCCCTCCGAGTACTAGAGGATTTTGAAAGAATCAAGGTCATTGAATTTTCCAGTGAAGAACTCAGGCGAATGGCTGAAATGGAGCACGGTAGATGGAACCTGGAGCGTATCCGAGATGGATGGAAAAGAGGGGAAGAAAAAATTGTTGAACAGAAAATTTCGCCATACCTTGTACCATGGAATGACCTTTCCGGTGAAGTGAAAGAAAGGGATGTTGATTATGTTAAGAGATGGCCTGAAGATTTCAAAGAGGCTGGCCTTGAAATCTATAAAAAGTGAGGAAGTGATCTATGGATGATGCCAATACGTTTCCCGTGCCAGTAGCAAGACTGATTATTCCCAACCACAAAAATGAAGTGCTTATCCTTAGGCGAGCGCACTCGACCCATGCGAGTGGGTCATGGTGTCTGCCAGGGGGGAAAATCGACTATGGCGACACTGTGGAAGAATCCGCAGTTCGTGAGTTGGAGGAGGAGACATCTCTCACCTGTGACTCCCTGAAATTTCTCTTCTACCAGGACAGCCTGCCTCCGGAACCCGGTACCATGCACTGTATTAATTTGTACTTTAAGTGCACCGCCTCAGGCAAAATTGTCTTGAACAGCGAGTCCAGCCAGTTTGCATGGATTGGGCCTGAGGGTGTGAAAAATTATGAAATTGCCTTTCGTAATGATGAGGCACTTATCAAATATTGGAAAGACAACGGTTCCATATAATCGGACAAGGGATGATGGAGACGGATATGGCTTTAGAGAGACAGGCGATTTCAAATGGTAAGAACACTCTCGAATCCATGGTGTTATACTGCCTTTTGCGCAAGAAGGAGGAGGGCGCTGACATTGTCCGGTTCCTTCTCATCCAAAAGCAAGGACAGATCACCTTTCCCCCAACAAAGTTTCGTCCTGGCGAGGACCTTTATTCGGCGCTGGCGCGATCCATGGAACAGGATCTCGGGCTCTCTCCCGGCAGTTATTATCCTGAAAGTGAGCTGGAGATGATCCCGAATGACGGATTAAGCCCCAGGTATCCAGGACTACCGAAGAGATGGTATCTCTACCCGGTAGATGTCTCGGTTACCGAAGATGCTCGTGAAATTTTAAACAGACCCGACAGGGAGGATTTATGGTTAACCCTGGACCAGATTCTGCAACGGGCCGAGGAACCCAATGTCAAAGCCATCGCAGAGAATATAAAGAAAAATCATCTGGAATTACTGGACGGGGTACATCCCCGCCCCACAATGGATGCCCTGGCTGCTCAATGGGCCGCACAAAACCCCGGGGGTGCTCGCTTACTCCGAAATGGGGAAATTCAGAAGATCCTGGAATCCGGTTCAAGGGCCTTTAACCTTCGCGTAGCGGATCCATATTTGCCGTATCAAAGACAGGGGCTCGGTTTTACCTGGAGCTTTTTTACACCCAAGGACAAGCAGGATGTTCATGTCCACGGCCTGCCGGCGGTGGAAATATACGGTATTCTCAGAGGACGTTTTCAAATCTGGTACAAGCCCATGAACCAGCGAGGAGTCCGAATGTGGCGGAATGAAATTTTGGGGCCCGGAGATTGGGTAGAAATTGAGCCGCTTTATTGCCATTTCGGGTGCTGGATGGAACCAGAGGGCCTCGGAACGGTGTTCAAGGCAGCCGCCTCGGGGGAACTTGCCGGGGTCGGTAAAATAGGAATTGCTGGGAAAACGGTGTGCAAAGACTGCAATGTGCATGAACAGTGTGCATTACATCCTAGGATGTCGGAGTTGCTCAAGGAGTATACCAAACCGTTTGAAGATCGGGATTATGACCGAATCAGGGAATTGGCAGAAAGCGCTGTCATTGGGCAACAGATATGATTCCAAAAACCCTAAGAAAATTAGGCCGATTTGTCTCTTGGGGCCTTTTCATACCCTGCGGGGAATAAGATAGTTGGACAGGACTTGGATCGAACCTTTTTTGATTTTGCCTTAAACTTTTTTTCCTTGACCCTGGATAATCCATTCATAAAAAACCTGTTAACAAGTCTTCCCGGCTTAGAGAATAAGATACTGGAGTTATATCAAGGCAAAAATTATCGGAATACCAATGCGAAACCCCGGAAGAATTGGTAAAATCCGAAGGAGAAAAACTTTATGAGCATAATGAGGCGCCTGAAAGGGATACACCCGAACGTGATTGGGGGTAGAGAAAACACAACACTTACAATCACAGCTGTAAATTCTTAAGTATAGAAACAGAGCAAACTCAATATTTGGTGAAGATAATGAAAAATTTCTACTCCCGTTTTGGTTGGGATGTTTTTATTAGCTATACCCACAAGGATGAAGGTCTTGTCGTCAAAATAGTAGAACAGCTAAAAAAAAGGTTTCAAAAAAATGAGATTACCGTCTATTTTGATCGACTCGATCAACCACTGGAACATACCAATGGACTGGGCGCCGGTCTGTCTGAAGGGCTGGCTAACTGTAAGCTTTTTTTAGTATTTGTCTCTGAAAACTATTTGACCAGATCGTGGTGTCTTGCAGAAGCAAATAATTTTTTCAGGAAATATGTCCCCTCGATTTTTAAGGAAGGTTTCGGGGGATTAGGCTATCCAGGCCTCACTCTAAATGAACTAATTATTCCGATTATTATTGAGAACAAAAAGATAAAATGTGAATTGCTATTAAAAAGATTTAGATCAATGTTGATAGATAATAATCCTCTTGCTAAGCGGTTAAAAAAGTCAATTAAACTGCCATTTGATAAATTTTTTATCATAAAAGAAGAAATTGATAAAAGAACAATAAATAGTGTATGCGATATTATAAAAAAACGCCTAAGAAAAAGTGAAAAAGTACTTAAACAGGTATATGAAGAAGATGCATTAATGATGAGTACGATCACCCCTAAAAAAGCCTGGCATACAGCTTTTTCAAACTACCGCAATAGTTGTACCTGGGCCATTAATCTGAATATATCAAAGATCATCAAATCACATAAGTTTACCTTGGATGGTGAGTGCTCTGAAAATACGGCTATCACAACCGCCGAGAACGCTCTAGTTGCGATATTTGATGGGATAAGCCGTCGCATTCCCATAATGCAAGTGTTAAATTTTATTGGTAGAGAAATGTGGGCATTTGCTAGAAGTAATCCTGGCCAACACAAGCACAGTCCAGGTTATGGCCATTTCTTTTATTTTGATTCAGAACATCCTCCGGCCAAGAATGAAAACCCACATGCGATTGAAAATCTTGATGCAATAACAAGTGAAGGAAATCCTTTCTTGTTGCTTATGGAGTTTTCAAAATCAGCGAACATCATAGCTGAATTGCAGGAATCATATTATCAGTTTTTGAGAATGAGAAAAAGGAATTTACTCGTCGAGGCTTCTGTCTTGGCCGCAATGGTAATATCAGATGATACATTTATGGGAGACATCTACACATATGAGATTTTCGAGAAAAATATTCTGGAACCATTATACAAGGGAGAACCCATTTCAAGCTGAACGATCGTGTTGGTGTTAAGTTGAATCTAATATTCTTATTATTGTCTGATGAATGATTAAGTCGCGTTTTCTTTTATCTTTTTTATAATCAGTTGTATGAATTCGTCAAATTCCTTATCATACTTACCAACCTTACCAATATCAAAAATAATGATCTCGTCTTTATTTATAAATTCCTTGTATTCAATTTTCTTTCGCGTTTTAAATAAAATAGCGATGAAAACCAAAAAATAAATAGCAAGAGCATGAAAAAACTGTGTTTTATCCCTGGTTAAATTCATGTCATCCTACATTATTGAAAATAAAATCAGAATAATAATGAACACAGATGTTACTAACGCACATCTAAATTTTTTATAAAAAATTGTATCCGGCTCTGGCTTTAAAACACTTAGGTCAATGTTCCCATCAATTTCCGGGCCAAGAATATTCTTTTCCTTAATATGTATTTTTTCATCATCAATTTCAAATTGTCTGATAAATCCCACTTTTTTTTCAATATATATATTTTTCATTCCTTTCCCTAACATATCTAAAATGGATTGACGCCCTCCTCGGCTAATATAAACCAGCATGTTGCCCCCAGCGAAAGGCGGTCGTAGTAATTCCAAGACAACCCTGTAGTAAGGCCGTAGACGTCCGCACCGGGGATTCCCTGGCCCTCAACATATTGGTTTGAGGATTGTTCGTCCCTCAGAAGCTCAAGAAGAGCAGCAGCTTTTTCATCATTCCCCTCAACTTTGCTCGCAGCGGCCATGTGTGCAACCCCCTCATACCACGTACCGTCGAGATCATCATTGAAATCAAAGTGCAGCCCGTCGGCGGAGAGATTTTCCTCGGCCCAGTATAGGGCATTCCAGTAGGGTTCGGTTTCAAAGAGCATGACAGCCCAGGCCTGGACATCGAGTGTCTTGACGACGGAAATAGTTCCGTCCGTATTCAGACCTGTGTAGAAATAACCTTGGTCTGTATTCCACATGGCTTCCACAAAGGATCTTGCAGAATCGGCCCGTTCCTGCCAGATTTCGTCTCCTGTGAAATCGTAAAGTTTCGTGTAGGCAGCCGCAAGATCGATGTTGTGTTCGGTGGAGACGCCGCTTTCCTGCCAGGCAAGCTGTTCCCAGCTCCAGACCCAGCCGCCTTTGTAGCCGCCGTTTATTCCGCTTCCGGTTCTTTGGCAGTTGGACACGATCCACTCGCCCATGTCCTCGGCCGTTAAGAGATACGATTGTTTTCCGATGACCTCGTAGAGTCGCGTCAGGGCAATCATGACCCAGGCCAGATCCCCGGTCCGGTAACTCAGGGTCAGGTCATGCATCTTCCACATATTTTCGTCATCATCCCACCAGCCCGGATAGCGGAAGTTGCCCTGCGCATCCTGGAGATCGCCTGTGCTGTAACCATCTTTTAGACGGCTGCCGCTAAAGGGTGGAGGAGCAAAAGGCCAATCCGCAGGCACGACACTGTTATCGTTTTCGCGGGCAAAGACCAGGGCATCGGCGAGAATCATTGCTCTGGACAAATCGGCGTCGGTATCTCTTTCCAGCAAAGCCAGGATCGCAAGGGCGCCGTCGTAAATCGTTGCCAGGTTCTTGTTCTCAACGTCGAAAGCGTCCGTGTCCGTGACAGCGCTAAAGCTCGGGAGCAGACGAAGTGAATTGGGCCGGGCAAGATCATAAGCGATTTCATCGATGTAAAAAACCGTGCCGTCCGGGGCGGGGTCATTGTCGTTATTGACCACAAACAAAAACCCCCCATGTACGTTTGAGAGATCAAGGCCCCTGAGATCAATCTCATACTTTTTCCAATCGAGCCCAAGTATGAACCACTCTTTTTTCTCTCCGGAGGCATCGTTCACATGTCCCATGCCGAACTGAACCCTGAGACCGGGCTCATCGGTTCGTGCCCAAAATGTAAGGGTTGTCGCACCGATAAGACCGTATCCATTGCCGGTAAGTTGTCCGAGATAGCCCTGGGGTTCCTCAAACAGCAGACCGTTCCAGGACCATCCATCATTGCCCGGTGACCCGTCCCACTCAACCTGGATGCAACTGGTTCCGGAATAGGGATTTTCTGCCCACCGTGTGTTGATTATTAGGCTTGTGGTTCCATTAAAGTATCCGCTTGGAGCAAAGTGATTTCCTCCAGCATCAGCGTCAGTGTACACACTGAAGGCTTGGAAATCCCGATCCATGGCATTATAAATGTATTCATATGCCGAATCATTTTGTTGAGGGGCGGCGTCCCCCGATTTTCCGGAGTGAGAGCTGCTGTTCCCATTACAGGAAGAAAAAAACAACAAAACCAAGGAAATCAGGAATAAAAGATTTGTTCTAATTACTTCTGGATTCATACTTCCTCCATACCTCGCTTTTTTCTGTGATCATATGTGTAATCTTTTGTGCTTTTTTTCAAGGTTTCCGTGGGCTTTTTCAATTCTATCTTGACGGCCCTAGCGGGGTCACCACTCCCTGGAATTCGAACCATATCTAACTCTGTCCGGGATCGCAGGTGCGTGGCGGATCGACCAGCCCAAAATTTCACGAGCTGTACAAGCACCTGAAGTTTATTTCCGAAGGTGATCCCTCCATAAACCTCCTGAATACCCGAATTGATTTCTTCTTTTTTCCGCAGGATATTAAAGGACGACCCATCAGGAGATCGATGCACCTAATCAGACATAAATGTTCCCATGAGATCAGCCACCTGTCCGAGCATCTCCAACGGCCTGGCTTCTCCCCAGGGATTTTGCACAATCAGATTCAAATCGTTTTCCTTAGACATGATTTTTTCTCCTGTAATTTTGAGTTTACAATAGCCTCCATCCTTTGAGTTGCCTGATGCGAAATGTCTGGCAGATATACATTGCCAGGATCATGCCAACTCCCTTTATAAAATATTCTATAAAAGATAAGCGAATAAAACCAATAGGTTACAGGAGAATGAATCACACAATCGTTGAGATGTTATATGTTGATTTGATCCAATTGATACCTGATGTTGAGATTATATGTTTAGATCATGAAATTCTCGTTGCGGCTTCATTCCGGAATAATTAATATCACTCCTACTTTTGACGCCAAAACTTGGGTGCCGGCATTTGAAAAACCAATTAAAGTAACCAGGTTTAATCACCCATGAGACTTGGTTTGTTGGGATAAGAATGTTTGGATATAGATATGAAATGCATAGTTGTGTTGAGATATGGTTGTCGGAGTTGAATAATAGAATGTTTGTCAACATTGAGAAATTAAGCCCTAACTACCTTAATATATTCATTTATAATTGTATTTTGGTGTGCTCAAAATAGGTTTGTCGTGTTGGCACACATCGTGCAGAAATATTTCGTAAAAGGGATAAGAATCAATCTCGACGAATTGTGAATTCAAGGGATTATCATATGCCCTACCTTCATCAATGCGTATTTTATCAGTCTGCTTGGAGCGAACCTTGCTATATCGCGCATCCCGTTTGTGCCTTTGAGAGGTAAGAAAACTGTGCTTAGATCAATTATAAAATCATTTCGATATTTATTTTGGACTGTCACGATGCTATCCGTCATTCTTACTCTAGTTTTCTTCTTTGGAGCAAAGCGTGTCGGTGTCCTGCAAGCAAAGTACGATTTATGGCGCGGGCAATATGAAATCCATGGTTATGGACTTATATTGGGGGTACCTCCGGAGGTTGAAATCCTGAACGCTCATGGAATCGAATACAGACATGTGGCAGGCTGCGTTGTGAATGATTTTATCATCGATAGTGTTGCTGAGTATAATTCCGTGATGAGTAAGGCTATCAAAGAAGATTTAGGGGTCGATGTCGATAAAGGCTGGGTCAAGAAGATGAAACGGGTAAAGTCAGAGCAGAGCTACTATAAGGAATTAGAGGAGGAAGAATATAAAGAAACTGATAATGTAACTGAAGGGCCTTCAACTATTCTATGCACGCCGGTGCCGGAACATGGAAAGAAAATCCTGTACGAGATTGGCCCGTATTTTCGAACATTCAAGGTAAATATCGACGGTGATAAAGCTCTTGAAACCGTTGGCATCAGGGCATTGAAGTACAGACAATATGACGACCTTGATCCAACTTTTTCACTTGTCATAGATATCTTTAAGTCGGGTCACAGAATACTCCGTCAGGAATTGGACCGTACCTGTTATTACAAAGAAGATTTCGTCTTGTTGAGGGATCTTGACGCGGACGGCAAAAGTGAGTTAGTGACCCGGGTTAGCTTTGGTCCGAAGTGTGCCGGTGAGTGCGCGTTTCGCATTTACAAGTTCAGAGGCGCCTCTTTTGATCTCGTTCTGGATGTTTTTGGGATTTCCCTGGATAACCCCACCATAAAAGACGCATTAACCAGTCTGCCCGGGTCAAGAAAGGAGGTGTTGAAGTTATATCAGGAAAATAGAATTTCGGATTATCCCCTAGGTGAAGACCCGGAAGAATTGATAAAATCCGACCCCTGGTTGATAGATCCCGACCATAAGGGTGATCCGAAGATGCTATACCTTCTTATCCCTACATACGACATTGAAGTTAGCAAGGATGATCCCTATTTGCTGTTTCTCGCGATTTCGTCAGCGAAAAATGGTTTTCTTGACTTTGCCTTCCATTCTGTTGAGATGGAATTCTTCAACACTTCCGTGGACCTGCTGGGTTTTGTGGCAACAAGGGACCAACGGACTCATCTCCTGCTCAACTTCGTCTATCCGGGGAATGGGGGAGATAATTCTCTGCTTCGTGTCTTCAATATTGCTTTGGCGAGGATAGAAAAAATCGGGGAATTCAGCGGATTTTATGAACATGCAATTGCCGAGCGATTGAGAGATATTGATGGAGACGGGGACACGGAAATCATATTTGTGAAGGATATCTACTGGCCACCCGGAAAGGCGCACTTTGACACTATTTTAAAATATGGAGTAGGAAGATACCTGAATGGCAAATACGTCAACACGAATGTTGAATTCCTAATGCCTCAGGAAAACAACTAAATCAGGTGTAAAAAGCAACCTCCCTTCAGGCAGCCATCTTTCCTCATAAAACAGAGAAACTGGAGGCACGTTCAGGATCGAGGAAGAGGCGGTGGCTATTATGCTGGCGATACTGAAAAGCAACGGTGTCCAAAATTCTTTAAAAACATAGGCGATAAAAGGATGCTGTAAGGC
>ERZ795057.108-NODE-108-length-86788-cov-277.754499_pt1 | contig 86788 bp, 70 predicted proteins | sample MGYA00375141_ERZ795057 | MGnify/ENA primary metagenome ERZ795057 (study PRJEB30186, sample SAMN05720163) | activated sludge metagenome | isolation source: Anaerobic digester | place: Hong Kong | collected 2015-01-26 ...
CAGACGGGAAGGCCCTGTTGATTGAAATATTTTTCGGGCCCATAGCTCAGATGGTTAGCAGCACCTGACTCATAATCAGGGGGTCGCTGGTTCGATCCCAGCTGGGCCCACAACCAGGCAGCCGATTCCGGCTGCCTTTTTCATTTCTGCATGGAACAGAGCCTGCGAAGCAGACCGGGTTTGGGTGCAAATGCCGGATGGCTATATCACATTACCTCAATCAAATACTGCTAGCTTCGGGTAGTCATAATAATCTAAGGTTCCTGAATCTATCTGATCTCAAGTTTAACAGAAATCCTTTCCCAGTAATTGGGAGCATAAACAAAAATATCATCCATGGTATAGGGAACATTATCATTACCTGCATAGACCTGGATAAGATTCTCTGTATCAAAGCTTATTGTGGAGTACATTTCAACCTCTTCTCCTTTATCAGGCATTGTCACAGTTACAGCATTGTATTTATTGCTTCTGATCAGTGGCTGGCTGCCTCCGCACGGATACTCTTCAGATTGAGGCAGATCAGTACAATCTTCATTAAAGATATATGTTCTGTCAGTATTCCCAAACAGGTAACCGTAGGGATGATGGTCGGGAACCCCGAATACCTTTTCAAGAAATGCCAATTGATTAACCTTATAATACTGCTTGCCGGTGATCGGGTCAGTAGAATATGTCCCTTCATATCCGAGAGAAGGAATTTCATCTCCATACTCTTCAGGTATTTCAATTTCCTGTATAAAATAGTAGGGAACAAAATAAAAATATCTCATACTCACCTGTTTCTGTCCGAAAAGACCATCCCTCCCGTCAGTGCAGTATAGAATCGGTTCATAGGTTACCTCCTGATTATTTGAAAAATCGACATAAAGGGATATTTCATAATTAGGATCATTGTCGTGGCCTTCAATATATGAGATCATGTGGCTTGAATTGTCCCCGGACTCCCAGAAATCATAATACATCATTATATTCAATTTTGCCGAAAAATGTCTGGGGGTAATACTGGTTACATACGTTCCCAGATCACTATAATAAGATTCAGCTGCGCTTTTGCTAACTGATTTAAAGGTACTGGGGGAGGTAGAATATTTTATTTTATGACTAAGAGTGCCGCCCTCATTTTCACATCCAGAGAAAATACAGGCAATCAAAAAGATACTTATAATGTTTTTCATGATCTTTTTAATGATTTTTAGTATAGGTTAAACGATATCTTTAGGTGAAAGTTTCACAATGTCCTGATTATTAGCTTATAGTTGCATAAGCCGGCCATCTTGACCACATTCTGCCGGCAAATCCTACATTTTTATACATTTCGATAGCTCATTAGATTAACTCCGGCGCGGGGTGGTCAATTTGTGTCGGCGATAGATGGTCAGGACCTCCGGCTTTTGCACATACATTAAAGTGCCGGGAAAGAGGTCTTACATAATATCGGCTACTGATCAACAATTTTTAGTGCAGGGTTATAGTACCTTTGAGGAGACATTAATGGGTTTAAGTTACAGACAACACGGGAAAGTATGTCACACCAGGATGCCTCAAAAAAATCGATAACATTTGCATTACTCGCAAACCTCGGGATTGCCATTACAAAAACAGCAGCAGCTATTGTCACCGGATCGGGAGCACTGCTTGCAGAATCGATTCATTCCTATGCTGATTGCAGCAACCAGGGACTACTTTTCTGGGGATTGAGAGCTACAAAGAAAAAACCAGACCCGGAACACCCTCTGGGATATGGTAAAGAGATATATTTCTGGTCATTTATGGTTGCCCTGATCCTGTTTAGCATGGGCGGACTTTTCTCAATTTATGAGGGAATCCACAAGATAGGGATGCATGAAGGTTTAAAAAATCCGGGAATAGCAATCGCTGTTCTGGCAGTAAGTATGGTCTTTGAAGCAGCATCCTTGTCAGGATGTCTGATGCAGATAAAGAAATTAAGGCACGATGTACCACTGAGGTCATGGTATAAAAACAGCCGCCAGAGTGAGCTGATAGTAGTTCTCGGAGAAGATATCGCCGCACTCCTCGGGCTCACCTTTGCTTTGATTGCTGTTATCCTGTCGGTTATTACCGGAAATCCGGTTTTTGATGCAATAGGAAGCATAGGTATCGGGATTCTTCTTGTTATTATTTCATTCGTGCTTGCCATAAAAATAAAAAGCCTTCTTATTGGCCAGAGCACTGATGAAGAGACAACGGCTCAGATAAAAGCGATGCTTGAATCGAGGCCGGAAATTGATAGTATAATCAACCTGATCACCTTCCAGCTTGGCCCTCAGATAATGGTGGCCGTAAAGGCAAAAATGAAAAATACAAATTCAGTTAACGACCTGGTTCTTAATATAAATAAGTGTGAATCAGAACTTAAAAAGAATTTCCCCGCTATCCAATGGATATTCTTTGAGCCGGATACCGAGTGAAATCCTTATATCCTGCAAAATCCGGTGACCATGACCACATTACCCCTTATTTGAATCCTGAATAGTATCTCATACTCTCAGAATAAAGACTCTGTAAAATAGTCAATCCTGTTACTATAAATTATCTTCAAATACCAGTACCCGTGGCAGACCCACTGCTTGATCAATCGTCCCGGACTGCCTAAAGTCTTGTTTATCAAAAGGAGAGGCTCCGCCTATTAGCATCCTGCTTACACAATAGCTGTTCGGTTCTCTGGGATCAAGGCCAGGAATCGGATAGAGATAAAAATCACCGTTCATATCAGGAACCTTGCCCGTAACTTCAACCGCCTGCTTAGAGGAAAGAAGCCGTTGGAATATGAGTGCCGTGATCCTGGCTGCATGGCCACCATGGTCAGGAACGAAGCAATTGTTGACCTTCCCGTTATCAGCTTTCAGGGTTACCTGGCGTGGCACTTCTGGATGTCCCTTCACCTGATGCTTATCCTGAGTGTAAGGAACAAACTCATAATATTTATTAACTGGGCGTGGAACTGTGTCGCAAAAAACAGCTCTCTGCGTCTCATCCTTAAGGCGGACTCCTGACAGCTCCCGTTATTCAGGAATACTTGATGACCTCAACCGGGCAGCATTCGGCAGCCTCTTTTATACCCTCCTCATAATCGGAAAAATTGACTCCTTCCTGCACCCTCGACTGATCAGTGACCTGGAAAACTTCAGGACAGATCTGCTCACATGAACCGCAGGCGATGCAGCCTTCTTCAATCCATACTTTCGTAATTGCCATATTTCTGATGAATATTGGGATTTATAAATTTTCAACCCAAGATAATGCATTAGGTTCAAACATGGAGAGGACCAGGCTCCCCAAAGAATTCGCTACCCAAAACAAATGAATATACGGGAAGGTGACTTTTATTAGTAAAGGTGACTATGAAGCAAATTTTCAGTAAACTTACCGGGAAATATCACCAAACTGTAAGCTATGTCCAGGAGAAAATTCACGCAGGCTGTAAGAGGCCAGCACGCTGTTGACGGTGCCGGCGTCCATCTGCGCAGGGTGCTGGGGTACAGAACAATCAGGGATTTTGATCCGTTTCTGATGCTTGACGGATTTGATTCCGCCAATCCCGAAGATTACATAAAAGGATTTCCATGGCACCCGCACCGTGGCATTGAAACAGTCACCTACCTGCTCAGTGGCGACATTGAACACGGTGACAGTCTGGGCAACAGCGGTGTCATAGGCGATCTTCAGTGCCAGTGGATGACCGCCGGATCTGGCATCATACACCAGGAGATGCCCAGGGCATCGGAAAGAATGCTGGGCTGTCAACTCTGGGTCAACCTCCCGAAAAAGGACAAGATGACACAGCCTGCCTACCGCGATATAAGACAGCAGGATGTTGCCGTGGTAAGTGAGGAAAATGCAACGGTGAGAGTCCTGTCTGGCAACTACAAAAACAGTAAGGGCGCCGTAAAAGGTGAATATGTAAAGGTTCAGTACCTTGATGTAGCCCTGGATCCTGACAGCATCTGGAGTTACGCGGAAACCTCCAATGACCAGACCATGTTTCTCTACCTGATAGATGGAACACTGGCAGCTGATGAAGCGCTGGAAAATTTCGAAGAGAAGGCCTGCGCGATGCTGATGACCGCCTCTTCCTCAGACAGCTCTGACTTTGACGAGGTAAGGGTCAAGGCAGGGCACAACGGAGCCCGGTTCTTCCTGATAGCTGCCAGGCCGCTGCAGGAACCTGTCGCCTGGGGAGGTCCTATAGTCATGAATACACAGGAGGAACTAAACCTGGCGTTCAGTGAGCTTGAAAGCAAAACCTTCATCAAGCATGATAATCCGCTTGAATTATAGACAACTGATCTTGCCGGATTGATGGACTGACAGTCTCTCATAAATCTGGTGAATCTGCAAATCAAAAAACAGGGTTGACACATTGCTGATAACGATAAATATTTAGTAAATTTCCCATCAACAATAAGACGAAAACGGATGAAAACAATTAAGATTGTTCTGGCCGCAGTGATCATGATCATGGTTTCTTCATGTGCTCCAAAGATGCATTTTCCCGTCTCGGACATTGCTCCCGCCGCAGACATAACACTAACGAAGAAACTTGATAATCACAACAACTACGAGATTAACCTTACGGCAAAAAACCTTGCTGCCGTTGACCGGCTCGCTCCCTACAAGAACACATATGTTCTCTGGATCGTAACCACAACCGGTGAGATAAAGAATGCAGGTCAGCTGAATGTGAAAAACGCCAAGAAAGCTGAGCTGGAAACCCTGACCTCTTTTGATTTCTACGAAGCATTCATCACTGCAGAGGAAGAGGGAGACATTCTGGAACCGCAAGGCCTTGAAATAACCAGAGTTACTTTCAAATAAACAACCCCGGAAGCGAAACTGGCGGAAGCGAAACTGGCGGAGGCGAAACTGGCAGAGGCGAAACTGGCGGAAGCGAAACTGGCGGAGGCGGACCGGACGTGCCCCTACTGATTATCCGGGCAGCTGTAAGGGCAATGAGGGTTGCTTACTGTCCGGCCATTATCAGCTTTAATATAAACTTTCATTTCACTACATTTATATTCAACAGACTTACCAAAAAAGAAAGAGTTGAGGCGCAGAGTCATCAAAGTGATTTTAGTTTGTACCACGTTATTGTTTACCAGTACCCTTCCTGCACAGAGCCGGCTTGAAGTGAGCGCGGGAGCGGGGCTTTTTGACGGAGTATTCCTGAAGGCAAGGTACGGCCAGATATTCCAGGTGGGTCTGAGCCAGGATCTGGTCAGCCAGCTGCATACCACCGGGCTGGAGTTTTTTTACCGGCTGCCGCGAAGGGGTGTTCCGGGCTCAGCAGGGCCGTTTTACGTGATGTGCGGGATAAGCACTACCCTGTTCGGAAAGGGATACGACACCTTTGAGCAGAGTTTCCTTTATCCGAGGCTCGGCAGATCTTTTCTTTTCCATGGCCGAAGCAGCAGGTTCGGCCTTAATGCCGAGCTGGGGGTCACCGTTCACCGCACCACCAATCCTCCGGAAGGATACATCACCGAGCTCTTTCCCATCTCCGTCAGTGCCGGATTCTTTTACAGGTTCTGAAACCAGTGGGCTGATAAATTGTTGTTCCTATTATACTACCAAAGTTATGTCAAACCTTTTTTCACCAGCAACCATCCGCGAAGTTAAGATCAGGAACCGTATAGCCATGTCACCCATGTGCCAGTATTCGGCAATAAACGGGTTTGTCGCCGAATGGCATCCGGTGCATTACGGGACAAGGGCAACAGGCGGAGCCGGACTGATCATCGTTGAGGCCACGGCAGTATGGCCGGAAGGAAGGATCACGCCGGGCGACCTGGGCCTGTGGAGCGACGATCATATACCCGGCCTGCGCAGAATAACCGACTTCATTCACAGCCAGGGAGCAGTGGCTGGCATTCAGCTGGCTCACGCAGGGCGAAAAGCATCATGCGGCTTACCGTGGGAAGGAGGAAAGCAGCTTGATCTGAAAAAGGGAGGATGGGAGACGGTGGCTCCGTCAGCCATCCCCTTCAGCCCGGGAGAGAGAGCGCCCGTAATGGCTGACAGGGTGTGCCTGGAAAGGATAATTGAGGGATTCAGGGATGCCGCCGTCCGTGCACTGAAGGCAGGATTTAAACTGGTGGAGATACATGCCGCCCACGGATACCTGCTGCAGGAATTCCTCTCACCAATCAGCAACAAACGCACAGATGATCATGGCGGTTCATTTGAAAACCGCACAAGACTGCTGCTTCAGGTCACCGGGGCAGTCAGATCAGCATGGCCCGAAGAACTGCCCCTCTTCGTCCGCATCTCATCAACCGAATGGACCGAAGGAGGATGGACACCCGAAGAAAGCGTAAGACTGGCTCCGCTGTTGCACGCTGCCGGTGCAGACCTCATCGACTGTTCATCGGGAGGGAATGTCTATAATGCAAAAATTCCAGCCGGACCGGGCTACCAGGTGCCATTCGCTGCAGCAGTAAAGCAAACAGGAATACTCACTGGCGCTGTGGGACAAATAACTGAGGCGGGACAGGCGGAAAAAATACTGTCAGAGGGAAGCGCTGACCTGATACTCATGGGAAGAGAGCTTCTGCGAAATCCCTATCTCCCGCTGCACGCCGCAAAAGAACTGGGAGCAGAGATCCCATGGCCGCTGCAGTACCTGCGGGCAAAATAATACCAGTCAGTGTGCCGGCGAATTATTTATAAAACAAATAATTTTCAGTTCCGGTTTTTTGACCTATATTAACAGTGAACCATTGTGCCGGGGATACCTGTCAATCAGTTCCTGACCATGAATGAACACAGCAATATACGGCGGCGTTAATAAATAAATAAAGAAAAGAAAAATGAAGAGAGAGATCATAGAAAAGCTGGCTGCTGAAACAGGAAACATCTGTGTCACCATCAGCCTGAACACTCACCGCACCAAACCAGACTATCTGAAAGACCGTATTGTATTAAAGAACCTTTGCCGGGAGGCAGAAAAGAGGGTTATTGATGAATTCGGGAAGAGGAAAGGGGCATCGGTCCTGAGGAAACTGGATGCCATCCCTGAGGAGATTGATTACAGCCTGAGCCTTGACAGCCTGCACCTCTTTCTTTCAGGCAGGACTACCGAGATAGTCAGGTCTTCGTGGCCGGCGCACTCTGACAGGGTGATGGTCAGTGACCACTTCGCCCTGCGCCCCCTTATCTATGCCCTGGCAAGAAATGAGGAGTATATGATTCTTCTTCTCTCCCAGAGCGGGGTGCAGCTATATAATGCCATTAATGACAAAATCACCGGCGAGATTCAGAATGAACAATTTCCCTTCGGGGAGAATGTGCATTATCATACTGACCGGAAAAAACTGAGCGATCCGGAAGCTGTGGATAATATGGTCAGAGAGTTTCTCAATAAGGTTGACAAAGCTGTCATGAAAGTCTGGAAGATGACAGGGCTTGATTGTGTGGTTATCTCTACTGAAGACAACTATAGCCGTCTTGTCCAGGTTGCTGACAGACCGGAGATTTACACCGGTTTTGCAAGAATTAACTATAACAACGTGGGGTTGCATCATATTGCCAGCCAGGCCTGGAACCTGGTAATCGGGCAACATTCCTTACGCACATCCGATGCATTGAAGGAGATGAGAGAGGCCGTTCCGGCAGGAAGGGTAATAACCGACCTGCAGGAGATTTATACCACTGCCAAAGCCGGGAAGGGAGAATTGCTGATCACCCACTATGACTATTTTCAGCCTGTGGCAGTCAAGGCATATGACAGAATTGAACCCGTCAAAGATGAATCACAGCCGGGAATAATTGAAGATATCACCTCACTGGTTGCGTGGGAGGTTTTCTCAAGAAAAGGAAGGGTGTTTTTCACTTCGTCGCGTGAGCTGAAGGGGCTGGGAGATATTTCCCTGAAAGCCAGATACTGATCTTTCTTACGACGAACGGTCACCGTTCAGTCTGAGACTCTTCTGCTGCTGTGACAACTGCAGCCAGACCATAAGATGACGGGGGTTACTCTCTGAATGGCTCTCTTTCAAACCAACAGCCATCCTGCTTCACCTAAGGAATCAAAAAACAACCGGTTCATCCTCCTTTAATTCCGGAACATCTTTTTTGGGAGCTGCAACGGCCCGCTTGGCCTTTCGCGGAGAAATAATATTTCCCAGCATCATGGCCAGAAGGGTCATCAGTATCACGAGGGTTATAACCTCGGTGTTTATCTCAGGAAGCACATACACGGCCGGGATGCTCAGGAAGAGAAGTATAGTAATCAGTCCCCGCGGGGCAAAAAGAATCAGGGAAGAGCTTCTTATGCGCAACACGTAACTGAAGAATAGCCACCTGATAAGCAAAATACCTGAGGTAATAAGGAGGGCAGTCAAAAGATTCTCCGGATAAAAAATGCCCTCAACTGAAGTATAATAACCGAATATTATAAAGAAGAATGATCTCACCAGGAAGGTAAGCTCCCCGAGAATCTTTCTGAAAGATTCGAGGTCGCGGTTAAACTTGTCGAACTCCACATATTTCCTGATAAATGTGTTTTCCACAAACCGGGAGTTGGAGAGGGCGAGCCCGAATATAAGAACCAGCAGAAGAGCCGGAAGATGGTACAGTTCTGCAAGCACATAGACCAGCACAACGAATGTCATGATAATGACGTAGTTGATATGATAGCTAACCTTATGCAACAGCCATGCAAGTCCTGCCGTTGTAACAGCAGCAATCACTATTGTCAGCAGTCCTCCCGCAATATAGTTTCCAATGCCTCCGGTGATCTCTGACTGCCCGAAAAGGATAAAGTCGAAGGCCATAATTCCCAATATGTCAGAGAAGGAGCTCTCATACACAATAAATTCCTTCTCCCTGGTATTCAATCCGGCAGCAGAGGGAATGGCCACAGCGCTGCTTATTATCCCGAGGGGTATTGTGTTCAGCACTGCAGATATCGGGGTATGGCCGTAAACCTTAACAAGCACCAGTGAACCCGCTGTCACCACCAGGGTAAGCAACACAAGGGCTGACACCACGGTATTGATCAGGACTTTCGCCTTTTTCTTTTCGAGCTTCAGGTCGAGACTGGCGTCAAGTACTATCATCACCAGCCCCAGAGTACCTATAACAGGCAGCAGGGGTTGCAGATTGGGGATATCAAGCCCTGTTGAGACGGATACCAGCTGAAGTGCAATGCCCAGACCTATTAGCAGTATAACTCCCGGAACTCTCGAGTACCTGCTTGAGAGGTCAAACAGGTAGGAGAGAATGATAATTACACAGAGGGCCAGTATAATGTAGTTCGTCATATAAGGCACATCTTGCGGCGGAGATAATTCCGGAAAAATATCAATGCCGGCAGCAAAGGTAAAAAATTGCAGAAAAACGGCTTATTTCTTCTGAAGAGAGTAGAGGTATTTAATCTCTTCAGCCCACAGGTTCTCATCGGGAGTCTCAAGGACAAGCGGCATGCCGTCAAACCGCGGGTCATTCATTATCAGCCTGAACACCTCATCTCCCAGCTCTCCTTTACCCAGGCTGTCATGCCTGTCTACACGTGAACCGAATGGTTTTTTTGATTCATTCAGGTGCATCCCCTTCAGGTATTTGAATCCAACCACCCTTTCAAACTCGTCAAAGACCTTTTTGAAACCCTCCTCTGTTGAGAGATCATATCCGGAGGTATATGCGTGGCAGGTGTCTATGCACACTCCCACCCTGCTTTTATCATCAACCCTGTCGATTATGTGGCGGAGATGTTCAAACCGGTAGCCCAGGTTGGTACCCTGGCCTGCCGTATTCTCTATTACCGCTATCACACCGTTGGTTTTGTCAAGGGCAATATTTACCGACTCGGCTATCAGGTCAAGGCACTCCTCCTCGGTCATTTTTCCCAGGTGGCTCCCCGGGTGGAAGTTAAGCCTGTCAAGTCCCAGCAGCTCACATCTCTTCATCTCATCATTGAAGGAGTGGCGTGAGCGTCCCAGTCCTTCCGGATCAGGGTTACCCAGGTTTATCAGGTAGCTGTCGTGCGGCAGTATCTGGTGCGGTCTGAAATCATATTCCTCGCATCTTTTGCGAAACTCTTCGATGCTTTTCCTTGTGAGGGGCGGAGCCACCCACTGGCGCTGGTTCTTGGTGAAGAAAGCGAAAGCCTTCGCTCCTATCTCATGCGCATTGAGCGGTGCGTTCTCCACCCCGCCTGAAGCGCTGATGTGTGCTCCTACGTACTTCATGGGATCTGTTTTTGTCTATCGCTCTGTAAGAGGTTTTTCATAGACAAAGATATCAGTGAATCCCAATCCTGCAAGCTCGGGATAGTATGGATATGTCTCCTCCCTGGTGAAAAATCCCGTGACAATAACCCGGTAGTTGTCCCACTCCTCAATTATTTCAACTGGCAGTTTCAGTCTCTTTTCGATCTTCTGTTTAGCCCTTTCAGCGTCAGCTCTACGGTGGAAGTTGCCGGCATGCAGAACAAATCTCGGCAGCGGCGGCGGTGGCGCCACTATCTCTTCAATGACCACCGGCTTCTCCGGCTCAGCAACAGCCCGTTCTGCTCTCTCCGGCTCCGCCGGCTGCTCCACGTCGGGAACCACCGTGGCGGGAACCACCGTGGCGGGCGCCACGGGCACAAGTCCTGTTTCTGTTTCATGAAGGACAATTATGTCATCAAATCCGTGCTTGCGCAGAAGAGGAATAAATTCCCTGACCTCGTTGGTGTCGGCAAAGCCGGTTATCTGAACCTTAAACAACCCCTCCTCGTTCCTTATTGTCACGAGTTTTTCAGCCGCGGCAAGCAGCCTGTCGCTCATTGATACTGTCTCTTCAAGCGAATTGAAGGCACCCAGCTGTACGGTTGTGCCCCTGATGACCACCGGTACAGGTTCCTCCGTAATTGTTTCCTTAACCAGGGCAAGCGAATCTTCCCGTGTAAGGGTTCTCCATGCATCCTTTACAGCCCTGTTGGAGATCACCCATATCTCAGTTATTCCCTGACCATGGATCACAGGAATATATTTCTCCAGGTCCTCGCGGTCATCAAATCCTGTTATGCGCACTTTCCAGAATCCGTCTTCCTCAAACAATTCAACATGCTTGTCAAGAGCCCCCTCTACTTTCTTCTTCATTATCTCCGCGTAGAGCTTGTTCCTGAAGGCCCCGAACTGAACGGCATAGTAGTCTTCGGTTATTGTCATCAGCTCCCTGGTCACTTCGTGTACAACAAGGTACGAAGTGTCTTTCACCACGGTTCTGTCTGCCTGCGGGGGAACCACCTTCAGGGTATCAGTCCTGACCAGTGTGCCGGCAACTTCAGTATCAGGTGCCACTGCAGCAGTATCAGGCATTGCAACGGTATCAGGAAGAACACCGGCTGTCTGCAGGATAAAGTCGAGTCCCTCAACATAATCGCCTTCCCTGCTGCTTCTGATACTAAAGGTTATTGAATCAGGACCGGAAACCAGGTTGAGTCGCCTGAGCTGGGCAGTATCCACACGGATGTAATATGATCCGGGCGCCAGCCCGAAATGGCTGAAGTATCCATCCTGCTCAGTCAGCACCCTGCCTTTAAGGGTGTGATCATCCCTGTGGATATTAAGAATGATCCTGCCCAGACCTGACCTGATGCCATCCTTTTCAAGCATGACCATGCCTGTTGCTTCGCCTTCAACGCTGACGGGCACCTCAATAAGCTTGAGCATATTGGCGTCAGTAATGACCGCATAGCTCTTCTTGTGCAACCGCCAGGAGACGTTGGTGAAATTGCTTTCGTCAAGTTCAATAAAGTGTTTTACATAGGGCTCCATACCGGTAATATGGAATATGGAGTCTTTCTCACTGTAGTCAATTTTCCCGGTGTTTGACCTCAGCGCCAGGTCTCCCACCCTGGGTTCTCCCTCATCACGTTTGCCGTTGGCATTCAGATCAAGGAACGCAAGTACAGAGACCCCGCCCCTCCCAACGTTGGTGCGGTTATCAGCCCTGAGGTAAGAGGTCTTCTTATCATTGATCAGGCTTCCGCGGGCGTACTGAACAAGTGTGGTAATCTCATTGCTCTGACGGGCCGATACACCCACCTGGGCAAATGAGAAATCATATCGCATGCCTAATTCGCCCATCGTGATATCATTCCGGAAATTATGCTCAACTGACAGGTTCAGGTATCCCCTCTCAAATATTCTTTTCTCAAGGCTTACCTTGCTCGTAACAAATTCATTTGCAGTATAATTGTATTGTGCCTGTGGCATAATCACAAAATTCGCGGGCAGCCTGAATCCAAGTGCAAGCTGCCCGTAAACATTCGGGTCAAAGTATTCTGAAAAGATACCATAGGTTGTCATGTTGACACTCATCCCTGACATTGCTCCGGCAAGCATCCATTCAGCTGTTGTATAAAGTGAGCCCGGAAAATTGATCCTGTGATATGACAGCCTCGAATAGGCCCCTATCCTCTTAATCCTGATGGGAACAGAGAGGGATGCCTTTATCTCATCAAGGTAATTATACGAGATGGCCTTCTGATTTCTCTCATACCAGATGTAGCTGAGATCCATCTGAATATTTGACGGAAGCCGATATGTCATTGTTCCCCTGGCTCTTACCCCATGAGTATAATCACCTGAAATGAGAAAGTTATTGGCAACCCTGACCGAGGCATTGATAAACGGCATCAGGGGCGCATCAGTGATTGAGGAGAGGTATTCAACACCGGCGCCCAGGGTAATATGCCTGGTGGCCCCATAACGCAGATCGGCCCGGGAAAAGCGACTCCAGGCAGAATCCTCAACCACTCCCGCGCTCACAGTGTACTCCAGTTCCCCGTGAGGCATGAAATTAAATGGTATAGTAATGTTTTGTTCGCGGGTGCGCTCCTCACCCCATGGCCCGTAAAACTTAAGCTTGACCAGGGTATTGCCGTACACGAGCGGAACCTCAAAGGAAAAAAATCCTGATGCATCGGCCCTGACATAATCAACCAGCACATTGTTTACATACAGTTCAACGGTCCATCCGGGCTCAGTTCTGTCAGTCAGGGCATAGGTCCCGAATGAACGCCTGAAGGTGGTAGGGGTATTTGTGACCTGCACGCCAACAACGGGATTGAATAGTGAAGAGGTGGCATTGGTATGTATCTTGCCAAGCATCAGCTGACGCATCCAGCTGCGGTCATTGTTCACATGACGCCACATGTAATATTGCTGCTTCTCACTGAAGGGTGCGTTCGTATACATTGTCAGCGAGGCAGAAGCCTCTCCCCCTGCAATTACTGAACCGAGTGCAAGATTGAATCTTGCCTCGGATTTACCACCCGGTTGCTGGCTGGCATAAGCTGACCAGTCAGCCATCCCAAACCTGAAGGCAGGATATGTTCTGCCAATAGTTGTGTCAGCCTGGATTTCCCCCTTAAGCCTGACAATATTCCTCCTCATCTCTTCCTGCCTCATCTCCCTTATGGCAGGAAGTTCCGTCTTTGTCTCTATTGTCACGGTCAGGTCCCTGAAACTGAAATGACATTCAAGGCCGAACACCCTCCCATAATAAACAGATCTCAGGTAAAGGTTTGATTCAGTGCGTATAAGCGACTCATTCTCCAACTGAAATACTTTTCCTCCGAACTCAATCTGATTCTTTTCCCTGCTGATCGTATATGTATCTTCAGGATTGATAAAGAACCCTGTAACAGTTTCCAGATCATTTGAGACTATATTTTTGATCTTCAGGAAATTGAACAGGTCTGATACGGGAAGATATGCCTCCTCGTTCCTGATAAGCGCATCTATTTCACGTATGCCTATATGGGGAATTTTAACATAGAGGGGAATTTCATCATAGAGCGGTTCGTCCTGCGCATAAGTCATCCCTGCAGAGGCAGACAGCCACAGAAAAAGCATAATGAGAATGGTTCTGGCAGAAAGAAGATGCATTGTGCCTTGAAGCACCCGCGATCTATATGCATTTCTTTCTTCCATAATCATTTACCTGCTGTATCACTCCTGCACGAAGGTGACATTGATTGTTCCGGTATAGCTGCCCGGCGGGTTGGATATGATGGTTCCCACCGTGAGTGTCCCTCCCAGGAGCACTGTTGTCTGTTGCTGAAACGGAACCATTGTGACGAATGGCGAGGCCGGATAAGTATCATCAAGCTGAAGAGAGAGAGAGCCTCCGTTGCTGCCCGTAAGGATTGACGGGGGACCGGCAAGAAGGGATATTACCGTTCCCGGGTTGGCCCTGACATAGAACATGGCAGGAGTATATATCAAGCCCAGGTTGAGTGGAATGACCGTTCCGGTTGCATATCTTGAGGCTCCGTCAGGAGTGACTGTTATTGTTCCTCCGGATGTTCCGGGGGTGAATGCGCCGAAGGCCAGCGGCTGGGAGTGATTGACAGTGATAATTACCGGTCTCGGGGGAAGCTCCTGCGCCTGTAGCGGGGCAGCCAGGCCGAGAAGTATTGCCACCGCCAGCGCCGTCACAAGCCTGTAACCCGGATTTTTCCTATCTCTTTTTTCGATCATCATAGTCCAAATGCCAGTTTTACTGTAGCGCTTAATGACCCGGAGATGTAATTCACCAGGTAAATGCCTTTTTTGAGGTTGATATCCATATTGTAGCGTCCGGGCTCAAACACCTTCCTCGCGAAGACAAGCCTTCCGCCCAGATCATAGACAGTAATGGTGCCTTCGCTGCCGCTGACCCTTCCAACGTGGGCTCTCAACTGGTCACCGTAACAGTAAGCGCTGAAAAGCTCATCCTCTTCCGGAAGTGTTTCAACCCCGGTTGTGCTTTTAAGGATGGCCAGCGCAAACCGGTTTTCGTAATCACCCGCCGCGAGAGTAACCCTGTAAGGCCCCGCAGATACCATGTCAGCATTTGCTCCGGATACTGCATCACGGAACATTATGCGCACATTTTCCGGAAGGTTTTCAAGATCACGCAAAGCGAAAACAACCTCTCCGTCACGATATGTTCTGAGGCCCAGGGGCACATAGACAACACTGTCAGTCTGCAGTGGCAGGGCATTGACTGACAGTTTCTGGCCGCCGGAAAGGAGAGAGAAGAGGTTGGTCACCATCATGTCCGTGTTGTATAGTTTCAGGGCATCGAGGTCTTTGTCAAAGGCTGGATCTGCCTGATCATCAAAATAGACCACCATCGGGTCTGCCGAGAGCTCATCATCAGTGAATGCTGCACTCATCCTGATCAGGAACCGGTCAGTGGTCTCTGCTGATTTAAAGAACAGCTGAGCCTGGTCATTTATCCGGACGCTGTTGGTTGCCGCCAGGGTTCCTGTCACCGGCCAGATGCCATCAGACACGTGCACAAAGAAGCCCTGCATGGATGGAATTATGCTGTCCGCCACACCGTCGCTTGAGATACCGTTGACATAACTGCTGTAGGTGCCCCCGTACTCATCAGTGGTGCTTGCACTGAAGAAGTAGATGGCATTGTCAATATTGGTTTTTGTCCATCCGGGCGCATTCCAGTTCACAGGAGAGGGATATGGATTCCCGACAAGGTTAAAGCCTTTGGTATATGTGTTATTGTTATTGTAAAGGGTGACAGTCACATTTCCGTTGGTGACCTCGCCTGTGGCATCAACCGTATAGGGATCAGACAGAGAACCGAAGTTGACGGCATAACCCTCCATCTGATTGAGAGGCGCCGTACCGGTAGTATAGGAGACCCACCCTGACGAGGTACGGCTCTCATCATAACGGTAAAACATGGGGAAGGAGGAGGCAAGATCCATATCATCAGCAAACTCACTGACTGTTGAGGCGGAGAACGGGGAACTGAAATACCTGTACCCGAATCTCGAGGGGAGGTATCTCTGCATGGTGACAAGACCGGTTACATTGCCCGTGCCTGACCCGTCGATAAGGGCTGTGCGTGTGGCATCGGAAGCCAGGGTAAGATGACCATCTGAAGCCAGCTCTCCACTCTGAACAAGGAGTACTCCCGTGACATTGAGCGGACCGCTAAGGGTGACCCCGGCAGCGTTGTTAACTGTCAGGTTCCTGACCCTGTCAGATGCAAACAGGTTCGCTGCCACTGTCTGTGGCGCGCTGCCGCAAAACTCTGCCGTACCGCCAGAACCATCAATGACACCGTCACCCGAGGCATCTCCGAAAATACGCAATATGCCATCTGTAAGGGTGAGTGATGATCCTGCATCAATTACCATATCACCGGCCTCTGCAGTCACACCTGACGAGATGACCGGTTTGACAGCCACATCAGGAATCATCACATCTGTTATACTATGAGGCACGAATCCGCACGACCAGTTGGCCGGATTATCCCAGGCAGAACCTGTGGAACCGGTCCATATTTCTCCTGCAACTGTTACCGTTGCAGTGGCGGTCATACCTCCGCAGACAGAGGCATCCAGGGTGTTGGTTACTGTATATGTGCCCGAACGGCTCTCTGACAGATCTATCTGACCTGTTGAGGTATCAATGAATACCAGTCCCGGAGCAGAAGAGAATGATCCGGCAACAGCTCCCTGATCAAGTACCGGTACGGGGTCCGTGCCATTCTGGCAATAAGGTGAACCGGAATACGTGAACGAAGCCGTACGTATGATAATATCTACTGTCCTTGCCGGGCTGACGCCACATGCATTGGCAGCCGTCACGCTCAGGGTGCCGCCTGTTGCCTCAGAGCTGAAGTCAACGGTGACGGTGTTGCCTGTACCATTGATTGTATGGCCGGTACCGGAGTAAGACCAGTCATAGGTAACACCGGAAACGAGTGGCACCGAGTAAACATAACCTGACCCGCCCCTGCAAACATATTGTTCATAATCAGTGAATTCCCCGGGCTGCGATGCCACTACCGGGAATGATATGACAACATCATCTGATGATGAACATGGTCCGTTGCTGATGGTCCATCGCAACGTGTAGCTTACACCAAGGACGCCATTGAAGACAGTATTGTACTGTACGCTGTTATCAAATGATCCGCCCTCTCCGCTGACCACCGTCCAGAGACCTGCAAACGGTCCGGGATCATTGCCGGCAAGGGTTGTTGTGGAGACCCCGCAGAGCGACTGGTCAGTGCCGGCATCGGATTGAGTGGGAAGTTCATAAACGGTAACTGTGTTGGCGTCAACCACTCCCGTGCCCGCCCCGCCGTTGAATCTGAACCCTGTGAGACGATAGACTCCAGGGTCTGTTGCGGGCAGGACGAATGGCAGTGATGTGACTGTCACATCAGGCTGGGCCGTGCCATCAATGGTGTAGCTGATAGTATAGGTGAGGCTTATCGGGGCAAAAGAGATAAAGCTGACAGGTATGCCTCCCGAGCCGCAGATGGGATCAAAAGAGGAGAATGAGGCCCTGGCAAGCGTACCGGAAATGCTTGCAGTGGTAAAATCAGACGGGGTTGATGAAATAGCAACACTTCCTGTTGTTTCCACCTGGCCATTGTTATTGTTTCCTGATGCTGATGAAGCAAGCTCCCTCCATAACCCGGAACTGTAACCGGCCACTCTCATGTCAGCCAGCCCGTTCTCTGTTACCAGAGGAGTGAGATCGCTCTGCGGATCCCAGCCTATCTTTATCCTGGCAGAAGCCGGTGAGGGAGATGAGACACTCCAGTATTCCAGCGTGTTGGTCACCTCCAGTGGTGGTGCTATGGATGTGGCGGTAACGTTCGGCGAAAAGTATTCAGCCGTGAACAGCCTTGTACCGCCTGTGGTTGAGACAACAGTGAACCGATGGCCTCTTATCTCTCCCCTGCCAAGCGGGAAGAGGAAACCATCACCGTTGACAATATTCTTTGTGAGCGGACCACTGACCCATGACGCCGCGCTACCACCTGCAGGTACCACTGCTGCCGGTGAGGTGCTTAGAAGAGCCAGTCGGCCCGATGCCGGGACACTCACCACGCCATTTGTAAGAATAAGCTGGTTACCGATCTCCACATCTCCTCCGTCAGCAATGACAAGACCGGCCGGATTGTTTACCTCGAAATTCCAGAACCTGTTGGTGCCGGTGAAATCACCTGTGGAACCTCCCAGGGTTTGGACTGCTGATCCGGAAAATGAGACCGTGGCGGCGGGAGATGACCCGGTGCCGCTCCTGAAGGCGCCCGAGTTGTATCTTTCGAATGTGCCAAGGATTGTTAGCTTCCTGTTGTTCAGGCTGTTATCCAGTAACGGGCCGTCAATTACCAGTCTTTTGCAAATAGTCAGATCTGTATTGGGAAGTATCCTGGTGCCGGTCCCTGAAAATATTAGATTGGGAACCGAGGAGTAAGGCCCTGATACGATGATATATGATCCGCTGCCGCCATACTCTATGGTACCGTCACCTGAACAGTCTGTAAAATCAGTATAAGTACCGCCGGGAAGGTTGCCGCCTTCAAGGTATATCTTTCCATCACCCGTCACATTGCCCAGGTTGTGCCCGTAAGTTGGTGCAACCACCCTCAGTTCATTATTTATTGCGGCGTTAAGTACAGAGATGAAATCAATGTCAGTTGTCACTACATGATCAATAATAACATTGCATCCCCTCGGTCCTCCGGCAGGACAAGGAGGTGAAGCGCCCACGGGCGTCCAGATACCCGGATCAGACCAGCTGCCGTTGCTGTTGGTAATGTATTCAGGCACCTCGGGAGGGATAGCCGCATCAGCGCCTGCTGTATAGTCACCGTTCATGTTGTTGCTGCCGGAATAATAAAAAACAGCTGTATGGACTGCTTCATCCACATTGTCAGTTGCCGGTCCGGGTATAGCCTTGTCCCAGACACCATCCGGAAGAATCAGCCTCGCAGCAACATAATCCGCCTCATTTCCTGAAACATCTTCGTCAAGATAGCTGAAGAGCATACTTGCATCCAGCCCCGTTATCCCCGAACTCTCAACCTGCCAGTAAAAATTCAGAGAGTTAAGTGGATCCGTGATGGTGGGGTGAAAATCGTTTACGGGATTTATTCTGACTGACCCCACGGCTGCACTAGCTGTGACGGTGAACAGCGCCGGAGTGTATTTTCCGGCAACACCTGCCGGGAAGGTAAATGTCTGCGCTCCGGCAGGAAAAAATTTAAGGACTCCCCTGCTGCTGCCAACACCGTCAGACCTGATCATTCTGGAGGTCCCGAAATCACTTCCCGAGATAAGACTGTTCTGGCTGAGGGTGAGCTGGTACCTGTTAATGTCAAGCACCCCGTTATTCATAACGAGGTCATGCTGAATGGCAATACTGTTGTTCAGCTTTGCTCCTGCATTATTGTCCAGCACCATCCTTGCGAAGGAGCCTGTACCGGAAATATACTGCATGGTTGTGCCGGCAAGATTCAATCCTCCCGTGGTGTTATCATCAGTATATGCGCCGTTGTTGGCTATATTCCCGATAAGTGTAAGAAGCCCGGATCCGAGAACAAGATTTCCGGATATAATATCAAGGTCATGATAAACCGTGAAGTTACCGTTAGCTGTCAGCGATGTCAGGGAAGAGACCTCAAGATCATAGAAGTCTGTTACTGACGATCCGGTAATTAACTGAACCCCGCCGTCAAAGATTGTCCGGCCGGTGCCATAGCCATATGTCCCGCTGTTGTTCAGGTGACCCCTTATAGTGACATTGCGGCTTCCGGCAGCAAACAGGCTCCGGTCATTTGAAAGGGTCAGTGAGCCGTTCAGCACCAGCGGACTGACCATCAGTGACAGTTCTGCCTCGCGATTTGTGCCTGATGTTTTTCCTGTAATTGTGAGGTTGTGCAGCGCGATGTTGGCATCAAGATTATATGATTGCTCCGCATCAATGACAGTGCCGGGTGACGGACTCTGGGTAAAGTTGATAGTCCCGCCTGTTACTGACCCTGATGCCGGTCTGAGGTAGAGATCTCCGAAGGTGGTTCCCCCTCCCCTGACTATTGTAAGGCTTCCTCCTGACATGGAGAACTCACTGCCTTCATTTAACACTTCCAGTTTGGCTTTTACGGGACTGGCATTATTCCCGTATATGACTATATTCCCTCCCGTCTGCCTGCAGGTCAGCGTACCGTTTGTGGATGCCAGCGGCCGTCTTATCTGGCCGTTGACAAAGAGGTTGCCGCTGTTTACCTCAATCAGCGAAGCCCCGCTTCCGGAGTATTCGATATCAGCATTATTGACCGTGTTGCCGGCGGGTCCGATATATACATTGCCGCCACCGCCGGCCAGCTTGAGCCGCCCGTTAAGGTAGAGGGTCTCTGATCCTGCATTATTTGATATGTAAACATCAGACGGAGTGCTAAGAGTAAGACCCGCCGTTGAGGGAATGGTAAAGTCTGTGGTTGTGGAGATATACAAATTCCCTGTTCTCTCATAGTTGAGAGTGCCATTAAGAAGGGTAAGCCAGTTGTTGACCGGAGTGGTAAGGGTGCCGCCTATACTCCAGGTGAGAGTTGTATCCGGAGAATTTCCCTTATCTATTGTGACTTTGTTGAAAACCGTAACCGGGTCAGCGCTTATTGCCGGATCATTGGTTAACACGGTTGAACTGTTTCCGGTAAAGATTACATCACAACTGTTGCCGCTGCTAATGAAGCGCATAACGCTGGGTGATCCTGACGGGGCAGTGACATTGTTGCTGTTATTGTAAACCGATCCGCCAATGGACATTATGTTGTTTGTGGAACTGCTCCAGACGTCAATACCCGCCCCGGGAGCTACATAAACATCTCCCGAGATATTTATCCGCTGCAGTCTTGTTCCGTTGTAGATAAAACCGAATGAACCACCGGCAACAATCAGACTGCCTTTTACATTAACTGTCTTTTCAACTATGGAACCGTAAATACCGGTCCATGTCATTGCCAGCCAGGCATCTGCGTCTGACCCGTTGCATATCAGGTCACCATTGATTGTCACCTGCGGAATATTGGGAAGAATAATATTTGAACCCATCAGCGGCGTCATTATTACAGTGCCATATTCCGTAGCATTTGTGGGAAGAATATAGTATGTTCCGCCCTGCGGGTTGACTGTATAAAATTCAGAGATGCCATTGTTAACGCTGAACTCTGAGAAATCTCCGCCAGGATAGAGAAAATATTCAGGATCATCAAAATCGCGATACCCTTCATTCCTGGTTGTTATCCTGATTTTACCATTACCGTCGGGATGATTCAGGACGGAAGCGAATGTGCTTCCCGGGTTATTCTGAATATCAAGAACTGACCCGGCTTCAATCTGAAGTGTGGCACAGTTGACAACTGCCTTGTTGCGCTGATAATAGGACTCCGCCGGTTCTCCGGTTGTAGAGGGCAGGGGCGGGTTTTCCGTGGCAAGCCATATTGAATCATTCCCCCCGATAATAACTATATCATTTGCACCGGGAGGGGATGACGGAGGGTTGTTGACCGTGTGACTCGTGAGGGACCATGTTGAAGTTGAACTCCATAACCCTGACTGCCGGCTGTAGTATATCCTTGGCGTACCGAAACTGGCAGCACTGCCGGCAGTGTAGTCAGCATCCAGGAAGTTGGTGCTGTTGGTCGGAGAACTCCAGTCAGAGATGGTATTAGTGGTCTTGTCAACATCGGCAGTCTGACCGATATACCAGATCTTTTCCACCCCGTCATAGAGAGCCGGGACATAATTTGCCTCTGTCCCGCCTATATCAGCATCATTATAGACAAAGGAATGAGTAACCGAATAGAGCGGAATATCAGTAAACCCCGCAGATTTTACCCTCCAGTAACAGGTAAGACTCTGACCGTTCACTGTTGTCACGGGATGTTCGTAATCAACCGGTATAACAGTCACTGACCCATACGTTCCCGGAGAGGAAGAAAAACCTATTGTGGCTGGCATATACTTGCCGGCAACTCCCACCGGGAATACAAAGGGATCATCGGAGGCATAGCTGCGTGACAACCCTCCGTCGCCTGCATTGCCTGACGTCTGAATGAACCGGTTGGTACCTGCACCTGAAATTGTTGCCGTATCATTCAGATGAAGATTGAATGTGCCAATGTTCAACAGGCCATTTACGGCAAAATTAAGGGTGCCGTTAACCGTTACCCGGTCAAGAAGCGAGACCGGAGAGGCCGCAGTGTTCGCAATCTCAAGATTACCAAAGACCCCGCCTCCGTCAATTGTCTGGGCTGAAGAACCGTTGAGCACAATCTTGCCTGTTCCTGATGCCAGTCCGGAGTTATAAAGTATACCCGCAACGTTTATGGTTTTACCGGAATCATTAAGAATGGCACCCGCCAGTCGGAAGGAAGAACTCACATTCACCACAGACTGTGAGCCGGCGAGTGTCACTGCCATTCCAGACGGTTTTTCAATGGTAAAATTATGCAGTGTAAGTGCGGCGGCAGTGTTGACGGTAAGGGTCCCGGCTCCTGATCCGTTCATCGTGGTGGTATTGGTGCCGGTGATATAACTGGCCCCTGCCTCAATTGTGAAATTACCGCCTATTGACAGGTTGCTGTTGTTTGCATTAAGATCCCCCGAGGTAATCTTAAGGTCATTCAAAACCTCAACGGGAGTATTCATCCTGACATATGAGCTGCCGTCAGCACGGCTGATAGTCAGGTTCCACAACGGAGCCGTTGTATGAATGGCATAGTATACTGCATCAGGAAGGGCGGTCCCGGTTGTTGGCAACACCTCAAGCGTACCTCCGGTCACGCTGATATTGGCAGCTGATGCCTTAACATCAAACGCCTCGTTTGCCGCATTTCCCGTAACATCATATATCCCGATGCTTCCTCCTGTAATATTCAGGATGTTTGAAGGATTCTCAAGGTTGAATGTGCCATGTGATGCGCTGGTCCCTGAAACAGCCCTCGAGATGTTGAGAGTGGCCTCGGATGCATCAGTAAGATTGGCAACGGATGTGTATGCCACTGGCGTACGCCTGAAACGCCCCCGCAGGAGAAACAGGCCTCCCGACTGGCTGTAGGAAGCAGATCCTGAAGAGAAGAGAAGCTGCTTGGCATCAACTGTCCCTCCGTTGATAAGTAACTGGCCCGATGCGATAGAAGAGGTAATGATGCCTGCGGATTCCTTCGCGGAGAGATAACCATTGTTCACCTCAAGCCTGCCAAACAGATAAAGGGCGCTGCCACTGCCGCCGGTTTCAACTCCCATAGCTACATTACTGGCAGCAGAAACACCATAGGCCGTGTTGACCTCACGATAATCATCGGCAGTCACAAACAGTGCAACATCCACCCCATCCGAGATCAGTGCTCCACTGGAAGGAATATAGTAATGAGCATCTGCTGTGCTGCCCTCGGAAAGAGAAGGAATAATAATACTTCCCTTCAGGATAAGAGTTCCGGAATAGATCCAGAGGGCCTTCCTCATGTAGGGGTTGCCTGAAACTGATTCGGCATCCAGGCTGTTGGCTCCGAAGAGCCTGAAATTTGAGTAACCGGACGAGTTGATTGTGAGACTGTATGTCTGGTCAATACCCTTGTTGACAATAAGATTATAGAAATCGGTTATCCCGTTGCATGCAAGAGTGTTGTCAGATGATCCTTCGAAGTAGACCGAAGCTGCCCCTGAGGTTGCTCCCACAGTGGTTGGTGGAAAGGCGTTGTATAGCGGATAGTTCAGGTTGGTGAACCGCACGGTTCCGTTATTGGTAAAATCACCGCCTATTTTGACAATATGAAAATTAAGGTAATAATTCAGATATGGCGCGATGCCCCCGGTTCCTCCTATGGCAGTATTCGTAACACCATTACCCACCGTAATGGCCGCTCCTTCGTCAACGGTCACATTACCGGCAATATTGAGGGTCAGCTTCGCCGTTGAGCTGTTGTCATTTATCCTGAAGATTCCGCTTTTGACCTGCAGGCTTCCGTTCAGCTGCAGGTTCGTCAGCTGTGTGGCTATTGATCCTGATGTGTTGATGATCAGGTTATTATACGTATTCTGGGTTAAAGGGAGAGTGAAATCTGAAGAGTTGTAATACTCCACCGTTCCTCCTCCTGCCTCAACCAGGGTATTGAGAACAGCTACCGGGAAACCGGCAGATGCAAGCCTCAGGATACCCTCTCCGGAGAGACCTGCCATGCCTGCAACAAAGTTATATAACGATTGGTCCAGGATAGCCCCTGCTCTTATGGTTACGGAGAGGCCTGCTTCCGTGACATTCTGAGCCATAGTCACCGTACGGTCAGTAAGTATAACAACCATAGCCCCGTCATTGGGTATCTGATTGCCTATCTGGATGGTTCCGCTGGGATCAGAGGTCCAGGTATAGGGATCATGCCAGTCACCGCTCCTGTATGAATAGAAGACGTCATAATCAAGAACACCTATTGCGAAATAAGGCCCGGGATTAAGGAGAGGCGGGGAAACAATTGAAGATACTCCCGGCACTCCGCCTATTGCGGAATATACTCCTGAGGGGTCCGGGGCCATGGCAATGGTCTTTGTGTTGTCAAGACCGGCTTCATGCAGTTCAATGGCTGCCCGGGTAAAATTGCCCCCATTGGTATTAAGCAGAGACCAGCATCGTGGCAGTACTTCGCTTATTGTATTGTCATCTGCGCTGACGGCGCCGGAGGGAGCTACGGAAGCCCGAAGCACGGGACCCGTGGTTCCGGTATTGACGTCAATGAGGTCTATTGCTTTGTAAACCCCTCCCTCTCCTATCGGGAAAAGGTAATTATTGCCTGTGCCGCTCAGCCCGGACGGCAGGGTTCGCTGCAGTGCCCCCGTGGTAACATTGACAAATGAGGTCTCAGATCCTGTAACTGAAGAAGCAGAACTGTTTGTCACCGACAGAATATAGCTGCCCGCGTCAAGGATCCCGCCGGCGAGGGTCAGGATACCACCGGATGCAAGGGTTATGTTGCTGTTGAGTGTGACACCGCCGGCAATATCTATTGTCAGATTATTCAGGCTGGTTACGCCAGATGGAATATAGACTCCTGCTGACGATCCCCCGAACACCAGGGAAGAGGCTGAAGTTGTGGCCAGATTCCCCGAGGTAAGGGTGATTGGCGGACCATTAAGGGTCAGGGTGTTTGCGCCGACATTGAATGACCCCGAGACCAGATTCAGGCCTGTGCTGAGAGTCAGGGAAGAAGTAAGATTCACGTCAGAGGGGTTATCAATAACAAGCCCTCCGTCGCCGCTGAATGACGGCACAAGCTCGATACCCGTGTTCTGAACGGCTGATCCCCTGTATCGTATTGTTGATAATGAGCCGTATGAGGGAGCTGAGCCTGCGACGGTGGCCGTTCCCTCCATAGAAAGCATACCCGCGAGGGGGAGGCCGGCAGGGATGGTTTTGACGCCACTTCCCGAAAGGGTAAGATTGGTATATCCGGTATTGAACACACTTTGTGCTCCGTTGCGGTTGTATTCAACCGTTGCCCCTGTACCATTGAGGGTTATTGAACTTGTCCCCGTTCCGTCAAGGTTAAAAGGTGTGGCGCCTCCTATAGCCAGCCAGGGGGCCCCGTTGCCCAGGGTCAGTGTTGAGGTATTGGAGTTGTTCTCATTGTCAGTCTCTACCGAACCACCGACAGTTACCATCCCGGAATTAATTGTAAAAGAGGTGTTATTCGAATAGGTCCTGAACCAATATGAATAATAATTGCTGTAGATAACAACATTACCTGTTATGGTAAGGGATGCAATATCTGTAAGCAGTGTTGTGGTTCTTGAGGTACCCGGGCTGACATTTGTGCCTGCAGACACAGAGGAACAGACTAACTCTCCTCCCCCGGTAAGTGCGGCTGAGGTATTGCTGTTATCTGAACTGATAACCGTAAGTGCCCCTGAAACCGCCAATGCATATCCTGTATTTACGTTAAGGATTCCGGATGTGTAACCAGCAGAAAACCTCAGTTCAGAGCAAGAGGCGCTGGCAGTAACGGTTATGGTGTGATTGCCAATGTAAACAATATCTCCCGGTCCGGGGGTGGTTGAGGCCGCTACTCCTCCATGGCCTGTCGTTGACCATGTAAACCTTGAGTTCCAGTTTCCGGTCTGCCTGGAATAAAAAGTTGCAGAATATGCGTCTGCCAATAAAAGCCAAAAGGCCGCCAACAGGAGTATTATCTTGAAGGGCCGGCCTTTTGAGTTCATATCATCTGTCAATTTATAATCACAGTCGCGGGTGTGATGATTCACTTTAAAATAAGAGTTGCCTCGGCATATTTCTCCGGCCTGACGTCCGAAGGAGCGGAGTACGTTATGAGCAGTTTCCCGTTATTATAGTCAATCTGCCCTTTAAAAAGATTGAATGTGAATTTTCTTGTAGCATTCGGAGTATAGACAGCTATTCCTTTGGCAATCCCCACGCGGTTAACGGTTCCATCCGGAGCAACGTGGTCTACTGAGATGTCTCCGTACACTGAATAGTTCCCTGATCTGTTGAACACAAACGAAAGCCGTGGGATCGTATCATTCTCAAAAGTCAGCTCAGGGTCTGACAGCGTTACATTGTATGACGGTTCTCCAACCCTGATAATAACAGGGATGGTTATTCCGAATACCGGCACCAGGTTTATTGAAATAGTAGCCTGTTCCTCCTGTTTGGGAATTTCTTCTCCCAGTGGTTTTTCTTTGGGTGTGGCCCTGAAATAGAGATGCGACCTGTATTCTCCCGGTGCCAGTCCGCCTGTTCTCACAGCCTGGATCTTGACCGTCTGTACCTCTTCCGGCTTAAGGGTTACTGACCGTGGAAAGAACCTCAGGTAGGGAGATGCAAACTGTTGCCCCTCATCCGCCTCGGTGATTGTTTCAAATCCCCCATTCTCGGTCATCCTGATCTGGACGAGAGAGATACTGTATGTTGCCGTGTCTTTCCCTATGTTGGCCAGGCTGATGTCTGTCGATCTTTTGTTGCCTTCAAACACTACCCTCCTCGGCGTAATGAGGAGATCTCCCTGGGCTGACAAAATACCCGGATACATCAACAGGCCCATTAATATGAGCCTAACTATGTGCTGTAAGGAATTCTTTCCCATTACATCGTTATTTGGTGGTTTCTTCCAGTATCAGTTGAATACAAAGGTAATTGTATAGGTGCCGGTATACACACCCACGGGGTTATCATTAATTGTACCCACCCTGAGTGTTGCACCAACATATACAACCTGTGATCCGTTTTCGAGTAATCCTGCGCCGGGTTCCGCAAAAGGAACGGAAGTCCAGTCTTCAACAGTCATGGTACGGGCGCTGCTGACATGGGTAATAGTCACCGGTGATGAGGGCAGTGATACAGTATACGCCACTCCCGGATCACCGGTAACATAGAAGCTTGCCGCGCTGTGGGTCCCGCTTCCCGGCCATACACTACCCATTACCGAGATAGTGTTTTCCGGGTTCAGGATGAGACTTCCGCCCTGGGGCCCCGGAGAAAACTTCCCGAAACTCAGCTGTGATGTCTCAACCGCAGTGAGAGTTGATATTACTTCTGCCGTTATATGGCCCGTTACAGTTGAAGACAATCCCGGCTGGGCTTCCGCCACGGTGACAGAAACCAACAGTAGTAACCACAGGCTGATTTTACCTTTTATTAATCGCCTCATAGCGTCTGTAGCCGGTGGTATATTTGCCTTAGTTATAGCTTACTGTAACAGGAAAGTTTGCAGATGTATAGACCCCTGAAGCCTGGCTTGCGGCAACCGACAGCGTTGCGCCGACGGTGAACGCGGCAGCACCCGTGCCGTCAAGCTGGGGAGCTGTTGTGATACTGTGAACAAAGCCATTGACGGGCATGTCCGGTCCGGCTCCTGTCAGTACAACTGTTCCGTCAACCGGCAATTCAATGGCAAACGTCTCATTTGCCTGGCCTGCGACAGTAAATGATGCAGCTGTCCCTGCAGCCGGAGGAACCAGTGATACTCCGCCTGCCGGCGTTCTTGAGTTATCAGTGCCCAGCTGCACCGTGCCGGCAGTACCGGATACGGCAATAGTACCAAAATCCATGTCGCTGACCTTTGTCAGTGTCAGAGGTCCAACAATGGTAGCAGTGGCAATAGTCTGTTCAGTGTCGGTATTCTGAGCAAATGCGCCTGCTGTAAACGCAAGAAGTACAATTGAAAAAGCGAGGATTTTTTTCATCTTAATTAGTGTTTATTGTTAATAATCCAATGGTCCATTCCGCTACAACACTCCGCTTAAAACGCTGCCTTAGAGGTAGCGCCGGTGTTTGCGAATTGTAAAATTAAACGGAAGAATAAGCCGGATTATTGGATTAAATGCTAAATATTAACAATCCTCATTTATTTTCAACACTTTCAGAAGCTGCTGCTGCCATCCCAGCAATGGGTACAGAGCTTATTTTTAGGCAGGCCGATTGCCTTCACAAGATCGTCAAGTCTTTGAAACATAAGTGTATCCATCCCCAGGGTTGCAGATATCTCCTTTACCATCAGTGAATATTTCTCTGAATCCGGATCAAGATACTCTTCTACATTCTTTTCTTCCCCCTCCAGGCTGACAATTGCTTTCCTGGCAGCAAGCTCAAGTGTTGAGCGCGACTGTGAGAAGTTCAAAAACGGGCACGGATACAAAAGCGGCGGGCAGGCAATGCGCATATGCAACTCGGCAGCGCCCGAATCACGCAGGTCGCGTGTGTTGTCTCTCAGCTGGGTGCCTCTGACAATGCTGTCATCAAGAAAGATTATCCTCTTTCCCCTGGTGAGCTTTTTGTTGGGGATGAGCTTCATCCTGGCCACCAGCTCCCTCTGTATCTGCCTCTGGGGCATGAAACTCCTGGGCCAGGTTGGAGTATACTTTGAGAAAGAGCTCATATATGGAAGTCCCTTTTCGTTGGCGTAGCCGAAGGCATGCCCCACTCCCGAGTCAGGTACCCCGCAGACGAAGTCGGCTTCCACTGAATCATGCCTGGCAAGAGCGGCTCCGCACCTGTAGCGTACCTCTTCAACATTACGACCCTCATAATCAGAGGTGGGAAATCCGTAATAAACCCATAGAAATGCGCATATCTGCATTCTCTTCCCGGGCGCCTTAAGCCTTGTGAACCCGTCAGGCCGTATATGCACTATCTCTCCGGGTCCCAGGAAATATTCCGTTTCAAAACCCGTGTTTGGAAACGCACTTGTCTCCGAAGCCACCGCCCGGGCACCGTCACGCCTGCCTATAACCACCGGAGTGCGTCCGAGCCTGTCACGCGCTGCTATAATGCCGTCAGGAGTAAGCAGCAGCAGCGAGCATGAACCCTGTATCTTTTCAAATACGTTTGTGATGCCCTCAACAAAAGAGTCGCCTTCACAGATTATGTTAGCCACCATCTCAGTGGGATTTATGTTTCCCATGAAATTTTCGGTGAAGTGCTTCTTTCGTGCCAGGAAATGATCAGCCAGCTCATTTATATTGACAATCCGTGAGACAGTGACAAGGGCAAAAGGACCCAGATGAGAGTTGAAGAGGATCGGCTGAGGATCAGTGTCACTGATCACGCCCATGCCGCTGTTGCCTTTGAACTCTTTCAGCTCCGTCTCAAATTTGTTCCTGAAATATTCATTTTCCAGGTTGTGGATCCTTCTCCTGAACCCTATCTCACTGTCATAGTAAACCAGACCGGCGCGCTTGGTGCCGAGATGCGAATGATAATCCGTGCCGTAGAACACATCATCAATGCAACTGCTTCGGGAAACAGAACCGTAAAAGCCACTCATAACGGGAAAATCGACAAATTTCTTGAACAAAAGCAGGGCTAAGATAATCAAAGAGAGTAAAAATTTGTTGTACTGTAATATTTGTTAATTTTGTATCGGATTAAAAAACAAACAAATGGAAAATCAGGAAAAATATCAGGCAGAACACGTTGAGCATAAAAAGGGTGCTCCGGTTGTCATGATTGTGTCAACCATTATCCTGACACTTGGATTAATAGCATTGGTGGTTCTCTACTACAGCCAGAAGAGCAAGATGGTTGAGATGGAGCAGGTGCTTACCGAGGAGAAAGATTCTCTGGCCAATGAGCTTCGTATGATGATGTACGGATATGACACCCTGAAGACAAGCAATGACACTCTCAATGCAGAGCTTCTGCGCGAAAGGAACAGGATCCAGAAGCTGCTGGAGGTTAACGCCTCAAATGCCCAGCTTATAAGAAAATATAAAGCTGAGATCAGCACCATGCGTGATATCATGAAGAGCTATATCGTCCAGATTGACTCTCTGAATACACGTAATCAGATGCTCACGGCAGAGAACGTGGAGATAAAACAACAGATGACCGAAGTGCAGGAAACCAATGTTGAGCTGGAAAAGGCCCGGGAGGAACTGACATCCAAGGTCACCGTGGCCTCCGTAATCCAGGCCAAGGATATTGTTGCCGTAGCCCTGAACAAGAAGCGCAAGGAGACTACCGAATTAAGGAATCTTGACAAGGTTCGCGTCTGTTTCACCCTCAGGGAAAACCCCATAGCCGCAGCCGGAAACAAGGTGGTTTACCTGAGAGTGGTACGTCCTGATCAGCTGGTAATTACACCCTCCCCGGACAATCTCTTCGAGATAAAGGGCGAACAGCTCATCTTTTCGGCAAACAGGGCGGTGGATTATGCAAATACTGATATCGAAATGTGCATCTTCCTTGACAACACGGGTGATTTCATTCCGGGAACATACAATGTTGAACTTTACCTTGACGGTGAAAAGATAGGAAGCAGCGATTTCACCCTGAAGGGAAGAGGCTGATCACAGATCAGCAAGCAGTTCGGCAATAATATTGTCAGATATCATCTTACCCTGGTCCGTAAGGATCAGGGTATTTTTTTCCCTCTTCATCAGTCCGTAGCGGATATATCTGTCAGAGAGGTTTACAAGATAATCATGCAGCTCCTTGTCATACATCTCTTCCACATGCAGCAGGTCAATGCCCCACATGGTACGCAGCGAGGTCATGACATACTCATTGAAAACGGTCAGCCTGTCAAGCTCCTCGCGCTCTGAGGGTATCTCCCCTTTTTCAATAGCCCTGATATATTTCTTTACATCAGAGACATTCCACTGGCGTGAACGCCTGTCAAAGGAATGGGCGGACGGTCCCAGCCCGATGTAGGGAACCTGCTTCCAGTAAGATGAGTTATGCCTGGAAATATACCCCTCAAGGGCGAAATTGGATATCTCGTAATGAATGAATCCATGCTCCTGGCAGACAGCGCCAAGAACACCGAACATCGAAGCCGAGGTCTCTTCATCCGCCTCTTTTAGCTTCCCCTCCTTCTTAAGCTTTCCGAAACGGGTTCCATCTTCTATCGTAAGATGATATGCCGAAAGATGTTTTACCGGGTATGCAAGGGTTTTTTCGAGGTCAGACCTGAGATCTGCTATGGTCATTCCGGGCAGGCCGTAGATAAGATCTGCCGAGACATTTTCAATTCCTTCTCCGAATACTATATCCAGTGCCCGTGCCGACTGTGCCGCATCATGCCTGCGGCCCATGTACCTGAGCAATTTGTCATTCCACGACTGCAGCCCCAGGCTGATCCTGTTTACTCCTGTTTTCCTGAGTGCTCCGATGTATCCATCACGTACATCATCCGGGTTTACCTCAACAGTTATCTCCGGGTTTTTGCCCGGGGAGAAGTTATTCCTGACAGCCTCCAGCAGGGCTGCAGTCTCATCCGGCTCAAGAAGCGAAGGAGTGCCACCGCCCAGATAGATGGTCTCCACCTGTTCTCCTTCCAGGTATGATGATCTCAGGGACGCTTCGCGCATGAGCGCCTGAACAAGAGCCGCTTTGAGACTGTTATCAGTAATACTGTAGAAATCGCAATAACCACACAGGCTCTTGCAGAAAGGTATGTGAATATAAACTCCGGCCATTTGGAAATATATACTTTAAAAATACAAAAGATTTAATATTAGTTTGTTAATTTCACCCCTTCAAAAACCAGGCATGATATATCTCTTTATAAAACAGTATTATAAGAGTATCATTATTGGCTTGCTTATCCTGTGGCTGAGTCTCTCCGGAAGTAAATCACTTGTGCCGGGCCGGATGTTAAGCATACCCTATATAGACAAAATGGGGCATTTTGCCATGTACGCGTTTTTTTCCGCCGTGTTACTGCTCGATTCCTGCCGGTGGCGCGGGAACGGTCGCTTCAGATATATCATATTGCTTATTCCCGTTTTTTTCGGAGCTCTGATGGAGATAATGCAGATGACACTCACCACCACAAGAAAGGCCGAAACAATAGACCTTATTGCCAACATGGGAGGGGTAGCCACCGGAATAGTGGTAGCTCATATTGCTCTTAAGATATTTGAAAAGCTGGGATTGCTGCGCCAGGATTAATTGAGATATACAACAACAGAACTCAGACCTTCACCCGTGAGTCATTCCTGACCTGATTAACCATCTGTTCCACTGTTTTTGAGCTGAAGAAATTTTCCAGTCTTACTTTTATCTCCCTCAGGTCATTGTGGAGTATGCACCGCCCGCCATCAGGTTTGTCAAGATTGCACTTCTCTCCTGTCACATAACAGCTGTCGAAAAAATCCCTGCCGTCAATGGCATCAATTATGTCCATCAGAGTCAGTTTCTCCGGTGGTACTGAAAGATAGAACCCGCCATGAGGCCCTTTGGTTGAATGCAGGATTTTCTTGCGTGCCAGTATCTGGAGTATTTTGGCCAGGTATGGTTGTGGTATCTTCAGCTTCTCCGCAATTTCCTTTAATCCGGTATTTTTTTGGGGTTCATTTTTTAATGCGATGAATATCACTGCCCTGATGCCATATTTACATGTTGCAGATAACATCTACCTACCGTTTAAAGGAATTTTGTCTATGCGTCTCTTGTGCCTTCCTCCCTCAAATGCCGTAGTAAGGAAGGTCTTCACGATAATTATTGCCTCTTCCTCTCTGAGAAACCGCCCCGGCAATGCACATACATTGGCATCATTATGTGCCCTGGCCAGCCTGCTTATCTCTTCGCTCCAGCATACCGCCGACCGTATCTTCTGATGCTTGTTGCTGACCATGTTAATGCCATTACCCGAACCACATATGGTTATCCCATAGTCAAAATCACCCTTCTCCACAGCAACAGCCAGCGGATGTGCATAATCGGGATAATCAACACTGTCTTCAGAAAAACAACCCAGGTCCTTTACTTCATACCTGTTCGAGATCAGCCATCTCACCAGCCTCTCCTTTAGTCTGAAACCGGCATGGTCTGAGGCAATTATAATTTTTTCCAAAATGATCGTATATTTTTATACAAATATAGTCCTGTAATTATTAAAAGAAAAGAAAACATAAAGAGTTTGAGTTGTTAATAACATGTAACCGCAGCCTTGATTTTTTGTTCACTCTTTTTATTGCCGGTTCACTTTTCAACAGCAAGTATTTTTTCTTTGAATTCAAAATTTAATTCCCCAAAATTTGACTCTTTGTTTCAACCATATCTTAACAGGCCGGAACAGCCTCATGCATACCTGATGACCATTAACAAACCAACAGTAACAATTGTTAATTATATGCGTAATTCATTCTATTTCAGAAAAGGTATATTTTTTGATGTGTTGAAAAGGTGTTATTAATCATTTAACTCCCATTTTTGCAAAAGGAATCGTAAAATTGTTTCAACAGAATTAACAGCATATAATAACCATCATATATAAAATTTTTAAAATTCATATAATAATTATGATTGTTAATAACGATATAGTAAAGGAGATAGAAGCGCTGAAAAAAGAGAAGAATGCCATCATATTAGCGCACTATTATCAGACATCCGACATACAGGACATTGCAGATTTCATAGGCGACAGCCTCGCTCTCTCGCAGGAAGCTGCAAAGACAAAGGCAGGTATGATAGTATTTGCTGGTGTCAAATTCATGGCAGAGACAGCAAAGATACTATCACCTGAAAAAAAGGTAATAATTCCTGATCTTCTTGCCGGATGTTCATTGGCAGATTCATGCAAAAAGGAAGATTTTGAGAAGTTCATTGCTGATAATCCCGGAAGAACAGTTGTAACCTATGTAAATACAACGGCAGATATAAAAGCGCTGAGCGATATAGCATGCACTTCATCAAACGCCAGGCAAATAATAGAATCCTTGCCGGAAGATGAGAAAATAATATTCGGGCCGGACAGAAACCTGGGTAATTACATAAAGAGTCTCACAGGAAGGGATATACTTGTCTGGGACGGGGCATGTCACGTGCATGAGCAGTTTTCTCTTGAAGCAATATTGAAAATAAAAGAGGAACATCCCGGGGCAAAAATAATTGCACATCCAGAATGCGAGAAACCGGTAAGGCTGGTGGCCGACTATATAGGCTCAACTTCCGGTCTGCTTGCATTCGTGAAAAAAGATCCGGGCAAGGTCTTCATTGTGGCCACCGAACCGGGCATAATCTACCAGATGAAAAAGGCAGAACCGGAAAAACAATTTATTCCCGCACCTCCAAAAGATTCAACATGCGGCTGTAGTGAATGCAACTTCATGAAACTAATCACACTTGAAAAGATATATAAATCAATTAAATTTGAAGAGCCGGAAGTAACTGTTGATCCGTCAATCATTGAACGTGCGGCAGTGCCTATCAGAAGAATGATTGAAATATCGGCTAAACTGGGCTTGTAAAATGAAGAAGATTATTCTGATAATGCTGGCATCTGTTCCTGCGCTGCTCTCTGCGCAGCAGAACACACAACTGCAGGACGGCTATCAGCAGTTCAGATATCCTAACGGGAACATATCAAGCGAAGGTTACATAAAAAATGGCAAGCCTGACGGTTACTGGAAAAGTTACTATGTGACCGGAGTACTGAAGTCGGAAGGAAAACGTACGAGCTTCCTGCTTGACAGCATCTGGGTATTCTATGACCAGGCAGGCGATACAACGGAAAAGATAAGCTACCTGCTGGGCAAAAGAAACGGCTATTCAATAAAGTATCAGAAAGATCCGGTACGCGGTCTGTACAGGCATACATCTGAACTGTATGCCGGAGACAGAAAGGAGGGCCTTGCCAGGATTTTCTATCCGGATGGAAAAGTGAAGCAGACAATCCCGTATAGTGACGGTAAAAAAGACGGCCTTTCACGTGAATATGACCGCGAGGGAAGAATCATAACCCTTTTGGAGTACAACAATGATTTTCTTATCAGCCGTTCAAGGATCAACCGCACGGATGAATCCGGCATGAAACAGGGCGAATGGCTTGATTTTTACCCGGATGGCAGCATAAAGTCGGAGAAGAACTACCGTGATGACCTGTTGCATGGATATTACAAGGAGTATGATGACAGGGGCAGGCTGCTGGTTACGCTACTTTATGACAACGGTAAAATGACCGGAACCGAGATAGACAACAGCGCCGAGATAGAGATAAAGAACAGATATGATGACTCCGGAAAACTGATCTATTCAGGTCCGTTCAAGGAGGAAGTGCCTGTGGGCATTCACCGGGAATATAATGCTGACGGCACCATTAAAAATGCCCGTATCTATAATGATAACGGGGTGCTGGTCTCAGAGGGAATAGTTGATTCTGATGGCAACCGCAACGGGCCCTGGAAGGATTTTTCTGCTGACGGGGTGCTGGTGGCTGAAGGCAGCTATTATGACAACAGACGTTCAGGTGAATGGAAGTTTTATAATGCTGATGGCAAACTGGAACAGGCAGGATCATACTACAACGGACGTATTGACGGAACATGGCGCTGGTATTACCCCGGTGGGGAACTGCTCAGGGAGGAGGACTACTACCAGGGAAAAAGAGACGGCAATTATACCGAGTATTCGCGCGCTGGCGAGATAATAGCACAGGGAGCCTATGCTGAGGGCGAAAGGAACGGAGAGTGGAAGATCACCACAGGAGACAATACCGAGGAGGGGGAATATTTCCTGGGACTGAGGAACGGCGAATGGCGTTCTTATTATAATGATGGCAAACTGAGATTCAGGGGATCATACAAACAGGGTAATCCTGACGGCAGACACCTTTATTATTACGAAAACGGCCGAACCAGGGAAGAGAGATATTATAAGAACGGATTCCGGACCAGAACATGGAAAAAATTCAACGAAACTGGTGAAGTCTTTCTCACCATAACCTACCGTGACGACGTGGAGACAAGCATCAACGGAGTGGCGGTCAATCTGCCGGAAAGCAGTGTCAGGCGCATCAAATAACCATTTAATGGACGATCAGTTCAATCTGAGAAAAGAGATAACCCTTGCCGGTGATGCGGAGCTGGAGAAACAGTTGCGCCCGCTCTCCTTTGATGATTTCAAAGGACAGAAGCGAATAACTGACAACCTGAGTGTTTTTGTAACAGCCGCCCTGCAACGGAGCGAAGCACTGGATCATGTTCTTCTGCACGGGCCTCCGGGGCTGGGAAAAACAACACTGGCAGCAATAATATCAAACGAGCTGAAGGTAAAGATGAAAGTTACCTCCGGACCGGTGCTTGATAAACCGGGTGATCTGGCAGGATTGCTGACAAGCCTTGACGATGGTGATGTACTCTTTATTGATGAGATACACCGGCTTCATCCGGTGGTGGAGGAATATCTCTATTCGGCAATGGAGGATTACCAGATTGATATAATGATTGACAAGGGCCCGGGCGCACGTTCCGTGCAGCTTAAGCTAAACCCGTTCACGCTGATAGGCGCCACCACCCGCTCCGGACTGCTGACCAGCCCCCTGAGAGCCCGGTTTGGCATTAAGTTTCACCTGGAATATTATGATTCAAAGATACTTAAGGGAATAGTAAAAAGATCGGCCTCAATTATGAACGTAAGCATCAATGAAGATGCAGCGGCTGAGATTGCTTCCAGGAGCAGGGGCACACCCAGGATCTCAAACGCTCTGCTGCGCAGGGTAAGGGACTTTGCACAGGTAAAGGGAAGCGGGATCATTGATCTGGAGATAACGCGTTATGCCCTGGAGGCACTCAATATTGACAAGCATGGTCTGGATGAAATGGACAACCGTATCCTCCGTACTATCATAGAAAAATTCCGCGGAGGCCCGGTGGGGATCAATAATGTTGCCACTGCCGTGGGAGAAGAGGGCGGAACCATTGAGGAGGTTTATGAACCGTTCCTGATCAAGGAGGGTTACATTAAACGCACTCCAAGGGGCCGCGAGGCCACGGAAACAGCCTATCGTCATCTGGGAATTGTAAGGGGAAAGGAAGATACTCTTTTCTGAGCCTGTCCGTCTTTTTGGTTAATAAGCGGGATCATTCCACGGAACCCGGTGACCGATCTGTTACCCGGCTGGCGCCCTGTACAATGATCAGGTGCTGATCTTTTCCAGGCCCTTCTGGTCTATTATCTTGATTTTACGACCGTTAAGTTCAATCAGCCGATCACTCTTGAATTCTGAAAGAAGGCGAATCACTGATTCGGTTGCAGTTCCTACAATATTGGCAAGCTCTTCGCGGGTAAGCGATATGCGAAGGTAATTCTGATCATCGAGGCCGAAATCATTTACCAGGCTCAGCAGCACTTCGGCAACACGTTCCCTTACTGTTTTCTGGGCTATATCGGTAATATATGAGTTCGCTTCTGCAAGCTCATGGCATGTTAGTTTGACCACCTCAAAAGCAAACGCGGCATTGGTTTTCACGAACTGGATAAGCAGTTCGGAAGGAATAAAACACACCTGGCTATCCTCAATTACTTTGGCCGAGGTGCAGGCAGGCTCATTGCTCAACACTGAACGGTATGCAATGATCTCTCCCTTTCGCGCAAAGCGAATGATCTGTTCCTTGCCATCCACGCCGGTCTTGAAGACCTTAATGATCCCTGAATTGATGCAATAGAAACCGCTTATGCGGTTACCCTCGTGATAAAGAATATCTCCCCTCTTGTAGCGCCTGAAATCCTTCTCGAAATTAAGCCTGTCAGTTTCATCTCTTGTCAGAAAGCGAAATACGGAATTGTTCTCAAATGCGCATTTATCACAGAATGATATGGTATAGTCATGCTGTTTCATAACCCTGGCCGTTAAGATGACAAAGTTGAGGATTAATTACGGAATTTCATAAAATTTCGGTCCTGAACTGGTACAGGAACCGTATATCATTTTCAAAATATAGTCTCAGGTCATTTACACCATATTTGAGCATGGCTGCTCTCTCAATACCCAGGCCGAAGGCATAGCCGGAATATTTTACAGAGTCAATGCCACAGGCTTCAAGGACGTTCGGATCTACCATTCCACAGCCCAGAAGCTCAAGCCAGCCGGTACCCTTACATACATTGCATCCCTTACCTTCGCAGATGTTGCAGTTGATATCCATCTCAGCCGAAGGCTCGGTGAAGGGAAAGAATGATGGTCTCAGTCTTATCTTCACATCCTTTCCGAAGAGCTCGGCAGCAAAATAGAGCAATGCCTGTTTGAGATCAGCAAATGATACATTTTCAGCCACGTAGAGGCCTTCCACCTGGTGGAAGATACAGTGTGCACGTGCTGAAACGGCCTCATTGCGGAAGACTCTTCCCGGGCAAATTGTGCGTATGGGTGGCTGGGTGTTTTCCATAACCCTCACCTGTACAGAGGATGTATGTGTACGCAACAGCACATCGTGAGGGTCTGACTCGGTGCCGGATTTTTTCTCAATGAAGAAGGTGTCCTGCATATCGCGGGCCGGATGGTCTGCCGCAAAGTTGAGCATTGAAAAGACATGATTGTCATCCTCTATCTCCGGTCCTTCTGAGACGGTAAAACCTATCCGGCTGAATATATCAATGATCTCATTGCGTATAATGGAGATGGGATGGCGCGTTCCTTCTCCGAAAGGATATGCGGGCATGGTGAGATCAGTTGTTGTGCTTACCGTCTCGGCCATTGAGAGGCGTTCCTTCTCTGCATTGTATTTATCGGTTGCCAGCTGCTTGAGATTGTTCAGCAGTTGTCCGGTCTCCCTCTTTGCTTCCGGGGGAACATTCCTGAATCCTTCGAAAAGCACAGATACCTCTCCCTTCTTGCTCAGGTATTTCAGCCTGAACTGCTCAAGTTCATCCGGGCAGCTGATATTGAAAGCCTCTATCTCCTTTACCAGTTCTTCAATCCTCTCCTTCATCTCTCAGATATACTATTTTAAGATCTTCACATGAAGGATCCTTATATCCTGTACGGGCCGGTCGCCATTGTCTGTGGCCGTACCGGCGATGGCGTCCACAACATCCATTCCCTCAAGCACTTCGCCAAAGACGGTATAGGCGCCATCAAGAAAGGGTGTTCCTCCTTCGGTCTTATATGTGTTTATGCGATGAACGGGCATCACGTATGGCCCTGCTTCTTCCATGGCTTCATATGCCTTCACAATTGCATTCTGCTGTAGTTCATCCTCATTGGGTTCTTCTCCCTTTTCTGCAGCTTCCTTCCGTATATCGGCAAGGGCCTTGTTGTACAGGTACTGTCTGCGGTTATATTCTATGCGCTGAATTGTGGCAGCTAAATCATCATCATTGTACACCTTGCCCTGGACAATGTAGAACTGGGTGCCGGATGAATTTCTTTCCGGATTGACATCATCACCCATGCGTGCCGCTGCCACTGCTCCGCGCCTGTGAAAGAGGGAGTCATTGATCTCTGCGGGAATGGTGTAATCGTCATTTAACAGCGCTGTATCCTGACGTGTTGATCCGTCGCCGGTCTGGATCATGAAATCCTTTATGACGCGGTGAAAGGTGACTCCGTCATAAAAACCGCTCTCTGCAAGTTTGATGAAATTGTCGCGGTGCAGCGGCGTCAGGTCTGACAGGGAGATAAGGATGTCTCCCTCGGTGGTCTTTATCTGGGCACGGACGCTTTTTTGCGCGCCGGTGGAACAGCCGGCAATAATGACAACGGCTGCCAGTGTCAGTAAGATGCGTAATGAACTCCTCATTTTCTTATACTTTACGATTGACAAAGATATATATTTGCAGTAAGAGTTTAGCATGAACGATATACGCAAACTTGCGGGCCAGACTGTCATTTACGGCTTTGGCACGGTGGTGCCGCGATTTCTGAACTATGCGTTGATGACGCCTTTCTATACCCGTATACTGGGCCTGGAGCAATACGGCGTTGTTACGGAACTATATGCATGGATGGTCCTTGCCCTGGTGATACTCACCTACGGGATGGAGACCACATATTTCCGGTTTGCCGGGAAAAAAGCTCCGGCAGGTGAGGTATACGGTACTGCCATCATCAGCCTCTTTACAACCTCTGCCCTGTTCCTTCTGGCGCTATCACTGTTTATTATGCCTGTTGCAGGCTTCCTGGGTTATGAAGAGCACCCTGAATATATCAGGATGTTTGCGTGGATAGTGGCCATAGATGCTTTCTCCGCAATCCCGTTCGCCTGGTTGAGAAACAATAACAAAGCCATGGTCTTCAGTGCCTTGAAGATCATAAATGTCCTGGTGACCATGGCTGTAGCCTTTTTCTTCCTCTGGCTCGCCCCTGCACTGGCGGAAAAGGGAAATACATGGATTTACAAAATCTGGAATCCCGGATTACAGGTGGGGTATGTCTTTGTTGCGAACCTGACAGGATCAGCCATTACACTTGTCTGCCTCCTGCCGTTCATCTTGCGGATAAAACCGGTGTTTGACAGGAGACTGCTGGCAAAGATGATTGCATACAGCTGGCCGCTGCTGGTGGGGGGACTGGCCGGTTCGCTCAACGAGGTACTTGATAAAATCCTGCTCCGGAGACTGATAGGTGGAGCCGAAGGCCTGGCCACCGTCGGCATTTACGGCGCAGGATACAAGGTGGGAGTGCTTATGTCGCTCTTCATTCAGATGTATCGCTTTGCAGCTGAACCCTTCTTCTTTGAGAAGGCAGGAAGCAAGGATGCAAAAGAGACATATGCCGTGACGATGAAGTATTTTGTGATCACGGCACTGATACTGTTCCTGGGAATTAATCTGTATCCGGAAGTGGTGCAGGTACTTATCGGAGAAAACTTCCGCGAGTCGCTTATTGTGGTGCCGATTATAAGCATGGCTTACCTGCTGCTGGGCATATTCATTAACCAGAGTATCTGGTACAAGGTTGACGACAAAACAATTTACGGGGCATGGATAACATTCGTGGGAGTTGCAGTAACGGTGGCGGTGAACGTTATCTTCGTTCCCCTGTTCGGTTATATTGCTGCGGCCTGGGCTCACGTGGCCTGCTATCTTTCAATGGTCATAGTGTCATATTTTGTGGGCCTGAAGTATTACCCGATAAAATATGAAACAGGCAAGATATTCCTTTATATAGTGCTGGCGGTGGCGCTGTTGGTTGTTTCAATGCTGCTTGAAGGGGAGAACAAAATAGTCAATATTGCGGTTGATACTCTGCTGCTTTTGATTTTCTTTGCCGTTGCGGAGATAAAAGACAAATTCTTTACGTTATTGTTCAAAAGAGGATAGTGTAACCTGCAAATGCTAAATTCCGGAAAGAGAAGAGTCTGTATTCAATGTAAATCTTGCGGGATATTGAATAATTATTTTGTAACCGAATGAAGATCAGGATAGTCAATAAATCAAGTCACCCGTTGCCTGCCTATGAAACGGAACACTCGGCAGGCATGGACCTCCGTGCTTTCATAGCCGGACCCGTCACCCTCAGGCCGATGGAGAGAAAGCTTGTCCCCACCGGTCTCTTTATAGAGTTGCCGGTAGGTTATGAGGCACAGGTAAGACCACGAAGCGGTCTTGCCCTGAAACACGGAATCACGGTCCTTAACTCTCCGGGTACAATTGATGCGGATTACAGGGGAGAGATTTGTGTTATACTCATAAACCATTCAGATAGTGATTTCACGATAAATGACGGGGACAGGATTGCACAGATGATAATTGCTCAGCATGCAAGGGCGGAACTTGTTGTGGCTGAAAGGTTGGACGAAACAGAAAGAGGAGCAGGCGGATTCGGTCATTCAGGAAGAAAATGAGAGGAAGATTAATATTGCTGATGTTGGTGCTTGTTGCTTCCGGGTGCAGCAGGAAACTGGTTAATCCGCCGCAGGAAAGACTTTTGCAGCGCGGTGCGGATAACAGGTATGATTACTTTCTCGCGGAAGCCCTGAGGCAGAAATATGTGGGTGACGTTAATGAAGCGGCAACACTGTTTGAAAAGTGCATTGAACTTGACAGAAACAGGGCCGTGCCCTGGTTTGAGCTTGCACAGATGTATTCATCTGCCGGCATGGGCGAAAAGGCCCTTCAGCATGCATCCACTGCGGCCAGGCTGGAGCCGGGGAATTACTGGTATCAGATGGCGTGCGGCTCGCTCTATACACAGTATAACATGAAGGATTCTGCCATCGTTTACTTTAACAGGGCATTAAAGGCAGACAGCAGTGCCGTGGAGGTAAACGGTATACTGGCAGGACTGTACGCTGAAAGGGGTGATCTGGAGAAGGCCGACTCCCTGTTCAGGACTCTCGACAGGGAGGGAGCTCTGAGTGAGGATATGGCACTTATGATGATTTCAGGACTGATAATGAAGAATGATCTGAAGGAAGCTGCAAACAGGTCGTTGGCTCTGATAGAACAATACCCGGAGGAAATACGATATCAGGCCCTGCTGGCTGATATATACTATGAGGACGGATTGAAGGAGAAAAGTGACAGCATCTACAGGAAAATCATTGAAAGTAACCCCGAAGATATTGAGACTCAGCTGCTGTTCATGATGAACCAGTTTTACAAAAAAGAGTACACTGATATAAGTGGTTTTCTGGAAAAAATATTCGAGAGCGATGTAATCGAAAAGCAACGAAAGATAGCTATAGCGGGGCGCATCGTATCAGATTCTGTATATGTAAGCGGTAATGCTGAAACTCTGGCAGAAACTTTGATTACACTTGAAGATGCACACCCGGATGATGACGAGATACTTTCGTTAAGACCCGGTGTCTATGAAACAGCAGGGATGACAGATGAGGCTATAAAAAGGTATGAAGAAATAGTCGGAAGCGGAGTAAGGGAATTCTTCTTCAGGGAAAAGCTTATTGTGCTCTATGCTGAAAAGAAGGAATACGGTAAACTGTTTGACCTTGCGGCAGACTACTCCAGGGAGAACAACAGGAGCATAATAGGCAAGGTTTACTATGCGATTGCCGCCATGGAGCTGAAGGAATACCAGGTTGCAGATGCAGAACTGAAAAAGGCAATGATACTGGCGGGAAACGATCCCGATCTGCGCGTTCAGATACTGTCAATGCAAGGAGACCTGAGATACAGGATGAAAGACTATGAGGGATCATACAGCCATTATGAGGAGGCATTGAAGATTTCACCGGATGATCCGCTGATACTGAACAACTATGCATATTTCCTTGCCGAGGGCGACAGAGACCTGAAAAAGGCACTCAGAATGGCAGAGAAAGTGATGAAAACGGAAGGAAGCAATCCAACATATATCGATACATATGCGTGGGTACTCTACAAAATGGGAAGGCACAGGGATGCACATCGCGAAATGGAAAAGATTTTTGCAGACGGAGAAGAGCAGGATCCTGAACTACTGGAACATATGGGATTTATAATGAAGGCACTGGGCGACTGTAAAGAAGCAATCCGTTACTGGAACATGGCTTTGGAAAAGGATAACATGAAGGAATACCTGAAGGAGGAGATAAAACAATGCGGAAAGAGATAAAAATCATAATTGTTCTGACCCTGGTGATGTTTATGTCAGGATGCGCAGCGTTCAGAAAGGGAAAAGATACAGGTATGGTCACCGGCGATGTTGCTGTTGATTATAGCACTGTTGCTGCCACTGTGATGAATAACAACATTACTGACAGGGGATTTGAAATAAGAAGGGGTAGTATTGAACTCGAGGGAACAGAGATAGAGGGAAAGTTTGGCCTCCACGCCCGTATGAACAGTAAAGGTGATTTCTATGCATCGGTACGCGGACCTTTAGGAATAGAACTGGTCAGGTTGCTTGCAGTCGGGAATGATATTGCGGCTATTGACAGGTTTAACAGGAAGGTCTATACGGGTAAAAAAGATGAAGTCATGAAAAAACACGGGTTACCTGATGATTTCATGAGGATTCTTTTTGGAGATATGCCAGACGGATCAGGCACGGACTTTACTTTGAACGGAGAAAATGAGATTGTAATGATATCCGGGAATGATGACTTCATGAGAGAACTGACAATATGCACAGATGAAATGAAAATATGCCGGGAGAGAATAGATGCAGGTAAAACAAGTCATCAGGTCTATCTGAACTTTTACGACTTCAGAAGCGCGGGTGGAAAGAAATATGCATCAAGGATCACGATGGAAGAGAAAAAAAGAATGTTTCACGTGAAACTTTCGATTGATGATCTGAGATATGGATATGATTCAGACATAGAATTAATATTGCCATCATATACAAGGCAAAATCTGTGAAAACAGGGACCTTCATACTGATAATGATTGTTTTCTGCCAGGCTTTCCTGAAAGGACAAACAAGGGCAGAGCTTGAAGAAATGAGAAAAAAGAATCTTCAGGAGATAGAGTATGTTGACAGGATGCTGAAAACGACAGCAACGCAGAAGAAAGACAACCTCAATGAACTGAGGGTGATCGGAAAGCAGCTGAATCTGCGTGAGAAACTGATCAATGAATATGGTCAGGAAATAGGTTTGCTTGAATACAGGATAGGCCTTAACCGGCTTGCTCTGGAGATGCTTGAACAGGATCTGAACAGCCTCAAGGAAGAGTATGCAAAAGCGATAGTAAGCGCCTACAAGGCCACAAAAGGAACACCGGCACTGGCGTTTATTCTTTCATCATCAGACTTCAACCAGGGATATAAGAGATTGAAGTATATTCAACAAACAGCAAAATACAGACGTAACGAAAGTGAAACCATTGCGGCTCTTTATAATGAGTTAAACAACACAAAAGTAAGGCTGGAAAAGGACAGGAAGAATGTAAACGACCTGAGGAACAGGGAGGAAAGACAGAAACAGATGCTCCGCGGAGAGCAACGTCAGAAGGAACGTATGGTAAATAATCTGAGCCGTAAGGAACGGCAGCTTAAACAGGACCTGGAAGAAAAAAGAAGAATTGCCCGTCAGATAGAAAAAGAGATAGAAAGACTGATAGAGGAGGAGAGAAGAAAAAGTGCTACCGCTCCAATGAGTAATGAGATGCGGATTATCGGTGAATCATTCGGCGAGAACCGGGGTCGGCTTCCCTGGCCGGTGGAAAGAGGCATCATCACCGGACATTTTGGCTTGCAGCCACATCCGGTATTAAAGAATGTGACAGAGGACAATATTGGAATTGAGATTACATCTAGCGGTGGCTCCAAGGCTAAGGCAGTATTCAACGGGAAAGTTGTAAGGGTTTTTGCAATTTCGGGTGCCAATATGGCTGTTATCATAAGACATGGCAAATACCTGACAGTTTACCAGAACCTGGTGAACGTTGCAGTAAAGGCGGAAGATGATGTTGAAATAGGCCAGTCACTGGGTGATGTATATGTTGATAATGGAAACGGAGGAAAGGCCGTGCTGAAATTTATGGTGTACGAGGAAAAGAAAAAACTTGACCCGGAGCAGTGGCTTACAAAAAAATGACTAAATTTTGCAACAAATAAATTCCCTGTCAGTTAAAAATTGTGATAGGGATTCAGGAATGGAAAGCATTACGATAAATTCAGACGTAGAAAAATTGCGCGTTGTAGAAACGCTGGTGGATACATTGTCAAAGAAACTGGGTATCTCGGATGAGGTATATGGAAAAATACTTATCTCAACAGTGGAGGCGGTCAACAATGCCATACTTCACGGTAACAAGGGTAATGCTGAAAAAATGGTAACAGTAGACTTTACTGCTGACGGAAACCTGTTTGAAGTATCTGTTACGGATGAAGGAGAAGGATTTGAATACGATAATATACCGGACCCTACTGATCCGGCAAACATAGAGAACCTGCATGGAAGAGGAGTATTTATTATGAGAAGCCTTGCTGATACAATTGAGTATAATGAAAGCGGGAACCAGGTGACTATGAGATTTAAGTACTAATGAGTTGAGGATAAGCTTTCATTACGATATTGAAAGATTCAGGCTGCGGGACAGCAGGATAATTAAGAAAATAGGTTCAAGAATTGTCAGTGATGCCGGTATGAAAACCGGCATTGTTGATGTCATAATAACAAGTGACGAGAAGGTTTATGAAATAAACAGCGAATTTCTCGGACATGATTATTATACTGATATTATTACATTTAATTACAATAGAGGAAGCATCCTGAACGGGGAGATATACATAAGCGAACCAAGGGTAAGGGAAAATGCCGGGAAATTTAACACTGACTTCAAAACAGAGATGAGAAGGGTTATTTTTCATGGATTCCTCCATCTTTGCGGATATGATGACAGTACAGCAGGTGAGAAGAAGAAAATGTCAGAAATGGAAGAGTTGTATCTGGACCTATCATATGCCGAATGAACTTCAAATATGATATAATTGTAGTCGGCGGGGGCCACGCCGGATGTGAGGCTGCCCATATTGCCGCTGTAATGGGAGCAAAGACGCTGCTTATTACAATGGACATGACTAAGCTTGCACAGATGTCATGCAACCCGGCCATGGGGGGAATTGCTAAGGGTCAGATAATCAGGGAAATAGATGCGCTTGGAGGAGTCAGTGCGATAGTAACTGACAGAACCATGATTCAATTCAGAATGCTGAACCGGAGCAAGGGTCCTGCAATGTGGAGTCCCAGGGCGCAATGTGACCGAATGCTGTTCAGTCGTGAGTGGAGAAAAATCCTGGAAAACACAGATAACCTGAATATATGGCAGGAGCAGGCATGCCGTCTGATCATAGAGAAAGACAGGGTAAAAGGAGTAGGAACAACTTTTGGAACTGAGTTCCTGGCAGATGCAATTATACTGACGAACGGGACATTTCTTAACGGATTAATGCATGTTGGGTTCAGCACAATGCCGGGAGGGAGGTCAGGAGATCCGGAATCTCAGGGACTAAGTGAGCAATTAAGGGAGCTGGGCTTTGAGGTGGAAAGGCTGAAGACAGGAACCAGCGCCAGGGTAGACGGCAGGAGCGTTGATTTTTCTGCATTGACTGAGCAAAGAGGTGATGGTGACGGAAGATGTTTTTCGTACATGCATGACCGGATCATTATTAAGGACGAAAGGAGCTGTTATATAACGCATACAAATGAGAAGGCTCACGATGTGCTGAGAAAGGGACTTGAATTTTCACCGTTATATACAGGAAGGATAAAGGGACGTGGTCCCAGATATTGTCCAAGCGTGGAAGACAAAATAGTGACGTTTGCCGGAAAAGAGTCACATCAACTGTTCCTTGAACCGGAGGGATGGGAGACGAATGAGTACTACATAAATGGTTTCGCGAGCAGCCTGAAGCTGGAAACACAGCTTGAGGCGCTAAAGCAGATCAGGGGTCTGGAAAACATAGAAATATACAGGCCGGGGTATGCAATTGAATATGATTTCTTTCAACCAACGCAGTTAAGACACACATTAGAGACAAAAAGGATTCCGGGACTATACTTTGCTGGTCAGATAAACGGCACCACCGGGTATGAGGAGGCTGCTGCACAGGGGATGATGGCAGGTATCAATGCAGTTCTTAAGATCAGAAAGGAAAAGCCTTTCATACTGAAGAGAGACGAGGCATATATTGGTGTACTGATAGATGACCTGGTCACAAAGGGGGTGGATGAGCCTTATCGTATGTTTACCTCAAGGGCAGAATACAGAATATTGCTGCGGCAGGATAACGCAGATGAAAGACTGACGCAAAAGGCAAAAGGTCTGGGTACGGTTACAGAGGAAAGAGTTGACAGGATGCGGATAAAATATGAGATGGTTAATGAGATAGTGGGATTTTTGAAAAATAACAGTATTTCGCCATCTGATATAAATGGTTTCCTGGAGGAGAGAGGCACAGCGACAATAAAACAGAAAATTAAAGCCGTGGGTCTTGCTAGCAGGCCCCAGGTGGAACTGAAGGATCTGCTTGAAAAGATTCCGGGTAATGATAAACTTGCGTGCAACCAATCAGCAAGGAAGGAAGAAATTATTGAGGCAGCTGAAATAAAGATCAAGTATTCTGGTTACCTTGAAAGAGAAAGAGGAATAGCAGACAAAATAAAAAGACTTGAAGATCTGAAAATACCAGAGGAAATTACTTACGAGGAGCTGACATCAATCTCTACGGAAGGAAGGCAAAAGCTTGCGAAGATCAGACCGGCAACAATTGGCCAGGCATCAAGGATAAGCGGGGTTAGTACGTCAGATGTTTCAATTCTTATTATGTATCTTGGGAGATAATAACAGTGTTCCACGTGGAACACACTTTTTCAGGATAGTATGATTATTACAGGAAAGATTATTGATGTGCATAAAAGGCGCATTTACCCGGGTACTATTACTATTGCAGGAGGTAAAATTGAGTCGGTAATTGAAACCGATCAGGCTCCCGGAATCTATATCATGCCAGGTCTGGCTGACGCTCATGTGCACATTGAAAGCAGTATGCTTGTGCCTTCACATTTCGCAGTGGCTGCGGTGAGGCATGGAACAATTGCCGTGGTGGCTGATCCGCATGAGATAGCGAACGTCCTGGGCAGGGAAGGCGTGGAATTCATGCTTGATAATGCAGCAAATGTGCCCATGAAAATGATATTCGGCGCACCCTCATGCGTGCCGGCAACATCATCGGAAAGCGCGGGTGCCAGGATCGGGTCTGCTGATATACGCGATATGCTTGCAAAGGGAAGAGTGAAATTCCTGGCAGAAATGATGAATTTCCCTGGTGTAATATATGACGATGGGGAAGTGCATGCAAAACTGGAGGCAGCACGCAGCGCAGGCGTACCGGTTGACGGACATGCACCGGGGCTTACGGGAGAGGAACTTAAAAAATATATTGCTGCCGGAATAACCACCGATCACGAATGTACCTCCATTGAAGAAGCCCTCGAAAAAATTTCCGGCGGAATGAAAATCCTGATAAGGGAGGGAAGCGCCGCAAAAAACCTGGAAACACTGGCCCCGCTGCTGAACTATTACCCTGATGACGTAATGCTCTGTACCGATGACCTTCACCCCGAAACACTGGCAAAAGGACATATGAACAAGCTGGTGGCACGGCTGATATCCATGGGATATGACCTGTTCAACGTTATCAGGGCAGCATCTTCAAATACCTACAGGCATTACAGGATATATGCAGGCCAGCTGAGACCGGGAGAACCGGCCGACTTTATAATTACAGATGATCCGGCAAGGATGAATATAATTCAGACCTGGATAGACGGCCAGTGTGTATATGATGAAGGCCGGACACTATTTGCACCCGGAGAGGTGCAGAAAGTAAATAAATTTAAATGCACACGGCTTTTACAGGATGAGATCAGGATTATCAATGAAGGAGAAAAGATCAATGTTATTGTTGCCAGAAACGGTGAATTGCTGACCGACTCAGAGATTGTCAGGACAGGCGATGAACCCTTTGTTATGCCTGACACAGATAATGATATTTTGAAAATTGTAGTGAAGGAAAGATATAATGACAAACCTCCGGCTGTGGCATTTATTAAAGGATTCGGACTGAAAAAGGGAGCCATAGCCTCATCTGTGGCCCATGACAGCCATAACATTATAGCTGTGGGTACCAATGACCGTGATCTTGTGGCCGCAATAAACCTTATAGTGGATGCTGGCGGTGGAATGTCAGTGGTATCAGAAGATGGAGAAGCCATACTGAAACTGCCTGTCGCCGGAATAATGTCCGACATGCCTGTTACTGCAATGGCTGCACGCTACGAAACCCTTTCAGAAACAGCTAAAAGCCTGGGCTGCAGACTTGACGCTCCTTTTATGACCCTCTCCTTCATGGCACTGCTGGTAATACCAAAACTTAAAATCAGCGACAGGGGACTGTTCGACGGAATTGCATTCCGCCATATACCCCTGTTCGTGCCAAACCCACACGACAAGTACCGTACCTGATTGTCATTCCTGACAGGTTAGCCGGCATAAAACATCAGAAGGAAAATCAGGAAGTACTGTTATTGCCACCTTTGCAGGCTCCACAGGTTAATTATATTCCTGACGGAACTGCGCTGACAAATCCTTTAGCAAAAGCCTGCTCAGGCCAGTTTCATTACCTTAATGGCTGAAAACCGCTGGCTGCCACTCTCCAGGCAACTCTTATAATGAAATTAATGTGCTCATTATCAATTCTATAGGTATATTGAAAAAATCGGCCATTCCACTATTTTTATTAAATTTGTCCTTCTCACAAGTGTTATAAGATTAGCAGACAAAGAGTTTTGCGCGAGACAGATAACATAAGATCAGTTGTATCAACACTGCCAGACAAGCCCGGGGTATACCAGTTCATTGACGCTACAGGGACCATCCTGTATGTCGGGAAAGCCCGCAGCCTGCGCAAACGGGTTGCCTCATACTTCACCGGTAACCAGTCTGGCAAAACACGTGTGATGCTCTCACGCGCCACAGATCTCCGCCATATAGTGGTTGACAATGAATCGGAAGCACTGCTTCTGGAAAACAGCCTGATCAAAAAGCACCAGCCACGGTATAACATTATGCTCAAGGATGACAAAACATATCCGTGGATATGTGTTAAGAATGAACACTTTCCGAGAGTCTTCCTGACGCGTAAACTGATACCTGACGGCTCTTCCTACTATGGTCCCTACACCTCGGTACCGGCTGTAAAAACGCTGCTTGAGCTTATCCGACACCTCTTTCAGATACGCACATGCTCCCTCCCGCTGACAGAAAAATCAATTGCCGATGGAAGATACAGGGTATGCCTTGAGTATCACATGGGGAACTGCAAGGCTCCCTGTGTGGGATTGATTGAGGAAACAGAATATAACCTGCAGATAGAGAGGATAAAGGAGATTATTAAGGGTGATCTGTCGGGAGTAACCGCCTACCTTGAGTCAATGATGAAGCAGTTTGCTGCCGAACTGAGGTATGAAGAAGCCCAGAAAATCAAGGAAAAGCTGGATCAGCTGGCTAAGTACCGCAGCAAGTCAGTGGTTGTCAACAGTTCCGTCAGGAATGTCGATGTTTTTGGATGCTCAGTTGATGGCGATTCAATGTACGTGAGCTACATGAAGGTTGTTTCTGGCGCTATCGTTCAATCGTGGTCCGTTGAGCTTAAGATGCGCATGGAAGAAGACAGGGAATCACTCCTTTCAACTGCTGTCACCGAGATCAGACACAGGGTATCAAGTGACTCACCGGAGATAATAGTTCCTTTTATGCCTGATATTCTGATAGATAACGTAAAATATTTAGTTCCAAAGAGAGGAGACCGGCACAAGCTTCTGGAGCTGGCCACAAGGAATGCACTCTTTTTCCGGCTGGAAAGGGAGAAGAAAGCGGCTGAACGATCAAAGGAATCAAGGACCGAAAGAAACCTGGAAAAGATGAAGAATGATCTTCATATGCCTGTCCTTCCGGTTCATATTGAATGTTTTGACAACTCCAATATACAGGGTGAATCAGCGGTGGCGGCATGCGTTGTTTTTCGTAACGGCAGGCCAAGTAACCGGGAATATCGGCATTATAACATCAAAACTGTCACCGGACCGGACGACTTCGCTTCAATGGAAGAGGTTATTTACCGCCGGTACAGGCGCTTGCTGGACGAGGAGAAGTCCCTGCCTCAGCTGGTGGTCATTGACGGTGGCAAGGGACAGCTCTCCTCGGCCATGAAGAGCCTCGAAGCGCTTGGGCTGAGAGGGAAAATAACGGTGATAGGAATAGCCAAAAGACTTGAAGAGATATATTTTCCCGGTGATTCAGTTCCTCTCTATCTTGATAAGAACAGCATAACCCTGAAAATAATCCAGCAACTCAGGAACGAAGCCCACAGGTTCGGCATAAACTTCCACAGGGAAAAACGCAGCTCGGTCATGAACCGGTCAATCCTGGATGAAATACCCGGCATAGGGGAGAAGACCAAAGAACTTCTCCTGAAAGAATTCGGTTCGGTGAAAAAAATTTCAGAAGCCTCCCTGCCGGAGCTGGAAAGGGTTGCAGGAAGGAAAAAAGCCGCTATCCTGGTTCAAAAATTTAAAAAATGATTTTTTTCCACGTGGAACAATAGTATTTTCTTCTCGTCATAAAATGCAGAATTACAGCAGGTAACAGCCTGTTATCTGCCTTTTTTGCTTCACGAGAATTGAAAATTTCCGGTCAGGCGGGCAACCCCCCGAAGATTTTCTTCAGAAAACGGTGAAAGGAATGGATGCCATCGGGTTTCCAGAACATGAGGATGCACTGGTTATGGATCAGGTTAATATTTTCCTTTTCCAGTTCGGCAATTGTCTCCTTTGTTTCTGCCCCCTGCTGAATCCATAGATCCTTTATCCCGTGTCCGATAGCCTCCCTTGCCACAGAGAGGGTTTCTTCCTTCGGTGTCATAAAGATGATCCCCCTGATCTCTTCAGGCAGGTCCCCTACGGTTTTATAACATTTTACCCCGTCGATCATATCGGCGGCGGGATTGACCGGTACCACGTCCATCCCTTTTTTGCGCAGGTCTTTGAACATGACCTGTCCGAACTTCTTCGGGTCACGTGATACTCCTGCGATGGCATATGTGCCAAGTGAAAGAAATCGGTTAACGTCTTTCATTTTCCCCTTAGTGTTGAAAATATTACGAATTCAATAAGCGCCGATTTGGTTTCAGAGTCAGGGTAATCATCCAGGATCCGGATAGCCCTGTCTGAATACTCCTTCATTTTCAATTCCGCGTACTCAAGTCCCCGATGTTTCCTGACGAATTCAATTACCCTTCTTATCTCGCTGCGGCCCTTTTTCCTGTTACGCAGAAGTCGAAGTATATGACGTCTTTCAAGCGGACCGGCTTCCCTAAGGGCATGAATCAGCGGCAGTGTGATCTTCTTTTCCTTGATGTCATTACCCTCCCTTTTGCCTGTAAGGCCATTCCCGGTATAGTCAAGGAGATCATCCTTTATCTGGAACGCAACGCCAATATTTTCTCCCAGCTCCTTCATCCGGGCTATGGTCTCCCGGTCTTCCGTCACCGAGCTGGCTCCGCAGGCTGTGCATGCTGATATGAGGGCCGCGGTCTTCATCCGGATGATCCTGAAATAGTCTTCCTCCCTGATATCAAGCTTGCGTGTCTTCTGCAGCTGCACCAGCTCTCCCTTCACTATCTCCCTAACCGCATCTGACACTATACCGAGCATATCGAATCTTTGCTTCTCAACGCTAATAAGCATACCCTGTGCCAGCAGGTAATCACCCACAAGTACGGCTATCTTGGAATTGTACAGTACGTTTATGGAAGGCAGGCCTCGCCTCTCGGAGGCATCGTCAACAACATCGTCATGGACCAGTGTGGCCGTATGGAGCAGTTCAATGAAAGTGGCAGCAATGAAAGTGGTTTCATTGACCGTGCCATTGAGTCTGGCGGTGAGAAAGACGAGCAATGGCCTCATCTGCTTGCCCTTGCGGCGGATAAAGTTGCTCAGTATGACATGAAAGAAGGGTATGTCACTTTGCAGGGTACGCCTGAAGTAAGATTCAAAATCACGCATCTCTGCCGCAACCGGTCGCTTTATGTCTGAAAGGCTTGCCATCCGCTGATGATGGAACAGATATCAAAAATAAGACAAATTGCGGAACTATTTGTTCTTATGAGGCTGTAACATGTTAATCAATGCTCAACCCGGGAATAGTCAGCCTGTATGAACTTTTACTTTAATGGTGTTCTCCCAGGAATTTCTTCTGGAAGACAAGAATAGCCAGAACCCCGGTAGTGATTGATGTGTCAGCCAGGTTGAATACCGGCCTGAAGAATATGAATGATTGTCCCGGCCTGAAAGGCGACCAGTCGGGCCAGCTGGTATCAATTATCGGAAAATAGAGCATATCCACAACCCTGCCCATAAGGAAGGAGGAGTATCCGCCTCCCTCCGGGAAAAGCACAGCCGGAGTATGCCAGCTCTCGCTGAAGATCATGCCGTAGAATGCACTGTCAATGAGGTTGCCTGCTGCCCCGGCAATGATGGCGCTTACAGAGAGGATCAGGCCTGTGTGGGCGTTCTTTTTAATTATGCTGTCAAGGTACCATGATATACCTGCTATAGCCACCATTCTGAAGGCGGAAAGAGCAATCTTGCCGGTTTTGCCGCCCCATTCCATCCCGAAGGCCATCCCGTTGTTTTCCAGGAAATGTATCCTGAACCAGTTGCCCAGAACAGGAATCTCCTGGCCAATAACCATATTTGTCTTAATGATGATCTTTACAACCTGATCAACGATCAGGATGGAAAAGATAAGAAGCAGGGCTTTTGTCCGGTTTGACATCAGAGTTCAATTTGGCCGCAAAATAGCAAAAAAACAGTAAATACCTTATCCTTCAGGATATAGCGGGGGAACTTCACAGTTCACTATTGTGGCGGAGTGATCAGTAATAGAGAAATCTCTTGATCTTCAGGGTGGCGGTCTTCTGGAAAGGCTCCGCCTGGTATACCACGAGCTGCAGCTGGCTGTACCTGTTGACCTTTGAGTTGACATATCTCTGCAGTTCTGTCAGGTAATCATTTATGATCTGTTCGGCTTGCTGAGTAAAATCATGCTTCATCTGGGCATACTTTGCCTGCAGCTCCTCCAGGTTCAGGTGAACCATGGCAACCAGTTTGCCCTTTTGCTGTACCACCAGTGATTCAATCACATGTCCGAAATCATTGATGACTGATTCTATCTCTTCAGGGTAGATATTCTCTCCGCTTGCACCTACTATCATATTTTTCAGCCTGCCCTTTATGCTCAGGTAGTTGTTGCGCCCGATAACGCCAAGATCGCCAGTGCGGAACCATCCATCAGGTGTTATCACCTCGGCGGTCATAGCCGGATCTTTATAGTAACCTTTCATCACATTATGCCCCCTGGCCCAAATCTCTCCCTCGCCGGTGACCGGATCGGGGTCATTGATCCTGAGTGTAACACCCTCCATTGCCGGTCCGGTGGAGCCAAGCCGGCAGGTGCCTACTACTGTTCCGGCAAGCAGTGGAGAAGTCTCTGTCAGACCATAACCGATTGCATAAGGGAATCTGGCGTCTAGCAGGAACTGTTCCACCGTAGGATTAAGCTTTGCTCCTCCGATACCGAAAAATCTGAGCCTGCCGCCGAACGCCTCGTATATTTTTTTGCCGGCAATCCTGTTGAACAGACGGCGGAAAGGAGGCATTCTGTAAAGAAATGCCATTACCCTGCTCTTATTGAATGTTGGCGCAATTTTTCCAAAGTAGACCTTTTCCATTATCAACGGAACGGTAAGCATGGTGGTTGGCCTTACCTCCTTCAATGCCGGCAGCAGCACGGAGGTAGTGGGAGCTTTGCGCAGATACCATATCATTGCCCCGTTGAAGACCGGAAGAACCAGTCCCAGGGTCTGCTCATAGGTGTGCGAAAGCGGAAGAATTGAAAGAAAGACATCGCTCTCCACCACGTGCTGGATTGTCATTACCTGCCTGGCTGTGAAGCAGATGTTCCTGTGCGTGAGCATCACACCCTTTGATTTGCCAGTGGTGCCTGAAGTATAGATGATGACTGCCAGATCCTCCTCTGCCACATTGTATTTTCCTGAAGGCCCCGAACCTGCATGAAAGCTCTTGCCGTTTGAGCCCGAGATAATTCTGAAATCATCAGCAGCAATTACTGTCTCCAGGGTATCAGAATGGAACCCTGAAACTTTATGTGACAGATTATCAGATACTATAAGCACTTTTGAGCCGGAGTGTTCCAGCACGTTGGCTATCTCTCCCGGCGTAAAGTCGGGCAATATGGGAACAGCAACCGCACCCATCATGGTAACGGCGAAATAAGAAACTCCCCAGTTAGGCATGCTGGTACTGAGTATTGCCACCCTGTCGCCTGCTGTTACAGAATAATCCTCAAGAAGCCTCATCACAGACATTATCCTGGCCTCAAGCTGATAATATGTGATAACATCCTCTCCCACAAAACCCATTGCCCTGTTCCGGCCGTGCTTCCTGAAGCTCTCTCCTGCAAGGAATGGGATCGTCAATAATTCGCTATTATTCATTGGTTTCTAATGTATTGGCCGCAAAGATACGCTTTTATTCATATGTCAGACATTTAAACGTACAATTATCATGCTGAAATATGCAGGCAAACAAAAATCGGTTTAAATAGTTTATTTTTGCAGATACCAAAAAACTGCAACAATGGCCCTTATCCGGGTAACAAAAGAATTCCGTTTTGAAATGGCCCACGCCCTGTGGAATTATGACGGCCCGTGCCGTAATGTACATGGTCACTCATACATTCTCTATGTAACCTTTGCCGGAGAACCGGAGAATGATCCGGACAGTCCCAGGAACGGAATGGTGATAGATTTCGGCGATCTGAAAAAGATTGTACATGACCAGGTAGTTGACCAATTTGATCATTCACTGATGGTTTCAGGTCAGGCTCCGGCAGAGATGATTGAGAGTTACCGCAAACATTTCAGCAACGTGATTGTCTCGCCCTTCCAGCCCACCTGTGAGAATCTGGTTTCTGATGTTGCCTCCAGGCTTGCGGGCATGGTTCCTCCGGGAATTTTCCTGCATAGCGTCAGGTTATATGAAACAGCTACCGCTTATGCTGAGTGGTACGCATCAGACAACTGATGATGACACAGGAAAACGACAAGAGACTATTTCTCCTTGATGCATATGCCTTGATTTTCAGATCATATTATGCATTTATCCGAAATCCCCGGGTAACTACGAAGGGAATGAACACATCAGCAGTATTCGGGTTTCTGCTCACACTGCAGGAGCTGCTATCGAAACAGAAACCGTCACATATTGCCGTTATCTTCGATCCGCCCGGGCCCACCTTCAGGAATGAGATCTATCCTCTGTACAAAGCCAACCGTGACGCTACTCCTGAGGACATCAGGATAGCGGTTCCATGGATCAAGAAGCTGCTTGAGGCTTATCGCATTCCGGTGATAGAGGTCCCCGGCTTTGAGGCTGATGATGTTATCGGGACACTTGCCCGCAAGGCGGCAGAAGAGGGCTTCACCGCTTACATGATGACCCCCGACAAGGATTTTGCACAGCTGGTGACTGACAATGTTATGATGTACAGGCCGGGACGGTCAGGAGGAGAAGCGGAGATATGGGGCCGTGATGAAATTGTCAGGGAGTATGGTGTTCCTCCGTCAAATATCACTGACCTGCTCGGGCTCATGGGAGACACCTCGGACAACATCCCCGGGGCCCCCGGAATAGGCCCTAAAACGGCCTGTAAGCTCATCGGGGAACACGGCAGCATTGAGAGTCTGCTCAACAACACATCTGCCCTCTCAGGCCGCCATAAGGAGATTATTGAGCAAAACAGGGAGCAGATTCTGCTCTCAAAGAGGCTGGCCACCATCGAGCAGGATGTGCCGGTAGACTTCAGGCATACTGATTTTCACAGAAGTGATGCTGACATTTCCGAACTGAGAAGGATATACGAGGAGCTGGAGTTCAGAACCCTGGCATCACGTCTTCCTGGCGGGGATGACAAACAGACAGAGGCTGCAGATGTGATGGAAAGTACCATACAATACCCGGCGGCGGATACCGTTAGCCCGGTTGCTGCCTCTCAGCAGCCTGCCGCTGATGCCCAGGGTAAACTCTTCGGCGAGTCAGCTGCAGAGGAAACCGGCCTGAAGGCGAATATTGCCAATACACCCCATAATTATACCCTGATTGAAACTGTAGCGGAAGTAAAAACACTTGCTTCGACGCTTGCCGGGCTGAAAGATTTTTGTTTTGACACCGAGACCAGCTCCCTTGATCCTTTGAATACCCAGCTTGTTGCAATTGCATTTTCATGGGAAAAAGGAAGCGGAACACTGCTATGGCTACCTCCGGAAAGAGAAGAGTCACTGACGCTGCTTGAACCTCTGAAACCCGTGTTTGAAAACAGCAAAATACGCAAGACCGGGCAAAACCTCAAATTTGACATACAGGTACTTTACGGTTATGGCATTAACATCAGGGGAGCGCTCTTTGACACCATGCTGGCCCACTATCTGCTTGAGCCTGACATGCGCCACAATATGGATCTTCTGGCTTCCAGGTACCTGGGTTATGAGCCGGTTCGCATAGAGGAACTCATCGGTGAACGTGGTCCAAGGCAACGCACAATGAGGGATGTGGAAAAGGAGAAGATCACAGAGTATGCTGTGGAGGATGCCGATGTGACATGGCAGCTCATGAATCACTTTGAGCCCAGGCTCAGGAAGGAGGGGCTTGAGGCTCTTGCCGGAGAAATTGAGATGCCACTCATAAGAGTGCTTGCATCAATGGAACGCGAGGGAGTGCTGGTAGATGAGAGTGTCCTCAGGAACTACGCCGTCACCCTCCGGGAAACGCTGATCAGCCTTGAGCAGGAGATATTCTCTCTGGCCGGCCAGGAATTCAATATTTCCTCGCCAAAGCAGCTGGGAGATATACTCTTTGTCAGGCTCCGCCTGGATGACAGGGCCAGGCTTACCAAGACCAAACAATACCGTACTGACGAGGAGGTGCTGCAACGCCTGGCGGCGAAGCATCCAATTATATCCAAAGTGCTGGAATACAGGGGCCTGAAGAAGCTGCTCTCAACCTACGTGGAGGCTCTCCCACAACTTGTTGACCCGGTAACAGGAAGGATACACACCACCTACAACCAGGCTGTTGCCTCCACCGGCAGGCTCAGCTCCACCAATCCTAATCTACAGAATATACCAGTGCGGGATGCAGAGGGAAGGGAGATACGGAAGGCATTCATCCCCGCTCCGGGCAAGATATTCCTGAGTGCCGACTACTCACAGATAGAGCTGAGGCTGATGGCTCATCTGAGTGGTGATGAAGCGATGATATCCGACTTCATGTCAGGTCAGGACATTCACGCTGCCACCGCCTCAAAGATCTTCGGAGTACCTGTTCCCGAAGTGACCCGTGAGATGCGCGCCAGAGCCAAGACTGCCAATTTTGGAATCATTTACGGCATTTCGGCCTTCGGCCTGTCAGAAAGGCTGACCATCGGACGGAAGGAGGCCAAAGAGCTGATTGACGGATACTTCAGTTCCTATCCGGGAGTTAAGGCATACATGGATGAGAGTATACGGAAGGCGAGGGAACAGGGTTATGTCACAACCATGTACGGCCGGCGCCGTTACCTGCCTGACATTCATTCAAGAAACCAGGTGGTGAGGGGCAATGCCGAGCGTAACGCCATAAACGCTCCCATTCAGGGAAGCGCTGCTGACATCATCAAGATTGCAATGGTGAGGATTGCTTCAAGGCTGGAGCGGGAGATGCCTGAGGCAAAGATGATATTGCAGGTACATGATGAACTCATCTTTGAGGTTGAAAACAATGATGTTAAAACGCTTGCTGCTATTGTGAAGGAGGAGATGAAGGGCGCCACGCAGCTTAAAGTACCCCTGGAAGTGGATACGGGTACGGGTAATAACTGGCTGGAGGCTCACTGACAATGGGAGAGGAGATAAGAGTGCTCTATTTCGGAACAGCCAGGGAGACGACCGGGAAAAATGAAGAACTGCTGACTGCAGAAGATACGGCTGATCTGCGCCATCAGCTGATTCAAAAATACCCTGCCCTGGGCAAAATACCCTTCAGAATGGCTTTGAACAAGGAATTGCTCAAGGCAGATGCACCTCTGAATAATAATGATATAATTGCAATATTGCCCCCGTTTCAGGGAGGGTGAAGGGTTCATACAGCAAATGAGATAAATAGTTATAACCGATTGGTATAAATTTATCATAAACGAATGAAAAACAGGTATCTGGTCAGGGGGCCGATAACACCTCTTCTGATTTCCGAACTGTTGACCCTGGGCAATGATGATGCCGGCACGGGGGCAGTCTCAATTTTCATCGGCAGGGTTCGCGACGATGAGATTGACGGGAAAAGAGTGAATGCGATAGAATATTCGGCCTACGATGAGATGGTTGTTAAAGAGGCTGACGGGATCACGGGGACCATTAAAAGCGCCTTCAGTGATGTAAGGTCAGTAATAATTCTCCACTCCACGGGGGTGGTCAGGGCCGGAGAGGCATCACTTTTCATCATGGTAACATCGGGCCACCGAGATCATGGAACACGTGCCTGCAGGCATGCACTTGAGATGGTGAAGGAGCGCCTTCCCATCTGGAAAAAGGAGCTGTTCTGATTTGCCGGGATCAGGTTTTCAGATACTGTCAGGAGCGCTGAGCAGTGATATATACCGGTCTCTCTCTCCGGCAATCCTGACAGCCTCCCTTATCTGGGAGTCACGGCTGATGGAATACTCTACCATTCCGCGGTCATAGAAGTACCTGCCGGCCAGTTCTGATTCAATAAGCTCTGTCACCTCGTTTTTGTAGAGATCCATATCCCTGTCAAGAGTATGGCTCAGGCCTGACTTCAGCTTCTCCAGCTCCTCACGGTTGGCTTCATACAGCCCCTCTTCAGCAGCAGTTCCTGCCAGCTCTTCGAGAAGGCTTTCAGAGCCTGTCTTGTATGTAAAATTCCGTTCGGAGAGGAATGTTTTGAACTCCTGCAGGTCTTCATTGGTGATTTTCAGGCTGTCAAGGGTTGATGGCTGCGGGCGTGTCCAGTAATACCGGGTTGCAAAATCAAAGATCATATTCTGAACATAAAGTTCGCCGGCGAACCTGTTGAGCATATCGGAAGGCACATCGATATCAGGTATAATTCCGCCTCCGTCCTTTACTGGCCGGCCGTTTCTGGTACTGAATGTGCTGATGAGCGAATCAGGTATCTGTCCCACGCTTCCGTCTTCATTTGGGTGTGAGAAGTCCACGGCCTGTATGCATCTTCCGCTGGGGATATAGTATTTGGCGGTAGTCATCTTAACCTGTGCCTTATAGCTTAGTGGCCGGGCTACCTGCACCAGGCCCTTGCCATATGAACGTTCCCCGATTATCACTCCGCGGTCAAGGTCCTGTATGGCACCTGCCACTATCTCTGATGCGGAGGCTGATCCCCTGTTGATTAGAATCACCAGTGGCATATCAGGCGCCACCGGGCTTTTTGTGGTACGGAAGACAGCATCATACTGTTTGGCCCGGCCCCTGGTGCTCACCACCTCCTGACCCGGTCTGACAAACAGGTTCACTATCTCAACAGCTTCAGCCACAAGGCCGCCGGGATTATTTCTCAGGTCGAGGATCAGATCCCCGGCTCCCTGGTTATCCTTCAGGTCTGTCAGCGCCTGCCGCACATCCGAAATGCAGTTCTGGGTGAAATTGGTAAACCTTATATAACCGGTATTTTCATCAACCATCCCGTAATAGGGGACTGCTGAGATAGATATCCTTTCGCGCTTGACCCGCCTTACAATATCCTCTCCGTTTCTTCTTATTATGATTTCAGCTTCTGTTCCCGGCTCGCCCTTAAGCATGTCAGAGGCCTTGTCCGAGGAGACTCCCCTGAGCGATTTTCCGTCGATGCTTATCATCAGGTCTCCCGGTCTGATGCCGCTTTTATCAGCCGGGAATCCCTGGTATACATTGGTGACCAGGATATAGTCGCCTGATTTGCGTATCAGTGATCCAAATCCGCCATATTTGCCTGTAGTCATGAAATCAAGGTCACCGGTATCCTCTTCCGGGTAGAAAACCGTGTAGGGATCAAGGGTTGAAAGCATGCTGTTGATGCTTTTGTGTACCAGTTTTTCAGGATCTATTTCATCAACATAGAATGCGTTCAGCTCCCTGAAGAGGGAGATATAGATATCAAGGTTTTTGGTGAGCCTGAAGTCTTTGTTCTCCTGTCCTCCCATAAGAAATCCCAGCGTAATAAGGGCCGCAATGGCCATGGCCGGAATTATCATTATCCTTTTCCTTTTTATGCTGCTCATGAATTAAGTTTTCACAAAGTTAATATTTAAGCCCTGACAGTTTTGTTATCACCTCTTTTATGGTTTTTTCGGTAATATCGTATGACCTTATAATTGTATCTGTCCAGATAAGGGCTATGTCAGCCCTACTGCCCTTCTCCCGGAGGTGCACCAAGAGTGGCTCCCTGTTCCTCCTCCACGCTTCCCTTATACGCCGGCGCACCAGGTTGCGGTCAACAGCTCTTTTAAAATGACGCTTTGGTACAGAGATAAGCACCCTGACAGGCTTAAGATCATTGCCGGCCGGCATGATCCTGTATATCACTCTCAGAGAACGGACATTAAGGGTACGGCCCTCCTCGAAAAGCTCACTGACGGCCCTGACACCGCACAGTCTCTCGTCTTTTTTGAATGATGCCACCCGTTGTATCATAAGGAAAGAGAAAGCATCAATCCTGAAGGATGGATGCTTCCGCAAAAATAATATCTCTTTCCTGAGCTATCTGTTATTCTTGTTATATTCCTTGAGGAAACAGTCAAGAGCCATGGTCATGGAAGGGGCCTTGGGATTAGGTGCCTGGATGTCAAGCCTGAAACCTTCGTTGGTGACCGCCTCGGCCGTTGTGGGGCCAAAGGCTGCTATCTTTATGTCGCCCTGCACGAAAGTGGGAAAGTTCTCCTTCAGCGACTTGATGCCGGAAGGACTGTAGAACACCAGCAGATCATAATCAAGCTCGCTTGAATCAAAGTCACGGCTTATAGTGCGATACATGGTGCCAATGGTGTACCTGATCTTATGACTCTTGAGCAGATCGGGGATGTCTGACTTGTGAGGGTCTGACAACGGCACAAAAAAGTTTTCTTCTTTATGCTTGACTATCACGTCAATGAGATCCTCAAAATTGGCTTTTCCGTGAAAAATCTTGCGTTTGCGGTATACTATGTATTTCTGCAGGTAAAAGGCCACGTTTTCGGTTATGCAAAAATACTTCATTGTTTCCGGAACCACGACCCGCATCTCTTCACAAATCCTGAAGTAATGATCAATGGCAGTCTTGGATGTGAAGATGATTGCAGTAAAGTCACCAAGGTTGATCTTTTGCTGCCTGAAGTCCCTGGCAGAGATCCCCTCAATCTGAATAAACTGTTTGAAGTCAATCTTCAGATTGTATTTTTTTGCGAGCTCGAAATATGGTGATTTCGGATTGTTTGGCTCAGGCTGCGACACTAATACCTTCCTTATTTTCAAAGCCTTAAGTTTTTGGTTCAACCTCCGCGTTCCTGCTTCCGGTCAAAAAACACCAAGTATTTTAAGAGTGACCAGTAGAGGCAGGACTTCAAGGGCACAAAGGTACAAAATGTAATAAAATAACGAAATATGCCTGATGCGAAAAATGACAAGCAGCCTTAAGGCTCTGATAATAAGTATTATAAAAACAACTATAATGCCGGCAATTATGACTGGAAGTCTATTGTTAAGGGGTACATAAAGGATGATCAGGGTAAGAAGAAACAGTATGATTGAGGATACAAACCATGTATTGTAAACTATGTTCATATACTCACGGAAGGAATTTTTAAGTCCGGACATGGCGCCCACTACCATGCATGTCAGATGTCTGATTAGCAGGGCAGCCAGGAAAGAGCCGGCAAGTATGGCTGTCAGTCCCGCAATACCGCCGGGGATCCGCGGGCTTGTAGCTCCGGTGGTGATGAGGGAGATTGCAGCAAACAGGCTGATGACAATGATAGTAAACAGGTTCCTGAAGAGGGGGGGCCAGGAGAAGACTTCTGATGTCCCCGGCAGGGTTGTCTCGCCGGGTTTCCTGAAGCTTAGTGAAGAGAAGCTGTTTGTAAAGCTCCTTCGTCCGAAGACGGCCAGGAAGGTGAAAATAAGCAGTGATAAAGACAGCAGGATGAAGCTTATGTCAGTATTGATAATCTGCGGGGGTCTGGGCTGGCCCTCCATGCGCCTGATCACGGAGATATAGTCGGGTCCGGGTACAGAGGCTGGCCCCGGCGTGATGTTTAGTTCCTTTTCCGGTGAGGCTACAGGGATAATACGGCCTATGCTGAACTCTGCCCGAGGTTCAGGCATGTTGAGCGTGTCAGCAGCAACACTGATGGTATCGCCCGGACCGTAAGTCATGCCATGATCCTAGAAATAGGCCGGTTTACCGGGATAAAGTTCCGAAAGGATATTGTTCGCCAGGCGTGAAGCACCTATCCTGAAATAATTGGGAGTGAGCCACTTCTGGCCAAGCACGTTCCTTACTATAAAATAATAGACCAGTGCATCGTCAGGAGTCACAATGCCCCCGGCAGGCTTGAACCCGATCATGATGCCGGTTTCATTATAATAATCGCGTATGGCACAGCACATCACCCAGGCAGCCTCGGGCGTGGCTGACACTGATATTTTGCCGGTGGATGTCTTGATAAAGTCAGCTCCGGATTCCATTGCAATAATGGATGCCCTGAAGATATTCCTCTCGTCCTTCAGCAATCCTGTTTCAAGAATAACCTTCAGAGTGGTATCACCGGCAGCGCCCCTGATTGCTTTAAGCTCATCAATAACCTGATCCCACGCTCCTTCAAGGAAGATTCCCACCGGGATGACCACGTCAATCTCATCAGCACCCATCCTTACAGCCAGGGATGTCTCCAGCACCTTTACCTCGGTAAAGGTCTGGGATGTGGGAAAAGAAGCTGACACGACGGCCAGTTTTACACCGCTGTCAGCCAGCCCTTCCTTCGCCACGTTCACGAAATTGGGATAGACGCACAGTGCTGCAACATTGCTGATACCGGGATAGTTGTACCTGAAGTGGGCTGTTCGCTCGGCGAAGCTCCGGATTGACCCGTCACCGTCCTGTGTGTTCAGGCTGGTAAGGTCAATGAATGAAAAGATCTCCTTCAGCAACGGGGCGCGGTCAACTGACCCGGTGGCCTTTATTGCCTCAGCGATGCATTCACCCATCTCATCGGGCGAGTAGTCATGATTTAAAAGTTTCTCGTATAATTTGCTCATAATAAGTATTGTATATATTCAGACCAAACTCTTCCGCCTGTCATCAAACGCGGGTCAATTTAGTGGTTTTTACTGAAAAGCAAATAAAAATCAGATTATTTGCGAAGGCTTTTATTTCTTGCCAGGGAGGCGAATACTCCTGCGAAGCAGAGGAAGGAAAAGACTATGAACCCGGTTTTCATTGATTTCATCAGTTGCGGATAGTTGCCGGGATTGATTGTTTCATGACCCATGAATAGTGCCAGCAGCATCAGCGCAATTGCCATGCTGAAGGTTTGTCCCACATTTCTCATCGTTCCCAGCATGCCGGAGGCATTGCCCAGCTGGCGTTTCTCCACTGAGCTCATGATGGCATTGGAATTTGGCGATGAGAAGAGTGAAAAGCCGGCTCCCATAAAGAGGAGTATGACAACTATGAATGCTACAGGAGTATGCTCATTCAGGAAGCAGAGCATAATCAGTCCGGCTGTTGAGATGGCCATGCCTATGGAGGCAAGCACTCCGGGATTGTGATGGTCTGACAGCTTGCCGGCAAGGGGTGAGATCAGGGTCATGGTCACCGGCCATGCCATGAGTACGAACCCCGCATCACGCGGCCCCAGATCTTTGATGTACTGCAGAAACAGGCTCAGGAAGAAGCCTATGGCGCTTGTGGCCGCATAATGAATGAGTGCGGCGAGGCTTGAAAAGGCAAAAACCCTGTTCCCGGAGATGAGGGTAATGTCAAAGAGCGGGTGAAAGGCTTTTTTCTCCCTGAGGATGAAGAGAGGCATAAGCAACAGGCCTGTGCCTGTAATGATCCATCCCCGGAGGTCTGGCAGCTTTGAAAAACCGTACATCAGTGCAGCCATGGCAAATCCATAGACAACAGCTCCGGGCCAGTCAAAGCTCTCTCCCCTGGCCTCTGCCCATTCCTTTTTCATGCGGCTGCGTATGAGGATCAGACTGACTATGCCCATGGGAATGAGCAATGCAAAAATGCTTCTCCAGCCCAGGTATCTTGTCAGTAATCCTCCCAGAAAAGGGCCTGAGGCCAGCCCGGCATACACTGCAGTTACATTTATTCCCATTGCCCTGCCTCTTTCGCCCGGGGGGAAGACAGAGGTAAGGATTGCCATATTGGTGCCGAACATCATTGCTCCGCCAACGCCCTGCAGAATCCTGACACCTATCAGCCACCGTATGCCGGGAGTAAAGGTGAGCAGAATCATTGAAAGTGTAAAGACAACCATTCCGGCAGTAAATACCTTTCTGCGTCCAAGTATGTCTCCGGCCCTGCCCGCCGGCAGGAGCAAAATGGATGTGGTAAGCATGTAACTGCTCACTATCCAGTTTAGCGTGACAGCGTTGAGGCTGAACTCCTCACCTATGGAGGGGAGCGCCAGGTTAACTGCCGATCCCATGAAGGGCGTCAGGAATGATGCAAAGGCAGTGACCGTCAGCACAGACCTCTTGAGCTCTCTCTCCGTCATTCCCTGTTCCTGCTGTCTATAATGATTGTGACGGGACCGTCATTCACAAGCTCAATATCCATCATTGCGCCAAAGACCCCTGTAGCAGGATCCCTGCCCGTCAGCTCCCTTATACGGGCTATTAATGACTCATAAAGAGGGATTGCCTTTTCCGGCCTGGCTGCACGGATATAAGACGGCCTGTTGCCTTTCCTGACGGAGGCATGAAGAGTGAACTGGCTGACAACCATTATCTCACTTCCCGTTTCAATGGACGAGAGGTTCATTACCCCGTTGTTGTCATCGAAAACCCTCAGGTTGACAACCTTGGAGGCAAGCCAGTCAACATCCTCAGACATATCATCATCTTCCACCCCGGCAAACACCAGCAGCCCGCCGCCGATGGATGAACAGACCTTTCCGTCAATGGTTACAGATGCTCGTTTAACTCTTTGTACAACTAATCTCATACCGTACGTCAGGGTGGTAAAAATAGCAATAATTACTATTTTTGAGCCCATCCTTTGTTTATGGACCTGATAACTATAACAGCAATAGCCCTGGGCCTCTCTTTTGACAGTTTCGCCGTATCACTCTCATGCGGCGTGGTGGAGTCAAAGATCCGTTTCAGACATGCCATGAAAATAGCTTTTGTGCTTGCCTTTTTCCAGGGCGGACTGACCGTTGCCGGATTCTTTCTCGGGTCAACGGTAAGCGGCCACGTTGAAAGGTATGATCATTGGGTGGCATTTATACTGCTGATGATACTTGGAATCAGGATGATCACAGGCGGCCTCAGAGGCGGGACACAAAGAATGCCAGTGGATATCAGCCGCTGGCATGTACTGCTCACCATGGCCGTGGGAACAAGCATTGATGCCCTGGCGGTGGGGATAAGCTTCGCCCTGCTCAGAGTTCAGATATGGACTGCAGGATTGATCATAGGCGCTGTCACCTTCCTCGCATCAATGACTGCCATACGCATTGGCAAGTCGGCTGGCAGCCGCCTGGGATCATGGGTTGAGATTATAGGAGGAATAATCCTGGCTGCCATAGGTGTCCGCATACTCGTCGAACACCTCATGAATGCAGTCTGACATCTCCCGTACCCCTGCCATATTATACCAGGATGTCCCTGACATGCAATGAAATTCACGGAATCAGCAATCAGGTGTGACGCTACCTGAACGGTATCATAAACCGTTCTCGGTTGGCGAAAACAGCCATCTGTTTGTACCCGGCCCTTTGAAGAAGATCATATCCCTCAGGGAAATATTGCCCTACCCTCTCCGGAAAATGAGCATCCGAATTGACACATACAGGGACACCGTGTTCGGCAAACAACTGAAGATAATGCCTGTCAGGGTAAAAATCATGCAGAGGCTTGTTCCGGCCATTGGTGTTCAGTTCGAAAGCAACATCATGAATTTCAAAGGCCGAAGCCAACATGCTGTAAAGGTGAGTTATGTCTGCCTCGGGGTGATAGCGGTGGATGCGCACAAGATCGGGGTGGCCCATGATATCAAATAAACCGGTTGATGCAGCCTCACAGACCAGGTTGAAATAGTTCTCGTAGATCAGGTCTATATCCTTTCCTATATAAAATTCCGGGCCGAGATCCACCGTCTCATCTCCCAGGTAATGGACTGATCCGATTATGTAATCAAACGGATAGGAGCTGATAATGCGGTCAGTCACATCTTCCCTGTTTGGCAGGTAATCAATCTCAAGACCCACCCTGACGGCTATATCCTCATGCTCTTCCTTCAGCTGAAGGAGATGTTCCACATACCGGGGGAGACTCTCATGTTTCATGCACCACTCCGGCGGACCTCCGTCAGGATTGAGATGGTCTGAAAATCCTATCTCACGCAGACCAAGCTTCAGCGCTGCCTCAATATATGCCTCGGGCTCCTGCCTTCCGTCGCTGTATAGTGTATGCACATGGTAGTCCGTACTGTAGATCATCTCTTTGCCGGTATTGGTTGCCCCTGTTCAAAAATAGGAAAGGTGAACGAATTAATTGACGGATTGTTTTAAATTTGTAATGCTCATGACCACTGTTGTCAAAACAAATAAGAAATCATGCTCCTGCCTCTCGTGCGAACTCAGGGAGCTTGTATTTTCCAGTCTGGATGATGAGGATATTAACATCGTGTGTGAAGCCAGGGAGGAGAGGGCCTATGCAAGGGGCGAGATCATACACCGCGAGGGCGACCTGATACACGATTTCAAGTACCTCAAGACCGGTCTGGTTAAACTTTACAAGAGCACCAATGAAGGCGAAGAACAGATCATAACCATTACCCGGCCCCTTGAGTTTGTGAGCAACACCAATGCCTTTCACGAGGAGAGGTACAGGTATTCACTCTCTGCGCTTGAAGATTCAGTGGTCTGTTGTGTACGGATTGATCTGATCCGGCAGCTTATTTTGCGAAACGGCAGGTTTGCACTTAACCTCATCTCCCTTTTGTCAAAGACCTCGGAAAATATTATTTCTTTAAGCCTGGAAATAAGACAGAGAAACCTGGCCGGAAGAATAGCTTATGTGCTTCTCTATTTTTCAAATGAGATATTCAAATCCAGGATATTTGAACTGCCGGTTTCAAGGAAAGAGATAGCTGATCTCATCAGCATGAGTTCCGCCAATGTGATCCGGACTTTTTCAGAATTCAGGCGCGACGGCATTATCAAAGCGAACGGCCGGACCATCGAAATTGCTGATATACAAAAACTTGAAGTCATATCACGCAGGGGCTGAATTTTTACCGGCAAAAGATTCAATAACCGTTCAGGTTATCAGCATGCCCTGAGGGCAGACGATATGTCAGGATACCTGAAGCGGTAGCCTGTGGCTGAGAGCCTGTCAGAAGAGATCCTGCTTCCGGTGGTAAGGATAACTGACATCTCGCCAAGAACGGCCCGCAAAAACCATACAGGCACATGTGGCAGAAAATTCGGAAGCCGTTTCTGACGGGCCACCTCGCCCATCAGCATGTCATGTGTTACCTGATGTGGCGCGACAGCATTGTACGGCCCGGACATCGCATTATCTGTCAGCGCTTTATGATAGATACTGCTGAGATCATCAATATGTATCCACGGAAAGTACTGGTTTCCGGGAGCAATCTTCACTACCAGCCCCGCCCTGGCGGGGGCGGTTATCCTGTTCAATGCCGATCCCGACCGGGCCAGAACAACAGCCGTTCTTAGCCTGACAACCCTTACGCCCGCCTCACGGAACGGATCGGCAGCCGCTTCCCACCGCCGACAAGTCTCACCCAGAAAATCCTCTGACGGAGGATCAGACTCAGTGAATATCCTTTCGGAGATCTCTGATCCGTAATAGTTTACCCCTGAGGCTGTGATGAATACTGTCGGAGTGATGCCTGCCCCGATGGTCTTATTAAACAGGAGTTCACCGGTAACTGTACGGCTTCGGATTATTTCCCTCTTACGTGCTTTGGTCCACCTGCCACGACCGATGTTTGATGCTGCAAGATGAACTATTGCATCTCCCTCCATGAAAGCATCACTGTCACAATAGCCACTGTCAGGATCCCAGTGGAACGACTCATATTTCTTTCTTTTTGTGCCTCCACGGGTGAGATGAACAACATGCCATCCCTCACCGGCAAGCAGTGTACTGAGATGTGAGCCAATCAGTCCGGTACCTCCGGTAATAACCACCCTGTTCATCCCTTATTCAAAAGATTCAATTATTTCAATGGCATCACGGATGCATTTTTTGCATACCTTGTCAGTAAGTCCCTGTCTGTTTTATCCATTTACTTTTTTGTCAAAAATATTAAAAAATTAAAGGAGTGCCATGTTACCTTTTTGATATGATTTTGAAATATTCTACATTTACCGCCTGCATATAAATTGATTTAAACCGAGTATTCAAGATGGCAAACCAGAAGAAAATCAAAGGAGTGATTGGTATCCTGACCGGCGGAGGCGATGTCCCGGGGCTTAATCCCGCAATCAGGGCCGTGACAATCAGGGCGAACAGGGAAGGTTACAAGGTTATAGGACTCAGACGTGGCTGGGCGGGTATTCTTGAGATCATCAGGGATCCCAAGGCGGACAACAGCCAGTGCTTCCAGGTCCTCACGGATGATATGGTCAACAGGGCGGGGCGAACGGGAGGCACTTATCTTCACACCTCACGCACGAGGCCGAGCCACGTGTCAAAGGAGAATGTGCCTGATCATCTTAAGGATACATACAAAAATGATATCAATGACCTGACCCCCGAGGTGCTTAAGAACCTGGAGTGGCTTGGTATTGATTATCTGATTCCAATCGGGGGTGATGATACTCTCAGTTACGGGGTTCATCTCTATAAGCAGGGAGTAAAAGTGGTGGCAATACCCAAGACGATGGACAATGACGTACCCGGGACGGATTACTGCATCGGATTCAGCACCTGTGTTACCCGTACCATTCAGATGACCAACACCCTTCGTACTTCAGCAGGATCACATGAACGAATCATGGTCCTCGAGGTTTTTGGCAGATATGCCGGCTTCACTGCCATGCTCCCAACCATGGCCGGAGCCGCCAACAGATGTGTTATTCCTGAATATAAGTTTGATATTGAGCAGCTTACTCAACTCCTGGTTGAAGACCGGAATTCCAACCCAAGTCGCTATTCAATCGTCCTCATTTCAGAAGGAGCATTGTTCAAGGGCGGCGAAATGATCTTCCAGGACAGTGAACGCGATGCCTACGGCCATGCCAAGCTGGGAGGAATAGGTGACCTCGTGTCAGTGGAGATAAAGAATCACACAGCCAAATTCAACAAAGGGAAAACCATTAATATCATTAACCAGAAACTTGGATACATGGTCAGAGGAGGTGATCCTGACGCTGTGGATTCAATAGTGCCCATGGCTTATGGCAACCTTGCCCTTGACCTTATCATGAAGGGAATTCATGGCAGGCTTGTGGTACTGAAAAACGGTCGGTATGATAATGTACCCATCGACGTTGTGACATCGTCCAAGAAAATTGTCAAGGTGTCCGAGTACTACAATACAGAGAGGCTCAGGCCCTATTATTCAAACTTTGAGATGAAGCCGTTCTTCCTTATGGCGGCAGAGTATTGACCAGGATTAACCAACAGGAAATAAAAAGAGTGATGTCAGGAAAAACGGGGCATCACTTTTTTATTTTTGCAGCATGATGAATGGACTGAAGCAGGGGATTGTGGTTAAATCAACAGGGAGCCGTTACAGGGTCCGTGATGAGGAGGGTAATATCCATGAATGCGTGCTCAGGGGCCGCTTCAGGGTCAGTGGCGTACGCACAACCAATCCGGTTGCTGTAGGGGATAATGTAACCATAGACATTGACGAAGGCCTTATCGTGGCACTCTCTCCCCGGAAAAACTATATCATCCGTAAGGCGTCAAATCTCTCCAGGGAATCACAGATCATAGCGGCAAACATTGACCAGGCACTTCTGGTGATTACGATAAGGATGCCCGTCACCCACGTAGAGTTCATTGACCGTTTTCTGGCCACCGCAGAGGCATACCGGATTCCTTCAGTGCTGATTATTAACAAGACGGACCTTTATGATAATGCGGATATGGAACAGGCCCTCCGCATTAAAAGCGTCTATGGGGAGATAGGCTACCGGGTTATTATGATATCAGCAACAGAAGACACTGATCTGACCCTACTTGAGGAGATGCTGAGAGACAAGACAACCCTCATCTCCGGCAATTCAGGGGTTGGCAAAACCACTCTTCTCAACCGGCTCAATCCCTCTCTCTCACTCAAGACTGCCCCTCTGTCCGATTATCATGAACAGGGGAAGCATATTACCACTTTTCCTGAAATGCACCCCCTTCCCGGAGGGGGTTATATAATTGATACTCCGGGTATAAGAGGATTCGGTGTCATCGACTTTGACCGACGCGAAATTTACCATTTCTTCCCTGAGATTTTCAGATTGTCAGCAGGATGCAGGTTCCATAACTGCCTTCACCTGGATGAACCGGGGTGTGCCGTGCGCGAGGCAGTGTCCGGAAATGAAGTGGAGTGGTGGCGATACAAAAGCTATCTGAGCATGCTGCTTGAGGACAATGAAAAGTACAGATAAGCGTTATCCTTAAGGCACATATCCGGAATGAAAAGAACCTTCCTGGCTGCATATATCGCATTTGTACTGCTGATGATAATCACGGTATTGTTCTACCTGAGCCTTTACAGGAACCAGGTTGAGTATGCCAACAGACTGCTTGACAGGCAGGTAATGATAGCAGGGTCCGACATTGACAATGTAAGCATGTATATTGTCAGCGATCTGGCCGAGATTGATTTCTCTGATGATATAGCCCTCTTTTTTACCAATCCTGAAATAAACGAAAGGGCAAAGGAAAAGATGAAGCTCTATTATTCCAGGTATGATGAGATTGTAGTGGGGCTTATGCTGTACAACATTGACGGTGATGTTTATACCCTTTTCAAAGACGAGGAGAGAAATTCGTGGCTCGACGGTTCCTACCGGGCGCAAACCGCACCAGCCATATATGAGACAGAAAAGCTCGAGAGGGAGCGTGACAGGTACAAGTACTACCAACCTGTTCTCAAGGATGGAATGGTGCTTGGCAACCTGGTGATAACCATAGACTTTAATCGTTTCTTTTCGGGCACTTTCAACAAGTACAACCTCGAACAGTACCAATGGCAATGGGTGGTTGATGATATCGGTAACGTTGTGTTTGACAACCATGGCTCAGGTTCCGGTTACTCACATCTTGACCGCCTCACCCGGTCTCTTGCAGAAGGAATGGCGGGACGGCTGGACCACTCCATCAAGGGAGAGGAAGAGGAGGTGGAGATACTCTCTTCATACTATCCGGTGAACATTTTTGGCCTTGACTTCGGGCTGGTTTTCTCGGCACCCAAGGAGTTCTTCCGCAAGTATCTTATTCGTAACTCTCTCATCCTGGGTCTCCTGACCTTCTTTACCATACTTTCCATAATACTCCTGTTCCGCGGTTTTATCCGGAAACAATCACGCAGCCTGGAAGAGAAGAGAAGTTCTGAAAGCAGCCTTCTCTCAATTCTTGACCAGATGCCCGTGGGGTTCATCATTTACAATGAGTCCAGGGAGATACTCAGGGCTAATAAAAAAGCCGCTGCACTCTTTTCACTGGAGAGCGAAGCCGGCATGAAAGGCAGGCTGATGCCCGATCTGTCACGCAATGAATATGCATGTGACATTGCAGGAGAGTTCAGCCAGGGGAGGGTCATCAGGCTTCCCGCCCCCGGGGGCGATAAGATAGTGTTTATCAACTCCATTCCCGTTATATGGGAGGGAGGCAGCCAGACACTGGAAGCGCTGATAGACATCACATCCCTTGAGCTGGCACGCCGGCAGGAGGCTGACGCAAACATTGCCAAATCAGAACTTCTGGCCCGCATGAGCTTCGAGATACGCACGCCCCTGAACGGTATCCTGGGGATGACGGAGATGCTAAACAGGGCAGACGATCTGCCCGCGGAATCAAAAGAGATTGCCGGATTGCTCAGACGCTCGGCCGATCTGCTGCTGAACATCATCAATGACATCTTTGACGTTTCAAAAATGGAGACAGGCAAGATGATCCTTGACGAGATACCTTTCCGTCTAAGGGAAGAGGTGGCCTACTGCATGAATTTCATCAGGCGTCAGAACCCCGAATCTTTTGTCAGTTTTGAATCGAAGATTGACCAGGCCGTGCCGGAAAACCTGATAGGTGATCCATACAGGCTGCGACAGGTGATCACCAACCTGATGAGCAACTCGGTAGCGGGAACACAGACTGGAGAGATCAGGCTTGAATGCCGCGTGAAACAATCAGAAGGCAACAGATATACCCTGGCATTCACGCTCACTGATACCGGCAATACATATACCAGGGCTGAGATCAAGAAGCTGTTCGGCGACTATATTTCCTCACTGAGCGAACGCTCCGAATGGGCTGAGGATCTGAGACTGGGGCCTATCCTTGCAAGGCAGCTCACAGAGCTTATGGGCGGAGAACTGCAGGCAGAGAGTCCTGCTGTGAAAGATTCATCAGGAGCCGAGAAGGGACTTAAGGTTACCTTTACAATCACTGTTCATCTCAATGAAAAGATATCCAAAGAGATTGACCTCAGCAGATATGTTGATCCGGCAGAGATACGTACCCTGGTATTGACAGGCACCCGGGGCCGTGATGATGATTTCCTGAGCATCATGCACCGGGTAGGCCTGCCCGTCTCCGTTACCAGCTTCCAGAAGCACACTGTCTCACAGATAAAAACCAGCCTGCAGAGCGAAACGGCAAGGTATATCCTCCTGGTTATCTTTGACGAGCCTGAAGCTGACGGCTTTGAGGTGGCTGAAGCCCTGATGAAGGAAGGCCTCACATCCGAACATATCGTGCTTATGTTTACCTCCAGGGATCCCAGGGGACATTACGCCAGGTGCGTTGACATGGGCATTGACCATCTCCTCGTCAAACCGTTTGCAGCAGAAGACCTGATGAATGTGCTCAAAGAGCACTTCCATGCTCTGGGCGGCAGCAGCGCACGACTGAGATCTGACAGGTCAGAGGTGCCGGTAATCCTGGTTGTGGACGACAACTATCTTAACCGCAAGGTAGTTGGCTCGCTCCTCAGGGTGCTTGGCGTCAATGCCGAATATGCTGCAGACGCTGATGAAGCAATAGACAAAGCCCGTAACACATCCTATGACCTGATACTGATGGATCTCATAATGCCTGAGAAAGACGGGTTTGAGGCCGCCCGGACCATACTGGGATTTGCGGGTGATACACAGATAGTTGCTCTCTCTGCTGACAACATGCCGGAGACAAGGCTTAAGGCAGAAAAGACAGGCATGAAGGAACTGCTTGCCAAGCCGGTTACCGTTGAGGAACTCAGGCGGGTCATTGACAGGTATCACAAGCCCCGTTGATCTATGATTCTGAACTTTAGCAAGATCCCTGCCGGCGAATTTCTGCATTTCAGGAAGACCCTTCCCGTTGCTGATGTGAGATCACCAGGCGAATATGCTGCGGGGCATATCCCGGGAGCTGTCAACATCCCTCTTTTTGACGATGCCCAGAGAGCTGAGGTGGGCACCCTCTACAAGAAAGAGGGCCGCACCAGGGCACTGCTGCGCGGTATTGACCTCGCAGCACCTGCAATGTCAGAAAAGCTTCGGAAGGCTATGGATATTGCTTCAGGCGGTCAGCTGCTTCTTTACTGCTGGAGAGGGGGCATGCGTTCCGCCGCCATCGCATGGCTGTGCTCAGTCGGAGACCTTGAGCCGGTGCTCCTTGAGGGTGGATATAAGGCCTACCGTAATCATATCCTGACATTCCTGGCCGGAGAAAGAAATTACATCATACTGGGAGGCCTTACCGGCAGCGGCAAGACCGGTATACTTGGTCATTTGAAATCCGCCGGCGCCCAGGTGACAGACCTCGAGGAACTGGCCTCACACAGGGGCTCCGCCTTTGGAGCACTGGGACAGCCACCGCAGCCATCCTCCGAACACTTTGCAAACCTTCTCTTTGATGATCTCTCGTTACATGATGAGAAGAACCATATATGGCTTGAAGATGAAAGTCGCAACATTGGCTCAGTATTTATGCCGGACTGCTTCTTTGAGAGGATGAAGGCCGCGCCGGTAGTGGCGCTCGTGATGAGCATGGAAACACGTATGCCCAGGCTGCTGGAAGAATACACATCATTCCCGGTTGAACAGATAATGGCATCAGTAATGAAAATCTCAAAAAGACTGGGAAGCGACCGTACCCGTGAGGCTCTTGAAGCCCTGAAGAGAGGTGATTACCCGACAGCAATAAGGATCACCCTTGAGTATTATGACAAGTCATATCATTATGGGCTGTCAAAGAGGCCAGAGGGACAGGTTATCTACGTAAACACTGATACAGATGATGTGGCAGTTAATGCAGGCCTGGTCATGGAAGCCGCAAAAGATTTGAAATAGAATTACTCTTTCTTCAGTTCAGAGGCGTCAATCCACCTGAAGACCCTGTCAGAACGCCTTACCTTCTCGCCTGTTTTTATCGAGCACACCTCTCCCCGGGGAATTATAACAACCTCATTTCCCGACTCATCTCTCAACCCGGTCACGGTCTGCCTTACCAGGCCTGTTGAGGGTCCGGTTATCAGTAGTTCATCACCCTCCTTAATGTCTCCTGTCTCCAGCTTTATCTCCGCCACTCCCGGCCTGGTAAAATAGTTGGTCACCTTACCCAGATAGATCTTTCTTTTTGTGGCTGATGAACCATAGGTTGTGGTCCACTCTCCAAGCCTCTGCCCGAGATAGTAACCATCCCAGAATCCCCTGTTGAAGACGCTTTCCAGTTGTCTCATCCATCCATCCACTTTTTCCCTGCCATAAGTACCGTCAGCAACTGCAGCAGCAGCCTCGCTGTAGCAACGTGACACTGTTTCAACATATTCCGGCGGCCTGGCCCTGCCCTCTATCTTCAGAACCCTGGCTCCTGCATCTATGACCTGGTCAAGAAAACCGATGGTGCACAGGTCTTTTGGTGACATAATATACTGGTTGTCAATGTCAAGTTCATAACCTGTCTCCCGGTCCCTGACAGTATAACCCCGCCTGCATGTCTGGTAACAGTTACCCCTGTTGGCCGAGGCATTGTATTCGTGGAGACTGAGATAGCATTTGCCTGACACTGCCATGCAGAGGGCGCCGTGGACAAACATTTCGAGCCTCAGAGGTCTGCCACCGGGGCCAAGTATATTATTACTATTGATAGCCTCATGTATCATTTTAACCTGCTGCAGGTTAAGTTCTCTTGACAGCACGGCTACATCAGCCCATTGTGAGTAAAACTTCAGCGCCTCGGTATTGGAGATATTAAGCTGGGTGGAAAGATGAATCTCTATGCCTCTTTCCCTGGCTGCGAGTATTGCTGCCTGATCAGTGGCAATTACGGCTGTGATCCCGGCCTGCGATGCTTCTTCAAGCAGCCTGTTCATCTCACTTATCTCCCCGTCATAAACCACTATGTTTAGCGTCAGGTAGCTCTTCAGCCCGTGATTTTTACAGTAATCAACTATTTCAGCCAGATCAGCCGTGGTGAAGTTGTGTGATGAACGGGCTCTCATGTTCATCTTCTCCACACCAAAGTATACGGAATCTGCGCCGCCGCTGACAGCTGCACGCAACGACTCCCATGAGCCCGCCGGCGCCATTATCTCTATATCACTTCTCTTCACCGCGGCAACGTTTTATCAACCTTTCCTGTTCAGTATTATCCGCATGCAACTTCCATTACCCGGCTCTGACCGAAGCACGAAGATCTTTCCCCTGTGATACTGCTCAATGATTCTCTTTGACAACGAGAGGCCAAGACCCCAGCCCCGCTCCCGGGTAGTATAACCCGGTTTGAAAATAGTCTTGAAATCCTTTCGCGGTATTCCCCTGCCTGTATCTTCAACATCAATCACAGCCTCGCTACTGTTCTCCGTGAGCCTGATTGTTATCACACCGGTGCCTTTCATGGCGTCAGCAGAATTCTTTACCAGGTTTTCAATTACCCATCCCAGCAGAACAGGGTTGAAGGGTATGCCAGTGCATCCCGTGGTTTGATCCTCCACCCTGAGATCAATCGTTGAAGCTATCCTCTTTCTGAGGTAAGAGGCAGTTGACTCTGCAAGTTCCGGCAGATTCTCAGGCTGAAGCTTCGGCTTTGATCCTATCAGGGAAAAGCGTTCTGCCACACGGCTCAGCCGCTCAACATCGGCAGGCAACTCCTCTGCAATGTCTGTACCGGGGTACCTGCTGCTTATTATCTCACTCCATGCTGATAGCGAAGAGGTGGGGGTTCCAAGCTGGTGAGCCGTCTCCCTGGAGAGTCCCACCCATACCTGGTTCTGCTCCGCCATTCGTGATGCACTGAACGCCACATAGGCCACTCCTATAAACAACAGGATCACTCCCAGCTGAATGTAGGGATATACCCTGAGCTGACGCAACAAGGTGCTCTCACGGTAGTAAAGGTGGTTGACGATCCCGTTTGGCAATTCAATGGATATGGGGGCATTTCTCTTGGCCATGCGTTTGAGCTCTCTCACCATGGCAAGGGTATCAGTGGCAATGGATGCCGGAAGATTCCTCTGTGAAAGAATGCTCTCTTCCTCATCTATCAGTATTACGGGGACGGTGGTATTGTCTTCGATGATACTGAAGAGAAACTCGAAATCGTCCGAGGTTACCAGCCTGCGGGTTGCTTCTGCCCATTGCTCCGCCTTCTTTCGCTCTTCCTCCTTGAGCTTGTTCACCAGGTCATTGGTATAAAAAAGCGATCCGAGGCCTATGACCACGGCGAAGATGAGAAGAAGCACCTTCCAGAGAAGTCGTTTACGGTATATATCCATCGGTTATCTTTTCTTTTTAAGCAGTATCCTGATCGGGCTCTCCCTGACCTCCTCCTCCGGCTTATCTGTGTCAACACTCTGCTCCTTGCCCTCTTCCCAGGTGATGTCGAATCTGGGCTTGTTCTCCTGAGGCTTTATCCGCGTGGTGTCTGCCTCATACCAGCCATACTCTTCATTGAGTATGCCCTTCAATGTCTGCTTTTCTGTGGCTATATCGCTCTTTATGTTATCCTGTGCCTGACCGAGATCATAACCAACAGATGTTTTGCCGTTTATGCATTCTATCTTAAGCGGAACCGTAGCCTTTCCGCTACCGTCAACCTTCACCTGTCCCATGGCGCTTACCCCCCTGTTGCGCTCCCTGGCTTTGCGGCTAAGCACCTCGGACAGAAGCAGGCGAACATGATATGAATAATCGCCTTCGAATTCATGAGTTCCGTACACGGTGAAATTCACTGCCGAGGAGTTTATCAGCATTTTGGGTATTGATATGGTACCATTGTTGATGAACAGATCGTTCTCCATTCTTGAAAAGCTGATGTTTCTGAGTTCATCCAGGTCAAGGTATGACGAGAGGCTTTCTGCGGGAGCAAAGCTTAACAGTTTTCCTTCTGTTATTACCAGGTGAGCCTCGGCAACAATCCCTTTACGTACTGTGGCAAAGGCGCTGTCAAGTGGCGAGAGCACGGTCACGGTGCCGGAGAGGTCTCCCTGCAGATTGTCGCTCACTATGAAATCCTGCCCGAAATTATTGAATGAGGCGAATGTTTTGTTTATATCAATCTCCTTTACGTCAAGAATAGCCCTGGAAATGTATCCGCCCTCCTTCTGCCTTCCCAGCATGAGCTCCCCGGTAAGCAGTCCGTCAAGCCCATCTGCCTTCACCCTGTCAAAAGTGTAGACATAGGGTCTGTAGGTTAAACCGGCACTTAAGCCGGCAGCCCTGAAATTGTTGAATATCAGGCTGTCAACCCGAAGGTTGATATTTGCTGTTACATCTCCGGGGAACAGGTCGGGAGATTTCCCGGCAGTCACCAGGGTATCACTCTTTTCAGCTATGAAGGAGGAGGTTACTATCCTGTCTGCGTGCAGGTCGCCGGTAATGTCAAGCATATCCGATCTGCCTGATATCCATGGAATGAAATTCTTCATTACTGCGTTCAGTGTGATATGTTGTTCCCTGAAGGTCAATGACAGGTTCTCCGCCACAAGGTCATTCTTCACGCTTAATGACCCGTTCAGCTGTGAGAATGCCAGTCCGCTCCTGCCCGCGGAAGCCCCGAAATCCTTAAAGAGAATAGAGATATCAGGCTTAAGGTGGGGCAGTGCAGCAATAATACTCATATCCCCGGGGATGGTTCCTGCAAGGCGTATGGTTCCCGAGACCGTTCCGCTCTGGTCACTTATATATCCTGATCTGAATATCCTGCCCAGGTCATCAAAGTCGAGATCCCCGTCAAGTGTCAGTGTCACATGGGGCCTGGTGAGGTTGTTAAGCATGAACGAGCCCTTCACGGAGGCCGAGCCATACCTGGCAGAGAGGTTGTCAACCGTTATGCGGAATGTCTCCGCGGAGTTATGATCACCATTTGTAATGCCTCCGCTGAACTCGAGGTTATTCACCCTGAATCCGCTGGCTGAATGGCTCATCTTACCGTTTGTGAGTCCGCATGTAACATCAATATGAGGTTTGCCGGCTTCGCCGTATGGCCCTGAGATATTACATGTCAGGTCAAGTATGCCGGCCGGGGAGAAGGTGCCGGTGAACGACTTCAGTTTATCAGGCAGCCGGGAGATCAATGACGCAATGCTGATTTTCTTTCCGTCAATGGACAGATTCAATGTTGAGGCGGAATAGTTGATATTGCCGCTGATGTCAAAATTAAGGTCAGCCACCGAGAGTGATCCTTTGGCCACGGAGAGTGAGCTGGCTGATTTGCGGAGTTTGACTGCGGCGGTTACGGGGATCTCCCTGATGGTGTTGCCGTTCAGGCTCACGGAGTCCAGCCGGGCATTCAGTATGGTATTGAGATAAATACCTGTCCGGAAGATCTCGCCGCCGAGGATAGCCTGCCCTATGATCCCTGATAACCGCATTTCCGAGCTGCTGTCATTATATACCGCTCTGATATTTACCGCGCTGATATTCTTCAGCCTCACATTCTTTCCGTTCCCTTTCTTTTCGGGCATTACCCGGTAGTTGATATCTCCCCTCTTGTCGGTCAGCAGGTTAACCTCTCCATCCCTGGCAGTTATTGACCGTACTGCCACCGTCCCTGTGAGCAGGGAGGGTGTAGACACTGTCAGAGAGAAAGATGATGCATACAGCAGGGTGTCATTATCCTCATGCCTCAGCTGTGTCCTGTCATAAAAGGGTGATGGCTCAACCAACAGGTCGCTGAACCTGACCGTGATATTTGGGAAAGACTCAAAGATAGTAAGGCGCAGGTCGCCATATGAAATCCTGGTATCAACGCTCTCATTCACTTTGCGCACAAGTGTGCCGGTCACCTTCTCCTGCCATATGACGGCAGCTATGCCGGGCACCAGTATGGCCAGCAGCAGGATACCTCCGGCAAAAAGCGCTATTTTTTTTACCAGTTTCATTGTGCCGGGTGGCTATGTGGTCTATTTTTTCCTCTTTTTAAGCAGGAAGCCCGGGTCACTGCCAGGGGCTGCTTCCACAGGTGCACTTCCGTACCTGAAGATGCGTGCGTTGCGCGGGCCTATCAGTGAGAGCTTCCTGCCCTCAAGCAGGAACATGGTCCCTTCACGCAGCCCGGCAACATAGATATCCCTGTTGACCTCAATAAATTCCTCTATCCTCTGTTCTCTTGTTTCGCCGGCATGGCCGGCGGGATTGGCATCTAGATAGTGGGGATTGATCTGGAAGGGGATAAGCCCGAACGCCCTGAATGATGAGGGAGTAGTGACTGGCATGTCATTGGTGGTCATGATGGTGGGACAGGCCACGTTTGATCCGGCGCTCCAGCCTATATAGGGTGTGCCGCCCAGGACCTTCTTTCTCACCGGCGCAATCAGCTTTTTTTCCCTTAGACACCTGAGCAGCATCCATGTGTTCCCGCCGCCGACAACTATGGCCGGAGCATCCATCACTGCCTTCACCGGGTCCTTGAAACGATGAATGGATATTACATCATGCCCCACCTCATTGAAGCGTTCCCTCACCTTTTTTTCGTAATCATCATAGGAGAAGGTAACAGCTGCATACGGGATGAAAAGAGCCTTTATCTTTTTGCTCCCCAGGAACTCCCTGATGTTGTTTTTCGGATAATCAAGATATGCCTCCCCGGCATTGGTTGAATTGCTGATTAGAAGTAGTCTCATTTCTCACTTTTATTTTGCAGGTTTTGCAGGGTCAGAGCACTGATTCACTGCCCTCTGCATCAATGGCTCAAACTTACATAAAATCACCCGGTTTTGAATGCACAAAACACCGGACTGATTTCAGGCGGAAAGATATATAAAAAAAGAGAGAGCATCTGTCTGAATGCCCTCTCCGGTTATTCGTGCGTTATTACCTGTCAGTCGTTTATGGTAAGAGCGAGTCCAATTTCGAAGGGATAGAGTTCAGGACCCCTGTTATCCTCGAACATTGGTGAGAGATAGAAGGTGCCGTACACCTGGATCATCTCATATCCCGCCCTTGCGGTAACACCATACCTCAATACATTGAGGTTAAAGTCGTCATGGTTTTTATCCTTTTGCTTGCCGTCATCATAATAGACAACCTTGGTATGTGAACCCAGCTTGACTGCTCCGATCACTCCTGCTCCCAGGTTGATGGTTCCGCTGTGGTTAACGGGGATCTGCAACTCTAGCATCACCGGGACAAAACCGTAAACCGTTGCCAGCTTGCTCTTCTCAAAACGTATCGGATCCGCGGGAGAGACGGGGGCAATAATTCCGTCGTCATTAACTACAAGTGTCACATTACCGTCAAACCTGTAGTTGTTGAAGTTAACCCCCAGGGCGGTAACCAGTCCGAAATGACGGGTGAATCCAAGGCTCACAGGAGGCGATACTATATTGAAGTTTGTCGATTTCGCCGTGTTAAGGTCGAGATAATTCTCCAGCGGTGTCTCATTCTGCATCCATCTGCCCGTTGAGTAACCGTTGAAGCCCAGTTCAAGTCCGCCAAGATGGCCGTCAAAGTCCCTGCGGGTCTGGCCGGTATATCTTACTCCTTCATAGTCTTCCTCTTCCTCCCGGGTGATACCGGTATCATTGTCATCCTCGAGGATTTTTACTGCCTTCTTGCCGATCCTGATGACGGTCTCCTCACCGGTGTCCTCTATGGTCACAATCTCTCCGATTTTAACGCGCGATGTGTCACCTGCATCCTCGCTGACAACTACTGCAACTTCTTCATCTTCTGCCATGATCACGGCCAGTGTGTCCTCCGGGGCTGCAATGACGGTGTCAGGCGGAGTTGTCTTTTCTGTCTGCTGTTCAAGCTCTTCCAGCTCCTTTATTTTTTCTTCCTTCTCCTGTGCCACTGCGGGAATCAGAAAGGCAAAAACGAGCACTGATAAAATCAATATTCTTTTCATGGATACAAGTTGTTTGTTATTTATTGCTGGGACGATCAACCCTGCCGGAAAGTTACAGTCAGGGAATAATTTTGTTCAATGGTTTTGTAAATGAAAGCAGGGATGAACTGAAGCTGACTGCCACAGGATCACCTGCCCTGTTGCTCACCTTTTCCAGTTCCATCTCCCATCCCAGAAGGTTGTTAATGCCGCTGACACAGCTGTTGGCGATGGCATATCCGTCTATCTCCTTTTCTTTTCCGGTCACAGCGCCGGCTATCAGGGTGATGCCTCTGAGCATCCAGTTCTTCTCCTCTGCCAGGGTTGGCACCGGTGTGACCTCAGTCATACTGACCGGTACCATTTGATGCCTTAATCCTGGCGAAAGAGAAGAGATAGCTGCCTCATTATATGCGAGGACCAATGGTAATACACGGCCCGTACCGGAAGAGGTGCTAAGGTCACCTTCAATCTGACTGTTCTCGTCTGCGGGGCTATATTCCTGAACCTCATCGTATCTGCTTTCTGCCATAACGACATTAGCCTCAGCCTCATTCCTGATCTCTTTTACCACAATGGGGCGGGGTGCAGGTATCTCTGCGGCAGCAATGGCTGCCGGAGTGCTGGCAATACCGGTTGATTTCCTGCTTTTCAGCCTGCCTGACGCCGGTCCTGCGATGATCAGCGCCAGCATGGCGGCGGCCATCAAAGCCGGCATGATTGCCCGGCGGAATGATAGACTGACGGGATCAGGCCTGAGACATGACCGCATGCCGGGCCAGTGTTCACTGCCTGGAGCAAGACGGAGGCGACGGAAGCTCTCCGCACGCTCCCTTCTGCCGTTACCGGCGGCCATGAACGATTCTGCCTCAGACAATGCATCGCCCTCGAGGGCTTCTTCTGCCCATGCAGCCGCCAGCAGGTCAAACTGTTCCTCGGTCAGCTCTTCCGGCTTTCGGAACAACCTGCAGCCCGGGGGAAGCCTGTCACCAGACGGTGTCAGCCGGGGAAATTCCATATCTTCCGTTATTGCCATACCGATGTCTTGACAAGATAGTTCCTGAGAGCCACACGTCCCCTGAAGATATAGGTCTTGACCTGCGCCTCCGATAATCCGGTTATTTCGCCTATCTCCCTGTAGTTATATCCTTCATAGTCGCGCAGCAGTATGACTGACCGCTGAACTGCAGGCAGCCTTTCAAGTGCCCGGTGCAACACCTCGTTCAGGTCGCTGCTGCTCTCTTCCGCATAGAGTGAGGTGTCATCATAATACTCAATGCCTATAATTCTGGAGTCTTTCCTGATAACATCAATCATCCTGTTGTATGCTGTTGAAAAGAGCCATGATTTCACTGCGCCGTATTCTATTTCAGTGACGCACCGCCACAGCTTCTCGTAGGTATCCTGTACAATATCGCCAGCCCTGTGGCTGTCCTTTATGCTGCGGAGGATGAAACGGTAGACGTGGTCTCCGAACTCCCTGACGGCGTTATTGTACTCTTTTACGGTCATCCAGGTCAATGCACTGACACTATAAAGACGGCCTGAACACCCCAAATGTTACAGATACCTGCATAAAAATTGGCAACAACGGGTCTCAGACCCATCGCTCCGCAAACCAATCAGTTTACTGCCTGCATACAGGTACCGCCGGGTCTCAGACCCGGCGGTACCTGTATTGATGCATAATATCCTTTTTTTGTGCAGTTATTTGGGCTGGTAAACCCGAACCCAGTCAACCTCCATGGAAGAAATACCGCCAATGGGTTTGTCAACGCCTCCTGCGAGGTTGATATACATCTCCTCCTGTGGCACGCCGGTGGTCTGACGCATCACCTCCACACCGTTGATCTTCCAGACAAGGCTCTGGGGTGTCCACTCAAGGGTGTATATATAGAAATCAGACAGGTATCTTGACCCGAGGCTCTTCTTAAGATGACTTCCCGGGGAGGTGAAGAGATCAAACCAGACCTTTCCGCCACCCGACCTGCATACATCAATATGAGGTGTTATGCGGTCGCCGATAAGCCAGAAGGCGTTGCGCACATTATGGTCGGCAAGCTTGATCTTGGCAGTGAATGTGCCGTACTTCTGCCTGAATGAGGCGCCGGTATTTAATATCCCGGAGGTGAAATTGAAATCTTTGGTAAAAAAGCCCTTCGCAGGATCCCACACCTTGCCATTTATCTTTTGGGGTTTGGTGATGATGCGAAGCACGCTGTGCCGGACCTCAAAATTATCCAAAGGAGTGTAACAGTGAAGATCGGTGGCAATACTGTAGCTGTCATGAAGCAGCTTATCACCCCAGTAATATTTGTTGAGCCATTTGTTGCTGTCAGGGGCCGTGCCGTCAAATTCATCACTGAAGGTCAGCTCCCTGTTCTTAAGTATGTCAAACCTGTTTGAATCCTTAACGCTGAAATACCATTTGATGTCAGGCGAATTCTTCAGGGCCTCGTACTCCTTAAGCTCTCTGAACATCTCGCTCTTTTCGAAACGTCGCTTGTCAAGCAGGTACTCCTTCCGCTCATTGAATTCCTTAGACTTCAGGTACTCCTGTAGCTCGTAATACCTTTTCAGGCGGGCGGAATCCCTGACCTGGACCCAGTTATGATAATCCTTTGACTCGCGGAACCTGTGATAGCTGACAATATCCGATGCCCCTTTCTTTGTTTTTAGTTCCTGAAGTTTCTGATATTCGGGAGTATCCTTAAACCTGATCGGCTTCATGTTCTTCTTCAGCAGGAACGCCGAAGAGGTCACCAGGGCCTGCAACTCGGAAAACCTTTTCACCTTCTCCGGATTCAGGTTCTTCTTCACCTCCCTGTCGGCCTTCAGTTTTTTGAATTCAAGCCATTTGCCATACTCTTCAGTATCCTTGAAGGTGATTGGCTTCATCTTCTCCTTCTGCTTGAATTCAGGAGACTGCACAAAGAGTTGAAGATCTTCGATCTCCTTTATCCTGGCTGATCCGTCAAGCGACTGGAAATTCTTCAGGAGGGCGCTGCCCTCCGTCTTGAAATATGAGACAATGTCTTTTGCCTTCTTCAGGGCCATGAATTCTGCCTCCCTGGCGTGCTCCTCCGAGCCTTTGTATGAGAGCGACTCTATCTCCTTTCTCTTCTGTTGGAATCCGGCGGAGTTGACACTTTCATGAAGACGGTTGTATTTTGCCAGCGCTTCCGAGCCGGCAAAGGCAATCATCTTTTCATACTCGGCAATCAGAGCCTTCTCTTCCTGTTCGATCTTGGAGGTTGAGGGGATCATCCCCAGCATCAGCTTTAAGGTTGACATTGCAGGTTACTTTTTGGTATGGTACGGTTAAAGTTAAAAATCTTTCAAACAATATAAACGGCATCGGCCAATTATTTGTTACTTAGGCAATAACAAACAAAATGGACCGGTTTTTGTCAATTAGTTTATTTTCAACAGAATAAAAACGGATGAAAAAGCTCATTATTGTTACCCTTCTGATAATGGTGGCATCCTG
>ERZ795057.111-NODE-111-length-84767-cov-7.148421_pt1 | contig 84767 bp, 85 predicted proteins | sample MGYA00375141_ERZ795057 | MGnify/ENA primary metagenome ERZ795057 (study PRJEB30186, sample SAMN05720163) | activated sludge metagenome | isolation source: Anaerobic digester | place: Hong Kong | collected 2015-01-26 ...
CCCCCGGGTCTCTGTCATTATCGCCGTAACAATGGAGCTGTTTCATGTACACATTATTAAGTCCGGTCAGACTGCACAGCACCCTGCAAGCAGCGACATCGAGACTTTCGTTTTTTTCGACAAAACCGCCGGCAAGCGACCATTCACCCTTTGCAGGCTTGAAGCTTCGTTTAACAAGAAGCAGTTTTATCTCTTTTTCGATAATATCGTAACCGAATATTATACAGTCAACAGCCACCAGGTGTTTCGGGTATTCTGAATAAAGTTCCATAGATATCCCCGACGGTCAGATTTATTGTGAATAAAATAACAGTCTCTATTTTATGCCCCCGGATATATAACAGGAGACCTCATTCCATCTAAGCTCCTTCTTGAGAGAATAGAGATCACATTTCTCATCTATATGAACGTACTCAATATCAAGCATATCGGCAAAATCCTCAAGATATTCTGAATCAATGGCAGTACTGAAGCCGGTATGGTGGGCTCCACCAGCCATTATCCATGCGGCAGCTCCTGTTTTAAGGTCGGGCAGCGGTTTCCATAGCACTCTTGCGACTGGAAGTTTAGGCATTTCGGGGCATTTAACAACTTCTATATCGTTCACTATCATTCTGAACCTGTTGCCCAGGTCGATAACCGAAACATTAATACCTTTGCCCGGAGAGGTTGTGAAGACGAGCCTTGCGGGGTCAGCCTTGCCTCCGATTGAAAGCTGGTGTATCTCCACTTTGGGTTTTCCTGTTGCAACCGATGGACATACCTCAAGCATATGTGCTCCAAGGACTCTCATTCCCTTTGGGTCAAAATGATAAGTATAATCTTCCATGAAGGAAGTACCACCTTTGAGTCCTTCAGCCATTACTTTCATAGACCTGACAAGAGCTGCTGTTTTCCAGTCCCCTTCAGCTCCAAAGCCGTAACCGGCTGCCATAAGCCTCTGCACAGCTATTCCCGGCAGTTGCTTCAAACCGTGAAGATCTTCAAATGTGGTAGTGAAAGCCTTGAAGTTGCCGGCTTTCAGGAATGCTTCCATACCGGCTTCGATACGTGCTGCTTCTTTCAGCGCGTCAGACGCTGCAACCTCCCTGGTCATTTTATACAGTCCGGCATATTCCGAAACAAGCTTTTTTACCGATGAGGCAGAAACATCATTTACGGCTTTTACAAGATCGCCAACGCCGTAACCGTAAACAGAGTAACCCATTTTTATCTGGGCGCTGACCTTATCACCCTCGGTAACCGCCACATCGCGCATGTTGTCACCGAACCTCGCCACTTTCATGTTACGTGCATCATCGAAGGCTTTGGCTGCCCTTATCCATACTGCTATCCTGTCGACAGGTTCAGGATCTTCGTAATGACCTACCACAATCTTGCGGTTGAGTCTCAACCTCGTTCCTATGAACCCGAACTCACGGTCGCCATGAGCCGACTGATTAAGGTTCATGAAATCCATGTCGATGGTTCCCCATGGAATGTCCCTGTTAAGCTGGGTGTGAAAATGCAGAAATGGCTTGCTGAGAGATGACAGTCCTTTTATCCACATCTTTGCAGGAGAGAAGGTGTGCATCCAGGTGATTAGTCCGATACAATTCTTGTCGGCGTTTGCCTGGAGACATAGTTCATATACTGACTCAGGTGTTGTAAGCACAGGCCTGAATACAATTCCTGCAACTATCTTTTTAGAGGCATTGAGTGCTCCGGCAATCTTTTTTGAATCGTCAGCAACCTGATTAAGTGTTTCAGGTCCATACAGATGCTGGCTTCCGGTAACAAACCAGACCTCTTTATTTTTTATTTTATCCATATCGCTTGAATATTAAATCAGGCAGGCTACCAGAAATAAATATAGAATGCCATGATAACAACTATTACCACTGCTGAAAAGATAACATCCCATTTATTCCAGCTTGCCCTTGTAAAAGCTTTCTCTTCATCCGTTGCAGAACCGACATATAATCCTCTTATGGCTACAGGATCGGCTTTGGGAGTGAATTTACTGATAACGAGCATAAGAAATATCACGATAAAGAACAGGGCTATCTCGTAATGCAGCCAGTTAGGTGCAACGAATACCTTGTAGATAAGGCTTTCCTCTGCAAGAGAGCCTGAAAACACATTGAGTCCCAGCCTTATCATACCCAGGGTAAATCCTGCCAGCAGACCCCACAGACCTGCTTTTGGAGTTGTTCTTTTGGAAGCAATACCCAGAAGGAATACTGCTGCAATTCCGGGAGCAAGAAGCGACTGGACATCCTGGAGGTACGCATAAAGGACTTTACCAAGGCCTCTCATCACCGGGATCCACAGCACGCCAAGTACCACCACTACCACCGTGGCTATCCTTCCCACTTTCACAAGTTCCTTTTCAGTGGCGTTTGGCTTGAACTTCTCATAGAAATCAACTGTAAACAGAGTTGCAGATGAATTGAACAGTGAAGCCAGGGAGCTCATAAGTGCGGCAAGTATACCTCCAACTACAAGTCCTTTAAACCCTATCGGCAGGAGATCTTTTACCAGCACCGAAAACGCTGAATCGGAATCGGGAAGATGAATCATTCCTTTGTAATTCAATGCATAGGCTATCATGCCAGGAATGAGAAAAATAAATACTGGTGAAAGCTTGAATGCAGCTCCCAGGATAGCTCCCCGTCTTGATTCGGTCTGGTTCCTTCCCGAAAGAACTCTCTGAACTATAAACTGATCCGTACACCAGTACCAGAATCCGATTATGGCAGAACCGAGAATAACACCTGTCCACGGGAACTCCGGATCTTTCGCCGACCTCATCAGTTCTGTCATGGTGTTACCTTCGGCATTTACCGGAACTGCCCGGCATATTTCCATCATTTCGTTCCATCCGCCAAGTTTGATAAGTCCGATAACCAGTACAGCCAGGGATCCGACAAGTAGTATCGGAGTCTGAAGTACAGAGGTCCAGAGAACAGCTTTCATGCCTCCGAGAGTTGTATAGATCCCTGTTAGCACTACAAGGCCCACAGCACTTATCCAGAAAAAATCAATGCCAAACATAGATTCAATTCCAAAAACCTGCTTGAATACTACTCCTCCGGCATAAACGGTCACGGCAACCTTTGTAAAGACATAACTCACAAGTGAGATCACCGACAGCACGCTGCGTGCTCCCTTGTTATACCTTTTCTCAAGAAACTCGGGCATGGTAAAAACCCCGCTTCGTGAATAGAACGGGACAAAGAACCAGCCCAGAATGAGAATGAGCCATCCGTGCATTTCCCAGTGGGCCATCGCCATTCCGCTTGAAGCTCCCGCCCCTGCAAGTCCTACAAGGTGCTCAGAACCGATGTTTGAGGCGAAGATAGATGCTCCTATTACGAGCCATGTCGCATCACGCCCTGCCAGAAAATAATCTGTCGAGGTTTCATTCTTCTTGCTGGTCACCCAGATAATGATACCTACCAGGGCAAGACAAAATAGTCCAAGGACAATCCAATCCAATGTTGCCATATTAACTTAAGTATTTTAATAAGTTGAAAATAGGTTGATTCAAGAATATCAAAGGTTTTAACTGATTACCAGGCTATCAAAATGCTTTTATATACTCTACTACAAATCTATGAAATTATTTCTTTTAAATGTAAATGTTACACTCAAAAAAAAGCCGGATTCCGGCAAATTGAATTTCGGTTTTAAAATTATCGCTGGAGAATTCTCAGAAGTTTTTCAGGATGAAGCATTATTCCATTCCTCAAGTGAGGAGATGATAAAGTCAATTATCATCTGGTTTTCCTCCTTTCCGGTTCCGCTGATACTGATGGGTTCTCCGAATCTGATGAAGATCGGTTTGTTCCGGTCAATAGGCCCCACCTCCCTGATCAATCTGCCGTTTCCCCAGAAATCGGTTTTCAGGGCCACAGGAACAACCTTTACCCCTGCTTTTTTCGCGAGCTTAACACCAAGGGAGTTAAAATCTTCCGGTCTGAAAACAACGCTTCTCGTACTCTGGGGAAATATGACCAGAGATATACCCTTGGACAGCAATTCCATCCCTCCGTTCATTACAGCCTCAAGATCTTTCCTCGGATCGGTTCTTCCTACTATTATTGGATTTCTCGACTTCATCACATCACCAAACAACGGGTGTTTGACGAGACTTTCCTTCACGACGAAGGTAACCCTCCTGTGAGGAGAGATAAGACCAGGCAGTATCATTGTCTCCAGGGTGCTCATGTGATTACAGATAAACACAACCGGCTCAGGAGACTTTGCTATGTTTTCCATCCCCGAAAGATGGAATATCCCTCCTGCCTTCTCGATGAAGCGGAAAATGTAATAAGATGAGTCAGCCCAGGCTTTATCGTCATATAACCCCCGTCTTGCCTGTTTCCTTGTTCTGAAAACTATAATTGCGTATTTATAAATGAAATAAAGAAGGTTATTAAGTTTTAGTCTCTCACAAAGAGTGATCTTTTTCCCGGAGGGCGTATCATAGGAATAAGAACTAAAGTAACCTTTCTGCATGGGTAGAGAAACCATCTGTAAATTCTCCGTAAAGTTAAATTTCATTTGGAAAATGTCAATATTTTTTAATCAACTGAGGTTTGAATTAATTAATGACATTATTTTTAAGGTCCGAACGAAACAGTTAAAAAATGAAGCTTCACCTGCTCGATCTGATAGTATTTACAGTAATTGTTGCCGGCAATGTAATTTTCGGAGCAAGCTTCTATTTCAAAAACAAGACAGCTGATCAGTTTACCTCAGGTGAAAGGAAACTGCCTGCATGGGTAGCCGGGATGTCAATATTTGCAACCTTTGTCAGCAGCATAAGCTTCCTGGCGCTTCCCGGGAAAGCATACATGTCGGACTGGAATGCCTTTGTTTTCAGCCTCTCCATTCCCTTTGCGGCAATACTCACAGTGAAATATTTTATCCCTCATTACAGGGGTATAGGCAGCATATCGGCCTATTATTATCTCGAACAGAGATTTGGTGCCTGGGCGAGGGCATATGCTTCGGCATGTTACATCCTGACACAGCTCATGAGAACAGGCGCGATCCTGATGCTTCTGGCTCTACCGCTGAATGCCCTCTTCGGGTGGGATCAAAAAACCATAATCATAGTAACGGGTATTCTTGTAATGCTCTATTCCATGCTTGGAGGAATAAAGGCAGTTATGTGGACCGATGCCATTCAGGGAATAGTGCTGATAACGGGAGCAGTAGTATGTGCTCTGGTAATAACATTTTCAATGCCTGAAGGACCCCGGCAGCTGTTTGAAATAGCCGGTCAGAACAACAAATTTGGACTGGGCAGCTTTGGCCCCGGTCTGAGGGATTCGACATTCTGGGTGGTACTTGTCTATGGATTATTCATAAACATGCAGAATTACGGTATAGATCAGAATTATATTCAGCGTTATATGACGACCGGTACCGACAGGGAAGCAAAATGGTCGGCAATGTTCGGATCCCTGCTTTATATACCCGTTTCGATGTTGTTCTTTTTCATCGGCACAGCGCTTTTTGCATATTACACTGCAAGCCCCGGTTTATTACCATCAGAACTGATGGCAGCGGGCAGCGGCGATAAAATTTTCCCCCACTTTATTATTCACGGTCTGCCCGCAGGCATAACCGGACTTTTGATAGCAGCAATCTTTGCAGCTGGTATGAGTACAGTGTCCACAAGTCTGAACAGCACTGCAACCATCATATTCACAGATTATTACAAAAGATATTTCAACAAAGAGGCAGATGAAAGATCATCAATGAGGGTACTTTATTTGTCATCATTTGTTACCGGGGTTGCAGGCATAGGTATCGCGCTTGCCCTGGTAGGGGTTGAAAGCGCCCTTGATGCATGGTGGTCGCTTGCTTCAATATTCAGCGGAGGTATGCTGGGCCTGTTCCTGCTCGGTTTTATCTCACACAAGACACGTAAAGCTGAGGCTGTTGCCGGTGTTATTACGGGTGTTATACTGATCGTATGGATGAGTCTGTCCCCTGTCTTATTCAAAGAAGGAAGGCTTGTCGCATTCAGCAGCCCGTTTCATACCAATCTTACAATTGTTTTCGGGACCCTGACAATCTTTCTGGTCGGATTCGTTTCAACCCTTCTGATAACAAAAGGTAAGAACAGAGAAAAAGGATTCTTAACCTGACTCAGATAATAAAAGGAATGATTGCCTTCCTTCGTGAAGGATAATCGTCAAAATACTGCCTGTACCACCTGTGAGTTCTGACAGCCCGGGGAAAGAGGTTTGCAAAGGTGAATACAAAAAATGCAAGTCCTGGCACCGACCATGTCATAATTGCCCAGCCCGCCCATTCAATAAGTTCGCCCAGATAGTGCGGACACGATACGTAATCAAACAACCATCCTTTGGGAATAACATAATCCTGTCCGTTATTTTTCCTCAGGATCCTTAATTTTTCATCAGCGGTTTTATTGATGATAAATCCCGCTGTAAAAAGCACTGTCCCTGTAATGAACTGCCATGAGCCGAGCCAGGATAAACCGTACTCATTCAAATGAAAGATACCGTATCCGTTGACGAATCCGTTAAGGATATTGAAGACTACAGCCATGAGTGCCACTGCCACAGGGAAATGCTTATCCCTGCCCGACTGGCTGAAAGGGTATATGAAAGTACGGTGCACATAATGGATCAGCCATGCCGAAACAAATATTATTTCCACAATATTTTTATCCCGGGCGAACAGAAAAAATACCAGTATAAGTGCCGGCGACATGAATTCCATTGTAAGCCAGGCCCATTTGCTTCGTATCCCAGGACCCCATCCCTTTCTCATGAATTTACCATATGGTGCAGAGACAAAGAAAAGAATCACAAAGACGATTAAAGCGCAGCTGAAAATTGCTATAAGAGAGTAGCTGTACAAAATATCCATCACAGTAACCGGTTTAAGTAAAAAAATCAAATGTATAACATATAAGTCTGTCCCTGAAATTCAGGATTAAATACTTTTATCTGAAGGAGGATTCATGATATTACGGTTTTTGATTTTGACATCATTAAATCACTCCTTTTTTGAGGACTCTGCAGGTAAGACTTAAAATAATTTTACAGGGGCGTTTATTCAGGTGGATGCTGGAGAAAAACTATTAAATATAATTTCAATAACAGCAGCAGTCGGTTAACTTCTATTCATTTCCCTTTACCCATTCCTCAACAGGTTTTTCGAAAGGAAGAACAGGTGAAAGAATGTTTTTTAATGTATATTTTTCTGCTTCGTCCCTGGTCAGATGATGGCTCCAGGAAACTCTTTGTGAAATATCCGCACCGGCTCCCCTGTTGCCGTATTCAGCATAATACGCGGTTTTATCCCTGCCCGTTCCCTGCCAGTTCGACCATCCTGCCGGTGCAATTTGCTGACCAAGATCACAATATATATAAGCCGTCTTTGCATGATCACGCCAGGGCCTGCCCAGAAACACTCTCTGAACCCCCGGATCAGCTGTCAGCTGGCAGTTCATGAAAACATATCCATAAGGTTTCCCTTCAGGTGTGCTTGCAGCGGTGATAAATGAATCCCTTTTGCTGTGGATGGTGCAATTCCTGAAAAGGGCTGTCGCAGGTCCGAAAATGAAATCAGTTGTGCCGGTAATGAAGCATCCCTCAAAATACTGACGGCTGTTCTGTCCGTCGGTATAGAGAGTATCCTGGTTACCCAGTATCCTGCAATTGCGAAAGACACACCTGTCACCATAAACATAAAGTGCAATCGCCTGCCCGACAGGTCCGGCACTGTTTTCTATTGTCAGATTTTCGGCATAAAAATCATCTGCGATAACCAGAAGTGTGTATGTATAGAAAGTACTGTTCCTCCCCCGCTTCATCCTTGCAAACGAATCATCCCAGGTTATGACGGTCTTCTCAGCATCCTCCCCGATGATTGAAAGATGAGTGTTTACCGCCGGTACGACGATCTTCTCCCGGTACACACCGTTCCTGACATGGATGGTGACCCTCTGGTCGGGAAATGATTTTGATGCATCAACAGCTTCCTGTATCGTTCTGTAATCTCCGCTGCCATCCTGTGCCACCGTTATATTGTAATTTTCCTGCGCAGACACACCATTTAACATAAAAACAAACAGGAGGAATGTCATATATGTTGAAGCTGACATTAATTTCATAATACCCGGTTTTAGTTTAAAAAAGATTTTATAATTCCCTGCAAGTTAAAACAAATATAGATTTTCTTCAATGAGAATTGCATCTCCCGACAACCGGATTAATTATCTTTGACCATTTAAATTTATCAGATGACAAAAAGGAAAAGATTCAACCTCAGGAGTTTTACAAGCTTTGCACTTGTTATATCCACTTTAATAATGTCGTGGTCAGGATTCATTCTGTACATCGCACCGCCCGGAAGAATAGCAAACTGGGGCTCCTGGAAACTGATGCTCTTTACCAAAACGGAATGGCAGGCTCTGCATACAATTTTCTCCTATCTTTTTTTCATACTTGTGGTTATCCATCTGTTCTTCATTAACTGGAGAACTTTCCTGAATTATTTCAAAAGTAAACTCAAAGCAGGCCTTAACAGGAAATGGGAACTTATTTCGGCTGTCATTCTTAGCACAATAATATTTGCAGGCACTCTGAGGTCATGGACTCCTTTCGGACCGGTCATGACTTTTGGAGAAAAGGTTAAGGAGGGCTGGGGAAACAAATTTGAGACACCCCCGGTTGTACATATGGAAAATTATACTCTTGAACAGCTCTCTCCACTTTTCGACAGCATACCTGCCGAAGAGCTGGCCCGGACCCTGATACAAAAGAATATAAGGATAAAAGAATCCGACACCACGCTGAAACTTATCGGAGAAGAAAACCATATCACACCTTCAAAGATATATGAGACACTGGTTGAGGTGTACGGAACAAATAGCAATGAAACCCATTCTGCCGGACGACAGGGTAACTCTACGGGACAAGGAGGTTCGGGGCAGGGTTTTGGAAGGACAACGCTGAAAATGGCTGCCGATAACCTGGGGCTTGAGGTATCGGGCCTCATAAATATACTAAAGGAAAAAGGGATCGAGGCCGCTCCTGAGACTACCATACGTGATATTGCCGATAAACTTGGTATAAGCCCCAGGGAAGCATACGACATGCTGTCAGAAAAATAATTTCTGCTCCCATATTGAATTTACTCTTCTCTGCAGCCAGGGAACACAAGTACCCTGACTGTAAAAATATTCCGGGAAAAATTTGGAATTATGAACTATTGTTCAATATCTTTGTAGTGAACAATAGCTCATAATTCATGTCCCCACGTCCCGCAAGACTAAGAAAAATAAGTAATCCGCCGTCTATTTCGGGTTTCAGACCTTATGGCGGCAAAGCTATGAAGAGAAAACCTGAAGCTATTTTCCTTCATATTGAAGAATTTGAGGCTTTGCGTCTCTGCGATCATGAGCAGCTCAATCACCAGCATGCAGCAGAAGCAATGGCTGTATCAAGACCCACGCTGACGCGCATATATGCCAGGGCAAGAAGCAAGGTTGCAGAAGCGTTTGTTTTTGGAAAACAGATCATTATTGAAGGAGGTAAGATTTACTTTGACAGCGAATGGTATTCGTGCAGATCATGCGGCTGCTCCTTTAACAATCCCCACTTGCATGAACCTGTTGAAAGATGTGCCCTTTGCGGGAGTAAAGACTTCACAAACTACAATTAAGCATATAATAAAAGGAGAATATACAAAACTGATAACATATGAAAGTAGCAATCACCAGTACAGGGAGCACACCCGACAGTAAGGTTGATCAGCGTTTTGGCCGCTGTTCATATTTTGCGGTCTATGACACAGAGACAAAAGATACCGAGTTCCTCGCCAATCCTAACAGGGATGCCAGGGAAGGTGCCGGTCCGGCATCTGTTCAGATTGTGGCATCGAAAAAGGTTCAGAAGATCATATCGGGAGAATTCGGAATAAAGATCAAATCCTTGCTCGACAGTCTTAACATCCAGATGATAGTTCTCAAGGATCCTGAAAAAAGTATTCAGGAAGTCATAAATATGTTAAACAATTAAATATCAAGTCATGCCAAAAATGAACGGAACCGGTCCTGACGGAAAAGGGCCGGGAACAGGCCGCGGGCTGGGCCGATGCAAAAAAGGCCAGAAAAAAGACGAGCAATCGCAGCTTGGCAGAGGCCAGGGTAAACGCCGTAAAGCCGGTGACGGCCAGGGTCAGGGAAAGGGAAAAAGGCTGCAAAGCGGAACCTGAAAAAACAACAAGACAAATGAAGCCCTGTCACATCCGACTTTGTTATAAAAGTTACTTTACAAAAACAGAACAGAAAGGGTTTCAGTTTAAAATTATAATTTAAAACAGATACAGATGAAAAGACGAATTGCCGTCCCTCTCGAAGATGGGATTCTTTGCTCTCATTTTGGTCATTGTGAGCAGTTTGCGATAATTGACACAGATAACAACTCTATCTCTGCAGAAGAACTTCTGACACCTCCTCCGCATGAACCCGGATTGCTTCCTGCATGGCTTGCCGAAAAAGGTGTTACAGACGTGATTGCAGGGGGAATGGGACAAAGAGCAATTAATTTATTCAATCAGCAAAATATTAATGTTTTCGTCGGGGCCCCTGTAAAGGACCCCAGAATGCTTGCAGGCGATCTGCTGAACGATTCACTGCAGGCAGGAGCCAATTATTGCGATCATTAATTCAGAACCACCAGGCAGAAAACAAACCGTGATGATAACCTTCGGTCCGGTACCATCGAGAAGACTGGGCATGAGTTTGGGAATCAACAACATTGTCAGCCCGAAAACATGCTCCTACAGCTGTATCTATTGCCAGGTTGGTAAAACAAGGTTACAGAGTACCAGGCGCGAAGCATTTTTTAAGCCTGAGCAGATCCTCCAAAGCCTGACTGAACACCTCAGTAAACTAAAAAAAGATAATTACCCTGATTATCTGACATTCGTTTCAAACGGCGAACCGACCCTCGACATTAACCTGGGAAGATCGATCACATTAATCAGGGGAACAGGCATACCAGTAGCAGTAATTTCAAATGCGTCAATGCTTTATGACGAAAGGGTAAGAGAAGAACTGTCCCTGGCCGACTGGGTATCTGTGAAGATGGACGCTGCCGATGCAAGTACATGGATGATGCTTAACAGGCCGGATCCTACCCTCAGTTTTGAAAGACACATGAAAGGAATCAGTCTCTTTGCAGGTATGTACAAGGGCATTCTCAATACTGAGACTATGGTTGTCAGGGGTATCAACGACAGCCGTGAGCACCTTTCTTCACTTGCCCCTCTTATTGCTGATCTCAAACCGGGAAATGCATGGATATCAATACCCACCAGACCACCTGCTGACAAGTCGGTCCTGCCTCCCGACCCTGAGACACTGACCATGGCCTGGCATATATTTACCGGCAGTAATCTTGAAACCGAACTGCTGACCGGCTTTGAGGGAACAAACACTGGCTTTACGGGAAATATTTACGAAGACATCCTGAACATAACCGCAGTCCATCCACTGAGAGAGGATTCACTTGCAGAACTTCTTAAAAAGGACAAGGCTGACAAACTGGTTGTGGATTCACTCCTTAAACAGAAACTGATAAAACAGATAGTATATAACGGCAAAAAATATTATCTGCGAGATTACCATATGAATATTTGATTTCCGGCTTGTCCGGCTGCAAAAATACGTGATTTGAAAGTTAAACTGAAGGTCTGCTCATTATGCCCCGGTTATATGAAATGCTCGAAAAGGATGTCCGCTACCGCGAGGGGATGAAAGCCTGTCTGAACTGTGGAGTCTGCACCGCAATATGTCCGGCGGCGGAAGTAAGTGATTATGATCCCAGACAGATCATGAACATAGTTCAGGAAAGCGACGAAGCCGCACTCGAAAAACTATTGAAAAGCGACGATATATGGCGATGCGGAGAGTGCCTTTCGTGCAAAACCCGTTGTCCGAGAGGAAATACACCCTGCTATGTGATACAGGCACTTAGAGCCCTGTCGATCGAAACAGGTTTTTTCATTGAGAGCGAACAGGGCCGGAAACAGCTTGCAATAAAACGGACCGTGGGCGATCATATCCTTCAGTATGGATATTGTGTCTACATTGACGAAGTTGATAATGAAACCTATCCCGAACAGGGGCCGGTCTGGAAATGGATAAGGAAAAACAGGAGCCATGTAATGCAACGTCTCGGGACCAGCTACGGGCAAAGCAAGGCAGGCACGCTCAGAAACACAGCTAAGGAATCTCTTGAGGACCTGAAAAAGATCTTTGATGAAACAGGAGGTACGGCGCGATTTGAGAAAATTGAAAAATTCTCTGCAAAAAAAGCCGGGGAGATGAATAAGGAATTCAGTAAAGGGAAAGACGAATACTGGAGATATCTTTATAATGAATAAGATTTTTGGCCAACTATTTATAGTACTATGAAGCAAGTCAGAAATGAGCTATGGAGTGCCTATCAGAAAGATATTGCCGATGACAGTTATTACTTCGCACGCAGCTGCATAAGACAAAATTTTTTCCCCGCAGCTGAAAACCTGTATCTTGATATACTTGCCAATGATCTTGGCAGAGATGTTTTTGACGATGAAAAACAAACTTCCTGTACAGGTATCGCATATCATTCCGGATTAATACCAATGGAGACTATCATGACTGTCGTTGCGCGCCAGTTTGCACTTATGAATGAAGCAGGTTATGAGAATTTCATTGTTTCGTGTGTAACCTCCTTCGGGATATATGTCGAAATGCTGGAAACCTGGAAACATTTTCCTGAAACAGAGAAAACCACTCGTGAGGCGCTTAAGAGAGCGACAGGCAAAAGTTTTGAAATCCCCCGGAACCTCGTTCATGCCAGCGACATAATATATAAGTACAGAAAAGAAATTGCTGAAAAGTTAAAGTACAGGCTTGTTAATGCAAAAACAGGCGAACCCCTGAAAGTTGTCGATCATATCGGATGTCATTATGCCAAGATCTTCCCCTCCCACGGAATAGGTGGCGCCGAATATCCATACGTGCTTGCAGGTCTTATCGATGAATGGGGCGGGTCCCAGGTCGATTATCCCGAACGAAGGCATTGCTGCGGATTTGGTTTCAGGCAATATCTCCTGAAATCAAACAGGGGATATTCTGTCACAAATTCCAAGAAGAAATTTGATTCCATGGAACCATATAAGCCCGACCTGATAATCGCAAACTGCCCGGGATGCACATATTTTCTTGACAGATGGCAGTATGTTATTGCAGAACAGGACGGCAGGATTTACGGAGAAAAAGGATACGGGATTCCTGTTCTGACCTACGAGGAACTGGCAGGGCTTCTGCTTGGATATAATCCCTGGGACATAGGGCTGCAGACACACCAGGTACAGTCAGAACCGCTGATGGACAAGCTTGGGATCGCCTATGACCCGTCTTCCAAATACCAAGGTATCGGAGGTGCCGATCTTGGGCTTCCCGAAAAACCGGAAATTCTCAGATGTGGTTATTGATAAAGATAAGAGGGAATTAATACAATTATGCTTGCAGAAAATAAGACATCATTCAGGGTTACCTATTCAGATACTGATCAGATGGGATACATGCACCACTCAAACTATCTGAAATACTATGAAACAGCCCGGTGGGAACTATTCAGGAATATCGGAATACCATACCGGGAGCTTGAGGAACAAGGAATTTTACTGCCTGTGGTCGACACATCTATAAAGTACCTGAAACCGGCACTGTACGACCAGCATTTAAAGATAACCACCCGACTGGAGGCTATCAGGGGAGCCAGGATTCTCTTCAGATATATTACTGAAAATGAATCAGGTGAAGTAATAAATGAAGCCGGCATTGCAGTTGCCTGCGTCAGGAAAAGCACGGGAAAAGCCTGCATCCCTCCAAAATGGATAACGGAAATTTTGAAAAACCCGACAACATAAATTATAAAATATGGAAAAAATAAAAATAGGTATCATTATCTGCGACAGGTACAGAACCTGTGCCGGAGGCAAATGCTTCCGGTCAGCAGCAAACCGCGAAGGAGCATTCTCGGTATACAGGGATAAGGAGATTGAAATTGCCGGTTTTACAACCTGTGGAGGATGTCCGGGAGGTAATATTGAATATGCCCCCGAAGAAATGGCAAAAAACGGTGTAACACATATTCATTTTGCGACCGGACTTATCGTCGGCTATCCTCCATGCCCCTATATGGAATATTTTGAAAAATTCATCTCCGAAAAATACGGCATGAAAGTGATCGCGGGTACACATCCTGTTCCTCAAAAATACTATCATACTCATATGAACCTCGACACCTGGAATAACGATTACCTTATGAATGCTGTTGAGAACATCCTTGGAGAAGAAAAAACGAGGATCGATTACGACTGATTCCCATGTTCAAAATTGCAATAGCCAGCGGAAAAGGAGGCACAGGAAAGACATTCGTCGCAACAAATATTTTCAGTTCACTGCTAACGGTGAAAAAGAACGTGGTCCTTGCCGACTGCGACGCCGAAGCTCCCAATTCAGGCGCTTTCTTTGAAAAAAGCCTGATTGAAACAAAAGATGTGACACAGCCTGTTCCGGTAATCGACACCGGCAAATGTACCTATTGTTCAAAATGTCACGAATACTGCAACTATAACGCAATCTTTATCCTGCCTCCGTCAAAGGTCATCAGCGTTATCGAAGACCTTTGTCATGGGTGCGGAGCCTGCACTGTCGCATGCCCTGAAGGTGCAATAACAGAAAAACCTGTTTCACTAGGGAAGGTCACCCTCTATAGTGCTGACGGAAATAAATCGCTCATTGAGTCGAGAATGAACATCGGAGTAATGTCGCCTGTGAAGGTCATAAAGGAAGCTGTAAAAAGTATCGACGGCGATGCTGAAATCGCAATCCTTGATTCTCCACCCGGAACCTCATGTCCCTTTATTCAGACCGTTGCGCCTGCCGACTACGTCATTCTTGTTACAGAGCCTACTCCCTTCGGGCTCAGCGATCTTAAACAAAGTGTTGAAACTCTCAGAACCATGGCAAAACCCTGCGGAGTGATAATAAACCGTTCCGGAACAGGCAACAACGGCATATACCAGTATCTGAGTGCAGAAAAAATACCTCTGCTGCTTGAAATACCATTTAAAAAAGAAACGGCAATGACATATTCAAAAGGTGATCTTGTGGTAAAAGAAGATCATGTTTTCGCGGAACAACTCCTGGATATGGTAAATAAAATTACCGGCAGATGATGGAAACAGCGATAATAAGCGGGAAAGGCGGAACCGGAAAATCAAGCATCAGCGCTGCCTTCGCTTCCATGAAGGAGAATGTGGTCCTTGCCGACTGCGATGTGGATGCAGCGAATCTTTTTATTCTGTTTGATCCTGCCCGGGAGGAAGAGGAAATATATATAGCAGGACACAAGGCCGCGATAGACTATTCACTCTGCACTTCATGTGGATTATGTGTCGATTATTGCCGCTTTGATGCTATCACATCCCCGAACGGAAAGGTTGAAATATCAGAGGTACTTTGTGACGGATGTTTCCTCTGCTCAAGAATCTGCCCCGTAAACGCAATTAATATGCTCCCCAATGATAAAAGCAGAATGTATGCTGGTTCATTCCGGAACGGTTTTATGGTTTACGGCAGACTGGCACCGGGAGAGGAAAACTCCGGCAAGCTTGTAAGCATGGTTAGGGAGAAGGCAAAGAAGATCTCCGAAGAGCAAGGTATTGAAAATATCATTCTCGATGGTCCTCCGGGAATAGGATGCCCGGTAATCTCGACAATAACCGGAGCTGATATGGTCATTATTATAACCGAACCTACAATTTCAGGTCTCTCCGACCTACAGAGAGCCACAGGTGTTGTTAACAAATTCCGGCTCAGTCCTTACGTTATCATCAATAAGTATGACCTGAATACTGAAATGACAGAAAAGATAGAACGATGGTGCCTTGAGGAAAATATCACGCTTGCAGGAAAATTACCTTTCGATCCTGTAATGGTGAAGTCAATGATAAGTAAAAAGTCAATTATTGAATATGCACCTGATCATAGTATCAGCAGGGAATTAACATCTATATGGAGTAATATCTTTAAAAAAAATAATTATGAATACACTGTTTGAGAAAATCCCCATGGAAGGGGTTAAAAATATCATTGTGATAGCTTCGGGTAAAGGCGGAGTAGGAAAATCAACCGTGGCAGCAAATCTCGCTATAGCAATTGCCCGTAACGGTTACAAGGCAGCCCTTGTCGATGCTGACATCTTCGGCCCCTCAATACCGCATATGTTCGGAATAGAGAATGCGCGACCCGATGTTACAGCTAACGGAGATAAAGAAATGATCTTCCCGATCGAAAAGTACGGCGTAAGTATCATGTCCATTGGATTTTTCATCGACCAGAGACAATCGCTGATATGGAGAGGACCGATGGCATCAAAGGCACTGACACAGCTTTTTGAGAATACCCAGTGGGGTGAAACAGATTATATGATCATCGATTTTCCTCCCGGAACAAGCGATATACAGCTTACCACAGTACAAAAACTGAATCTCACCGGAGCAATAATAGTCACGACCCCTCAGGAAATTTCACTCAACGACGCCCGCAAGGCTGCATCAATGTTCGAAAACCAGGATTTAAAAGTGCCCATTATTGGAGTAATAGAAAACATGTCGTGGTTTAGCCCGGCCATCCATCCTGATGAAATATATTATATATTTGGCAAGGGAGGAGGACATAAACTGGCAGGAGAATTTAACACCACACTGCTCGGTCAGATACCCATGGTACTTGAAGTCGGAGAAGCTGCCGAAAGAGGCCTCAGTGTCTTCAGCCAGTCAAATAAACAGGCTGTTGAAGCATTTGAACAGATTGCCTCAGCTATTATTTCTAAAGGAGGATGAAATTATATTACAAGATAAAGATTTTAACTTTAATCTGTTTTATTTTACCGGTCATTGTCTGTTCATGCAGGAACCGCGGAGAAGTCACTACTGGTGGTATCACCAGGCTGATCACCGATGCTGCGGGCAGAAATGTGGCTATACCCGACACAGTAAAATCAGTAGTTGCAATAAGACCCGGAACCCTTCGCCTTCTTTCTTACATGAGGGTTACCGACAGGGTGGGCTATATTGAGGGGAATGAAAAAATAAGGAATATTCCCTACCTGATGGCAAATCCCGACCTTCGTAATCTTGAGATAATCGGAACCGGAAACAACTACGATACCGAGCTCCTGGCGGCGTGCGATGCTGAACTTATTATTTCAACCTTCATGAATTCTGCAGAAGCTGACAGACTACAGAAGATTACCGGCAAACCTGTCTTTTTACTCGAATACGGAAACATGGGGAACAGGATTGAAGATTTGTTCAGAAGCCTGAAGCTGCTGGGAGAAGTCTTTTACTGCCGGCACAGAGCCGACACATTAATCAGTTACATCAACCAGACAATAACAGAACTTAAATCATTCTCATCAGGATCACAAAAAGAAGGTATTACGGTTTATATCGGAGGAGTGGCTTACAGCGGATCTCATGGCATTACTTCAACTGTTCCGGGCTATCCTCCGTTCAATTTCCTCTCCCTTAACAATTCCGCATCGGTAATTGAATCCATGATGAAGAGTTCAGGCATTGCCCAGGATAATGCCTTTATTGAGAAGGAACAACTTATCACATGGAATCCTGATTATATTTTTCTCGATGCTTCAGGAATAGCCATATGGGAAAATGAAATTGCAGATCCCGCTCTGAAGAACACCCTAAAAGCCCTGAAAGAGGGTGAAATATACATCGTTTTACCATACAACTGGTATACGGTAAATTACGAGAATCTCCTGTGTAATTCCTGGTTTATTGCCGGAATATTATTCCCGGAACGTATAAGTGAAACCGAACTTGAACAGAAATACAGGGAGATATACAAATTTTTCCTTGGAACTGATATATTTGATGATCTCAAAAAACTGTACAACCCCTTTACCAGGTTCGAAATTTCCTGACAAGCAATGAGTAAAACGGAAGTACTCAAAAAATATAACAGCTATACCAGAAGACGGTTATCATATCTCTGGATAGTTCTGATCATGATGCTTTTATTTGCTGCCCTGGGAATTTCTGTAGGTCCAAGCAATATAAGCATGGGAGATCTGACAGCTGTCTTTTACGGAGGTGGCGATGAAACAAAGAACCAGATAATACTTAATCTCAGGCTCCCGCGTATCCTGGGGGCAGTTTTAAGCGGGGCAGCACTGTCGGTAAGCGGCGTTGTTATGCAGAGCATCCTCAGAAACCCGCTGGGTTCTCCGTTTACCCTGGGTCTTTCAAATGCAGCAGCCTTTGGAGCCGCACTGGCAGTCATTCTTTTCGGTGCCGGCAGTACATTCAGCAGCAATACCGATGCAGTAATAATCTCGAATCCCTATATTACGACCATATCAGCCTTCTTCTGGTCACTTGTTGCCAGTCTGCTGATAATCATTGTGGCCAGTAGAAAAGGTGCTACTCCCGAGAACATGATCCTCACCGGTATCATCGCCAGCACGCTCTTCACAGCACTGACAACAGGTTTGCAGTATATTGCCGATGATATCCAGCTGGCAGCAATAGTCTTCTGGACATTCGGTGACCTTTCAAAAGGAGGCTGGAAGGAACTTTTGATTCAGTCACTTATCATAGTTCCCGTACTTGTCTATTTTTATTACAACAGGTGGAATTATAATGCCATCGATTCGGGTGATGAGGCAGCTCACAGCCTGGGAACAAACACCCCGGTCCTACGGCTTTCGGGAATGATAGCAGCATCGCTGGCTACCGCAGCCGTAGTGTCATTCTACGGGATAATTGCCTTTGTTGGTCTGGTAGTTCCTCATATTGTGAGAAGGATAATTGGAAGCAATGAAAGATTTCTGATACCGGGAGCAGCTCTGACCGGTGCAGCCTTTCTTCTGGGATGCGATATCCTGGCACGTACGGTCATCAGTCCGATGGTGCTGCCGGTTGGGATACTGACATCATTGGTAGGAGCTCCACTCTTCATCTTCCTTCTTATGAAAGGAATAGGTTCATCACAGTGGAAATGATAGAAATAAAAGACATATACTTTTCCTATAACCACTTCCCGGTTATCAAAGGTATCTCCCACAGGTTTGAAAAAGGCTCCTTTTCAGCAATCCTGGGACCTAACGGATCGGGGAAAACCACACTTATAAGGCTTCTTAACCTTATACTGAAGCCTCTTTCGGGCGACATACTTCTTAACGGGACCAGTCTAAACCGAATGAAGTTAAGGGAAATAGCCCGTGAAATTGCCTATGTCCCTCAGTTCCAGAGCAATGTCTTTCCCGCCACAGTTTTTGATACAGTTCTGCTTGGAAGAAATCCTTATATAACGTGGTCACCCGGTGCCCGCGACAGGGAAATAACATCAGATATCCTCGAGCAGCTTCATCTTTCGGAGGTGGCACTTAAAGATATAAACCAGCTTAGCGGAGGTCAGAGGCAGAGGGTTTTCATCGCAAGAGCGCTGGCTCAGCAACCTTCAATAATAATTCTGGATGAACCTACTGCTAACCTCGATATCAGGTTTCAGAATGAAGTGCTGGAACTTCTCGGAAAACTCAGACAAACTGGCATCACCATAATTATGGCTATTCACGACCTAAACCAGGCTCTAAGGTACTGTCCGGAGTTCCTGATCATAGATGACGGACATATTGTGGCAAAAGGTGGACTGGAAGTATTTGATGAACAGCTTATTGAGTCGGTATACAAGATAAGGGTTAAAATCTTCAGGGAATCAGGTCAGATATATATTCTGCCACAGTAAAATAAGGATTCAAATGCAGATCGCAATAATAGGATACGTAAGGAACACCTGGAAGGAAGCAGAGCCGGGCTCAGCCGAACTGATAAAAAAGGATATTTCCGAAATAGAGATTCTGAGCAATTTTGAGGATGGACTTTATAAGATTGAGAATTTCCCCGATCTGAACATTTTCTTTTATTTTCACAAATCGGATGGATTTGAACTTCAGACAACAACCCGCTCGGGTGATTTCAGGGGAGTCTTCTCAACCTGTTCGCCCCGTCGTCCCAGCCTTATCGGGATGACTTCGGTAAGGCTGGTTGAACGAAAGGGTAATATTCTCAGGGTTACAGGTCTTGATGCCCTCGACGGAACACCTGTTCTCGACATTAAGCCCGTGGTATGGGACAAATCGTGATCAGCTCAATAGTAAGCAGGGTGACTTTATTCTTCTTTCTCAAGTTCGTTTAGTCTTTTTTCTATCTCTTTCTGAGATCTCTTCAGAGAGTCGGCTTCCGATTTAAGCATCTTTATCTCATCCTCCCTGCTCATTGAAGGTGCCGGGGGGTAAGTCTGGAACGGGGTATCGAATCCCCGCGACCATCCCCAACCTCTGCCGTAACGGCCGCCTCCACGGCCGAAACCTCCTACGTAGCCCATACCTCTTCCATAACCGCCTCCGCGGCCCATTCCTGCTCCCATTCCCTTTGTGAATCCGGGAGAATCAAAACCTGTACAATAACCTAATCCTCTTCCGGTGAAAGGACCCTGTCCTATCGGTCCGGTACGATCTCCTCGTGGCATAACTTAATGTTTTTTGTTTTGTAATAATATGTTAATTGTTATTAGTTGCTGGTTGCTGGTTGCTGGTTGCTAGTTGCTAGTTGCTGGTTGCTGGTTGCTAGTTGCTAGTTGCTGGTTGCTAGTTGCTAGTTGCTAGTTGCTGGCTTTGCACTCCGTAGCCTTGGCGAAGGAGTGTTGCTGGTTGCATATTATTTTCCGTTCAGTTTACCGATATTATTCTACAAAGATAGTAAATTATGTGAACATATGTTCACTTCGGATTAATATTTTTTTTGTTTTTTTTGATTTTAGGGCTTCTTCAGGTATACTGCAAACTGCCCACAGCCAATTCAAACTGGTCTTGGTTTAGTCTCCGCAGCCTAAGCTAAAGAGGTCGTCTCCGGTCAGAATTCGAAAACATCCCCGGTTTTAACCTGCCTGATCCCGAATTCGTTATAAAATGCTGCAAGAGCAGGGAGTTCTGTACAATGAGAAGGCATCACGTACCTTACTTTGTTATCCTTAAGGTATTTTATTGTTTCAATTGTCTGCCGGTCTGTGGCTTTAAGATGAAAACCGCCCATTATACCGGCAATTCTCTTCTCTCCCGTAACTTTCACGGCATGGCCGATTGTATTTACAATTCCTGCATGTCCGCATCCTGTGACAATAAATAATCCTTCATCAGTTATCATTGCAATGGCGCTGTCGTCGTCAACAAAGTCAGGGGATCCGTCCTTAAAGATGAATGGTGTTTTTTGTGATTCAAAATCCGTTATACGGGGCACAAAGCCCAGGAACCAGATTTTTTCCGAGATCCTGTATGGTTTTTCGGCAGTTACCAGACTGAAACTTTGTTCAAGTTCTTTTCTTGAATATTTCAATCCGATATATGAATGATCCTGTTTTCTGAACCGTGATACAAAACATCCCGGGTGACAAATCAGCTTCTTCCCGTTAAGTATTCCCAGACCGTCGCCATGATCAAAGTGACCATGACTCAGAACGATGGTATCAATATCTTCAAGGGAGATCTTCATCTTCGATGCATTCTCTGTAAACAAAGAGCTCTGTCCGGCATCAAGTAAAATTTTCAGATGATCATGTTCTATCAGGTATGAGAGACCATGCTCTGCCCTTGTGAAAGCTCCGGCGTGATTATCGGCAAGTACTGAGATTTTCATATTATACGACTGTTAAAAAAGGTTATAATAACGTCTTTAAACATGAGGCGAATAATGGTCAGGATCGACCAATTCGCGGTATCGGTAAACGATCTTTTTAAAATCTTCCCAGGTGGGTCTTTTAAGTCGGGGATCCCTTAATAATGCTGCAGGGTGATATACCGGAACGGCGGAACGGTTATTCAAATTAATCCATCTGCCATGATCTGCTGTTATTTTGTAGCCACTTCCGGCCATATATTTAAGGGCTGTTGCTCCGAGCAGGATAAGAATTTGCGGATTTATAATATCAATCTGCTCTAACAGCCACGGCATGCAGATAGCAGCTTCATCAGGTGTCGGAACCCTGTTTTCCGGAGGCCGGCATTTTACAATATTGCTGATAAAGACGTGTTTTTCGCGTGTAAAACCGCAGGCGGCAAGAATTTTGTCAAGCAACTGTCCTGACTTTCCGACAAAGGGTCTGCCAACGATATCCTCATCTCTTCCGGGAGCTTCTCCGATAATCAGGATCCCGGCCTCAGGATTTCCTTCTCCAAAGATTACGTTCCTGCGGGTGTCAGACAGATCGCATTTGGTACATCTCAGGACATCGGTATAAAGATTATCGAATTCAGAATTTTTAAGTTGCATTGTTCTATGAAGGGAACAAAACGGTTTTTTCAGTATTTATTTATCACACGCCATGCTGATAATGAAATAACAACCTATTTTCTTTGGCGATGTCGATGCTGCTTCGAAGAACTCAGGGAAGTTAGATTTTCCGAATCACATCCGCTGCAATGATTGACCGGGTGATCTGAAACCGTCGTTTCATGGCAGTCATCGCAACGATACCAGTAGTCTTCGGTCTGGTATGTTCCGCCCCGGATAATTATCGCTTTCCCTTCAACAAAGGCTTTTGCAATATTTTTACGTGCTTTGGCATAGAGTCGGGTAAATGTCGGCCTCGATATATTCATTTTCCCGGCGGCCTCTTCCTGGGTGAGATCTTCATAATCTGCAAGTCTCAGGGCTTCAAACTCCTCGCAGAGCAGATCAATGGAATCGAGCTCACGCATAGGCACCCCGAAAGGTTTGAAACCATCCATTCTGGGGAGCATTTTAATTCTTCTCGATCTTATCCGGTTTGGCATTGTCAGGGATTTTATCCGTTAGTACTTATAATTTTCATCATATCCTTTCTTAGAATTTCCACGCTTCTGCCCTTCATTTTAATGATGCCGTCCTTAATAAATTCAGCGATTACACGACTCACACTTTCTCTCGATGAGTCAATGAGATTACCCATTTCTTCCTGGCTTACAGGAAGTTTAAAGGATTCCGAACAATAGATCCGTTCCGACATTTCAAGTAATACATCAGCTATCTTACCCCTGATCTGTTTCTGTGTCCTGTTCGCACACCTGTTGTAAACATCAAGTTCATTCCTGCAAACTTCAAGCAGAACTTCATAGGAGAACTCCGGATTGTTTGCCAGCAGATAACGGAAGGCATTAATGTCGATAAAACAAACCTCGGCAGGTTCTATTACCGTCACCGAATACTGGTTTATCTTATCTCCGAAGGTAGTCGGCAGGGCCAGATAAGATGGAGCCCTTACTATTCTTACTATCTGTTCAAAGTATGGTCCAGCTATATGGATCTTCGCCAATCCTGATCGCAGGTAGGCTACATTTGTTGAGAAGGTTCCCTGTCTGATCACAGAGTCACCTTTTCTGACACTCACAAGTGCACAGTTAAGTGACAGCTTTTCAATCTCCTCATCGTTCAGCTTGGTAGCCGGGCCCGATTTAAACTTACATAACCGGCATTCATTTTTCATAATTCAAATGTACTACTTTGTGACACATATCACAATTTTTAATAAGCAATCTCACAGTTTGATAAAACCGAAACCAAATATAATTTGCGTTATTTGTTAATTAATTAACACTAAAATTTATTTGCTATGGAAGAGAAAAAAATGTGCATCGGACTTTATACCGGAAGCGTCGATAAGCTTACGGCCGCAGGTGTTATCATTTCCGGAGCTGCAGCGCTGGATATGAAAGTAGATATATATGTCTTATTGCAGGGTGCCCGGGCCTTCAGAAAGGACATTGGAGATAATCCTGACAAACTTCATATGGCTGAAAATTCTTCAATGAAAGAGGAATTTATGCAGGCTTTGAAAAATCTGAACGTAAAAACATGGGTTGAATTTTTCAGGGAAGCCAAAGAACTGACAGATGTAAAGATCCATATTTGCGGACTTGCCGGAAAGATATGGGGAGGGGAGAAACTCGAAGATTTTCTGGATATAGCTGATGATATATGTGGAATTGGCGCTTATATAGCCTCAGCCCAGGAAGCAGATGTAAATCTCTTTATTTAATTAATAATTTTCACTCAATATCGTACCGCTAATGCAGGAAGATATAATTAATAAGCTGAATCTGTTACAATCAGAAATTGATTCTTTAAAGAGCAAAATAGTTGCACTCGAGAGCACGAGAAAAGATCAGCTATCCATAGCGCTTGTCTCCGGAGATCTTGACAAGATATTAGCTGCAATGGTAATTTCTCTGGCAGCTGCTGCACTGGACACTCAGGTTAAACTCTTCTTTTCCTTCTGGTCACTCTCGGCTTTAAGAGACAGAAAAAAGAAAGTTACAGGCAAGGACTTTATCCCGAAGATGTTCGGACTGATGCTGCCAAATGGTAAAAACAAGCTAAAACTCTCAAAAATGAACATGGGTGGAATGGGCCCGAGGATGATAAACTACCTGATGAAAAAGCAGGGTGTCCTGTCTCTTGATAAAATGTTCAGTGAAGCTGCCGATCTTGGAATAGAAATTACGGTATGTGAGATGTCGATGAACCTTATGGGATTTAAAAAGGAAGAAATTATTGATTACCCGAATCTTCGCTTTGCAGGAGCAACAACATTTGTTGCCGAAGCTAATGAGAGCAGCATTCAGTTATTTATTTGAAATCACTTTAAGTACTATTTTATTAAACAAGTTAAAATTACAATTATGACACCGGAAGAATTGAAAAACATCAGTGTTGCAAAATCAGTAGATGCAAGGGGAACAGCATGTCCCGGACCGCTTCTCGAAGCAAAAAAGGCGATAGGAACCATTAACGCAGGCGATATCATGGAGGTCCTTTCGGCCGATGAAGGAACCAGGGTAGATATACCCAAGTGGTGTACCAAGCAGGGACACGAATATCTGGGAACCATAGAGGAAAGCGGTTATTATAAGATTTTCCTGAAGAAAAAATAGACACCCGAATCACTATCATGAACAGAAAAAGTGCCAGGATTCTGGTATTTTCAACGGAAAAAATATCCGATCCGGCCATTGACATGGCCGGATTGCTAAAGCTCCATTATCCGCCAACAGTTTATACAATTTCTGTTCCGTGTTCAAGCGGGGTAAAACCCAGGTGGATATTGCATGCCCTGGAAAAGGGCTTCGACGGGGTATTCATTGCTGCCGACGGACTTGACTGCACCTATGGTGAGACCTGTACCGAAAAAACAGGACATCTTGTCAGCCGGACTCACGAGATCCTGAAGGAGAAGAATATGGATCCTGCAAGGCTGAGAATGGCTGCTATCTGTTCTGTTTGCAGTGAAGCATTTGTAAAACAGATGAAAAGCTTTAACGAATACCTACTTAAAACTATCATTAAGAGCTGATTATGGCAGAAAATATTAAAAATGCCTCTTACGATACACTGGTTATTGGTGCAGGGATTGCAGGAGGAGAGGCTGCTCTTAACCTGGCAAACAACGGTTATAAGGTGCTTCTTCTCGAAAAAGATCTCTCAATAGGGGGGAAAATGATCCTTCTGAGCAAAGTCTTCCCGACACTCGACTGTGCAGCCTGTATTACAACTCCCAAAGTATCTGAAATTGCGCGTCATCCCGGGATAACAATTATCACCGGCAGTGAAGTGGAGAAAATCGAAAAAAAACCTGGTAATGATTTTGAGGCATTTGTTAAAAAGAACCCCAGATACGTTATAGAAGCTGACTGTACGGCCTGCCAGCTTTGCGAACAGGCCTGTCCGGTTGTTGTCAGAGATGAATATCAATATAACCTTGTTGGCCGGAAAGCTGCATTTATTCCCTTCACAATTGCAAGTCCCAGGGTAGCAGCCATCGACATTGAAAACTGCACACTGTGCGGAGCATGTGAAAAAGTCTGCCCCACAAAATGTATCGACTTCACACAGGAAACCGAATATTACAGGATCAGTGTAAAAACTGTTATCGTCGCCACGGGCTTTAAGCTTTTTGACCCGTTGAAAATACCAAGGTTCAGTTATGGTGAGTCCAAAAATGTGATCACATCAATGGAGATGGAAAGGCAGCTTGCTCCAACCCGTCCGTACAACACCATCCTCAGGCCCGGTGACGGCAAAGTGCCGGACAAACTTGCATATGTACTCTGTACCGGGTCGAGAGACATTACAATCGGGAATCCTATATGCTCACAGATATGCTGCATGTATTCCATTAAACAGGCGCAGTTGTTAATGGGAGCACTCCCGATGGCCGATGTAACAATCTATTATATTAATATCCGGTCGTTCGGAAAGGGCTTCGAGGAATTCTACGAACAGGCCAAAGGAATGGGTGTAAACTTCATCAAGGGTAAAATAGGAAAAATAACCGAGAAGGAGAACGGAAACCTGATCCTGAGGTATGAGGATATTAACGAAAACAAGGTCAAAGAAGCCGAGCACGACATGGTGATCCTCTCTGTCGGAACCCTTTCAAACCCCGATAATGCATCTTTGTTTGAGGATAAAGCCCTGGCTCTAGATCAGTTTAACTTTGTCAGTCAGCCTGATCCTCTCGCCAGCCCTGCCGAAACAAATATTAAAGGAGTATTCGTGGCAGGAACAGCATCAGGACCTATGGACATTCCCGATTCAATTTTATCAGCCGGAGCAGCATCTTCAGCTGCAATGAGTTATCTAATCAGTACAAAATGAGAAAGAAGTTAGGAGTCTATATTTGCCATTGCGGAGGCAACATCTCTGATTATGTGGATGTTGAGAAAGTAAAGGAGGCCGTTGAGAATGAAGAGGGTGTTTTTCTTGCCCGGACAACGATGTTTGCGTGCAGTGATGCAACCCAGAAAGAGATGGTTGAGGATATAAAAAAGAATGAACTCGACGGGATTGTCGTTGCATCATGTTCACCGAAACTTCATCTGATAACATTCAGGGCTGTCACAGAAAGAGCCGATCTCAACAAATACAATTACGTTCACTCCAATATCAGGGAACAGGGTTCATGGGCACATTCCGACGACAAGGCAGGTGCCACGGAAAAAGCCATCCATCTGGTCAAAGCTGCAGTTGCAAAAGTGCGGCTTTCCAAACCCCTGGAACCTATTAAAATTCCCTCGAAAAAAGCAGTCGTGGTCATAGGTGCAGGTATAGCAGGAATGCGGTCAGCCATCGAGCTGTCGGATATGCAATGCCCGGTGACGCTTATTGAAAAGGAACATTTCGTCGGTGGTCGTGTAGCCCAGTGGGATGTTTTGTTTACAACCGACCAGACAGGAAAGGAACTGGTCTCAAGGCTCTATAGCGAAATCGAAAAAAGAGAAAACATTAGTCTACTCACAGGAGCCGAGGTAATTACAAATACAGGCAGCATAGGCGATTTTAAACTTAAAGTAAAGATAACTCCGAGGTACATAAAAGAAAAATGCGACAGGGACAAACTCAAAAAAGCAATAGAGTTGTGCCCTGTAGAAGTCCCCGATGAGTTTAATTTCAACATAACAACCAGGAAAGCAATCTATCACAACTTCCCTAGTGAATATCCGCAGTATCCTGTTATAGACATGACCACATGCACCCGCTGCGGTGAATGTGAAAAAGTGTGTGAGAGCGTCGATTTTTCAATGAAAGAAGAGATCGTTGAGATCGAAGCCGGTTCTGTGCTTGTCGCAACCGGATTCGACCCCTACACACCGTCAGAGGGAGAATTTGGCTATGTCCGGTCGGAAAATGTAGTAACCCTTCCGCAGTTCAAAAGAATCATTGATATGAATTCGGAAAAGCTTATATACAGGGGTATGGAGATCAGGAATATTGCATATATATACTGTGTGGGCAGCCGTCAGAGTGAAGGGGAGAATAAGTACTGTTCAAGGTATTGCTGCACTTCTGCAATTCATGCATCAATAAAGGCAAAGAAGAAGTTTCCGGGGATCACCAACTTCCATTTCACAAGAGGCATCCGGACCTATGGCAAGCAGGAACTGCTATATGCTGAATCCCTGAAGCTCGGCGACATATATCTCCAGTCGTACGAGGAAGATCCTCCCACTGTATCAGTAGAAGATAATAAAGTTACCGTCAGGATAAACGACATTCTGACAGGTAAACGTGAAATCTCTGTCGAACCTGATCTGACAGTGCTTATCACCGGTATGGTGCCCAGGGCAGACAAAAGTGTCAGCACGATATTCAAGCTGCCCAGGGGCAGGGATAATTTCTTCAATGAGATACACATGAAACTCCGTCCCGTTGAAACTGTAATTGATGGAATTACCATTGCAGGTGCCGGACAGGGGCCCAAGAACATCACCGAATCAATCAGTTCAGGTCTGTCGGCTGCAGCTAAATCCTTCTCATTTGTAAGCAAGGGAGAACTGGAGCTTGAGCCGATAATAGCAGAGGTCGACAATGATGCCTGCACATGGTGCGGAGAGTGTGAAAAAGCATGTCCGTTTGATGCAATAAAAATGGAGAAACACGGAGATAAAGATGTAGCAGTCATAAAACAATCAGTATGTAAGGGGTGCGGCATGTGTCTCCCGGTATGTCCTGTAAATGCGATCAATCTTATCGCATACTCCGATAACGAAATAGAGAGTATGATTGATGCGCTGGCAGGTAATCATAACTGACACCATAAAATTTATTCAAAAGATCATGGAAATAGAGAAAGGCAAGACTTTCAGGTATCTCAGAGAAAAAAGGGAGATATCCGAATCTGCAAAGGAAAATCTCAAAAACTTCACCAGGGTGAAGAAATCGATAACGGATGCCCTTAAAGAAGAAGAGATGACCATCGACCAGCTTGCAAAGAAGCTTGGTATGGCAAAACATGATGTGGTATATTACCTGATGACACTCGTAAAATACGGACTTGTGGAAACCGGATCTATTGACGACATGGATGAATATTATTCCTACAAATTAAAAAAATAATGGCTGCGATAAATATTGATTTCGGAAAGAAGCTGTCAGAATTCGGGGCATTTGATTTCAATGCATGTTACAATTGCGGGACATGCACAGCTGTTTGTTCCCTTTCGACTGAAGAGGATTCCTTTCCCAGGGAGATGCTTCGCTTCAGTGTACTGGGCATGGAAGATGACATCAAGTCTTCATTGAAGCCATGGTTATGTTATTACTGCGGTCAGTGCAGTACCTACTGTCCACAGGAAGCCAATCCTGCCGAACTGATGATGTCGCTGAGGAGATGGCTTACTTCGGCCTATGACTGGACAAAGTTATCAGGGCTTCTTTACAGGTCGCTTACCGCGACGATAACTGCGATGGTAATTCTGGCATTGGGGGTCGTTGCCTTTGCGATATCGGAAAAATTCGATCTTGGGAGGATCATGCACACGGGTCATCTGTTCGAGATGATAGCCATAGGCAGTGTTTTTCTTATAATTCTGCTTCCGAACATAATCAGGATGTGGTGGTTGATCATTCTGAAGCCCGGCATCAGGGTACCATTGATTAAATATGTCAGCAGTTTTTGGGATTTGATTTTACACATGTTCACGCAGAAGAGGGCATTGGATTGTGATGATAACCGGTTCAGGTGGTTTGAGCATTTCATTCTTGTTATCGGATATCTGGGATTATTATTCACGACAGTTTTTCTTGACTGGTTTGCGAGTGAGAGTTTGTTTGTCATAGTTCTGGGATATGTTGTAAGTATCATAATTTTCATAATTACGATAGATTTTGTTTATGACCGGATAAAGAAGACGAAGGAGATTAGCAAGTATTCACAGCCATCAGACTGGATGTTTGTGGTTTGGTTATTTCTGATGGGTATTTCGGCTTTTGGAGTAAGGTTGTTTATTGATCTGGGGATAATGGAAAGGAATATCTGGTTATATCTTGTTCACATGATCATTTTGGTACAGTGGGCTCTTATCATTGTTCCCTTTGGCAAGTGGACTCACTTTTTATACAGGTCGTTTGCGATGTATTTTCAGAAGGTTAAGGAGTCGTAGGGGGGAGAAACAATCAGAAGGATTATGAGTTAAGCCCTGGAGTGGGCAGTTTTATTTAGAATGATTATCATTAGAGAATGATTCTCTTTTGATATTTATTATCCTTTGATATTTTTTCTCTTTTGATAGTTATTATTATTTGATATTAACTATCTACTGATATTTATTATCTTTTGATACTTAATATCTTTTAATACCTAATATCCCTTGATACTTATTATCATCTGATAATTATTCTATTTTAATATTGGAATTCCAAAACAAATTCCATATATTTGATCTGTGCTACGATTTGTAACCGACTCATTTTATAACTTACTGATCTTATAGTATGCCAGATAATAAACTGATCGAAATACTCGCCCGTAACGATTTGAAAATAACACCACAACGAATCGCCGTCCTCGAAGTGATCCTTAACCTGGAATTCCACCCTTCCGCTGAAGATATTGTAGATTATATCAAAATAAGCTTCCCCCACGTACCCATTGGTACCGTATATAAAATCCTCGACGCATTCGAAAAAAAAGGAATAATAAACAGGGTCAAAACAGATACCGATACCGTCAGGTATGACGCCGTCAAAGAAAAACACCATCACCTGTATGCACAAAATTCCGACAGAATAGAAGATTATTTCGACGACGACCTGAACAAAATCCTGACAAATTATTTCAGAAAAAAGAAAATCCCCAATTTCGAAATACAGGAATTTAAAGTCCAGATCATCGGGAATTTCACTAACAAACAGAATACCTGAAATAAATGATCAAACCATTATTCATATTTTCCGGAACAATATCACTTTGCCTTGGAATAGCAGGAATATTCATCCCCGTACTGCCTTCTACACCCTTCTTTATCCTGTCTACAGGACTGTATGTCCGCAGCTCTCCTGCCCTCTGCAAAAAAATAAACGACAACAGGTTCATACAAAAACATATCAGGGATAAAACCAACAGCTATAACCCCCTGACCCTGAGTGCAGCCATCGTACTAATGTGGATCACAATCATACTTGCCTCGTCACAAATCTCCGACAACATTTTCCTGATATCCCTGCTCATTTTGGCTGGAATCACAGGGACATTCTTCAAAGGCGGATTAATAATAAGACATTTCAAAAACCTCAATAAAGGAACGAAACCTCAGGAGACCAGGAAAAATTAAACAATACACATATATATAACCTAAAAAACTCAAAACATGGCAGAAATTGGAAGATCAATCGTAAAAATGAACGTTGAAGAACTTATCAACCTCCTCAACAAAGCTCTGGCCGATGAATGGCTCGCCTACTACCAGTACTGGATAGGTGCCAAGGTCGTCAAAGGCCCGATGAAAGATGCAGTGATATCAGAACTCGACCTTCATGCTACCGAAGAACTCACACGCGCCAATCTCCTTGTTACAAGGATAGTCCAGCTCGGCGGAACACCGGTTCTCACACCGGAAGACTGGTTTAAAATCACCAACTGTGGGTATGATATCCCCTCAGATCCCTACGTGGAAGAGATTCTAAATCAGAATATCAAGGGAGAACAATGCGCAATTAGAACTTACAGCTCTCTTCTCGATGTAACACGAGAAGGCGATCCGGTAACATACGACATCATATTGCAGATACTGGCCGACGAAGTCGAGCATGAGGAAGACCTTGCTGCTCTTAAAGAAGATCTCGACATGATGCTAGTCCGCAGAAAATAATATTTATAAACTTTTAATTGCTTATCTATCATTAACTTAAATTTATATCTACTATGGAAGAAAAAACTTATTCAATGCCTCGTATAGGCGAAAAAGCACCTGAATTCAAGGCTGTAACCACACAGGGTGAAATCAATTTCCCTTCCGATTATAAAGGAAGCTGGGTAATCCTCTTCAGCCATCCGGCCGATTTTACTCCTGTATGCACATCAGAGTTTATGACATTTGCCACAATGGAAAAAAGATTCAACGAAGCAAACTGCAAACTGGTAGGACTTTCAGTTGATGGCCTCTACAGTCATATCGCATGGCTCCGTACAATAAAGGAGAAAATCGAATATAAGGGTATGAAGAATGTTGAAGTCAACTTCCCTCTGATCGAAGACATAACCATGGAAGTCGCAAACCTCTACGGCATGATGCAACCGGGAGAAAGCTCTACAAAAGCTGTAAGAGCCGTCTTCTTCATCGACCCAAAGGGAATAATTCGTACGATCCTTTACTACCCCCTGAGCCTCGGACGTAATTTTGAAGAGATTTACAGAGCTCTTATCGGACTCCAGACAGCAGATGAGTTTTCAGTTGCACTCCCTGCCGACTGGCAGCCAGGCGACGATGTCATCGTTCCCACAGCCGGATCATGCGGAGTGGCCAAACAGCGCATGGAAAACAAGGAGGAAATGACCTGCTACGACTGGTTCTTCTGCACAAAGAAACTCGACAAGGAAATAGTGCTTAAAAAGATACTTAAGAAATAGTAAAAGGTATACTTACAGAAGAAAGCTGTCACACTATACGGACTGTATCACGATTTATCCCGGGCCCTCTGACTGACGGGGTGGAATATATAAACCGCTGTTCCACAAAGCATCATTAAGAATCCACAGACCATCCCCCGGATAAACCGATGAATTTAACAATTTTTGTGACAGCTTCTTTTTTATCTGTTGCTTTCAGAAGCAAATATATTTTATATTTGTGTCCTGATCCCATGATCTGTTCAAAGTGTTGCAGGCAAGAAAGATAGCACGTTTAATTATACCGGTATTACTCGTTATTACCCTTGCTTTTTTAACCAACACAACTGTAAATCAACATTTTCACAGGCTTTCCTCAGGCATCGTCGTTAAACATGCTCACCCCGTGAAACAGGGGAATGCCGGAAACCCCTTCCAGGGCCATAATCATACATCATCAGAATTTTTGCTTCTCGACCAGATGTTCAATACACTGTCGTGGGTATTTCTCTTTTTCATCTATTTATTAATTATACTCAAGGCCTTTAGGGCAATTTTTTCAACATTCTGTAGTCACCACTTAAAGCGATATCTCTTCTACCTTCGCAACTATCACGCCCCCCCCTCAAGCTCTTATTAGTCATTTATGAAGTCCGTCACTGCAGAAATTCTGCATGACAGTAATTTTAACCTGACCATTTTTAAGAGTTTCTAATGAGGAAAAAAATAATAATTACATGCCTGTTCATCTTTTTCATTACGCAACATCTGCTTACTGCCCAGACGAATGAACCCGACAAAGATTCTCTTGGCATTGTGAAAAATGAACTAATACGCATTGATCAGGAAAACAGAATTCTGAATTCCAGGATTGATTCTCTGATCCGCTCTATAAACCTCGAAAAGTCCGCCCTTGAAGAAGAAAATGCTCTTCAGAAACTACTCGACGAGGCTGAACAGCTTACAATGAAAGAAAAGGAAAAAGAAACCAGTCTTGCCAAAAAATTTATAAGCGGAGTCAGACAGCAACAGGGCCTGAATCCCAACATAAGCCTGGGAGGAGATTTTTTCGGAGCCCTCAGCTCCTCAAATAATCAGTACATTACCGAACCCGGACCGGTATCCTATGGCAACGATAATTTCTTTCTCAGGGAAGTCGAACTTGCCCTCGAAGCCCCACTGGATCCATTCACACGGGGAAAAAGCTTCATCTCTGTCTCAAAGGAATCCATAAGTATAGAAGAAGCATATATGGAATGGCTCAACCTTCCTTTAAATATGAACCTCAAGATAGGTATCTTCTACACCGAGTTCGGTCCTCTTAACCGTTACCACGATCACGCCCTTCCTCAGTTTGACAGGCCAAGGGCTCTCGTCAACCTGTTCAGCAACAAGGGCCTCGGAGGAACAGGAGTTGCAGCATCATTTATGCTTCCGCGACTGTTCTTTGCTGATGCAACATCTCTCGACCTGTCAGTACTGGACGGAACCAACACCGGTGAAGATTTTAGCTTCGCCGACAAAGGATTATTATATACCGGCCAGTTCAAGAATTATTATGATATCACCACTAACAGCTACTTCGAAATCAGGATTAGCGGTGTCGCAGGCAGAAATCCATCAGCGGGAGAAAACAATTCCTATGTCGGAAGCGCCGGACTTACATATAAGTGGGTTCCGGCAGGCAGGGAAAAATACAGAACCTTCGACTGGAAGACAGAATTATTGTACAGTCAAAGGATCAACGATACTGCAACAGTAAAAAGCAAGGGCTTTTATACTTCAGTACAGAACAAACTTAGCGCACGATTCTGGATAGGAGGCAGGATAGGTTATTCGGAGCTGCCTTACAACAGGAATAAGCATGAATGGGATTTTACTTTCAATCTCGACTTCTGGCAAAGCGAATTTGTTTTTACACGGTTGCAATATCAGCATAACAGAAGGTTCACGGAAACCGGTACTGATCCCCTTATGACAATGCCGCACGATCATACCTTTCTTATCCAGGTGTGTTGGGCAATGGGACCACATAAACATGAAGCTTATTAACTTGTAATAATCTAATTAATAAAATAATGAAGAAATACTTCACTTCAAACCTGAAAACAATTATAACAGCGGCCTTCCTGATCATTGCAGAAGGATTCATCACAACCTCTCTGAGCCAGGTTCAGGGACGGGTTCAGCAGCGAAACAGGTACGGTCAGTCAGGAGCAAAACTTAACATAGTCTGTTCATTCTCCGACTATGCGACAATAACAAGGGAAATTGCTGGCGACAGAGCTGAAGTCTCTTTTATCGCTAACGGTGAACAGGACCCTCATTTTGTCCCGCCGAAACCCAGTTTTGCTGTTATGCTCTCATCGGCAGATATGTGGATAGCAACAGGAATGGACCTTGAAATGTGGTCAGCAACACTTCTCGATAAAGCCCGTAACAGGAAGATCATGGACGGTGAACCGGGTTTTGTATCTGTATCGGATGGAATAAATATTCTTGAAAAAGTGGAGTTCGGCGACAGAACCGAAGGCGACGTCCATCTGATGGGAAACCCTCATATAACCACCAGCCCTGTAAACTGGAAGGTGATTGCCCGTAACATAACCATCGGGCTTATGAAAGTTGACCCTGCCAATGCTGCATTTTATGAACAGAACCGCGATGCATACATCAACAGGATCGACAGGGCACTTTTTGGTGATCGTCTTGTAGATCTTTTCGGAGGAGAGACACTTACCAAGCTTCTTGAAAACAACACCCTCTTCACTTTCCTTGAAAGACCTTACGAAGGCGGGAAGCTTTCAGATCTGCTCGGAGGCTGGCTCAAAAAGGCACTTCCCCTCAGAGGAAAAAGGATCATAGCATACCATAAAAACTGGTCATATCTGACAAACACTTTTGGATTGGAAGTAATGGGCTATATCGAACCTAAACCGGGAATCCCGCCTTCCGCAAAACACGTACAGAACATGATCCAGTTAATAAAAGAACAGGACATCAATCTTATGGTTGTCGCCAGCTATTTTGAGAAAAAGACTGCAACAATGATAGAACAAAAAACAGGAATAAAGGCTTTGTATCTGCCCCTTTTCGTTCACGGACCTGAAGGAATAGAAGACAATTTCGACCTCCTGGATCTGTGGCTTGATCAGATCCTTAAGAACATCCAATAGTAACCGGCCATGATTGACAACCTGTTATTCCTTGCAGCTCCGATAACGGTAAGTATAATCCTTGCCGGCATCCTGAGCTATTTCGGAAACCATATTCTTTCCCGGGGCATCATATTTATTGATATAGCCGTAGCCCAGATTGCGGCTCTCGGGACAATGATCGGCCTACTTCTGGGTTTTGCGGAAGAATCAGGCAGCGTCAAAATGATATCCTACATCTTTACTATAGCGGTAATTTCTGTTTTTGCTCTAACCAAGTTCAAAAAACAGGTCATTTCACAGGAAGCCATTATAGGGATTTTCTATTGCCTTGCTCTGGGGATTGCAATGCTTCTGGCTGAAAAGATACCGGGAGGCTCCAACTTCATCTCCAAGACTATAACAGGAAACCTTCTCTGGGTTACATGGAAAAGTGTTCTTTCATGCCTCATTATGATTGTCGGGATCGGGATTATCCATGTAATCTTCCGGCGTCAGTTTATTAAGATCTCCGACTCAAAAAACGGCTTGCCCTACAGCCTCTGGAAAACCAGGGCCTATGAACTGCTTTTTTACATTACATTCAGCATGGTAATCGTCAAAGCAGTGCCCATCGGAGGTGTGTTTTTCGTATTTACCCTTCTGATAGCACCGGCATCAGCGGCGACATTATTTACTGACAGCTGGAAGAAGAGACTCATCTGGAGCTGGATAATCGGATTAACAGGAGCTGTTGCCGGTATGTATCTGTCTTACACCATGAATATATCAAATGCACCGGCGATAGTTACTCTCCTGGGATTAATTGTCTTCCTTCTGGCCTTTGCCAGGCTGGCCACAAAAAAGATCGTCACACGTACAATACCTAAAGAGAAAGGATCATGACGGGCATGGAATTTATGCTTGCCCCACTTGCGGCAAGTCTTCTTCTGATAATCATTACTGTATATTTCGGAATACATGTAATAGAGAGAGAGATAATTTTTATCGACATAGCTCTTGCTCAGATCGCAGCATTGGGCAGTGCAGTTTCGCTGGTAATAAAAAACATATCCGGACATGCCGGGCATGAACATGATTCAAGGACCATATTGGCATATCTTTTCTGCGTGGGAGCAGCCTTCTTCTTTACCATCCTGAAAAATAAGAAGATCCGCATCCCTCTTGAAGCTGTTATTGGTATTGCCTACGCTGTTGCAACAACAAGCGCGGTAATAATACTCGACAAGGGTGCTGGCAGCGATGTCCATATTCATGACATGCTAACAGGGTCAATACTATGGGTCACATGGCCCCAGATACTTAGACTTGCAGTTGTTGTCATCCTGACAGGAGGCTTCCATTATGTTTTCAGGGAGAAATTCAGAAAAGTAACTCTCTCATACCACGGAACAGAAACAGGTTTGAAAAATCCAAAACTGTGGGATTTCATTTTCTATATGACCTTCGGCATAGTGATAGTTGAAGCTGTTAACATAGGCGGAATCCTGACCATCTTTGCTTTTCTCATAATACCCTCCTCTGTCTCCTCTCTCTTCGCGGGCAGATGGACCAACAGAATATTGATAGGATTACTTGTAGGGGGCATATCCACACTTCTGGGTCTTTACCTTTCGTGGAATATGGACATACCATGCTCACCTGCAATAATCATGTTCCTTGGAGTCGCACTGCTTCTTGCCGTAATGGTAAGAGTGATCCGTAAATTATTGGTGCGTCAGAAACAAAGCGGTTGAATGTAACAAGCGAACCAATAATACCAGATCGTTGTTAATACTCAAAAAAACACATGAATGAATTTGATCTGAAAGCTTCAGCCTGGGACAACAATCCAATGCATTTGGACAGGTCGGCATCTGTAAGCCGCGAAATCATAAAGAGGATAAAGCTTAATAAAAATATGCGTGCTCTGGAATTCGGGGCAGGAACAGGTATTACAAGTTTCCTGTTGAAGGACCATGTGAAGGAAATAATCATGCTGGATTCATCTTCCGGAATGGCAGCAGTAATGAACGAAAAAATAAGTATATCAGAAGTTACAAATCTCAGGGCTCTATACTTTGATCTTGAAAACCAGAGTTTTACCGACGGCACTTTCGATCTGATCTTTACACAGATGGCTTTACACCATGTCCTGGATGTTGAAGATATTTTAAAAAAATTCTCTTTGTTGTTAAATCCGCGGGGATTTATTGCAATAGCTGACCTGTATCCCGAAGACGGATCGTTTCACGGACCCGAATTTTCAGGCCACAAAGGTTTCAGTATTAAAGAATTGTCAACCCTGCTTGCGGAGAATGGCTTTATAAACATTTCAGAAGAACCATGCTTTACCATAAATAAAAAAACACATGACGGAAGCATGAAAAGTTTTGATCTTTTTCTGATGATCGCTCAAAAGGCATGAACAATTCACTTCTAATCGTTGTTAAGAGGAAAACAATAAATTAAGAAATACAGTATGGAAATCACTTTTTCAGGAGGCAAGGTTGTAACAGCGAAACTGGGCGGTCATACGATTATCACCGACCAGCCTCTCGATAATGGAGGAGGGAATACTGCACCTGCTCCTTTTGACCTTTACCTAGCTTCAATAGGCACTTGTGCCGGAATTTATGTAAAATCATTCTGTGATAAAAGGGGAATCCCCGCTGAAGATATCAAAATCATTCAGAAGGTCGAATTTGATCCTGAGAAACGGGTACCTTCAAAAATAAACCTCGACATTCAGGTTCCTCCTTCTTTTCCTGAAAAATACAGGGAATCTCTTATCAGCGTGGCAGAACTATGCGCAGTGAAAAAATCGATAATGAATCCGCCCGAATTCAGTATAGAAACATCACTGATACAGGAAGAAACTCTCTTCAATATAAGCCCTGAATAAAACAAGGCCGGTTTTGCCCTATCTTCATGCAAAACCGGCTTTGCCTGATAATATGTTACTTCCGGCTGCTGATCAGATATACATGTTGATCAGCATTTCAAAAAGTTCCTGCTTGCCGCTAATTAATTTTGGCTCACCCGATTTGAGTGCCAGCTCCCTGAGCTTGACAAGTGTAAGCATGCCCTTTTCATAATCTTTACCTGCACCCCGGTCGAAGGATGAGTACCTTTTCTTACGCATCTTCAGATAATCGCTTTCATTGAGGACTTTATCAGCAACCAGAAGAGCCCTGGCGAAGGTGTCCATACCGCTTATGTGGGCAATGAAAATATCGTCAGGATCTGTTGAGTTTCTTCGTATGTGGGCATCAAAATTTATCCCTCCGGTCTTAAATCCGCCCGCCCGAAGGATAACCATCATTGCTTCGGTTATCTCATAGATATTTGTCGGGAATTCATCAGTATCCCATCCATTCTGGTAATCGCCTTTGTTTGCATCAATGCTTCCAAGCAATCCGGCGTCGGCGGCAACCTGAAGATCATGCGCAAAGGTATGCCCGGCCAGAGTGGCGTGATTCACCTCTATGTTTAGTTTAAAATCCTTATCAAGACCATAGTGCCGGAGAAATCCGACAACGGTTCCTGAATCATAATCGTACTGGTGTTTGGTGGGTTCCATTGGCTTAGGTTCAATCAGGAATGTCCCCCTGAATCCTTTTTTCCTACCGTAATCGCGGGCCAGGGTCAGCATCAAAGCGAGATGGTCGAGTTCACGCTTCATGTCGGTGTTATGAAGGCTCATATAGCCTTCTCTTCCTCCCCAGAATACATAATTCTCTCCTCCGAGTTCAATTGTGGCATCTATTGCATTTTTAAGCTGGACAGCAGCATTGGTAACGACGGTAAAATCAGGATTTGTGGCAGCCCCGTTCATGTAGCGCGGGTGCGAGAAAAGATTGGCTGTTCCCCAAAGAAGCTTTACCCCTGTGTCCTTCTGCATTTTCTTCATTACAGGAACAAATTTGTCCAGCCGTTTCTCTATATCAAAAACAGATCCATCACCGCCCACAACATCCACATCATGGAAACAGTAATAGGGAGCTCCTATCTTGGTTATGAATTCAAAGGCAGCCTCAAGCCTCTGAGCAATCTTATCATCCGGAGGAAGATCTTTCCAGGGATACTGATGAGTTGCATTTCCGAACTGATCTGTCCCGTCGCCACAGAAAGAATGCCAGTAGGCTATGGCAAACCGAAGATGATCTTTCATCTTCTTACCCGATACAACCTGATCAGGATTGTACCATCTGAATGCAAGGGGGTTTTTTGATTTTGGACCCTCATACTTAATCTTCCCGATACCGGGGTAGAATTCTTTTTTTCCTTTGTAGATCATATCTGTATAATTTAAACTGTTTAAAATTGCTGTTTCTGTGTAAAGTAAATCTTTTTACCTATTGGTTATCCTTACTTGTTTTTTCTGCCCGGCTGTTGGGATAATTATCTCCTAAATAAGACATTAAAACAGATCACCCTGAAATTTTATCGAGATGTCTGAGCCAGTTATTATAGGCTTTTACGTAGTCTTCTTCCTTCGATCTGTCGGGCTCGACCGAACCGACGGTTTTAAGTCCGGAAAATGCTTCTTTTTCGGATTTGTAATAACCGCAGCCTATACCTGCTCCCCTTGCTGCGCCAACCGAGCCGTCGGTATTATAAAGATCTATACGTGTACCCGTAATACACGACAGTGCTTCCCGGAAAACAGGGCTTAGGAACATATTTGCCGAACCTGCCCTGATAACAGAAGGGATCATACCACTCTCCTTCATGATATCAAGTCCGTATTTTATTGAAAAAACTATTCCTTCCTGAGCCGCCCTGAACAGATGAGCACTCGAATGAGTGTTAAAATTAAGTCCCTGTATTCCTGCACCCGGGTTACGGTTTTCCAGTATCCTCTCGGCTCCGTTTCCGAACGGTACTATCGTAAGTCCGTCGGAACCCGGATTGATACCTGCCGCCATCCTGTTCATCTCGTTATATGATAAGACGTTACCCGTATTTTTTCTGAGCCATGAGTTTAGTATTCCCGTACCGTTAATACATAAGAGCACTCCGGCCCGTGGTAAAATTTCAGAATGATTGACATGAAGGAAGGTGTTCACCCTCGAATGCTGATCGTATTTTCTCTGATCGGTGACACCGTAGATGACTCCCGAAGTACCTGCTGTCGCTGCAACCTCCCCGGGCTGAAGCACATTAAGTGAGAAGGCATTGTTGGGCTGATCACCGGCACGGTATGAAACCGGTATACCGCGGGGGATACCAAGCTCATCAGCGATATTGTCCATGATGTCTCCCTGATGCGAAAAAGAGTTTACCGGTTCTGCCAGAAGTGAATGGTCGAATCCGAAGAAATCCATAAGTTCTTCTGAGATGCCGTTTCTGACAAAATCCCAGAAGATGCCCTCCGACAATCCTGAATAGGTCGTGAGCGGCATACCAGTCATCCTGAGGGATATGTAATCGCCGGGAAGGAGAATTTTGTATATTTTTTTATAGATATCCGGTTCATTTTCCTTAACCCAGGCAAGTTTTGCTGCGGTGAAATTGCCGGGAGAATTGAGAAGCCGGGAAAGACAGAAATCCCTTCCAAGAGCATTGAAAGCTTTTTCACCATATTCCACAGCCCGGCCGTCACACCAGATTATCGAGGGTCGTAATGGTCTGAAGTCACGATCCACAACCACCAGCCCATGCATCTGATAAGATATCCCGACAGCTCCTATCAGGTGCCTGCTGTCGCCAAGCTGAACATTACAGTCAGCAATGGAGGCTTTCAGATTTGTCCACCACATTTCCGGATCCTGCTCTGCCCAGCCGGGCTTACCTGCGTTAATTTTCATCTCATCAGCCGGATGAAATGCCGTTGCCAGACAGGCTCCTGACTCTCCGTCAACAACCGACACCTTTACCGATGAGCTACCCAGATCTATGCCAAGAAGTAACATAATGTTATAAATTTTCTAAAGTACTTAAAATTATAATTTATCCTTAAGCCTGCCTAATCATCCTTACCAATAAAATATTGTCCCGTCAGTTTTTCTGTTAACCGGCAGTGAGGCCATTTCATATGGATAACCTGCCGCCTTCTTTTCGTCAATATCCACTCCTATGCCAGGGCTGTCATCAATGAACATATATCCGTCATCATACCGATAATTAATGCTGAACACTTCATGCACCATTTCCTGATGAGGCATATATTCCTGAATGCCAAAGTTGTTTATTGCAGTATTGAAATGCAGTGCAGCGGCAAGATTGACCGGCGACAGGTCGGTTGCCCCATGGAAACCCGTGTTAATATGGTACACTGATGCCATAGCTGCCACTTTTAGCATGTGAGTAATTCCTCCTCCGTGCACAAGAGGCATTCTGATATAATCGATGAGCTGTTCGGTAATCAGCGTAGTATGGTCATATATAGTATTATAGACTTCACCTATGGCTATCGGGGTTGTGGAGTGATGACGTATCAGGCGCAGACTTTCCTGAAGTTCTCCGGTGACAGGGTCTTCGAGCCAGAAAAGATGAAAGGGCTCCAGTTCCCTGGCAAGACGCGCACCCTCAACAGGTGTGCACCGGTGATGGGCATCATGAAGAAGATGGACGTTCTCACCGTAAACATCCCTGACCTTTCTGAACAACAGGGGAAGAAAATTAAGATATTTTGTGGTATCCCATATTTCCTCACGGGCGAGACCTTTTGAAGCAGGCTCATACGGTTTGCCGTCTTTTGTAACTCCGTAAGCATCGTCTATTCCCGGAACCCCTGACTGAACCCGCACAGCCCTGAACCCCTTGCCAATTTTTTCTCCTACTTTGTCGATTGTCTCCTCAGCATCTTTTCCATTGGCATGGCAGTAGACAAGAATGCGTTCTCTGCTTTTTCCTCCTATCAGGTTGTACAGAGGTGTATTCAGCGATTTGCCCTTAATGTCCCACAGAGCCATGTCGATTGCAGAGATTGCAGTGAGGCTCACCGAGCCCCTGAGCCAGTAGACACCTCTGTAGAAATAGTGCCAGATATCTTCTATCCTGCACGGGTCTTTCCCTATTAGGGCAGGAATACAATAATTCTCAAGATATGCCACAACGGCCTTCTCCATACCGTTCAGTGTTGCATCACCCAGACCATAAACTTCTTCATCGGTCATAATTTTAAGTGTCACGAAATTTCTTCCCGGACAACTTAAGATCACTTTTGCTTTAGTTATCTTCACTGTTCCACAACATTTAATTTTACACTATATTCTTTATAACCGGTCGGGGTCAGGAGTGCCGCCCGGTTATTAAAATCCAACTGAGTTTCCACCATCAACCGGAAGAACCACTCCTGTTATAAATGATGCTTCATCCGACACAAGGAAGTATGCTGCATTTGCAACCTCCTCGGGCTTCCCCAGCCTTCCAAGTGGAGTTCTCGAAAGTACTTTTTCCTTCCTTTCAGCATCTTTTTCAAGAGCTACTGATGACATATTGGTACGTATGAAACCCGGTGCGATACAATTGACACGTATCCCCATTTCGGCGAGTTCAACAGCCATGGCACGTGTCATGCCCTCTATTGCAGACTTTGAAGCAGTGTATGCTATAACATAGGGTAACCCGTATATTGCGGCCATCGAACTGATATTCAGAACCACTCCGGCACCCTGTTCCTGCATAAACCCCGCCACTGACCTTGTAATACAGAAGGCAGAAGTCTGATTTGTCAGTATTATGTTCTGGTATTCTTCATCTGTTACTTCCAGGATTTTTTTCTTAAGATTTATGCCCGCATTGTTTACCAGTATGTCTATCTTGCCGTACCTGTCAATTATCTTTTGTACCATTTCCGGAATTGACCTGATGTCGGAAAGATCACTTTGAAAGAAGTCGGAATTTTCACCCAGTACCGAGCAGGCATGTTTAAGTTTCTTCACATCTCTTCCGACAAGGATTGTCATGATTCCTTCCCTGACAAACCTCCGTGCAATGGCAAGGCCAATTCCCGATGCACCTCCTGTTATCACTGCTGTTTTTTTCATTTCTTCAGATTGTTATGTTTTGTCGCCGGGACGTCACCTTCCGTTTCACATACCTCTGGTTATCCCGGGGATATCAGTATATCTGTGCCTTTGGTAAAAATCGAGATCATGCTCCGGAGCTTCCACACCAGCAGGGATTTTCATTTTAGAGAAAGTCTGAAAATACAATATACATCCATCTTTCCATATCCTGGCATCCCTTTCCTGCTTTGTAAGAAGCTCTTCCACTTCAGAAAATCTGTCTGTATCGATATATTGCCTTAATCCATCCCATTCCTTCTGCATCCATCTTACCGATCTTACTCCCTCATCATATCTTGTACATATCTCATCCCACAGGGTTCTTCCCGACTTCATCCTGAAGTTCCAGGGAACATGATGAAACCACAGAAGAAGGTTTTCAGGACAGGTTTCTATGTTTTCATAAAGGTCTCTGACAGGCTTAAAATACTGTGCCACAGCGTTTGACCCCCCTGATGTCCTGTCGAAACCTATCCCGGCTGAATCGGCTTTGTGGTAATACACCGATGTCCAGTCCTGTCTTCCCCTGTCAACCCACGGACCGGGACCATAATGATGACCAGAGTACATGATATGATGTAATCCGAGAGGGGTCATGTAGTTAACTGCAAATTCGCGCGAGCCGAGCATCATTTTACTGATTCTTTCAACAGCACTTTCCTGAGTTGTAAAAGTCATCCGGATCCATTCATTGGCAATATCGGCCGATTTCATGCCGGGGTCCCAGGCCAGACGACCGAATGCATACCAGTTTGCCTGGGCAAAAGGATGGCCGGTCCAGTTTCTTTTGTTCCCGATGTTTGAAACTCCTGCCATTGCCGTCAGTGTGTGACCGTCGATGCTCCCGTCAACGATCCTGGCCACGGGAGTTCCTTTGCCCCTGGCATAGGTGTCTGATTGAAGACACTCCTCAAAAAGAGGTGCAAGGAATACAAGGTGAACTGACGAACCGAGATATTCCTGTGTTATCTGCAGCTCAGGCATCAAAGGTGTAAGGGGCATAGCACCGAAGAGGGGATGGAAAGGCTCCCTGGGCTGGAAATCCACAGGGCCGTTCTTTACCTGAACAAGTACATTATCCCTGAATTTTCCATCAAGGGGAACAAATTCATTATAAGCCTGTTTAGCCCTGTCGTCAGGTACATTGTTATCATAAACAAAGGCACGCCACATTACTATACCTCCGTGAGGGGCAACAGCATCGGCAAGCAAATTTGCACCTTCAGCGTGAGAACGATTGTAATTCTGTGGCCCCGGCTGTCCTTCAGAGTTTGCCTTCACCGTGAAACCACCAAAATCGGGTATCAGCTCATAAATTTCATCAGCCTTATTTTTCCACCATGCTATTACTTCAGGATCAAGAGGGTCAGCTGTTTTAAGTTTCCCGATCTCGATCGGGGCACTGAAGCGGGCTGTGAGATAAACCTTTATATTGTAAGGACGGAATACTTTTGCTATTTCAGCCACCTTGAGCAGATAATCCCTTGTAAGGATCAGTGCATTGGCATTTACATTCGTCAAAACCGATCCGTTTATCCCAACTGAAGCATTTGCCCTGGCATAGTCGGTATACCTCGGATCAACAGAGTCGGGAAGAGCTTTCCAGTCCCACAGTGAGAGCCCCGCGTATCCACGTTCAACACTTCTGTTCAGGTTATCCCAGTGATTCAGCAATCGTACCTTAAGTGCAGGCCGGCTGCTGATATTTAGCGAACTTATATCCTTACCTGTCTGTATAAGCCTCAGGTAACTGAAAACTCCGTAAAGAACTCCTGCATCAGTATTTGCTGCGATAGCTGTTATCTGCTTACGCCTGTGCCTGACGGTAATGATAAGGAAGCCTTCTTCACCGAGTGAACCAAGATTTTTCTCAAGCTTAAGGGATGCGATATACTTCGAATCTGAAGGAGTCCCTGCAACAATGGTGCCATGCTCCCTGACACGAGTAACCTGCTGTATATCCGATCCAAGCATGCTGCTCAGACCTGTTCTGAGCTCACCGGCAGCAAGGATCATGGTTGGCGATTCACCTTCAACCATAATTGCATTTACAGCGTCATTGTAATGCTGAAGGAGCCGGGTATCGGATACGGGCTTATATCTGAGCCAGAGATCATAGCCGTCTTCAGCCCTGGAAATTCGTATTGAAGCCGTAACAAGAATTAAAAAGATAAAAAATGAAGTCCTGATCATATCGCTGGAATTTTAATCAAACATACTGTTTCTTTCTGAGGGACGAATCCCTGACCACCAGGGAATGCTTAAGCACTATCGTGCTCAGGTTGGCCTGGCGGATATCCTTAATTTTCCCAATAAGGGATGTGGCAGCTATTTCGCCTATATCCTGTGCGGGATAATCGACAGTGGTAAGGTTGGGTTTTACAACCTGGCTTACCGGTTCATTATTGAATCCTGCAACAGCTATATCGTCAGGTATTTTCACGCCGGCTTTTTCGAGTTCGACAATTGCCGAAACTGCAGTTGTATCACTGGATGCAAAAATCCCGTCAGGTACAGGCCTCATCCTGAGCATATTAATTGCGGCCTCCCTGCCTGCCTGTGCGCTCATATCACTTTCAATCACCAGGCTCTGCAGAAAGGGTATCCTGTGTGCGGCAAGGGCTTCCCTGTATCCCCTGAAGCGTTCAGAATATACGTTCCTCTGCATGTTACCTCCAAGATGAAGGATTCTTCTGCAACCCTGTTCCAGGAGGTGTGTTGTAACCTCAAAACCGGCTCTGAAATTGTCGATTATGACGCTCGTGCAATCACCGCAAATTGAAACCCTGTCAAAAAAGACAACAGGTATATCTTTCTTAAAAAAAATGTTGAAGTGGTCCATATTTTTGGTATCGAAAGCCAGAGATACCAGAAGCCCGTCGACCCTGCTGTTGAACATCGTGGAAACGGAAAGGATTTCTTTTCTCCATGATTCGAGCGACTGGCTTATAATAAGACCATAACCATTTTCTGAAGTTATCTTTTCAATTCCTGCAATTGCAGTTGCCATGAAATAGCTGTTCAGACGAGGCACCACAATTCCAATGGTATTTGTATGCTTCTGACGTAGATTGCTGGCAAACTTATTCTGCCTGTAACCCATTTCACCCGCTGCCGTCTGTATCTTTTTTCTTGTTTCTTTTTTTATGTGCGGATGATTCTTCAGCCCTCTGCTTACTGTTGAAGGTGAAAGGTTAAGCGCCTTTGCAACATCATAAATTGTAACTTCCCTGCTGCTTTTCATCCGGAAAAGGTTGGTCTTACAAAATTATTATAATCCATGACTTTCCGGAACAAAATGAATAAAAATCTGCAATCGGTTGCAAATAACTGTTAAAAAAGTTGAAAGATCTTGTAGTTTTCGATAGCTTTGGATACTTTTATAATCAGAAAACTCTATCCGAAAATATAACCAAACTAAATCTGAAAGCGATGCAAAATTCAAAAAATCAAAAGATCTCAAGAAGGAAATTCCTTGACACCTCTGCAAAAGCCACTCTCTTTTCCGGGGTTGCTCTTACAGGATTTCCCACGATCATTCCTGCCAGTGTGATAGGCAAAAATCCACCCAGTGACAAGATTAACATTGGATGGATTGGATGTGGCAGACAGGGAAGAGGCGACGTAATGGGAACACTGAGGTACGACACATGTCAGTTTGTTGCTGTTTCAGATGTCGACTCAAACAGAATGGCGCTGGGCAAAAAGATGATTGATGATTACTATACCAGGCAAACGAAAAATCCAAATTTTTCAAATGTAAAGCAATTCGGTGACTACAAGGAGATGCTTCTCGACAAGTCGATAGATGCAGTCATGATAACCACTCCCGACCACTGGCATTCACAACCTGCCATCGAAGCTGCGCTTGCAGGAAAAGATATGTACCTGGAGAAGCCCACTTCGCTCACCATCGTTGAAGGTCGTCAGCTCGTGGATGTGGTAAGGCGTAAAAAAATAATCCTCCAGGTCGGAACACAACAGAGGTCAAGCGCCCAGTTCAGGGTTGCAGCCGAGCTTGTCAGGAACGGAAGGATCGGAAAACTGCATACCGTAAAGATAGGCCTTCCGGGTGACCCTGCAGGTCCCGAAGAACCTGAAATGCCGATACCTTCAAACCTCAACTACGACATGTGGCTGGGGTCAACTCCTGAAGTATATTACACTGAAACACGGGTTCATCCACAGAAAGACTTCGGACGCCCCGGCTGGCTGAGATGTGAACAATTCGGTGCAGGTATGATAACCGGATGGGGACAGCATCACTATGATTCCGCTATGTGGGGCATGGATACAGAACTTACAACTCCCATTTCATACGAAGCTGTTGCAGAATTCCCTAAATCAGGGCTGTGGGATGTACACGGCGATTTCATGGCAAAAGCTGAATACGCCAACGGAGTCACAATGTATACCAGCGGAGGTTTCCCCAACGGGGTCCGCTATGAGGGTTCAGACGGATGGATCTTCGTTACAAGAGGTAACTACAGAGCAACCGACAGCGATCCTATCCCTCAGGGACAGAGCAATCCTCCGCTCTCTGCCAGCGATCCCAAACTTATGACCCCTATAGGCGAAAATGAGCTCCATCTCTATGTAAGCACCCATCAGCAGGGCAACTGGCTCGATTGTATCAAATCACGCAAGGATCCAATCTCCCCTGTCGACATCGGACATTATGCATGCTCCGTCTGTCTGCTTACTCACATAGCAATGAAACTCGGCAGGAAACTTAACTGGGATCCAAAAGCAGAAAAATTCATAAACGACAACGAAGCAAACTCCATGCTTTCCAGACCCCAGAGAAAACCTTACGGTACTAATTACATAAGAGGAATATGAGAAAATCTCTGACAACAATTTTGCTCATTCTCGCAGGGGCAATATTCACCCTGCCCCTGCAGGGAGCAAAAATAACTGCCGATAAGGTAGGCTCAAAAATAAACGTCTCCGTTAACGGTAAGTTCTTTACCAGTTATATTTTTTCGGAAGATGAAAAATATCCATTCTTCTACCCTGTAAACGGACCTCTGTCAGGTGGTTCGGTAACCTCAATGAGGAATGCAGTATATCCTCATCACAGTTCCCTTTTCTTCGGTTGCGACATGGTTAACGGAGGAAACTACTGGCAGGAAGGGTTGGAACGCGGAAGGATAATCTCTGTCAATGCCCGGATACTGAAACAGGGCGGCGACACGGTGATCATAACCGACGAATGCATCTGGAGCAGGCCCGGAGCTCTTTCACCAGTGAAGGATATACGAACCTTTACAATCACAGCTCCGTCAGCAAATATGACTCAGATAGACGTGGACATAACCATGGAAATGTTGATGGATGTTACTATCAGAAAAACAAATCATTCGCTCTTCAGCGCAAGACTGGCCGCAGATATCTCGGTTACTAACGGTGGCACAATGATCAATGCCGAAGGTTTACAGGGAGAAAAGGCTACTTTTGGCAAAGGCTCACCCTGGATCGATTTCTATGGAAAAAGAGGTGAGGCAACTGAAGGACTGGCAATACTGCAGCATCCCTCAAATCCCTGGTATCCTTCCCCATGGTTTACCCGCGATTACGGTTTCATCTCTCCCACCCCGATGTACTGGCCTGAGAACGGAACTGATACCAGAATGCAAAAAGGAAGCTCCCTCAGGCTCCGTTACCGGGTGCTCGTTCACGGCGGAACACACAGGGAAGCCGACATTGCAGGGAACTTTGAAAAATACAGGAACATAAAGTAGACTTTACATTCTGCCTTCTTCGTGATTATTTTATTCCGGGCTGTCAGATAAGTTCTACCGTTTTCTTAAGGACTCCTGTTTCCTTATCAGATGTAACCTTTTCAGGTTGTCTGCCTCCGACTGTTATGATATACTGACCGGGGTCAGCGGTTCTCTTATTGTTTTTGTCGATAACGGTAAAAGCATCGGCAGCAACCTCAAAAATCACTGTCTTGCTCTCTCCGGGCTTCAGGTGAATCCGCTTAAATCCCCTTAATGACCTTACCGGCACAGGAACGTCAGCTTCAAGGTTCGAAACATACAGCTGTGCAACCTCATCACCTGCCATAGTACCTGTGTTCCTTATTTTTACTGATACTTTAAGAGTTTCACCCGATCTTAATTTCTTCGGAGCCTTGAATTTGCTGTACTCGAATCCTGTATAACTCAAACCATAGCCGAATGGATACAAAGGTTCTCCCCTGAAATAACGGTATGTCCTGTTATCCATTTTGTAATCGGAGAAATCGGGAAGATCATTCACTGATTTATAAAAGGTCACAGGCAGGCGGCCCCCGGGATTGTAATCGCCGAAGATTACATCGGCAAGAGCTTCCCCGGCAGCCTGACCTCCGTACCATGTTTCTATTATTGCCGGTATATTTTCCTTCTCCCAATTAACAGCAATGGCACTGCCGTTAAGCAAGACAAGTATGACAGGTTTTCCGGTGGCATGTACAGCTTTTATCAGTTCCTGCTGCACGTCGGGAAGGTCTATTCTTGTCCTGTCTCCTCCCCTGAATCCTTCGATAGCCACCCTCATCTCTTCTCCCTCCAGACGGGGTGTGATGCCCATGCACATTATAACCACATCGGCCTTCTGAGCCACTTCAAGAGCTTCAGACTTAAGTTCCTCTTCAGTTTTCTGCTGAGGCAGCCCAGCGGCCCAGTTGCAACCCTGAGCGTACAACACCTCCGATACCCCTTCAACTTTCTCCTTAATACCCCGAAGAGGAGTGACCGGATCGGAAGGTATTCCGTTGTAGTTACCCAGAAGAACGAACGACTGGTCGGAATTGGGTCCGATGACCGCTATGGTACCGATGTCCTTCTTCAAGGGAAGGATGCTGCTCTGGTTTTTGAGAAGTACTATTGACTTAAGAGCCGTTTCCTTTGCCAGTTGCTTATTCGCCTCCGAATCATTAACACTGTAAGGGATGGAAGCCCATTTTACCATCTCTGGAGGATCGAACATTCCAAGGCGGAACCTCGCAACAAACAACCTGCGCAGAGCAACATCGAGTTCCTTTTCGGTAATGAGGTTCTTCTCCAGGGCTTCCCTGAGGTTTCTGTAAGCCGATCCGCATTCAAGATCGGTACCTGTTTTGACGGCTAGTGCCGATGCTTCTGCAGCCGTTCCAACAAGCTTATGCCCCCTGTAAATATCGTTAATGGCACCACAGTCGGACACTATATACCCATCAAATCCAAACTCCGTCCTCAGTATCCCGTTAAGAAGGTCGTCACTTCCACAGGTAGCTTCACCGTTATACCTGTTATAGGCACACATCACCGAATATGCTTTTCCTTCCTTAATGCCCATCTCAAACTGAGGGAGATATGTCTCCCTGAAATCCCTCTCGTCAGTCACGGCATCAAAGGAATGCCTTTCCGGTTCAGGACCGCTGTGAACGACGTAGTGTTTGAGAGTGGCTATGGTTTTAAAGTACTTCGGATCGTCACCCTGAAGTCCTTTGACAAACTGAACAGCCAGTTTCCCCGTAAGAAAAGGATCCTCTCCATATGTCTCCTGTCCTCTCCCCCATCGGGGGTCCCTGAAAATATTTATATTGGGTGTCCAGAAGGTAAGTCCCTGATATCTCCTTCTTTGCCCGTTCCTTACAAATTCATGATGCTTGGCCCTGGCTTCATCGGATATCGCCGTCGACATTCTGAAAAACAGGTCTTCATCCCATGTGGCAGCAAGTCCGATGGCCTGGGGATAAACAGTTGCAAGTCCTGCCCTTGCAACACCATGCAGGCATTCATTCCACCAGTCATAAGCTGGTATTCCAAGCCTCTCAACGGCAGGAGAAGAATTCATCATCTGGCTGATTTTCTCTTCCACGGTCATTCGTCCGATGAGATCGTCAACACGGACATCAACCGTCAGCGACGGATCCTGGTATGGAAAATCGTATTTCTGCTGTGCTGTAAGAGGAAGCACATTCATGATGAACAGAAGCATTAAACTTAACGATACTGCACTTCCGGTAAAGGATTTTGATTTCATGGATCTATGTTTTATTGTTATTGATATTATTTCCTGTTCCTGCATATTCGGAAAACCGGATCCTGCTTACCCGGGTTATTCTCTTCTCCTGTATATGCAATTCTCCATTTTACAGAATTTACATGTATACGCCTTGCGTTTCACATTCACACCTATTCCGATAATCCCGCTAACTGACTTTACAGGGTTCATCAACGCCGACGGAGTCAGACTGATACCGCAAAAGTTGCCGGGTAAAAGACTGAACAGTTTGTGCTGTTCAACTACATCCCAGCCGCAGTAACCGGGGCTGAACCTGTTGCTTATCTTTCGTCCGGACGACATAACATTTTGCTCCAGATCATCCTGCATCAGGTCTGCGACTGCTTCCACTGCTGCACTGCCAACAATATCCAAGATATAACCCTCAAGAACATCACATTCTTTCATTATCCTCCGGCTTCTTTCTTCAATCTCCTTACCGGCAGTACAGACAAAAAGCGCGACAGCATCCGACTTTTTGATCTGCCGGTAAATAATGCTGCCCGTATTTAACACAGTCCCCTCAACGGTCATTTTCCGGTCCTGATCATCGCAGGATATGTCGTGAAATATCCTGTATTCTGCTTTCAGATCGCATATTGCTTCAGCTTCCTTCATTACTTTTGCCACGATATCATATATCGTCTCATGCGATTCTCCTTCAGGGTAGCCCATAACCCTTTCAATCTGATCAACGGTGAGATTCAGATCTCTGAAATCAAACTGAAAAGTATTTCCTGTCAAACCAAGAGATTTTGCTTAACATAATTCTTTGTGGTACCTTGTGTAATCATTGGTGTCCTATGTGGTAAAATATTTAACCACAATGTGTCTCAAAATACACACTAAGGATCACAAAAGGCAAAAAAGTTATCCTTTATTACCTGTCAGTCCTGCTTCCTTAATAATCCGTTCCACCACTTCCTCCCATCCCATTGTCATCAGGTGTATACCGTTTATTCCTTTCTTCTTTTTTAGTGAATCAATTATCTCCAGGGCTATCTGAATGCCTTCTTCGGCTTCTGCGCTACCAGCTTTTTCCATCCGTTTCATAATATTGGCAGGGAGGACCACTCCAGGCACCTTTGAATTAAGATACTGTGCCACCCTGTAACTCTTCAGGGGGGCAACTCCGGCCAGAATATAGACTTTACCGAGAACATCCCTTCGGTCAAGCTCTTCGAGCCAGGCATCAAGACGTGCAGGTTCAAAGATAAGGTTTGTCTGAAAGAACTGTGCTCCTGCATTGACCTTTTTCTGATCCCGTATAGCCTGAAGCTTTGGTTCTGCAGCAAAGGGAGTGGTAGCTGCTCCAAGAAATAATTCCGGTGGGATTTTTATCTTTCTTCCGTCGAGATAAACGGCATCGTCACGCATACGCCTTAGAATCCACAGCATCTGAACAGAATCGATATCAACAAAATTCATTGGACCTGTGGGTGCGGGCCCGATTACTGCATTATCCCCAGTAATACAGAGGATATTTTTTATCCCCAGGGTGTTGGCTCCTATGACAGCAGCCTGCAAACCGTTCCGGGTCGTGTCTCTCGATGCAATCTGCAGAACCGGTTCCACTCCCAGATCAACAGCAAGTTTGCAGCAGGATATGCTCGACATCTTGGGGATGGCCGATGATGAATCAGTAAAGTTCACAGCTGAAACAAAGGGTTTTACCTTTTCAATGTCGCGTACTATTTTTGGTGAGTTCGCGCTGAGAGGTGGAGTAACTTCGGTTGCAACCACGAATTCCCCGTTTCGTAATTTCCTTTCCAGCTCTGATACCGGTTCATGAGACGGAGCAGGGTGATAAGCTGAATCGCCGTTCCACCATTCAGGTTGTCTTATTGTCCGGAAGACACTCTCCCATACAATATTGTGTTTTTCCTTATCTTTTATGAATAAGCTCCCGATAAATTTCCCTGTGCCAACTTTTCGTATCTGTCGTATCACGTCGCCCCATGTTTCAGTTCCGACTTTACTCCAGTCGAGCGGGGGAAGAACTTCCAGGAGTTTTTCTTCCCTGCCGGTTTTTACGGACCTGTCATAAATGGCGTACCAGATACATTTTCTGGTCTCATCTACATAACAGTTTTTCCCGGGCGTTATTCCACCGCAGGGTCCGTTCCTCATGCCTTTGGGACATTCCATCGGGCAGATGAAAGCTGTTTCCTGAAGAAGGCAGTTACCGCACATCCTGCATCCGAAAACAGGCCCCTTGACGGCCAGCTCAATCCGTGCAAGCAGCCTTCGTGCAAATTTTTCCTTTTTAAAGGGGTAAAAAGCAGGCTGCCATCTTCGTGCAGGTTTCAGCGATGACATGAGAAATAAAAATTAGAATTGTATCTGCTGCCGGCTCTGGAAATACTCAACAAAGCGGACTGCAAAATCATCTCTGCCCAGCACCAGATCCGTAGCTCTGACCGCAGCAGTGATCTTCTCCGGATTGGCTATCGGGCAGGTAAGACCATTGAAAATCGCTAGACTCATAAAGGCTGCATTCAGGAACTCTCTGTCGGGCAGACCGAATGAGATGTTGCTTGCACCCTGGGTAATATTGTGTCCAAGCCTGGTATGCACAAGCCTGATGGTTTCAAGGGTGACAAGGCATGCATTCGGATCGGCGCTGACGGCCATTGCCAGAGGATCAATCACAACATCTTCCTGACTGATCCCTATTTTCATAGCCCGTTCAATGATTTTTTCCGCAATGGAAAGTCGTTTTTCAGGATCGTGTGTTATACCGTCATCGTCCATGCATAACCCGATTATTGCAGCTCCATATTCTTTAGCCACAGGAAGAAGAGCTGCAAGCGACTTTTCTTCTCCATTCACTGAATTAATAAGGCATTTCCCGACTGCGACCTTCAGCGCAGCCTCTATAGCACGCGGATTAGGAGAATCGAGACAAAGCGGAACGTCAATATTATCCTGGAGTACCCTCACTGTTTCAGGGAGAAGCTTTTCATCGTCAACACCCGGGAAGCCGACATTTACGTCGAGCACATCGGCTCCGGCTTTTACCTGACTTTCAGCAAGTTCCAGCACGAAGCTGAAATCTTTCTCCTGGAGGGTTGAAACCAGCTTTTTTCTTCGTGTAGGATTAATACTTTCGCCTATTATCACTACAGGGCCGGCTGTATTTATGTCCACCCCGGAGTTCTTACCTTTAAGTGTGGTTATCATTTTGCGACAAGTTGGTTAAGATAATTGACTGCACCCTGGGGGTCGGGAGAATAGAAATCGGCACCTATCTTAATACAATAGTCCATAGTAACAGGGGCTCCGCCTACAAGCATAGTGACTCCGGAATAATTACCCTTTATCTCTTCCACGGTCTTTTTCATATTTTCCATGGTAGTGGTAAGAAGAGCTGATAATCCCACAACAGCACCGGGATTGTCATTAATTGCTTTTAAAAATTTATCAGTATTTACATCAACGCCCAGGTCGATTATTTCCCAACCTGCTCCCTCTATCATCATGGCAACAAGGTTTTTACCTATGTCGTGAAGGTCACCTGACACCGTGCCGATAATAAATTTCCCTTTCCTTTTCGTCTCTCCCGACTGAAAAAATGGCTTCAGGTGTTTCATGGCGCTGCTCATTGCCTTGGCAGCCATCAGCATCTGAGGTACATATATGACCTTTTTGCTGAATTTGTCACCAACAACGGCCATCGCAGGTATCAGGGCCTTCTCGAGAATTTCGTCGGGTTTAATACCTTCTTCGAGCGCCCGTCTGGCTATTTCGTCGGCACCTTCCTGCCCTTTAAGGTTGGGGGGATATGGAGAGGCTTTGTCGATCTTTCCGAATTCGACACAATTTGACAGCTGTGCAAGTAGTTCACTCATTTTTCGTTTACCTTAAATTTACCTTTTACTTGACTGTATGGTCAGGTTTTTCAGCCTGACTTTTCAAATTACCAAAATAAGTCAATATTTTTCAATATATGCAACCGATTGCAAGGAAATTTTGAAAAAAAACGGTTCAGCCTGTTCCTGTCTCATCGCATGAATTAACAGGTTACGATCAGGCCGCAGTAAAAAGTCAGAGCATATTTAAGAGTGTGAAAAATTCATTAGTTAAATCTTTTTAAAGAAAATCGATTTACTTTGCCGGTGTTATAAGACAACAAAATGTATTCCTCAGTCTGGAAAATTCTGACAATACCTGTGTTCGGCTTCCTGTATGTCTATACAGCCATTGGGGTCCTGCTGGTTATCCCCCTTACCTGGATCAAAGCCAAAAAACCGGTACAGATAATGACCATGTTATTTTCGAGGTCTGTTTTCCTTATCATGTTCAAGAAACTTCGCATCGAAGGCAGGGAGAATATTGACAAAACCCGGAACAACATTATTATTGCAAATCATTCAAGTCTTTTCGACATCCTCGCAATTGTCGCAATATTCCCGGAAGCCACCTGGTTCGGTCACGAACGTCTGCTTAAAATCCCGGTGTTCAGGTTGTATCTTAAACTGATCGACTATATTCCATACAAAGAACCGACAATCAGGAATACCCGGCATATGCTGGAACAACTCCTGGAAAAAGGTAAAGACCGGTCAATAGCAATCTTCCCAGAAGGAACAAGAACATTAAATGGAAGGGTTAATCCGTTTTACAGGGGATTTATATATCTGCTGAAGTCGAGAAATATTGGCATACAACCTGTTACACTTAACGGATTCTATGATCTTAAACCTAAAAACCGTTACTATATCGATTTTGGATCGAAGCTAACGGCAGTGATACACAAGCCTATACCAAGAGAAGAACTTATCGGCAAAACCGATGATGAGATTATCCAGACAGTTAAAACCATAATTGAATCCGCTTACCTCAAAAACCAGAAATCATGACAGTGTGCGTTATCAGGAGTGATGAAGCATACAAATATTTTTTTATCCTGAATCACCTTACTGAGCTAAATGCATGCGAGTTGATTACTCAACCTAAATTACTAATATGGAAAAAGGAAAAACAGGCAAATGGGTATTCATTGTAAACCCGGTAGCTGGAAACGGTTTCGCACTAACACTTGTTCCGGAAATTGAAAGACAGATAAAAGCCCGTTCGCTGGATTCTGATATTGTCTTCACTGAAAGACCCGGACATGCCACGGAGTTATCGGAAAAATTTTACGACCAGGGATACAAATACATAATATGTGTAAGTGGTGACGGTACAATGAACGAAATGGCAAGGCCGCTCATTAACAGGAAAGATGTAATTACCGGGATAATCCCTGCCGGAACAGGAAATGATTTCATACAGATTTTAGGATTCCCCCATCGCTTTGGAGAAAAGGAATGGGATTCATTTTTCGCAATTGACACCATAGCTATGGATGCCGGAATTGTCAACGATAAGGTATTCCTTAACGGCATGGGGCTCGGCTTCGACGCACAGGTAGCAGCAGAAAATTATTCTGAATCAGGTGAAGTAAAAAGAGGAGGTCCTCACAAATATATCTGGCACATTGTCAAAACCCTGTTCTTCTTCAGGGAAAAAAGAATGAAAATACTGAGTGGAAATGATCATCATGAGACAGACTGCTTTATCAACACCATTGCCAACGGACGGAGATTTGCAGGAGGCTTCTTCCTGACGCCAAAAGCCCTCGCAAACGACGGACTCCTGGACGTTTGTTCAATTAAGAGACTCAACCTCGTCCAGCGACTGCGTCTGCTTCTGAAAGTGCCAAAAGGAGAACATATTCTCGACAAAAGAGTAAACTATTTCCAGTCACCATCGATCGACATAGAATTCACTGAAAAAGTACCCTTCCATGTCGACGGAGAAATATATTTTTCCGAAAAATTCCGTGTAAAAGTTCTGCCAGGTGCACTGAACATCATCTATAATAAAGATGGAAAACATTTCTTCAGAAACTAACAGTACGGGAAAAAACTATTTTGCTTTTTTCGACCTCGACCACACCATCACAGGTTCGGTAAGCGGTAAAGAACTGGTCAAAACTGCTTACAGAAAAGGTATGCTCCGAAAATCCGTCATGGCAAGGGCCATAGGATTGCTGGCAGGATACCGGCTTAAACTTGTCAGACCCGAAAAAGCAATTGAAAAAATGGGTTCCTGGGTAAAAAATATTCCTGTTGAAATATTTGAGAAGCTTTGCGAGGAAGTGTTCAGCAATGTTCTTAAACCATCGATATACCCTCAGGTAAAACAGGAACTTGAGTTTCACAGGAAGAGAAATGCAGGACTGGTTATGCTTTCATCTACAGTCACCCCTCTTTGTTCAATGATGGCCCGCCATCTGGGCCTGGATGACACTCTTTGCTCCGGCATGGAATATTCAGACGGCATACTCACCGGAAAAACTATCGGAAAGTTTTGTTTCGGAGCAGAGAAAGCCATCAGGCTGAAGGCATATTGTGAAAAAAATAACAGCAAAACCGGGGATGCATGGTATTATGGAGATGCAATGGCCGATCTCCCGGCATTGAGAATAGTCGGTAACCCTGTTTGCGTCAATCCCCCCAAAAAGCTGAGAAAAATTGCCTTAAAAAACGGCTGGAAAGTGTATTATTGGGAAAAATAAAAAAATAAATATGAAGTATCGCAGATTCTCTTCATTGTTGATAATTGCAGCTTTAATTACATCATCATGCAGTTATTCCAATCCTTCATCAGAAAAAGAAAAAGCCGGAAATCAAAAAGACAAATCCCTTAATATCCTTACAATAGGTGACTCGAACGGAGCACTGCCGTTTGGCTGGGTATATCAGCTGAAACAGATCCGGACCAATGATACTATCTTCAATATTTCCATCTCCGGAAATACAATTGGTTTCAACAATAATGGCCGCACCTCACTCAATACGCTTTTAAATATTGAAAACTATATGAATACAGCTTATTCAAAGCTGGGCCATATCGACAGGATAATTTTCATGATAGGCACCAATGACTGTAAATCTGTTTTCAAAGATTCCCTTCAGATAGTCCCCGGCAACATGAGAAAGTTAATTGCCGAAGTTGAAAAAATTAATAAACTGCATAAGAACAGGCCTGTGATCTATATTGTTTCTCCTCCCCCGTTTGGTCCCGATGAACTGGTGGGAGAAAAATACGCAGGAGGAATGGACCGGGTTTCACAGCTGAACAAAGAACTTGAAACAATCGCCAGAGAAGGATCTGTAATATTCATAAATACCTGTAATATCCTTGAACCTGTTTTCAAACAGCTAACTTCCGACGGAGTTCATCTTAATCCCGACGGTCAGAAGATGATCGCCCTGATAATTAACGAGAATCTCAAATATTAGGGCTTTTTTTATGCAATTATCCTTAAATTTGATCATTGTTGAGCTGCATTATAAAATAATAAATATAGAGTACCATGACAAGACTTATCTTTCTGTTATCGATTGCAGCACTTATGGCTGCCTGTAAGAATAAGCTTCCGGAAACCATTACCTATCCTGCTACCCGGACTGGTGATGTGGTTGACACGATTTTCGGAACCCCCTTGCCTGATCCTTACCGCTGGCTGGAGGACGACATGTCGGAAGAGACCGCCGCCTGGGTTAAGGCACAAAATCTGGTAACCTTCGGATATCTCGAAAAAATACCTTTCAGGGAAGCTGTCAGGAAACGGCTTACGGATATGTGGAACTATGAGAAATTCGGAATGCCTTTCAGAGAAGGTGATTACATCTATTTTGCCAAAAACGACGGACTTCAGAACCAGTACGTCTATTACCGGCAGAAAGAGGGAGGTGAACAGGAGCTTTTTCTCGATCCTAACACTTTTTCAGCCGACGGGACAACCTCTCTCAGTGAAATGGGGTTCTCTAAAGACGGAAGCTTACTGGCCTATTCCATCTCGGAAGGGGGGTCCGACTGGAGGAAAATAATAGTCATGGATGCAGTTTCAAAAGAATCGATGGGCGATACAATCGTGGATGCAAAATTTACAGGTATCGCCTGGAAAGGTAACGAGGGATTTTATTACTCAACCTACGACAAACCCGATGGCAGCCAGTTATCTGCAATGACCGACCACCATAAGCTTTACTACCATAAAATCGGAACCTCACAATCAGATGATGAGATAGTTTTCGGCTCCGACCTCAAAAGAAGATATGTTAACGGATATCTTACCGAAGACCACCGCTATCTTATTGTCACTGCTTCAATATCAACAACAGGTAATGAACTATACATCAAAGATTTGTCGGAAAATAATTCACCTTTCAGGATTATGGCAGACGATTTCGACAGCGACAGCTATGTAATTGATAACGAAGGGCCCACGCTGTTTATCCATACCAACCATAATGCCCCCAACAGGAAGATCGTAACTGTTGATGCAAAAAATCCAGGAATGGCAAACTGGGTCGACTTTATTCCTGAAAGTGAAGATGTTCTCGAACCTTCAACAGGAGCAGGATACATCTTTGCCAGTTACCTCAAAGATGCAATAAGCAAGGTATACCAGTACGACAAATCAGGAAAAATGATCCGCGAGATAGAGCTCCCCGGACCAGGTTCTGCCGGAGGTTTCAGCGGGAAAAAAGATGACGGGGAAATTTATTATTCTTTCACTAACTATATCACTCCGTCTTCGATTTTCAGGCTCGATCCCGTATCGGGAGAAGCTTCCGTATACAAAAAACCAGATGTTGACTTTAACGGAGATGAATATATTTCAGAACAGGTGTTTTATACATCGAAAGACGGGACAAAAATTCCGATGATAATTACTTACAGGAAAGGCACTCCCCTTAACGGTAAAAACCCTGCAATGCTTTATGGTTACGGCGGTTTCAGTATCTCATCAACACCAGGATTCAGTATTACAACAGCCTGGTGGCTCGAAAACGGTGGCATATATGCTGTTCCGAACATAAGGGGAGGTGGAGAATATGGAGAAAAATGGCATCTCGCAGGCACTAAAATGAATAAGCAGAATGTTTTTGATGATTTTATTGCAGCGGCAGAATACCTGATAAATAACAAATATACTTCTCCTGAGTACCTTTCGATAAGGGGAGGATCAAACGGAGGACTTCTTGTCGGAGCTGTTATGACACAGAGGCCGGAACTTTTCAGAGTTGCACTTCCCGCTGTAGGAGTTATGGATATGCTCCGCTATCATAAGTTTACAGCAGGAGCAGGCTGGGCTTATGATTACGGAACTGCCGATGACAATCCGGAGATGTTCCGCTACCTCCTTGGATATTCTCCTGTACACAACATCAGGGAAGGAGTGGAATATCCTGCAACTCTTGTGACTACCGGCGATCATGATGACAGGGTAGTTCCGGCCCATTCATTCAAATTTGCAGCCCGCCTCCAGTCAAAACAGGCCGGAAAGGCACCTGTCCTGATAAGGATAGAAACCATGGCAGGCCATGGTGCAGGGACACCTGTAAGCAAAACCATTGAACAATATGCCGACATTTTCAGCTTCACACTGTGGAATATGGGTATTAAAAAAATAAAATAACAATTATCATGTCTGAGAAAACCATACGTGCAGGCTTCGCCGGATCAGGTTATGCAGCCAGGTTCCATTATGATGCCCTTTTAAGAGTGCATTCAGTAAAAATCGACATCACCGGTGCCTACTCACCTACAGCAGAAAGACTGGATCAGTTCACCCGTCAACGTAACCTGAAGGCTTTCGGCAGTATCGATGAGATGATCGAAAACGCCGATGTGATACATGTGTGTACTCCCCCTTCAACTCACGAACCAATCGTGATATCTGCCCTTGCAGGAGATAAACATGTTGTTGTGGAAAAACCATTTACCGGATATTTCGGCGACGGCAGCGACAGATTTCATGGCGATACATTTTCCCGTGAAAAAGGGCTTGAAAAGACTCTTAACAGCATCAGCAACATGATCGATGCCGAGAAAAAAAGCAAAGGCAGGATAATGTATGCTGAAAACTGGGTTTATGCTCCTTCGGTTATAAAGGAAAAGGACATGCTCGAAAAAACAAAAGCCCAGATACTGTGGATCCACGGCGAAGAATCGCACTCAGGATCCCATTCCCTGTCATACGGAATATGGAAATTGTCAGGAGGCGGATCAATGATAGGCAAAGGATGCCATCCTTTGTCAGCAGCCCTCTACTTCAAACAGGTGGAAGGAAAAGCAAGGGACGGAAATCCCATCCGCCCGGCTGCAATATCGGCACGTACACATGCTGTTACCCGTATGGCCGGATACAGGGATGAAGGTCATCTGAGAACTACCTATACCGATATCGAAGATTTCGCCCAGATGCATATCATATTTAAAGACGGTACATTTGCCGACATTTTCGCAAGCGAGCTTGTAATGGGTGGTGTCCATAACTGGATCGAAGTCAACACGAATAATCACCGGACCATCTGCAACATCAGCCCAAACAATGCCATGCAGACATACACACCTGATGAAAGGCATTTCAGCGATGTATATATTGTTGAGAAGACGGAGACAAAGCAGGGCTGGTCGTCGGTATCTCCCGACGAAAGCTGGTTCACAGGCTACCAGCATGAAATGGAAGCCTTTTACAGAACAGCAGCCTTCGGAGAGTCCCTCGAAAGCGACAGCAGGCTCGCTGCAGATACTATCGCTACAATCTACGCCGGTTATCTCTCAGCCGAAAAGAAAGGGACAGAGGTGTCCGTCACGCTTATATGAAATAATTTGTCACTGACCTATTCTGCAACAGCTATTTTTACACCGGCCAGGTTGGTTTTTTCAGTTTTTTATAACCTTTTATTGGTTCCTGTCAGATCAAGAATAACCTGAAGCTCATCGCCGCGGTAAGCTGTTCCGTCTTTACGGAAAATATCATGGAACCATAATTCCGGCTCAGAACCATCAGGAATGGGTGTATCCCAGGCATAGATTGTATTCGTCTTTCCGGAAACCAGTCCCCAGTTTATTGCCCCTATATTCTGATCCTTTAGCAATGGCATTATATTGGTAAATAAGCTGTTATGCTTCCTTGCCATATATTCGGTGCAAATCAAAGGCCGGTTATACTTTCTGAGTGAATCGATCATGACCTGATGATTCTCCGGATCCTTATAGTTATGATAAGTGATCACATCTGAATTATCGAGCTGGAATCTGTTGAGTGCCGCAAGATCATTTCGCCATACCCCTGCTGATACCGGTTGTGACAGATCTGCTTCCCTGGACCACTGGAAGACCTTTTCAAGAAGAGGCAGCGATTTATCGCCATAACCCGAATTTCCTGGTTCGTTGTAAAGATCCCATAGGACAATACGTTCATCGTTACCGAAGGTGTTCAGTATATCCCTGACATACTCCCCCAGGACTGAAATAATTTCCGGGTTCGTGAAAAGAAGATCACCGGGATCTCTTACCCATCCCGAGTTATGAATACCTGGTTCCGGGTCAGGTTGTCTTCCTGCCTTGTATGTCGGATTCCAACAATCATCAAAGAACACGAATATGGTTTTTATACCATGACTGGTGGCAATTCTCAGATATTCATCCATCCTCCTTTTAAAACCTTCCCTGTCGGTCTCCCAGGCAAGATGGTGAAGATAAACCCTCATACAATTCATACCAATCTCCTCTGCCCATCCGAGCTCTATGTCAATTGTCACAGGATCGAAAGTCTCAGACTGCCACATCTCCAGCTGATTTATCGCTGTCGACGGGATGAAATTACAGCCTCTGAGCCAGCCCTGAATAGTATACCACTCCTGTGCTTTCTCAACACTCCAGATTTCAGCATGTTTAGTATCTTCCTTTTTGCTTGTTTTGCCGCAGGATGAAACCGCTGAGATCACTGCAACAAATGTCAGTAAAAAAATTAAGCTTCTGATTTTCATTTTTACACCAATTGATCTGATTATTAACAATATAAACAAACGGCTACAGAATTTAGTGTATGCACTTAACTTGACAGTATTTTACCCAGCCTGTCGCATAGATCCTTAAGTCCTTCGGGGGTATTGCCGCCTGGCATTTCAACAGTGGCCCAGCTGTTATAGCCAATCTCAACGAGCGCCTTCATTACCTCCTGCCAGTTGACATCTCCGTCAAGCAGCTTGACTTTGAAACCTGCCGATTTGCCCTGGGTGTCTGCAATTTTTTTACTGTATTCCTTTATATGGACTTTCGCTATACGTTTACCGAGTATCCTTATCCATTGTTCAGGCCAGCCATAAACCAGTACATTCCCGCAATCGAAATAGAAACCTACTGCCTGGCTGTTGAACTGATCGATATAGTATGCTGCTTCCAGCGGACTAAGAAGGAAGTTGTTCCATACATTTTCTATTGCGATCCGGATATTATAACTCTCGGCAAGCGGTACCGCCTTCATGATCTCTTCCGTGGTCCTCTGCCAGCAGTCGTCATAACTGACAGTTGCATCAACACGCCCGGGAACTAGCAGGATGGTGTCGGCCCCATAGGCTTTTGCATCTTCAATCGTTACCTTCAGGGCTTCCAATCCCTGTTCCCTGACTTTCGGATCGGCGTGTGAAAGAGGAGCCTTCCAGTGCTGCGATCCGCAGACACTGGGGATCTTCAATCCGGTGGCTTCAGCAGCTTTGAGAACCTCTTTTCTGTCGAGATGGCTGTTGGGTTCGACTCCTTCAAAACCTGCAGCTTTAGCCGCCTGGAATTTTTCCATGATACTTGTTCCGTAACCAATGCTTCCCCACATTATACCTTTTCCTATACTGCCTGACTGGGGTGCAGCCATGTACGAAAAACCTGTCAGCGGTGCCGATGCTATCAATGCAGATGCAAGACCCGCCTGTCTGGTAAATTGACGTCTGTTCATATTTCCTTTTTTTTGTTACAATTACCTGTTTGTTCATCTTGGAGGAATACCCACCACCGGAACTTCTTCGGGGATGCCCGCCACTGAACCGAACTCGTATACTTTCGGGCCAAGGCGCATGTCGGAGTTCAGAACTTCATCCCATGTCACATCTTTACCGGTATAGGCCGACATTCTTCCCATTATTGTTATCAGGGTGGAATACGCCTGAGCAACTGCATCATTGACAATTTTGCCCGTTCTTATTCCGGTTACCAGGTTGATGTGTTCCTGAACAAAAGGATCGGTCACCTTCCATGTTTCATCCGTTGATCCTTCCTCCGGTTTTGGATAGGTCCATATCTCCTCTCCTTTCAGGTTATAGATGGTTCCTTTTGCATTGGCAAATCCCTCCGTTCCGACAATGAACTGTTTTGTGAGATTACTGCATCCGGTTATTTGCCTTGCAGCGCAATGTGTATGCATTCCGTTGTCATAGAGATATTCAATGCTGAAGAAATCGTACTGATCGCCTGTGATCCTTCTCTGGCGGCCACCCCAACCTATCGCCCGCACAGGGTTTTTGCCAATATACCAGTTCATGACGTCAATTTCGTGAATGAACTGCTCCACGATATGATCGCCGGACAGCCAGCAGAAGTTAGCCCAGTTTCGGAGCATGTATTCCATGTCAGTCCATCCGGGTTCTCTTTTTATCACCCACAGGGAACCTCCGTTCCTTATCACATGGGCGCTCACTATCTCTCCAATTGCGCCGTTCATTACCCTGCGGCGTGTCTCCATGAAATCCTTCTGTACCCTTCGGATGGTTCCGCTTACCATACTCAGTCCTTTTTCCTTTGCCCTCTCGGCAGCAACCAGGACCGATCTTGCTCCCACAGGATCAACGGCACATGGTTTCTCAAGAAATATATGTTTCCCTGCATTAATGGAGGCTTCAATGTGGGCCGGTCTGAAGTGAGGTGGAGTACATAGCAATACAATATCGACACCGGAGTCAATTACTTTCTGATAGCTGTCAAAGCCAATAAAACAATTCTCATCGGCAACGTCTACATTCTTCTGCTCCTTCAGTTTCTGCCTGCACTGATCGAGCTTATCTCTGAACACATCTCCCAGGGCTGTAATCTGTAGGTTGGGGCCTGCATTCAGGAAATTAACCGCTGCACCTGTTCCCCGGCCTCCGCAGCCAATAAGTCCGGCTTTCAACACTCTGCCGTCAGGAGCCTGTGTAAGCAGCTCTGGGAGTATTTCCTCCGTTTTACTTCCTTTTTTTTCGCTGCACGACGTAAGAAATCCTGCAGAACCTATTGCTCCCAGCGTGGCCATTGAGGCATCCGAAATGAATTTGCGGCGTTTTATCTCTTTCTTCATAATGTTATATTTTAATATGTTTTAATGATTTTCCAACCCTCTCCAGCCCGGAACAGCCGGAAATTTTGCATGAGGTTCGGCCTGATACCAGTAGCACACTGATGCAATATCAGATTTCTGGGGAAGATATCTGCTACCCTGATGCCATCCAAGATCCTGGATCGTAACCTTAAGGTCCTTTTCAAATCTCACAGGGTCCATAACATGCCAGCGGTACATTCCAAAGCGCTGCATGATCTGGTAATGGCCGTCACCTCTTACAACCTGGTGCAGTCCTGCATATGGAGTGCAGAATTCAGTGTAGTTTACCAGTTCCACACCGGCTTCATTCTTTTTTCTAGTGTCAAAATCATATGATCCGCAGAAATAATCCTCGGTGCCGGTTCCGCAGATAGTCGGGAATTTATTATCGCCGTCGATGAAGAATTTTATCTCACCTTCGCCCCACCATCCGTTATTGTGAACTTCCCAGGCCATGTAAACGCCTACATAGTGTCCTTTGCCCTTCACTCCGTCAATTATCGTATAATCTGAATTCACAGAAGGATCCTGCCGGCGCCACTGTGCGTGAAAATAAGCTGCATCGGCAGGTACTTCGGTGAGCGTATAGTCGATCTGGTAGTAGAGAGTCATCTGATCAGCATCGCCGGTATTTTCCATTGTTATCCTGCAACGTTTTCTGAATGGCATTGTCCAGTAACAGTTGAAAGCACTTCCCGGGTTTACACATATTGCCAGAGATGAAAGCTGTGCGTATGAACCGAATCCCATAGCGAAGAAATCGCCTACAGGGCATTCCACGGAAGGATCCTTCTCATCATCCCAGTATATCCTGAGAATATTGTAACGCCAGTTGCCCGAAGGAGTCATCCAGATATGCTGAATTGCACCGGGACCTTCAATATCGGCCAGGGTAAAAGTCTCGCCGGGCTTGATCCTTACATAGGGATTCACCTTCCACCCCTGTCCGAGGTCGCGGGCCGCATTAAAAGCATTGGCCGTATTAGCCTTATCCTTGTCGGCCGGATCAGCCATGCCTCCCCTGCCTTTTTCACCTGTAAAATTCTCAGGACTTATCGATCTCGACTTAGCGTCGGAGAGCCTGTACAGATTTCCCATATTCATCTCAAGCCCGTTAAATTTCGTCTGGGTAAGGGCAATAAGCGGAACCGAAATGAAGACCACCAAAGCCAGAAATAGTTTTTTCATCATAATAGGTTTTAAACTAATTGATTTATAAAATCTTATATTATCCTGAAGTTTTCATAAAAAGTATTGATCCCCAGGTATTTTTTAAGAAATAGCTTCGCCTTATATTTCATTGAAAACCTGTTGAAGGAGATATCATGTTCAAACTCCCAGTTTTTTCGTTTTATGTGGTTTGCCATAACGGCAGGATGCGTTCCGTCAAAGACCTTAAGTGCGTCTATCTTTGAATAATCATAAAAGCCGCCACCCCTGCTCATTTTCTGTATCCACGGAATATCCTCATAAAAAGTCGATGTATTTCTTATCTTGTTCATCATCATTTCGGGCTTCTTAACCCAGCCATAATGATAGAAATAAGCGTCGACAGGTTTCACGTTAAGCTTCTGGTTATCTCCCTTCCTGAAACCCTGCGCATCACGATAGGAGTAAAACGACTTGTCGTTCCTGATGATCCTGATCTCCCTCCGGTACCATCGCTGTGAAATGCCCACGTAATCGTAGGAGCCGTAAAAATGAAGATAGTTGAAAAGCAAACCGTCAACCAGCCTGTCGTCCTTCCATCTTTCCATTGCAGCTCTGATGGCATCAAGATATTTCTCATGCACAATTTCATCTCCCTGGATATAGAAAGCCCAGTCGGAATCAACAGGAATGGCATTGAAAGCCTTGTTGGTCTCTGATGCAAAGACCTTACCTCCTTTTTTCGATTCAGGAGAATCATCCCAGATTGTATTGATGATCTTAATCTTCTCAGGATCGATCGACTTAACCAGTTCTTCGGTGTTGTCATCCGAATTACCAACCGCAACGTAAAAATCATCACAAAGAGGTAGAATGGACATTAAAGCCTCAGCAACAGGATAGTCAAACTTAACAGCATTGCGAATGAAAGTGAAACCTGAAACCTTCATGCAGAATGAACTTTTATCATGATCCGATGTTATACAAATTTAGCCAAAAAGATACAACAATTAAGTATCTTTGCGGCATCAAAAACAATTGAAATAATAAATTTAAAACAATGATACCCAAAGTCAAACCATTCTTAAGTACAATCATTCTCACAGGTATTTTGCTTTCAGGCTGTTCAGTTAACAGGATGCAGACAACTTCAGTCACTCCTGAAGTCAGAAATATTATCTTCTTCATCGGCGACGGGATGGGAACTGCACAGGTATACGGGGCAATGTCGGTGAGTGATGAACCTCTTGTTCTGGAATCATTCCCATTTAGTGGATTCAGCAATACCTCTTCTTCTAACAACTATGTTACCGACTCAGGAGCAGGAGGAACTGCGCTTGCCAGCGGCACCAGAACGAAAAACGGTATGATAGGAACTGCTCCCGATTCGACAGCACTCACCTCAATCACCGAGATTGTCAGGAGGAATGGCCTTGCAACCGGTGTTGTAAGTACCTCTTCAGTAACGCATGCAACTCCGGCTTCATTCGTTGCACATAATGTTTCAAGGAATAATTATGAGGAGATAGCTGCTGACTTTTTAAAGGGCACTGCCGATGTTTTCATTGGAGGAGGTGAAGATAATTTCACGAAACGTGAAGACGGAAAAGATCTTACCCTGACTCTTAAAGAACAAGGCTACGACGTTGTATATACTCTCGAAGATCTCAAGAAATCCACTTCACCGAAAATTGCCGGTCTGCTGGCAAAGGGACATATGCCGAAAGCATCAGAAGGCAGAATGGGAACTCTTGCCGCAATCACAGCAAAAGCGATAGAAACCTTAAGCAGGGATAATGACGGATTTTTCCTGATGGTGGAAGGATCAATGATCGACTGGGGAGGACATGACAAAGATTTTGACTATATTACCTCGGAAGTCATCGATATGGACAAAGCCATTGCCGTGGCAAAAGAATTTGCCGAAAAAGATGGTAAAACACTTATTGTTGTTACTGCTGATCACGAAACCGGAGGACTGACCCTTACAGGCGGTGATCTGAATAATAGAACCGTGAAATCAAATTTCATCCAATCGGGCAGCCATACCGGCGTGATGGTTCCGGTTTTCTCATTTGGACCCGGGGCTGAATCATTTTCAGGTATCCATGATAACACTTTCTTCTTCGGACGTTTTCTGGAACTTCTGAATTTAAAGCAGTAATCCCTGTTCAAAAAGCGGTGGTATAATTTCTTGTTACGGGCTTTGCCCCGGTTTTTTTCATAACCCTGTCGATAGCTGAAAAGACTTTTGCTTCGACATTTTCAGAGAACGGACCGGGCATGCCATAGTATATCATGCTCGTTTCAGGCTCATAACCGCCCTCCCTGAGTATCCTGGCAGAAGGGATATAGCACGGAACCTCTCCGCAATAGCCTGCCACAAAAAGGTTTTCCTTCGGATATCTTTTCTTTGAGATAAGCGAATAATCGACCACCACTTCGCCTCCCAGAGCCAGTATCGTGAAATCCTTCCCAAATCTTACTGCCTGAACAGGATATACCAGACTGTTCACATCATATCCCTTATCCATCGCACTCAGGATGAACTGTGCCCTGGCCGCTTTGTAACGGTTTTCCCCGGCCAGGTCCTGATTGTAACTTTCCATGGACACCGGAGCTAACTCCAGGTCAACGGAGGCAAAACCGGTTCTGACAGGAGTGCCGACAGTCTTAAATTCACCCTCAAGCACTTCACACACCGCCGAAGCAAGTTCTTTCCCGTGACGTTGTGCCATTTCCACCGATCTGCGGGGATCCGGGTTCTGATCGGCCCCGCATCCGGCGATGAACATAGCTGTAACACCGGGATTTGCTTTTTCGATCTCTATCTGGGCAAAACCTGCATAATCACCATTAACCTGGTATATGTCGAGTGTCGTGTTATGACATGCATAACCGAATAGAACAGCTTTAAGTTGTCCTTCGGGAGTCTCGACCTTCAGTACGGGAACATCATGGTCAACGGGTCCTTCCTTGTTAACTCCTATCACCATGCCCTTTTCTGTCTGCTGTCGCCGGTTGACAGCGAATCCTGCAGAGCCATGACCAATGAAAATACTAACAGGACTGAGATCGCCTATCGCCATGCCGACAGCTTCGACAATACCTTCGGTCAGCTTCTTCTGATATTTCACGAGAGCTCCCATCTCTTCCTTCCCGAGATCATACATAATCCCGAGAGAAGGATAGATAACGGGCCCCGAGTGTGTGTGTGAAGTGTTCAGAAGAAGCTGTGAACGGGATAATCTATGCTTCAAACTTATTGTTTCTGTTATCTTTTCCGAGAGTTCATGAGATAATCCAATAATGTCGAGGGTCACGATTACAATACGGTTACCTTTCTCATCCTCAACGGCCAGAGCCTTTGCCCAGAGATCATGAAGGACTCCGTCAGCCGGCTTATTGCGGCTGGCATATCCTGACAGCCATACCGGGATGTCGGGTGTGATCACCTTTCTTCCGATCCCGGCACTGTACTGTGCGGTCATATTCAACGACCATGCTAAAAACAGTAAAACCAATAAATACAGCTTCATAATTAATAATTTATGCATTAAAAAGCAGCCTGCTTATAAAGATACAAAAACGGCTGAGGAAAAACGATAAGAGGATTGGTATTTTATTTTTTACCTTTGAACCCACAGGAATAGAGGATCCGATAATAAATATGAATTTTATAATCCGCCATAGACACCTGCTAATACTTTTGCTGGTCCTCTCGGCGAATTTCTCCTCACTGGCTGTTGAGCCTCAGTCAACTTTGATCAAAGGAACTGTCTCTGATGAACTTACAGGAGATCCTGTCTCTTTCGTTTCCGTTTACTTTAAAGGAACCACAGTAGGTACCGTTACCGACCAGAAAGGCAGGTATACTATCGAAACATCAGCAAATGCCACAACACTGGTATTTTCCTTCGTGGGTTACAATACCGAAATACGTACCATTAGTGCCGGGCGTGAACAGACAGTGGATGTGAAGCTTACACTCGCTTCGATCGCTCTCGACGAGGTTATAGTGAAACCGGTGAGGAAGGCTTACAGGAACAAGGATAACCCTGCCGTCGAGCTGATCAGGAATGTCATTGATCACAAGGAAACAAACAAACCGGAAGCCTGCGATTTCATCGAATACGACAAATATGAAAAGATACAGTTCGCCATCAGCAATATAAGCGAGGATTTTAAATCGAAAAATTCATCAGGGAAGTTCGGCTTCATCTTTAAAAACATCGATACAACACAACGGGTTGGAAACAATATACTTCCTGTGTTTATAAAAGAATCGATATCAGAATATTATTACAGGAAATCTCCCGAAACTGAGAAAGAGATCACTGTAGCTGAAAAATCAATAAATCTCGACGAATATATCGACAGAAAAGGTGTCACAGCCTATCTCAACTATCTTTATCAGGACATAAATATCTATGATGCCGAGATCTTTTTCCTCACCAGCAAGTTCCTGAGCCCGGTTGCAGCAACAGCACCGGCTTTCTACAGATATTACATCATCGATACGCTTCCGCTAAACGACCTGAAATGCATAAGGTTGTTCTTTGAGCCAAGGAATAAGACAGATTTCCTCTTCCATGGAAATATATACGTGGCTATGGACAGCAGTTACGCAATACGTCGCATCGACATGGGCATTAACAAAAGCATAAACATCGACTGGATACAGGATATAGTTATTACCCAGGACTTTGAACACTTCGGACACGATGCATGGCTTCTTGCCAGGGAGGAAATAGCCATAGATGTGGGTATAGCGAAAAACACCATGGGCCTTTTCGGACAGAGAACAACATATTTCAGAAACTACAGGATTAATGAGCCGCGCAGTGAATCGTTCTTCACCGGTCAGGGCAAAGATGAAACTGCCCTGACCGAAGTTAAGGATCCCGCCTACTGGGAAACGAACAGGTTCGTGCCCCTTACGAAAACAGAGACGGATATTTACAGTACAATAGACTCTCTCCGCCATCTTCCGGCTTTCAGACGCAGAATGGATTTTGCTCTCTTTCTGAGCTCAGGTTACCTTAAAGCCGGAAAGTTTGAGCTGGGACCATCGAGCAGCTTCTACAGCTACAACAGGGTAGAAGGACAAAGATTCAGGATCGGTGCCAGAACATCGACCGATTTCAGTAAGAAGCTCACCCTGGAGGGCTATACTGCATTCGGGATCGACGATAAAAGATTCAAATACGGAGCCTCGATGACCTGGTCATTCACCCCCCGGACAATTTATGAATTTCCTGTCAAATCACTCAGGATGAGCTACATGAAGGACATCAGGATTCCTGGACAGGAGTTGCTCATGATACTTCCCGATAACATTTTCTTCTCACTAAAAAGGGGCGTAAGCGATAAATTCCTGCTGAACAGGACCTTCAGGATTGAACATCTCAACGAGTTCAGAAACCACTTCTCCTACAACACCGGATTCAGCTTCACAAGACAGTCGCCCGAAGGAAATCTGTTTTTCAATAATGATATTTACGGTCCTGGTGAAACAGCAACACCTTCAATTGATATATCTGAACTGTGGCTTAACCTGCGTTATGCACCTGATGAAACATTTTATGAGGGGAAGGTTTACAGGACTGTCTTTCCCGGGGAAAAACCAATATACCAGTTTAAAATAGCAGGCGGTTCTCAGTTGTTTCTCAATGACTATGATTATCTGAGGCTTCAGATGAATATTACCAGGCGGTACATAGTTTCAATAATCGGATATACCGATATTACTTTAGAGGCAGGGAAGATTTTTGGAGAGGTCCCCTATCCTCTGCTGTTCATGCACAGGGCAAACCAGACCTATTCATATCAGAGGCAGTCGTACAATCTCATGAATTTCCTCGAGTTTGTCAGTGACAGGTATGCCTCGCTGAACATCGACTATTGCTTTAACGGATTCATCCTCAACAAAGTTCCGGTCATCCGTAACTTTAAATTAAGGGAGTGGGTAACACTGAAAGTCCTCTACGGGGGTATTTCTGCCAATAATGACCCCGCAAAAAACAGCGATCTGTTTGAATTTCCTGTCGACAGTTACGGGATCCCCCTGACGTACACCCTGGAGAAGAAGCCATACATCGAAGGCAGCATAGGACTCGCGAATATCCTGAATCTCTTAAGGGTGGATCTCATTAAAAGGTTTACCTACCTCGATAATCCCAACGTCAACGAGCTGGGGGTCAGGATACTGATTAAGATTGATATCTGAGAATTATGAATAAAAAAATTCTTTTAAAATTCTTCAGCCTCTCTCTTCTGCTTATTGCAGGCTGCACAACCAATTATAATCCATATTATGTTTTTTCTGTCAAAGGCGAAAAAACTTATCTAAACGATCAGGAGATACTGCTGAAAGGACTCCGGATGTCTAATGCCCTGATCTCTGATGAAGCTGTGGTAGAACTGATTGCACATATCGATACTTTCGCTTGCTATGGCCTCAACTCCTTCAGCGTATATTTTATGGGATCACGCTTCGGCGATATTAAAGGCTACCGTGAGGACGCCTCACTGGATCCTGTTTATGCAAAACGTATGTCTCAATTAATAGAAGCTGCCGACAAAAAAGGATTCGTCGTCCTCGTCGGATGCCTCTACTGGAGCACCTCAGAGGCAAAATGGGAGCCATGGACACAGAAAGAAGCTGACCTGGCAGTGGCCAATACCGTTAAATGGCTGAAAAAGAATAATTACCGGAATGTCATTATCGACATCGATAACGAGGGAATGGCAATGAAGGCCAGGAAATTCGATCCCGCCCTTATGGTATCAGCAGCCAGGAATATCGATGACACTTACGTCATTGCTACAAACTTCAAAGGCGATCCGCCTCCTGAAGCCGATATGGCTATACACCACAGCAACAGGAAAAAAGGGATACCCTATGCTGAAACGGAAGGTTCTGCGCCCAAAACTCCGGGAGGGTACTGGGGATCATACAGCAAGCAGGGAAAAGACTGGAACAACGGTCCTGACCTCTATCAGTACATAAACATTGGCATATATACCGAAGAGATGAAGGAAGCTCAGATAAAAGCTTCATTTGAACATTTCGACCGTGGTGAAGGATATATGATGGCATCTACATGGCTGCAATGTGTTCCTCCTGAAGGTCCCAATCACCGTCCCGGTGGCTCTGGCACTGCTGATGATCCGGGAATAAGATGGTGGCTGCAGGCTGTCAGGGGAAGATACGGACCGTACCAGCCATCTCCATCCCTGAACATCAATAATGCCAGAAATCCATAATGAAATCACACCGCTTAAGGAGAAGGGGAATTCTTCGGTCATCTGTCTTCCGTCTTCGGTCTCTTCCTAGCCCCCCTTCAGGGGGGTTGGGGGGTTATTTAATGACAAATTCCACTTTCCTTACCGAGAAACAATCATTTCCCGAAAAAACCAGGTAACAGGTCCTGCCGTCGCGGCTCATCCATTTTACCGGTAACGAAGATGTCTCACCCGGACCAGTGTCCCATTCCTTTGTGAAAAATACCGTATGCCACGGACCCCATGGCTCCGGAGCTTCATAGATGCCGAACCCACCCTGATAACGGGGCCCCCTTGAATCGGTACTTGTGGGATGAACCTGACACCAAAAATATCTTTTAAGCCCCTTGTTGTATGTTATTCCGCTGCGGTAACAGTTCGCAGGATGCACAAAAACAGCACCTCTTTCATTAATGGCTGATGTCCACACCGGATTACCCTCTGAGTCGGTCTCTTTAAAAAATTCATATTCTTCCCTCACGGTGATCTTTTTCTTCGGCACACGCGCCATCACCATCCGGTCGGAGGCTTTATAGGCTGTGTTTTCATCATTTGAATAGATATAAACATAAGCGTCCCTGGCATCACGGTAATTCTTTCCGAAATTCAGGAATGTCGGACAGCCGAAGCTTTCGCTGAAAGTCCATTCACAATACTTCCATGTTACACCCATATCCTCCGACCATGCCAGCTTCGCTTCTCCTCCGTCGCGGTTAGCATTCCTGAGCCACATATACAGGGTTCCTCCCACAGAGAGCATACCACTGGCCTTCTCACCTCTCCTGCCGTCACCGGTTTTTTCACCCGTGGCCGACCTGATGTTTACTCCCTCAAAATCTTCAGGCCCTCCGGATATCCTTGCCAGCCCCAGGCTGAGCTTCTTTTCAGTTTTTGGTTCAAAACCTGTACCGTCGCCGTAAGCAGCATAAATGTAACCGTCAGCAGCCCAGGTAAGCGGCCAGTTGTCGCTGTCACAGGCTTTCCTTACAATTGTATTAAGAGGTGCAAATTTCGCATCCCTTATCAGCGGGCTATTAGGATAAGGAGCTTCGTTAAAGGCATCCATAAGTCCTTTAATCAGATAACTGACAACACCATAGTAATGGCCTTCTCCTTTGTTTTCATCAAACATATTCTCGCCGTTCCTGACAATAATGATCTTCAGGGAAGGAATAACAATCAGAGTTTGATTGCCGGCTCCCGAACCAAGAAAAAGGTCGCGGGGAGCATCGGCCCACACACCATCGAAGTTGTTGTACCATCCCAGTCCGCAGGCAGGTGCCGGTTGCTTTGCATTCCTGGGTGGAAGTGGTGTGCCGGCATAGCCGGTCAATTCTTTGACCCATGCCGTATCAATAAGCTGTCTGCCTTCCCAGTTGCCGTAATTCATCATAAGCCTGCCTGTCCTTGCTACTGCCCGAGGGGTAAACGAAGCCCCTCCCCAGTTCGCGACAAGTTTCAGACCATCAATTTCATAGGTTTTTCCGTATCCGATATCCCACTCACTGTCCTTAATGCCAATTACTGAAAAGATCCTCCTTCTGAGGAGAGTCCTTATATCCTCGTATTCCGTGCCTTTGTAACTGGAAGTAACAGCATAGGCCAGCAATGCCATTCCCGGATTTGAATAATGAAACTTCGTACCCGGCTCAAAAATTACCGGGGCTTTATCCCTTGAAACGGAGAAAGGATCAGGTTCCCTGCGCCAGAACTGACCTTTCCATCCGGGGATGTCCATGTGTTTGTCCTTTATCGTAATTCCATGATCACGGGCATATTCAAGATCTTCCTTTGTTACCTCTGCATCCTCTATTCCGGAACTATGAGTGGCCAGATGCCGGATAGTAATTTTTGATTTCTCAGGATCATTTTTCCAGCCATCGATGTAGCGGCAGGCAGGATCATCGACCTTGAGTCTTCCGTCATTAAGTGCAAGTGCCAGCGACATTCCACCTGCCAGCGATTTAGCCAGCGATGCGGTGTAATGTTTCCTTGAAGCGTCCCAGCCAGGGGCATACCATTCAAGTATGATCCTGTCATTTCTGATGACCAGAATTGATGTCGTTCTGTATCGGACAAGGGTATCCCTCAAAGCAAGTATCTTCTCCGGTGAGAATCCTTCTTCCTCAGGCAGCGCTTTTTCCCACTCAAATGTCTGGCAATAGATTGCCTGAAGCAGGAACATAAAAAAGATAACAGACGATATTGAATGTTTCATTGTGACGAGGTTTACCCTGTAAATATACATTACCTGCCGAATTTCACGACAGACAATTTGTTACAGATCACATTATTCAGATATAAAAATCCTATATTTATATAGAATATTTACTTGTAATATGCCCTGTAAAAAACCCACCCCTAACCCCTCCCGGGAGGGGAACTTTCTTGGTCCAGCTTCGAGCTTCCGACTTCACGCTTTTAACTGTTAACATCCAACTAAGATTTGATTAACACAAATCCTCCAATGTAAACCACAAGCTAATGAAAACAAATCTGTTAAAAATGATATCCGCTCCCCTGCTGGTAACGACGGCACTCTCTTCCTGCTCCACCGGTCAAAAGAAGATGAATGTACTCTTCATCGCCGTCGATGATATGAACAACGACCTTGGGTGTTATGGTCATCCAATGGTAAAATCGCCGGGCATCGACCGTCTTGCTTCTCAGGGAATAGCATTTGAAAATGCGTACTGTCAGTTTCCGCTCAGCAGTCCGAGCCGCAGTTCACTTCTGACAGGATTATATCCCGACAAGACCAGGGTTTTTAACCTGACATATCATTTCAGGCAGGATCTTCCTGATATTGTCACACTCCCGCAGATGTTCATGAACAATGGCTACTATGTGGCTCGCGTCGGTAAAATGTACCATTACGGTAATCCGGGCGACATCGGCACCAACGGTCTCGATGACCGGGTTTCATGGAAAGAGCGTTTCAACCCTGCAGGACTGGATAAGACAACTCTTGAGCAGGATATCATAAACTATACTCCAAAGAGAGGCCTCGGGTCATCGATGAGTTTTCTTTCGGATACAACCGGAACTGATGCTGAGCATACTGACGGAAAGGTGGCTGATGAAGTGATAAGACTTATGTCTGAACACAAAGGCGAGCCTTTCTTTATAGGGGCAGGTTTTTACAGGCCTCACTGCCCATGGGTGACACCTGATGAATATTTTGACCTGTATGATCTCAGCCAGATGTCTCTTCCTGATCTCCCGGAAGATACCCGGGACAAATATCCCCGACCGGCCCTTGCCTCAACAAATCCATGGCCTTACTTTGGTATCACTCCCGATCAGGCGAAAGAGTGCATCCTGGCATATTATGCATCAATCTCCTTTGTCGATGCACAGATCAACAGGCTTCTCAGCGCCCTCGACTCACTCGGACTGGCCGACAACACCATTGTGGTTTTCTGGAGCGACCATGGCTACCATCTCGGCGAACACGGTCTCTGGTTCAAACAAAGTTGCTTCGAGGAGTCAGCAAAATGTCCTCTTATAATTTCTGTTCCCGGTACAAAAACAGCAGGCAGCACTTGCAGCAGGACTGTACAGCTTGTTGACATATACCCGACCCTGGCTGATCTTACAGGATTAAAGGCCCCTCAAAATCTTGACGGGAACAGTCTGAAGAAACTGCTTAAGGATCCGGGATCAGAGTGGGAGCATCCCGCGTATACCCAGGTGCAGAGAGGAAGAAATCCCGGACACAGTGTACGTACAGAAAAATGGAGGTATACTGAATGGGGATACGGAGAACTGGGTGCTGAACTATACGATGAGACTGCCGATCCGAATGAGCTTCACAACCTTGCTCAGGATCCTCAGTATGCCGGAGTGGTCTCTGATATGAAAGCACTGCTCAAAAAAGTCCATCCTGAAGCTGTACAGGGAGGAGAAGCATTGCCTGAAACACGAAGCCTGTTCTGTAACTGACAGCGTATTTTCCTCTACCCGGGAAAAATAAAATATTTACAGGATATTAATTCATCCGGATATACCTTTCAATATAATGTCTGGCTTGTATCGGTCGTCCTGTATCATCCACAGGGAAGATATGAAGGAGAGTGTCATTCCTTACTTCAAGCCATATTTTGTTCTTACGGCCTTCATAAGATTTATCGAAATGATAGTCAATATCTTCCACATAAATATTCCCGTTAATGGTATAGGTTCCTGTGCCATACCTGTAAACAACGGTGGTGTCAACCTGGTATTTGCCGACGAACATAAAATGGTTCCCTGACCACATTTTAATCTGGCTTATCCTGTAATTCTGTGAGAAATAGTTCGTTACTTTTTCTCTTTCAACTTTTTGCATCTGGATCATCTGCCATGTGCCCTGAAAGGAATCCTTTTTCCCGGTGGTGCAACTTCCGAAAATCAGAAGAGTAATCAGAAGAGTTAGTCCTGCTTTTTTCATACCTGCTGAATTAAGTTAATATTTCAGATCCATTATAGCTCTTATCAAAGTTACACCCTTAAAATGATAAAGTCAATCCAATCATGCCGGTATTAAGGGAAATATGAATAAAGGAACCTTATAGTATTACCTAAACTTCTCTCCCGGTGAAGTTTATATATTTCCTCAGTATTCATATATTTGAAACAAACTAAACAACTACCAGTATGAAGAGATTTTTCTATTTCAGCCTTCTCTGTATTGTGGTGATATCATGCAGATCCGGTTCACAAAAAAAGGGACAGGAACAGGATGTTCAGGCTGTCAGACAATTTGAGATAACAGAAGCATGGAGGACCGACACAACCTTCAGGACACCCGAATCGGTAATCCTGGACGGGAAACGCGACATATTTTATGTTGCAAACCTGAATATGGAACCCCGGAAAAAAGACGGTAACGGTTTTATTTCAAAAATGGACAGGACAGGTAAGATTACAGAGCTTCGCTGGATAGAAGGTCTGAGCTCACCAAAGGGAATGGGGATAATCGGAGACACACTTTTCGCCGCCGACGTCGATGAAGTAGTTGTGATGGATATAAATAAAGGATTAATTATCAGCAAAATCCCAATTGAAGGGGCCGGAATGCTGAACGACATCACCACCGACGGCAAAGGGAATCTGTATATCTCCGACACTGACAGGAATAAGATCCATAAATACTCGGGAGGAAAGATCACCGAATGGCTTTCCGAAGGCCTTAATGGTCCGAACGGTTTGCTATATGAAGAATCACGCCTGCTTGTTGCAAGCCAGGGAGGAGGAGACTTTGCCTCCTATGACCTCCCGGCAATGAACAGAACCCTTCTCGCTGACAGTGTGGGCAGAGGCGACGGAATAGCATTCACGGGAATTTCCGGATACTATATTGTAACCGACTGGGAAGGAGAAATATTTATCGTCAATCCCAACGGCACCAGGGTCTCGCTCCTTAGGACAAAAGAGGAAGGAAGTAATACTGCCGATATTGAATTCATCAGGGAAGATAATCTTCTCCTGGTTCCTACTTTCTTTAAAAATACAATAGTGGCATATAAACTCAATGAAATACCTGCCAGCTAAAGCTATGAGAACATCAATATTAAAAGGACTGTATATTATTTCACTTGCCTTTGCTGCAGTCACCCTGGTTTTTTCCCAGACAACAGAGACTGACGGTAATATTGAAAAATACCGCAAGGGAGAAATTATTGTACGGGCGAAACGTGGTACTGAAATTAAAATAGAACAGATCAGACATGAGTTCTGGTTCGGTTGTGCAATCACCAACAGCATTGCAGGAAACCGGATGAGTGAAAACGATAAAACACAGTTTAAAAAGAAATTTCTTGAAAACTTCAACTCCGCTGTCACCGAAAATGCGGTTAAATGGGATAACATGGAAAGACGCAGGGGGGAGGTCAATTATTCAACCATTGACGGCATACTTGCCTGGACTGAAGAAAACAACATACCCCTGAGAGGACATAACCTTTTCTGGGGAGTACCCAAATGGGTGCCTCAGTGGGTCAAGGAACTTGACGACAGGGAACTTAGACAAACCCTTCAGAACAGAGCCGAAACGATCACAAAAAAATACAAGGGCAGATTTGCTGAATATGACCTGAATAACGAAATGATCCACGGTAATTATTTCGAGGAGCGTCTTGGCCCTGAGATAACAAAACTCATGGCTGAATGGTCACACAAGGGCGATCCCGATGCCAGGCTGTGGCTGAACGATTACGACATACTTACCGGAAACCGTCTTGCTGACTATATGACACATATCCGTACCCTGCTGAGACAGGGAGTCCCTATAGCAGGTATAGGTGTGCAGGGACATTTACATGGAGAGACCTTCGACAGGAAAGCCCTTAAAAATGCACTCGATTCAGTAGGTTCATTCGGTATCCCGGTTCGCATTACCGAATTCAACATTCCAGGTCAACGATCAAAATACTACGAAAAAAGAAATCTCACATTGACTCCCGTGGAGGAAGAGCAGAAAGCCCGTGAACTTACTGACTATTACAGGATCTGCTTTGCCCATCCTGCCGTCGAAGGAATACTTATGTGGGGTTTCTGGGAAGGAGCCAACTGGATACCCCAATCATCACTCTACCGCCACGACTGGTCTCCCACACCAGCCGCAGAAGCATATCGTAATCTTGTCTTTAATGAATGGTGGACTAAAACAACCGTGACAGCCGGCAGGAAAGGTGTCATTTCAATTCCTGCTTACTACGGTGAATACAGGATTACAGCGAACGGCGAGGTAATGATTGTTGAACTGAAGAAGAAAGAAGGAAAAGTTTTGGTTGATTTGAGATAGCTGAAGCTGCCCGATTGCAGATCCTTTCAACATTATACGGCAATGATGAAACAAATATGACTTTATTACGTTTAAGGGACTATAATCAAACCATCTACCCATGAAAAAGATCTCAACCTTATTATTTTACCTCTCATTGACCTCCATGATCCTGCTCTCAACAGGATGTGAAAAAATGAGTAATGAGGAGCTTCTTCTTGATCACATATGGAATTACGATGAAATGACGACAAATTCTACAAATGAAACCGTCCTTGCAATCGTTGCCCTGTCGAATGCCCTGTTTACCGGAGCTACTTTCGAATTTAAGTCAGACGGTTCCTATAGAATCACAACAACGAGCAATACCGATACCGGCACATGGGAATTTCTCGACGATGATACTTTCCTTATGGACACTGATCAGATGCAGATAATAAGTCTTACCGAAGATGAATTCGTGGTTGAAAGCGAAGAAGTCGACACCGAATACGGGAATTATTATATAAGGATCAGGCTGGTCAGGTAGTACTTTTTATTTAACTTACTTTACATCTTCTGATTACGTCTTCTTTGTAAAACCTCCAAAGAAAAGTGCGGGATTTATATTGAACGGGAATTTTTTACTAATATTGAAGCTTTCCTGATATAACCGGCTATTAATATGCGAAACAGGACCCGCATAGGATTTGATAACGAAAAATACCTCACCGAGCAGACAGCTGCCATACTTGAAAGGGTAAACCGCTTCAATGATAAGCTCTATATTGAATTCGGCGGGAAGATACTTTTCGACTACCATGCGGCAAGAGTCCTTCCGGGCTTTGATCCTAATGTCAAGATGAGACTCCTTCAAATGCTGAAAGACAAGATCGATGTCATACTCTGCATTCACGCAGGAGATATCGAAAGGAAAAAAATACGGGCCGATTTCGGGATAACATACGACTCCGACGCTCTTAAAACCATTGACGACTTCAGAGAATGGGGAATTGATGTTACTGCAGTGGTGATAACAAGATACCAGAATCAGCCTCCCGCGCGGGCTTTCAGAAATAAGCTAGAAAGAAGAGGGATAAAAGTATATCTCCACTACCCTACAAAAGGCTATCCTACAGATGTGGATCTTATCGTCAGCGACAGGGGCTACGGAGCCAATGAATATATTGCCACAACTCATCCTATAGTAGTTGTAACGGGCCCCGGACCCGGTAGCGGTAAGCTCGCAACCTGTCTTGGCAACCTGTACCACGAATACAGTAAAGGAGTGAAAGCGGGATATGCAAAGTTTGAAACATTCCCAATCTGGGATCTTCCACTCGATCATAAGGTCAATGTTGCCTATGAAGCGGCAACTGTCGATCTCAACGACCAGGTCCTGATCGATGAGCACCATCTGAAGGCTTATGGTAAAAAGGTGGTCAACTACAATCGCGACATCGAAGCTTTTAACCTGCTGAAGAGGATCTTTGAAAAGATCACGGGAGGAGAATCATTATACCGGTCACCCACCGACATGGGAGTGAACAGGGCAAGCTCAGGGATCACAGATGACGTTATCATATCTGAAGCATCCCACCAGGAGATCATAAGGCGGTATTTCAGATGCGCTGTCGAATATGTTATGGGAATTGTTGATAAAGAAACTCTCGACAGGGCTGAAGCTATTATGAAAAAGGTGAAGGCGAAGCCAGAAGACAGGACTGTGGTTTTACCGGCCAGGAAAGCTGCAAAAGATGCTGAGAGAACAGGGAAAGGACATGATGGGATCTTCTGCGGGGCTTCCATCGAACTCCATGACGGGAAAATTGTCACGGGCAAAAACTCTCCCCTAATGCATGCTTCATCAAGCCTGATTCTCAACGCAGCCAAGTATCTTGCCGGTCTGCCCGACAACATGTTCCTTCTGCCCGGAACCCTGATTGATTCAGTTACTTACCTTAAGAAAAACATTCTCGAAGGGAAGATGGTAAGTCTTGATGTCGACGAGACCCTGATAGTTCTGGGCATCAGTGCACTATCAAATCCTGCTGCTAAGATGGCCCTGGAAAAACTGAAAGAGCTGAGCAACTGCGAAGTACACCTTACACATATTCCAACTCCCGGCGATGAGGCGGGACTGCGTAAACTTAAGGTGAACGTGACCTGCGATCCGGAATATTCCAGTAAAAGCCTCTTCATCAGCAGCTGATGTTGACTGTGCTGGTCGGAACGAAGTGAAGATCCTGCAGCGGGAACCAGTTGCGACCGCAAGACCGCCAGCCTTCGCAAGGGCTACGGCTGACAAAGCAAGACCGCAAGACCGCAAGACCGCAAGACTGTTTGTTATGGAACCCTATCTTAAACGACTTATCAACGAGGGTGAAGGCCAGCAACTCGATTTTAAATACTGTGTTTCCGACAGCAGGAAGATAGCACGTACCCTGTCAGCATTCTCCAACAGCGACGGAGGCCGCCTGCTTATTGGAGTCAGGGATAACGGTTCAATTGCAGGGATCCGTTCCGACGAAGAGATATACATGGTTGAGACAGCTTCTCATCTTTTCTGCAAACCTGAGATAAACTACACTGTCAAACAACATACGATCGAAGGTAAAACAATTGTTGAAGTCATCGTGCTGAAGGGTGAAAAGAGGCCATACAGGTCAAAGGACGAAAACGGCGCCTGGCGTGCCTGGTTCAGGCATATGGATCAGAACCTGGCAGCAAACAGTGTGATGCTTAAGGTGTGGAAAAAGGAAGATCGCAAATCGGGTTTGCTGGTTAAGTTCGGGAAAGCCGAGGAAAAATTGTTTAATTATCTTTCAGAAAACACTTCTGTGACATTGTCAGGATTCAGGAAAATGACCGGTATTTCATCTGGCAAAGCAGAAGCTATCCTTGCCAACCTCATCCTGCTGAAGATATTGAACATCAATGCCTCGGAAAAAGGGATCCGTTATGAACTCAATCCTGAAGAACCGCTGACTACTGATACTGATAAGAAAACCATCATTGTGAAAGGAAAATAATAAGAGGCAAGGGGGCAGGTCGGCTTAAGTCAGATAAATTTTTCGTATCAAAGTTTTGCTTAATAAGTTTTCAGATATATATTTGCAGTCCCAAAAGGAGGTGCCATAGCTCAGTAGGTAGAGCACAGGACTGAAAATCCTGGTGTCCCCGGTTCGATTCCTGGTGGCACCACTTGAAAAAGAGTGAGAGTGGGAGCGAGAGCGAGCACTTCACTCTTTTTCCTCAATACTCGCTCTCACACTCACACACGTTTATCCTATAATCAATTTAAAATGCAAGGTTTTTACGTATATGCCCTTGAAAGTGAAAAGGATGGTGTCATCTATGTTGGAATTGCTATGGATTGTCAGCAGAGGTTAATTGAGCACAATAATGGTAAATCAAAATATACAAGTGCCCATATTCCATGGAGGTTGTTCTATTCAGAATTTATTGGTGATAGTGTTTCGGCCAGAGCCAGAGAAAAATATTTCAAGACATCTGCCGGTAAACGAAGGTTAAAAGCAATATTGAAATCGATAAAAGATCTCCCCGGTTCCCTGCCTGACTGACTGCGTCAGCAGGACAGGCAGGGATTCCTGGTGGCACCACTTGAAAAAGAGTGAGAGTGGGAGCGAGAGCGAGCACT